>VFQM010001530.1_pt1 | contig 19985 bp, 19 predicted proteins | sample 3512391 | NCBI WGS metagenome assembly VFQM01 (sample SAMN10412369, study PRJNA504923) | tailings metagenome | isolation source: Replicate 1 from Balatoc abandoned mine | place: Philippines | reverse complement strand
TGCTCGAGCAGCTGGTGGCGCTGGACCGCGTGGTCAAGGCCCAGCCGCTGCTGGAGAACGACTTCGGCGCCTGAGGGGCAAGGCCGCTGACGACGGCCTCAGGTCGGCTCGGCAGCCGCCTTCGCCGGCCTGGACGCCAGCTGGCGTAGCCATGCCCAACGGTACAGCGTGGCGTGGTAGAGCATGCGCTCCTGAGACGTCCAGCGCGTGTGCCACTCCAGCGTCTTGCCGTAGAACTCGATCCGACGGTACCGCCCTTCCTGCCACCAGGCCTGGAACTGCTCCTCGCGCATCAGGGTGGAGGGCGACACCTGGCGGTGGCTTTCGTCATAGGCTGTCTTGAGCACGACCACCGTCGGCCCGTTGTCGATGCACAGGTCCATGGCGACCACCTGATCGTCGAAACGGTAACGGTAGATGCGCCCGCGCCCCAGGGCACAGAAGCGTTCCAGCATGCGGCGGTAGAAGCGGCCCTGGTCGTTGTCGGGGTGGATGGCGGTGCCGGTGCCTGCTTTCCAGCCGGTGCTCTCCAGCCGGCCATAGTCGGCCAGCGCACCGGCCACGCTTTCTGCGTCGGTGATGCAGTCGAGCGTCAGCGTCACGCCGTCGGTTTCAAGCTTCTTGCGCTGCTTGCGCGAGTTCTGGCGCAGGTTCTTTCCGCGTGCATTCCAGTAGGTGTCGAAGTCGCCATCCACGTCCACCCAGGACGTGCGGATGTAGTCCTGCATGCGCAGTGTGGCAGTGTCTTCGGGCCGTGGGTTCAGTCGGGGGTCCATCTGTGTCAGCCCCAGGCCGAGGCCCACGCCGGGCATCTGGCGCAGCAGCGCATGCAGCATGTCGGCGCCTAACGCACCGGGTGCCGCAGAAACCCAGGGTCCCAGGGGAAGCTGCGACGGCTGGAAGGTTTCCCACCGCCCTTTGCCCAGCGGTCGCAGCAGGACAGCGGCCTGCAAGCCACCCGCATCCTGGTAAAGGGCGAGCTTTTCGCGGCCGGAGCCGAACACCTCCAGCAGAGGCAACAGGAAGGCTGTTTCCAGAAAGGGTGTGTTCGGGCCTCTGCTTTGCAGTGCGTCCCATACGGTGGCGTGGACGGCAAGCTGGTCGGCGTTCAGGATCTGCCAGGGCATGGCGTGGACGTTGTGCTTTCGGTGGGGTGGCGCTGGCTGGCGTCAGCGGAAGGAGGGAACACCATTGCCGCGCACGGCGTGACTGGTGGCGGTGGCCGGCGTCGGGCCGGAGGCCTGCGTCGGATGACCGACGCACTCCCGGATCTGGCGCACGATCCACTGGAGGTCATGGTCTGACAGGTCCTGATGACAACCCACCTGGACCACGTGATGTGCCCACGTCGGTCCGGCGTCGCCTGTTCGTTTCGGCACGTTGGGCCAGGGACGGTCCCACCGGAACACCGGTACGCCACGGGCACGCAAGCCCTGGTAGCCGGGATCCGGCATGTCCACCCAGAGTGGAACGACATACGGTGCGGCACCCTCGGGCAGATCAGGAAACAGCGGACGGACGCCGGCGATGGCGGTCATTTCCTCCACGAGTCGCGCATAGTTGCGGCGCCGTTGGGCCACGATCCTCTGGCGCGGCAGGCGGTTGGCGGCAATGCGGCAAGCCCATGGCAGCGCGGTGTGTGCGAGAGCCATGTCGATCGCAAAGCCGAGCTGTATCTCGGACTCACGCTCGGCCGGGCCTGCGGACGCGGTCAGGACGGCCGCCTCGCGGCTGCGATTGCGCCGCAGCCAGTTGAGGGGGGCAGTGATGCCGCGGCTGAGCAAACCCAGGCGTCCGTGCCTCGCACCGTCCTCCACGATGTCCAGCGCCGCCTTGATACCTTGCCGGATGGTCGGTGTGCCCAGCGGCGGGACGGGGTGTTCGTATGGCAGCCAGAGGCAACCGCCCATCGGGACGGGCAGGAACTTCGTCAGGCTGCCAATGGCAGCGTGGCCGGCGCTCCCCACGGCCTGGCCTGCATGGTGGCCGAAGAGCGCGTGGGCGCAGTCCTCGATCAGCAGGATGCCATGGCGGTCACACCAGCGCCTCACCTCGGCCATCGGCTGGGGCAGTCCGAAGAAATGTGCGGCCAGCATGACACGCGCCCCCTGGCGTTCGGCCGCCGAAATGTGCGCTAGATCAGGATACCCGTTCGCGTCGATGCCGTAAAAGCGCGGTGTCGCGCCCAGCTGTACGGCAGGCGCCACCATCGTCGGGCAGTGGTAGCTGGGCACCAGGACGGCATCACCCGGCCCCACGCCCAGGGCCTGCAGCGCCAGTGTGATCGATGCGCGGCCGCTCGTCGTGTACAGGTTGCCGGGCAGGTCGAGCAGGCAGGGCAGGTCAGCCCTGCGGCGGCCGGCAAGGGCGTGCCAGCCAAACACCTGCAACTTTGGCACGGGCCAGGTGGCCTGTTTCATGCCAGGACCTCGCCACTTGCCGTCAGGCGACTCAGCCACGCTGCTGTGGCCCGCTCGAGTTCCACCCTTGTGCCCGTGGAAGAGAAGGTGTGGTCGGCACCATCGAAGTCGTGCCGCGTCACCCGCGGGCGGGTCAGCAGCCCGCGCCACTCGGGTGCGCTGCCGGCATGTTCAACAAACTCCTTGGCCGTGTAGTCGTCACCGCTGAGCGCCAGAAGGATGGGCCCGCTGAATGATGCCCAAGCCGCCGCCATGCGCGCCTGATACGGGCGCCGGGCTGCCGGCGCCGTGGCGTGCAGCGGGCTCCTGCGCATGGCCGTCGCCAGATTGCTCGCAAGTCCGCGCAGCGCACCGAAGCCCACGCGGCCGCTCAGCAGCTTGGTCCAGAACTCGCGTTGCAGCAGCCTGTCGCGGTAGTAGTGCTTGACATGGGTGCGTGCCAAGGTGGCCTCCGATCGCACCCAGGGGTTCACCAGGCACAGCGCCGCCACGCGGGCATCGCGTGTGTCGTGCAGGTACAGCAGTCCGGCCGATGCGCCGTCGCACAGGCCCCAGAGCACGATGCCTCGAAGGCCGGGGCTGGCAGCCGTCAGGGCATCCACGCCGGCGGCGATGTCGGGTGTCAGCTGCTCGAAACTTCGCAGGGGGCCGCTGCTGTCGCCCATGCCGCGAACATCAAAGCGCAGCACGGGCCAACCATGACTCGCCAGTGCGCGGGCCAACTGGACGAACTGGCGGTGGCTGCCACAGCGCACCTGCGGGCCACCGACGACGATCAGCACGCCGATGTCGCGCGCCGATTCCGCGGCGGCCGGCATGCTCAGGATACCGACGAGCTGTTCGCCGTCGCACGACCGAAGCACGGGTTGCTCAACCCAGTCGGTGCTCACTGCAGCCGCTCCATCACGGCGCCGACGTGCTCCACGGTCGCGGCGACGAGCGCAGGCGCATCCTCGATCTCGGTGGTTTGCCAGAACGCCGGGCCTTGCACGGTGTCTGCCGCCACTCGCCAGCCTGAAGCCCCCCAGGCTGTCGCACCGGCAGCTTGGGCCGGACTCTGCTCTCCACCCTGAGGGCTGGTCTCCAGCCAAACCAGCGTGGCCCCGCCATGACGCGCGAACGGCGTCAGGCGTGCCTCTGCCAAGCCATCGGCCAGTCCTGCACTCAGGGAGTAGCCCGCAATCTCGACCTTCCTACCTGCGGCCAGGTCTGCCCGCATGCGGTCCATGGCCTCCTTGGCGTTGCCCTGAGCCATGGCAGCAGCGGCGCGCAGCCGCAGAAACTGCTGCAGTGTGGTCTTGCCCTGCGTGACCGGCTGCCACAGGAGCAGGTGATTGATGTCAAGACGCTGGCTGGCGGCCTGGGCTGCGAGCAGTGCACCAGTGCGAAGCCCCCACAGCCAAGGTATGGCTCCCGGATGGCGCACCTGCATCCAGTCGACGGCCGCATGGAGATCATCCGTCCAAGTCTGCCAGGTGGCATCGGCAAACTCGCCGCCGCTGTCGCCACACCCGGCGAGGTCGACCTGCAACACGGCCAGGCCGTTGGCGGCCAGGGCCCTCGACGCCAGCGCCGCCATGCGACGGCTCTTGTTCATCTCTTCCGCCCAGGGGTGCGCGTACACGACAAAGCCGCGCACCTTGAGGTCTGGCGGAGGCACGTGGTGCAGGTAGAGACGTTGGTGGCCGTCGCGTGCGCGGTGAAGGAAGGCCTCCAGCGTCGCTGGCATGGGTTCAGCCCGACAGCTTCTGCATGACGAAGGTCGTGAGCGATGCGACCGTTGCGAACGTGTCGCCGCTGATCTCGTCGTCGTCCACGGTGATGCCAAAACGGTCTTCGATGGAGGTGAGCAGCGTGACGACGGCCATGCTGTCCAGTTCCGGGATCGCGCCCAGCAAGGCGGTCTCGGCGTTGAATGCCAAGCCGCGCCCACCAAGGCTCAGCACTTCGTCCACGATGCGCAAGACTTCGGTCTGGATATCCATGGGTGGTAGTCGGAGACGCCGTTGAGCGTCCGCGATTGAACAGCCAGTCATTCTAGGAACGGCACCGCGTCGCTTCATGGGGTGCCCAGGGAGCCTGCCGTGAGCTATCGCCGGTTTTGGGCGCCGTCATGTGCGCGGGACTTCCGGCCTGAACGATCACCATTCATGCGGATGCGCCTGCAGCCACTGCTCCAGCATCATCAGGATCCACACCATCTCGCCGTAGTACCCTGGGTGGGCCGGCAGAAGGTCCTTCAGCAGGGTGTCGATGAAGCCGGCCTGCACGATCCCGCGCTGACGCAGCGATTGAAGGCTGTCCGTGGCAAAGCGCTGCAGCCCGGCATGCCTGGTCGCCCACACGCCGAAAGGCAGCCCGAAGCCCTGCTTCTTCTTCACCAGGATCTCGTCGGGCAGGAAGCCGCGCAGCGCCTCCTTGAAGAACCAGCGCAGCTTCTGACCCTTGAGCTTGTAGTGGTCGGGCAGGTGCAGCGAGAAGTCCGTCAGCGCGGCATCCAGCATCGGGAAGCCTACCGATACCCCGGCCAGCGAGGTACTGCCGCGCACCTTGGGCAGGTCGGCCTCGGCCAGCGTGTAGCGCCAGTCGTAGGCCAGCATGCGGTTGAGCGCGCTGGGGTTGCCCTGAGGTAGCTGCCACACCTCGCGCTGCTGCCGCAGGGTGTCGCCGGGGTCCACGCGGGCCAGGAACTCGGGCGTGAGCACCTGCTGCGGGCCCAGGCGCAGCAGCAGGTTGTACTGCTGCATGCGGTCGGGTAGCGGCACCTTGGCCTGCTGTACGTAGCTGCGGCCCTTGCGGGCCAGCGGCAGCGCACCCAGGGGGGTCTTCTCCAGCAGCGGCTCCAGCAGACCCGCGCGCAGAGCGACGGGCACGTGGTCGTAGTAGCCGAACACCCGCTGCTTCGCGTAGCGCGCATTGCCGCCGAAGAGCTCGTCACCGCCGTCGCCGGCCAGCAGCCGCGTCACGCCGTCTTCCCGCGCCATCCTGGCGCAGTAGTAGGCCGGCAGCACGCTGCTGTTGCCGAAGGGCTGGTCGTAGTGCGTCGCCACGTCGGGGATGCTGCGTACCAGGTCGTCGGGCGTGACGTAGTACTCGTGGTGCTCGGTGCCGAAGCGCTTGGCCGCGATGCGGGCAAATGCCATCTCGTCGTATCCCTCGGCCTCGAAGCCGATGGAGTAGGTGGCGGCACGGCCGGCCACGTCCTTGATCATCCCGGCGACGGTGGAGCTGTCCGTGCCACCGCTCAGGAAGCAGGCCGGCTTGCTGCCATCGAGTTGGGTGGCCACGGCATCGCGCACCAGGCTTCGGAACTCCCCGGCCAGTGCGCCGAAGTCGGCGTGCGTGGGTTCGGTGAACACCGGGAGCCAGTAGGGCTTCACCGTGACCTGACCGTTCTCGAACCACAGGTAGTGAGCCGGCGGAAGCCGGTGCACGCCGCGGAAGATGGTCCGCGGCGACGGGATGACATGGAAGAAGAGGTAGTCGTAGACGGCCTGCGGGTCGATGTCGGCGCGCGGGGGCAGGGCGGCCAGCGTGTCTGCACGCTCGGCATAGTGAACCCGGCCATCGATGACACGCCAGCACAGCGTCTGGACGGCGAAGCGGTCAACGGCCATGAACACGCGGCCCTCCGCGTCCATCATGCCGATCGCAAAGTCACCTCCGACGTCTGCAGCCATGTTGCCGACATCGGGGCGGGTACATTGGGTCAGTGCGGCCTGCCAAGCGGCAACGTCGCCGCGGGCGGCAGCAGTTGACGCCAGTACGGGGTCGCGGAATCTCGGCTTGCCCAACACCACGTGAGCCGCGGTGGTCGAGGAAGGAGTAAGCATGTCGGTGGCCGAGACCATTCGCGTAGACGGCAGGCAGGGCCGATCGGCCCTGCACGCTCGTCTGTGGTCAAGCCTCAGCGGAGCTGAAAATCAGCAGCGAATGCTATCCGGCCACATGGCCCCTGGCACGCGCGGTGATAGGCAGGTCTTGGTTCGTCTGCGTGAATTCACCGCGTTCAGGTCTGCGACGTGTTGCGGCCCGGGACGGTGGTTCGTGGATGCTGGCTAAGGCGAAGGCACCAGAATCTCAGGATCACGAGTGCCACTTTGTGCCCACTTGACGCTGCGCAGTGGCCGTCGATGTCTGGCACCATCGGCCGCTCGTTTCCCAGGACACCCATGATCCTCGTCACCGGCGGTGCCGGCTTCATCGGCAGCAACTTCGTGCTCGACTGGCTGAGCGACCCGGCCACGCGCGACGAGCCGGTGCTCAACCTCGACGCGCTCACCTACGCCGGCAACCTGGCCAACCTGGCCAGTCTGCAGGGCGATGCGCGCCATGTCTTTGTGCACGGCGACATCTGCAACCGCCCGCTATTGGATGAACTGCTGGCCACGCACCGCCCGCGCGCCATCGTGCACTTTGCCGCCGAGAGCCACGTGGACCGCAGCATCCACGGCCCTGGCGCCTTCATCCGCACCAACGTCGAAGGCACCTTCACCCTGCTGGAGGCCGCGCGCGGGTACTTGGGCACGCTGCCCGACGACGCCAGGGCCGCCTTCCGCTTCCTGCACGTCAGCACCGACGAGGTCTACGGCAGCCTGGCCCCCGGCGCGCCCGCCTTCACCGAAGGCCACCCCTACGAGCCCAACAGCCCGTACTCGGCCAGCAAGGCCGCCAGCGACCACCTCGTGCGGGCCTGGCACCACACCTACGGCCTGCCGGTGCTCACCACCAACTGCTCCAACAACTACGGCCCGTACCACTTCCCTGAGAAGCTCATCCCGCTGATGATCGTCAACGCCCTGGCCGGCAAGCCCCTGCCGGTGTACGGCGACGGCCAGCAGATCCGCGACTGGCTCTACGTGCGAGACCACTGCAGCGCCATCCGCACCGTGCTGGCCCGCGGCCGGCTGGGCCAGACCTACAACGTGGGCGGCTGGAACGAGATGGCCAACATCGACATCGTCAAGACGGTGTGCGCCCTGCTCGACGAACTGCGCCCCGACCCCGCCGGCCCGTACGCGCGGCTGATCACCTTCGTGGCCGACCGGCCCGGCCACGACCGCCGCTACGCCATCGACGCCCGCAAGATCGAGCGCGAACTCGGCTGGCGCCCCGCCGAGACCTTCGCCAGCGGCATCCGCAAGACCGTGCAGTGGTACCTGGCGCACAGCGAGTGGGTCGCCCAGGTGCAGTCGGGTGCCTACCGCGACTGGCTCGCCACCAACTACGCGGCACGATGAGCGCGCGGACCGAGCGCCGGGCCGCCCCAAGCCGGGCCGCATCCCCTCGGGGGATCGACCGCTGCATTCAGCGGGCGAGGGGGTGACATGAACGTTCTGCTGCTCGGCGCCAACGGCCAGGTCGGCTGGGAACTGCAGCGCGCCCTGGCACCGCTGGGTGAACTGGTCGCCTGCGACTTCGACACCCCCGCCCCGCACACCGCCGACTTCAGCCGCCCCGAGCAGCTGGCGGCCCTGGTGCAGGCCGTGCAGCCCGGCCTCATCGTCAATGCCGCGGCCCACACCGCCGTGGACAAGGCCGAGTCCGAGCCCGAGCTGGCGCGCACCCTCAACGCCACCGCCCCCGGCATCCTGGCCGAACAGGCGCGCGCCATGGGTGCCCTGCTGGTGCACTACAGCACCGACTACGTCTTCGATGGCAGCGGCAGCAGCCCCCGTGACGAGACCGCCGCCACCGGCCCGCTGAGCGTGTACGGCCGCACCAAGCTCGAAGGCGAACAGGCCATCCAGGCCAGCGGCTGCCGCCACCTGATCCTGCGCACCAGCTGGGTCTACGCCGCGCGAGGGGGGAACTTTGCGCGCACCATGCTGCGCTTGGCGCAGGAGCGCAGCGAGCTCAAGGTCATCGCTGACCAGATCGGCGCCCCCACCGGCGCCGACCTGCTGGCCGACGTGACCGCACATGCCGTGCGCGCCATCCAGCGCGACGCCGCCCCGTGCGGGCTGTACCACTGCACCGCCGCCGGCCAGACCAGCTGGCACGGCTATGCGCAGCTGGTCATCGAACACGCCCGCCAGGCAGGCCTGCCGCTGCGCGTGGAGCCTGGCGCCGTGCGCGCCATCGCCACCAGCGAGTACCCCACGCCCGCGCAGCGCCCGCTGAACTCCAGGCTGAACTGCCACAAGCTCATCCACGCCTTCGGCCTGCGGCTGCCGCCGTGGGAGCATGGCGTGAGGCGCATGCTCACGGAGATCCTGCCTCGATGAACCTCCAACTCCCACGCAAGGGCATCATCCTGGCCGGCGGCGCCGGCACCCGGCTGCACCCGGCCACACTGGCCATCAGCAAGCAGCTGCTGCCGGTGTACGACAAGCCCATGATCTACTACCCGCTGAGCACGCTCATGCTCGCCGGGATGCGCGACGTGCTGGTCATCAGCACCCCGCTGGACCTGCCGCGCTTCGAGGCGCTGCTGGGCGACGGCAGCCAGTGGGGCATGAACCTGCAGTACTGCGTGCAGCCCAGCCCCGACGGCCTGGCGCAGGCCTTCATCCTGGGGCGCGACTTCGTGGGCGGCGGCCCCAGCGCCCTGGTGCTGGGCGACAACCTCTTCTACGGCCACGATTTCCAGGGCCTGCTGCAACGCGCCAGCGCGCGAACCGACGGGGCCAGCGTGTTCGCCTACCACGTCACCGACCCCGAGCGCTATGGCGTGGTGGAGTTCGACGCCGAGCGCCGCGCCGTGAGCATCGAGGAGAAGCCCGCCCGGCCCAAGAGCAACTACGCCGTCACGGGGCTGTACTTCTACGACCACCAGGTCTGCGACATTGCAGCCGGCATCCGCCCCAGCGCGCGCGGGGAGCTGGAGATCACCGAGGTCAATGCCGCCTACCTGCGCCAGGGGCAGCTGAACGTGGAGATCATGGGCCGCGGCTATGCCTGGCTGGACACCGGCACGCACGACAGCCTGATGGAGGCCGGCCAGTTCATCGCCACGCTGGAGAACCGCCAGGGCCTGAAGGTGGCCTGCCCGGAGGAGATTGCCTTCCGCGGCGGCTGGATCGACGCCGGGCAGCTGGAGAAGCTGGCCGCCCCGATGCGCAAGAACGGCTACGGGCAGTACCTGCTGAAGCTGCTGCAGGAGCGGGCCTTCTGATGAAGATGCTGCCCACCGAGTTGCCGGGCGTCGTGATCGTCGAGCCCCAGGTGTTTGCCGACGAGCGCGGCTGGTTCATGGAGAGCTTCAACGCCGCGCGTTTCGAGCAGGGGTTGAAGGACCTGGGGCTGCCGCCGGCCGGGCCCTTCGTGCAGGACAACCACTCGTGCAGTGCCGCAGGCGTGCTGCGCGGGCTGCACTACCAGCTGCCGCCACATGCGCAGGGCAAGCTGGTGCGCGTGGTCAAGGGCCGCGCCTGGGACGTGGCGGTGGACATCCGCCGCGGCAGCCCCCACTTCGGCCGCTGGGTGGGCGTGGAGCTCACGGCCGACAACCGCCGCCAGCTGTGGATCCCGCCGGGGTTTGCGCACGGGTTCCTGGCGCTGGAGGACGACACGCACTTCCTCTACAAGACCACGGACGTCTACGCCAAGGACTGCGAGCGGGTGATTCGGTGGGATGACGCGGAGATCGGGATCGGGTGGCCGGTGGTGCCGGGTACCGCTCCAAGGGTGGCGGCCAAGGATGCGGCAGCCTCGGGGCTGGGGCAGGCTGAGGTCTTCGCAAACCACTGAGCGCTGCATCTTCGCCGGTCGGACGTTCAATCCGCGACATGTTTGGCACGGTCAGAGTGTCGTGCTTGCGAGCGGGCGACCCACAATGCGGGTTTTGTCCGCGCCGCCGAGCGGCCCCCTCAAGGCATGCCCGAGAAATCTTCGCCCGAGGCCCAACTGCTGCACGAGCTGATTGTTCGAGGGGCGGCGCTGCACCCCGGTTCGCCCGCGCTGACCGCCGGTGCGCACAGTTGGACCTACGAGGAGCTGGGTGAGGCCGTTCGATCGGCGGCCTCCGGCCTCACGGCCCTGGCCCTCGCCCGCACCGACCGCGTCGCCATCTGGCTCGACAAGCGTTTCGAGACCGTCGTCGCCAGCTTTGCGGCCCCTGCCGCCGGCGGCGTGATGGTGCCGATGAACCCGCTGCTCAAGCCTGAGCAGGTGGTCTACATCGCGCGCGACTGCAACGTGCGCATCCTGGTCACGTCGCCGGAGCGGCTGGCGCTGCTGGCGCCGGTGCTGTCCGAGTGCCCGGACCTGCGCCACGTGGTCGTCACCGACGGCCCCGCCGAGTTGCCGGCCGTGCCGCCGGGCATCGGCCTGCACCGCTGGGCGGACCTGTTGGCCGCCCCGCCGCGCCCGGGCCATCGCGTCATCGACACCGACCTCTGCGCCATCCTCTACACCAGCGGCTCCACCGGCCGCCCCAAGGGCGTGGTGCTCAGCCACCGCAACATGGTGGCCGGTGCCAAGAGCGTGGCCAGCTACCTGGGCAACGGCCCGCACGACACGCTGCTGGCCGCGCTGCCGCTGAGCTTCGACGCCGGCTTCAGCCAGCTGACCACCGCCTTCCACGCCGGCGCCCGCGTGGTGCTGCTGAACTACCTGCTGCCGCGCGACGTGCTCAAGGCCATGGCGCGCGAGAAGGTCACCGGCCTGACGGCTGTGCCGCCGCTGTACATCCAGCTCACGGCGCTGGACTGGCCCGCCGAGATCAACGAGCACCTGCGCTACTTCGCCAACACCGGCGGCCGCATGCCGCGCGAGACGCTGGATGCGTTGCGCGCCCGTGTGCCCCGGGCCCGGCCCTTCCTGATGTACGGCCTGACCGAGGCCTTCCGCAGCACCTACCTGCCGCCGGAGGAGGTGGACCGCCGGCCGGACAGCATCGGCAAGGCCATCCCCAACGCCGAGATCCTGGTGCTGCGCGAGGATGGCACGGAGTGCGGCCCCGACGAGCCGGGCGAGCTGGTGCACCGGGGCGCGCTGGTGGGCCAGGGCTACTGGAACGACCCGGAGAAGACGGCCGAGCGCTACAAGCTGCTGGCCCCGGGGCACGGCGGCCGCGTGGCGGGCCTGCAGCTGCCGGAGTACGCCGTGTTCAGCGGCGACACCGTGCGCAAGGACGCCGAGGGCTTCCTGTACTTCGTGGGCCGGCGCGACGAGATGATCAAGACCTCGGGCTACCGGGTCAGCCCCACCGAGGTGGAGGAGATCCTCTATGCCACCAAGCTGGTGGGGGAGTGCGTGGCCTTCGGCGTGGACCACCCGCAGCTGGGCCAGGCCATCCAGGTGATCGCCACGCCGCCGGCCGGTGCTGCAGCGCTGGACGTGCCGGCGCTGCTGGCCGAGTGCAAGCGCCACATGCCGGCCTACATGGTGCCCGGTGGCATCGAGCCGGCGGTTGGGCCGCTGCCGCGCAACCCCAATGGCAAGATCGACCGCAAGCTGCTGTCCATGCAGTGGGTCGAACGCCACGGAGCCTGAACGATGGACGCCCCCGCCCGCATGGCGCCAGTGCACGCCCCCATGCACCAATTCCCCGTCACCGCCGGCGGCGACCTGCTCGTGGGTGGTGTCCCGCTCACGCGCCTGGCCGAGCGCGTGGGCAGCACGCCCTTCTACGCCTACAGCCGTGAGCTGCTGCGCCAGCGCGTGGCCGAACTGCGTGACGCGCTGCCGGCGGCGGTGGAGCTGCACTACGCGATGAAGGCCAACCCGATGCCGGCCGTGGTGGGCTTCATGGCCGGGCTGGTGAATGGCATCGATGTGGCCTCGTCGGGTGAGCTGAAGGTGGCACTGGATGCGGGCGCAGACCCGAAGGACATCAGCTTTGCCGGGCCGGGCAAGCGCGATGCCGAGCTGCACCAGGCGCTGGCTGCCGGCGTGCTGGTCAACGTGGAAAGCCTGCGCGAACTGCAGGTGCTGGCGGCGTTGCAGCAGCAGCTGGGCCTGACCGCTCGCGTGGCGCTGCGTGTGAACCCGGACTTCGAGCTCAAGGGCTCGGGCATGAAGATGGGCGGCGGGCCGAAGCAGTTTGGCATCGACGTGGACCAGGTGCCCGCAGCCATGGAACTCATCCGCAGCGGCGGCCTGGGCTTCGAGGGCTTCCACCTCTTCGCCGGCTCGCAGAACCTGCGCGCCGAGAGCATCTGCGAGGCCCAGCGCAAGAGCTACGAGCTGGCCCTGCGCCTGGCCGAGGCGGCGCCCGCGCCGGTGAAGTTCCTGAACCTGGGCGGCGGCTTCGGCATCCCCTACTTCCCTGGCGAGCAGCGGCTGGACCTGGCCCCGATTGGTGCCAACCTCGACGACATCTGCACGCGCGCCAGGGCGCAGCTGCCGCAGGCGGCCATCGTCATCGAGCTGGGCCGCTACCTGGTGGGTGAGGCGGGTGTCTATGTCACGCGCATTGTGGACCGCAAGGTTTCCTGCGGGCAGGTGTTCCTCGTGTGCGATGGCGGGCTCAACCACCATCTCTCGGCCAGCGGCAACTTCGGTCAGGTGATCCGCAAGAACTACCCGGCCACGCTGGTCACGCGCTCCGGATCGTCGGCCGAAGGCGGCGTGCGCGAGGTGGCCTCGGTGGTGGGCCCGCTGTGCACACCGCTGGACCTGCTGGCCGACCGCATGGCCCTGCCGCTGGCCGAGGTGGGCGACCTGGCGGTCATCTTCCAGTCGGGTGCCTACGGCGCCAGCGCCAGCCCGCAGGCCTTCCTGGGGCATCCGGCGGTGACCGAGGTACTGGTCTGAGCCGGATGCGCGGGGCGTGATGCAGCCCGCCATGACGTCCCCAACGGCCGGAGGTCGCGCGCTGGCGGCCCTGTGTGCCACCGTCTGCGCGGCGGTGGCACTCTGGGTCGCGAGCCATCACCCCCTGGCGCCATTGCTGGCCATTGGCATCGTCGTGCTGCTGTCGGCATTCGCCGCCTGGCGCCCGCTGTGGATCCCGGCAGCGCTGCTGGCCCTGTTGCCGGTGGCTGGCCTGGCGCCCTGGACCGGCTGGATGCTGGCCGAGGAGTTCGACCTGCTGTTGCTGGCGCTGCTGGCCGGCGGATGGGCGCGGCTGGCCGTGCCGGCGGGCCTGCCGCCGCGGCAACCCGCCACCGACGGTGCGGCGCGTGTGTGGTGGCTTTTGCTGGTGGCCTATGCGGGGCTCGCGGCCGTGAGCACCTGGCGCGGCCTGCAGGACGCTGGCGCCTGGGACGGCGGCGCGTTCGCCTGGAGCTGGTGGCACGGCTGGCGAGAGCCGATGAACGTGCTGCGCACGGTCAAGCCGCTGGTGTGGCTGCTGCTGGCCCTGCCGCTGTGGCAGGCGCTGCAGGCGCGAGCGCCGGAGGCTGCGGCGCGGGCGCTGGGGCAGGGGGCCTGGTCTGGCCTGGCCCTGGTGGCGGCCGTGGCCACCTGGGAGCGCTGGGCCTGGACGGGGCTGGCCAACTTCAGCACCGACTACCGCACCACCGCGCTGTTCTGGGAAACCCACATCGGCGGTGCGGCGCTGGACGGGTTCCTGGCGCTGATGCTGCCCTTCGGGCTCTGGGCGGCCAGCGTGGCGCGGCGCCGTCGCGACCTGATCGTGGCGGTGGCGGTGCTGTGCCTCGCCGGCTACGCCGTGCTGACGACCTTTTCGCGCGGCCTCTACCTGGGCGCGCTGGCCGGCGCGCTGATCTGGTGGCTGACGGCGCCGCGCTCGGCTGATACGGCGGCGCCACGGGTCTGGGTGCCCGCGGGCTGGGTGCTGCTCTTCGGCGCGGCGGCGGCGCTGGCCTTTCCCGGCAGCGGCTGGCGCGGGCTGGCCGCCCTCCTGGGGCTGATGCTGCTGCTGCACTGGCGCTGGCAGCAGGGGGGCGACGCCGCGCCCGCGCGCTGCGCCGGCGCCGTGGCCGCGGGTGCCGTGGCGGGCGTGCTGGCGGTGTGGCCGGCACTGGCCTTGCCCGGCGGGTGGAAGGCACCGTACGTCCTCTATGCCGCCTGCGCAGCCGCGTGTGCCGTGGCCTGGTGGGCGCCTGCCGCCGGCACGCGCGCCATGGCGGGTTGGGCCGCCTGGGCCGCCGCCGCGGTGGCCGCGGTGGGTGTCGCGCTGCACTGGGGCGAGACCGAGCTGCGATGGGCCATGCTGGCCAGCGTCAGCCTGCTGGGTGCGGCGGCGCTCGGTGGCAGCGCGTTGCCGGCTTGGCGCGGCGCCCCCGGCGGCCGCTGGCGCCTGGCCACGCTGGGCGCCATGGCGGTGTCGGGCATGGTGGTGGGTTCGTTCGGCGGCGGCAGCTACCTCGAGGGCCGGCTGGCCGCGGCGGGCGACGACTGGCAGGGCCGGCTGCAGCACTGGTCGCGCAGCCTGTCGCTGGCGCAGGACGATGCGGCCACCTGGTGGGGCATCGGGCCGGGCCGCTTCGCCGCGCACTTCGCGCTCAGCGGCGAGACCACCGACCAGGTGGGCGACTACCGCTGGCAGCCGGCGGCCGACGGTGGCGGCACGCTGGTGCTCACCGCGGGCAAGCATGTGCTGGGCAGCGGCGAGATGTTCCGCATGTCGCAGCGCATCGCCGCGCCCGAGGGCGAAATGCGCCTGCGCTGGCGCGCCGAGGTGCCGGCGCCGGTGCGCCTGCATGTGGAGGTCTGCAGCAAGCACCTGCTGTACGACGGCGGCTGCAGCCCCGCCACGGTGGCCGTGGGCGGCACGGCCCGGGCGCCGGTGCCCGGCTGGCAGGAGGGCGAGCTGACCCTGAAGGCGCGCGAAGGCTGGCGGCAGCCGGTGTTCTCGGTGGCGCTGGACACGCAAGGCGGCTGGCTCCGCCTGGACCGGCTCGAGCTCATCGACGGCCAGGGCCGCGACCTGCTGCACAACGGTGGCTTCGACGACGGCCTGGCGCGCTGGCTGCCCTCCAGCGACCGCCACCACCTGCCCTGGCACGCCAAGAACCTGGGCCTGCACCTGCGCGTGGAACAGGGCTGGCTGGGCCTGGCAGGGTTTGCGGTGCTGCTGGCCTTTGCCGCTGCGCGGCTGATGGCCGGGCGCGTGCGTCACCACCCGCTGGCGCCGCCGCTGCTGGCCGGGCTGGCCGGCTTCCTGATCGTGGGCGCCTTCGACAGCCTGCTCGACATCCCGCGCGTGGCCTTTGCCTTCCTGTGGCTGCTGGGCGTGGCGGCCACGCTGCGGGCACCGCTGCCGCGGTCGGTGGCACCCCTCGACCCACCCCCGCAGGCGCCGCGCGCGCCCGTGTGACAACGCTTTACATCGGGAAATCCGGGCGAACCCGGAGGGCTGGGGGGTGCGTGCCACAATCGCCGCCCATTGTTTCCAAGCCCGCGGGCCGTCCGGCCCGCCCCGCCGCTTGACCTCCGACGCCCTGATCGAGATCGACCACGTCACGTTCGGCTACGACGAGCGTCGCACCATCCTGAACGACGTGTCGCTGCGCTTCCTGCGCGGCAAGGTCACGGCCGTGCTGGGCGGCTCGGGCTGCGGCAAGACCACGCTGCTGCGCCTGATCGGCGGCGTGCACGCCCCCAACAGCGGCCGCGTGGTCTTCGACGGGCAGGTGCTGGACATCCGCAACAAGGCGCAGATGCACGGCCTGCGCCGCCGGCTGGGCATGCTGTTCCAGTTCGGTGCGCTGTTCACCGACCTCAACGTGTTCGACAACGTGGCCTTCCCGCTGCGCGAGCACACCGACCTGCCCGAGGCCATGATCCGCGACATCGTGCTGATGAAGCTCAACGCGGTGGGCCTGCGGGGCGCGGCGGGGCTGAGGATCTCCGAGGTGTCCGGCGGCATGGCGCGGCGCATCGCGCTGGCGCGCGCCATCGCGCTCGACCCGGAGCTGATCATGTACGACGAGCCCTTCGCCGGGCTGGACCTGATCAGCATGGGCGTGGCCGCCAAGCTCATCCGCACGCTCAACGACGCCACCGGCGCCACCTCGCTGGTGATCTCGCACGACGTGCCCGAGTGCATGGCCATCAGCGACTGGGTGGTGCTGATGGCCACCGGCGGCCGCATCGTGGCCCAGGGCACGCCGCAGGCCCTGATGGACTCCACCGACCCCGAGGTGCGCCAGTTCGTGCGCGGCGAGCCCGACGGCCCGGTCAAGTTCCACTACCCCGCACCGGCGCTGGCCGAAGACTTCGGGGTGGCGGCGCGATGAGGCTGCTGGCCGCCCTGGGCGCGCGCACGCTCACCGTGCTGCACGGCTTCGGCCATGCGGCGGTGTTCTTCCTGGAGCTGCTGCGCGTGCTGCCCGGCGCGCTGCGCCGCTTCTACCTGGTGGTGCACCAGGTGCACGCCATCGGCAACCGCTCGCTGCTCATCATCCTGGCCTCGGGGCTGGCGGTGGGCTTCGTGCTGGCGCTGCAGATGTACTACGCGCTGGTCACCTACGGCGCCACCGAGAGCCTGGGCCTGATCGTCAACCTGTCGCTGGTGCGCGAACTGGGCCCGGTGGTGACGGCGCTGCTGTTCGCCGGCCGCGCCGGCACCTCGCTGACGGCCGAGATCGGCCTCATGAAGGCCGGCGAGCAGCTGGCGGCCATGGAGCTGATGGCGGTGGACCCCCGCCAGCGCGTGCTGGCGCCGCGCTTCATCGGCGGCATCGTCTCCATGCCCCTGCTGGCGGCGATGTTCTCCGCCGTGGGCATCCTCGGGGCCTGGGTGGTGGCCGTGGGCCTGATCGGCGTGGACGGCGGCAACTTCTGGTCGATCATGCAGAACGGCGTCGACGTCTGGCGCGACGTGGGCAACGGCCTGGTGAAGGCCGCGGTGTTCGGCGTGATCTGCACGGCCGTGGCGCTGTACCAGGGCTTCGAGACCGAAGCCACGCCCGAGGGCGTGGCCTATGCCACCACGCGCACGGTGGTGATCTCGTCGCTGAGCATCCTGGGCATGGACTTCGTCCTCACCGCCCTGATGTTCTCGACGCCATGACGAACGACGGGAACGACTGACATGGGACGCAAGGGCATCGAGACGCTGGTCGGATTCTTCGTGCTGCTGGGCATGCTGGCACTGGTGTTCCTGGCGCTGCGCGCGGCCAACCTGGGCAGCTTCAACGGCGGCAGCACCTACACGGTGACGGCCAAGTTCCAGAACATCGGCGGCCTCAAGCCGCGCGCCCCGGTGCGCAGCGCCGGCGTGAAGGTGGGCAGCGTCACCTCCATCGGGCTCGACCCGGTCACCTACGAGGGCGTGGTGACCATGCAGATCCAGACCGACTTCAAGTTCCCCGCGGACACCGCCGCCAAGATCCTCACCTCCGGCCTGCTGGGTGACCAGTACATCGGGCTGGAGCCCGGTCCCGCCGAGCAGATGGTGGCTGACGGCGGGCGCTTCACCCAGACGCAGTCGGCGGTGGTGCTGGAGAACCTGATCGGCCAGTTCCTGTCCAGCTCGGCCGAGAAGGCCGGGAGCGGGCAATGAGGCCGCGGCGCGCCCGGCCGGCAGCGGCGGGTGCGCTGGCCGCTGCGCTGGCGTGCGCCCTGCTGCTGGCCGGCCCCGTGGCGGCCCAGCAGCGTGCGCCCCACCCGGCGGATCCCTTCGAGGGCTTCAACCGCGGGGTGCAGGCCTTCAACGACGGCGTCGACGACGCCGTGCTCAAGCCCGCCGCCCAGGCCTACGAGCAGGTGCTGCCCGCGTTCGCGCGCACAGCGGTGGGCAACTTCTTCGGCAACCTGGGCGACGGCTGGTCGGCCGTGAACCACCTGCTGCAGGGCAAGCTGGAGCCGGCGCTCAACATGACGCTGCGGATGGCGGTGAACACCACCTTCGGCCTCGGCGGCCTGCTCGACGTGGCCAGCGAGGCCGGCCTGGAGCGCCAGAGCGAGGACTTCGGCCAGACCCTGGGCGTGTGGGGCGTGCCCGCTGGCCCCTACCTGGTGCTGCCGCTGCTGGGCCCGTCCAGCGTGCGCGACGCCGCCGGCCGCGTGCTGGACATGCAGCAGGACACCTCGCCGCGCTACACGCACGACGAGGCGGTGCGCAACAGCGCGCTGGTGCTGAACATCGTCGACACCCGGGCCCGGCTGCTGGGCGCCGGCCGCCTGCTCGACGACATCGCGCTGGACCGCTACGGCTTCCTGCGCGACGCCTACCTCGCACGCCGGCTCAACCAGGTCTGGGACGGCAACCCCCCGGAAGAACGCTTCGACACGCCGGAAACCCCGGCGCAGTGAACCGATAGGCGCCGCCTGCGTTCCAAGCAGGCGGATGCCCCGCATCACGAAAGGACCCCGATGCTCAAGACGCTGCTCGCCACCCTGACCCTGTCGCTGACGCTGGCCGCTCCCGCGCTGGCCAGCGTGGCGCCGGACGCCTTCGTGCGCGACCTGTCCAACCAGGTCATCGACGCGGTCAAGGCCGACCCGGCCATCCAGGCCGGCGACGTGGGCAAGGTCATCGCGCTGGTGGACGCCAAGGTGCTGCCGCACCTGAACTTCCAGCGCATGACGGCCTCGGCCGTGGGCCTGCCGTGGCGCCAGGCCACGCCGGAGCAGCGCGAGAAGCTGCAGGCCGAGTTCAAGCTGCTGCTGGTGCGCACCTACGCCGGCGCGCTGGCGCAGGTGAAGGACCAGACGGTGCAGATGAAGCCCTTCCGCGCCAACCCCTCGGACACCGAGGTGGTGGTGCGCACCGAGGTCAAGGGCAAGGGCGAGCCCATCCAGCTCGACTACCGGCTGGAGAAGGTGGGCGACGGCTGGAAGATCTTCGACGTCAACGTGCTGGGCATCTGGCTGGTGAACCAGTACAAGAACAGCTTCGGCCCCGAGATCCAGGCCGGCGGCATCGACGGCCTGATCGCCAAGCTGGCCGAGCGCAACAAGGCGGCGGCCAAGTGAGGGCGCGGCCGTTGGCGGTGTCGATCGCGCCGCGCGCGGCGGGGCAGGCCTGATGGCGGCGGTGACCCTGCCCGCGACGGTGACCATGGGCAGCGCCTCGCAGGCGCTGCGCGCCGTGGAGGCGGCGCTGTCCGCCGGCGGCCCGCTGGAGCTGGACGCCTCGGCGCTGGTGGACGTGGACACCGCCGCGGTGGCGCTGCTGCTGCAGGCGCAGCGGCTGGCGCAGGCGCGCGGAGTGGGCTTCGCGCTGCGCGGCGCGCCCCAGCAGCTGGTGGCGCTGGCGCGGCTCTACGGCGTGGAGTCGCTGCTCGGGCCGGGTTTCGCGGCCGTGCGCTCGACGGCGGGCAGCGCCTCGGCGTAGCGGCGCAGCCGCAGGTTCTTCTTGATCTCCTGCAGCGTGGGCCTCAGCCGCTCGCTGCCCAGGTGCAGTGCCACGCCGGTGGTCAGGATGTCCACGATCATCAGGTGCAGCAGGCGCGACACCATCGGGCTGTAGCGGTCCCAGTCCTCGGGGTGGTCGGCGGCCAGCAGCACGTGCCCGGGCTGCAGCGCCAGGTGCGCCAGCGGGCTGCCGCTGGCGGTGATGACGATCACCGCCGCGCCCTTGCGGTGGGCGATCTGCGCCACGTCCAGCAGGTCCCGGCTGCGGCCGGAGTTGCTGATGATCACCGCGCAGTCGCCCGGGCCCAGCATGGTGGCGCTCATCACCTGCACGTGGCCGTCGCTCACCGCGGCGGCGTGCACGCCCAGGCGGAAGAACTTGTGCTGCGCGTCCTGCGCCACGATGCC
>VFQM010001528.1_pt1 | contig 19991 bp, 19 predicted proteins | sample 3512391 | NCBI WGS metagenome assembly VFQM01 (sample SAMN10412369, study PRJNA504923) | tailings metagenome | isolation source: Replicate 1 from Balatoc abandoned mine | place: Philippines | reverse complement strand
CGACGACTTCGAGCCCAAGCTGATCCAGACCGTGCGCGGCATGGGCTACATGCTGGACCTGCCCGATGCCGATTGAGGCCGCGCGCTTGCGGCCGTGGTCGCTGGCATTGCGCATCACGCTGGTGGTCAGCCTGACGATGTCGGTCGTGTTCGCCGCCAGCGCATGGCTGGTGTCCCGATCGATCGAGGGACACTTCGAGGAACTCGATTTCGGGGAACTGCAGGCCGTGACGGACTCGCTCGGTCAGGCGCTGGCTGTGGAGCCGAATGGCAGCGCGTTGGCGCTGCGCGAACGGGTGGCCCAGGCGGTGGCCGGTCACCACGGGGTGTACTTCGCGGTCCTCGACGGCCGCGATCAGCCGATCTATGCGCGGGCGCCGGATGCGCTGCTGGACGCTGCCCGGCGTGCGGAGCCTGTGCGGCGCCTTGCGCCTGAGCGCCTGGCCGCCTGGTCGGTAGGCGCCGACACCTATCGCGGCGGCGTGCTCACGGTCAGCGGCCATCGGGTGCTGGTGGCAGTGTCGACCGATGCACACGAGCACTACCTGGCCCGGCTGCGGCAGGGCCTGTGGCGGGGGGCGCTGGCCGCCACCGCGCTGGCGGTGCTCGCCGTGTGCATCGCCGTGCGCTGGGGCCACGCGCCGATCCGGCGCATCGGGGCCAGCATGCGCGGCGTGACGTCCGACAACCTCGACCTGCGGCTGGAACCCCAGTCCGTTCCCGCCGAACTGACTACCCTGGTGACGTCGTTCAACGCCATGCTGGACCAGCTGCAGGCGAGCTTCGAGCGCCTGTCGCACTTCTCGGCCGACATCGCCCACGAGTTGCGCACACCGGTGACCAACCTGATGACGCAGACCCAGGTCGCGCTGTCGAAGGAACGTTCCCCGGTGGCGTATCGGGAGGTGCTCTACACCGGGCTGGACGAGCTGGACCGCATGCGAAAGATGATCGGCGACATGCTGTTCCTGGCACAGACCGAGAACCCGCGACGGCGGCTGCAGACGGCGGAAGTCCGGCTCGAAGCCGAGGTTCAGGCCGTGTTCGACTATTTCGAGGCCTTGAGCGAGGAGGCCGGCGTGGGCCTTCGGCTGGACTCGACGCAGGGTGGCGTGCCGGCCGCGGCCGGCGACCGCGGCATGCTGCAGCGCGCGATCAGCAATCTGGTCGGCAACGCGCTTCGCCACACCGAACGCGGCCAGACCGTGGTCGTCCGGCTGCTGGCCGAAGCCGGTTCGGTTCGGGTCGAGGTGGAGAACCCGGGAGCGGCCATCGATTCAACCCACCTGCCGCATCTGTTCGACCGCTTCTACCGCGTCGATCCGGCCCGCCACCGCGAGGGCGAAGGCGCCGGCCTCGGCCTGGCCATCGTCAAGGCCATTGCAGAGGCGCATGGCGGCGCGGTTGGAGTTTCGTCGTCGGACGGCATGAACCGGTTCTGGCTGCAGTTGCCGGTGGCGCGGCCGGCTCCGTTGTCGTTCATGTTGGCTGCACAGGCTGCGCGCGGAGGTGCGCACAAGACCGACCCACATGACTTGGAGGCATGAGATGAAGACGACAACGATGCTCGTCTTGGTGGCCGTCGCACTGGCGGCCCTGGGCAGCGCGGCCTGGTGGGCGCAGAACGACAACGTGGCCGCGAGCAGCGAAGAGCGCATGACGCTTAGACCCGCGGATTCGCAACTGACCGCCCGCGGGGCTTCGATCTACGCAGCGCAGTGCGCGTCCTGCCACGGTGCGAATCTTCAAGGCCAGCCGAACTGGCGCGAGCGCGGGCCCGACGGCCTGCTGCCCGCGCCGCCGCACGACGCCAGCGGCCACACTTGGCACCACCCAGATTCGGTGCTGATCCGGATCACCCGCGACGGCGTGGCGGCAGTCGCCGGCGATCCCAACTACCGTACCGCGATGCCTGTCTACCGTGGTCTGATGAGCGACGAGGACATCGTCGCCGTGTTGTCTTGGATCAAGTCGCGATGGCCATCGGACGTGCGGGCCAAGCATGACCAGATCAATGCGCAGTCGCGCTGACAGTCCAGAGCGAACGACTCATTCCGGGAGTCGAGACCGGCGAGACGTATGTCGCCATGGAGCCGAGTGCATGTCCTGCCCCACACGGCCCGAACGCCCGCAGTCAATGTGGTGCCGACTTTTGGCGCGCATTGATCATCGGGCCGGTCCTGACAAGTTGACCGAGGCTGGGCCCTGCGAGCCGCGATCTCGGTGCTGCACCGCATAGTCCAAGGTCACATTTACAGCGACCTTCGCGAGCTGCGTCGGAGAGCCGCAGTCCCGGTGCCTTCCATGACCAGGACGAAGGTTGGATCCCTCGTGATCCCGCAGCGATTGAAGACTTTCGGATCGATTTGAACGGCAACGCGGCGGCTGCCGATCAACGCCTGAATCCGGGGCAAGCAGCAGGGCTGTCGCACAGGCCGAGGGTCGTTTGTGGCTGTGGTCAACCGATGCTCCGATGCCAGACCTGCCTGAGGTCACTGCGCGACTGGAGTCCAGGATCTGATCCGGCGCCCAGCAAGCCTTGATCGACGACTTCATAGTGGCCTCCTGACCTGACGGCACGGATCCGTTCTTCATCGCCGATCACGGCAGCGGACATGGGCCATTCGCAAGCCAGCTCGCAGAGGCTCAACCGCGACGACCTGCTGACCCCGTTCCCGACTCCATGGCGAGGGTAGGCCGTCAGCGCGGCTGGAGCATGATGATGCCCATGCCCGTCAGTGCCACCGCCACACCGGCGACGTCCCACGCGGTCGGCCGGATCCCGTCCACCGCCCACAGCCACCCAAGAGCCACCGCGATGTAGACGCCGCCGTACGCGGCATAGACGCGGCCGGCGGCAGTCTCGTGCAGCGTCAGCAGCCACGCGAAGAGCGCAAGGCTGGCGGCCGCCGGCACCAGCAGCCAGATGCTGCGGCCCTGCTTGAGCCACAGGTACGGCAGGTAGCAGCCGACGATCTCGGCCAGCGCGGTGGCCAGGAACAGCGCCAACGTCTTCATGGAATCGGTGTCCTGCCCTGTCTCCATGCGAGTGAAGGCGATGCTCGCAGGGGATGCGGGCGTGTCTGGGTCATCGGCTCGCGGCGGTGGCGGTGGCGGTAGGTAGGGTGCGGGGACATCAACGCGACCGGCACATGATGTTCATGTTCCAGGCCTCGCGGGCGCGCAGGTTCATGCTCCATCGCATCGTACGCGCCTCAGTCTGCGGTCCACGCACCAGACCGTGCGCGCGCCAGAACCGAGAGCACGGGCCAGACGCTCCGCGTGTGGCGCCCGCGGCGCCAGCTGGTCACCACCGAACCAGCTGCGTCCGCCGCATGCCGAGAGCAACGGTCCAGTCGACCATGGTCTTGAACGCGAACCAGACCAGCCGCGCAGCAAGGAGTTTCGCGGCGTTGCGTGTGTTCACGCGACCAGACTCGCGCCGTCAACGCACGGCCAGGTCGGCCACGAGTCGCGACTTCAGCGCCCGCTCGCGCGTGGCGCTCTCGGGCTCGGTCACCCAGCTGTAGCTGCTCTTCCAGGACCACACCACGCCTTCGAACCTGACGAAGCGCACCTCGCCGGCCCGACCGTCGACGGTGGTCGTCTGGCGCTGGCTGTCGAACTCGAATGCGACGGTGTGCCGCCCTGGCTTGAACCGGAACCGCACCATCGTGTTCGGGAGCGTCTCGACACCCGCGGCGCTGTCGCCTTGAACGGTCACGAAGTTGCGACCGTCCGCCCAGTTGCGCCGCACCACGTAGACGGTCAGCGCGTCGGGATCCGGCGTGAACCGCTTGGCTGCCGCGTCAGCGTCGAGGCTCGGAACTGGCGCCTTGGTGCAGGCGATGATCCGTCCCTTGTTGGTCTGGTGGCAGTACGGCACTTCGGCCGTCGGGTTGGGTGGCGGTGGCGTCGCGCAGCCGGCCACCAGGCCAGCCGCGACGAGCGCGGAAGCCACCAGGAGTCGGTGGGTTCTCATGGATTTCACTTCAAGGTGAACCGCGCGGTGGCCGGCTTGCCGCCCACCGTCACCACGGCGACCGCCTTGGTGCCCGGGCCGACCTTGAAGCTGCCGGTGGCCTCCAGCTTGTCGCCGGCCGGTTTCAGGTCGACCTCCTGCTTCTCGGCGCCGGTCAGCAGCGTCACCTTGGCGCTGGCCTTGGAGACGTCGGCCGCCTTGCCGTTGTCGCGCAGGTACAGCTGGATCGCCGTGGGCTTGGCGACGAGTTCGTAGTCCATGTCCTTGACCTCGACGACCACGCCGCCGTGCATCGGCTTGTGTTCGTGGGCATGGTCGTGCTTCTCGCCGGCCGCATGGACGGTGCCGGCAGCAGCCAGGGCGATGGAGGCGATGAGGGTGAGCAGCTTCATGGGAGTCCCTTCAAGGGTTGGGTGGCGGGTTGGGTGGGGGAACGGGTGTCAGAGCGCCTCGGCGTCCTTGTCGTCCATCAGCGCTTCGGCGCTCCTCCGACCGAAGAGCCAGAACATCGCGGGCGTGAGGAAGGTATCGAGCAGGGTCGAGCTGATCAGGCCGGAGAAGATCACCACGGCCACCGGGTGCAGCACCTCGGTGCCGGGGCGCTCGGCCTCGAAGAGCAGCGGTGCCAGCGCGAAGGCTGTCACCAGGGCTGTCATCAGCACGGGGCTCAGCCGCTCGAGCGAGCCGCGCACGATCATCTTCGTGTCGAAGGTCTCGCCCTCGAAGCGCATCAGGTTGATGTAGTGGCTGACCTTGAGGATGCCGTTGCGCACCGAGATGCCGGCCAGCGTGATGAAGCCCACCAGTGCGGCCACGCTCAGCGGCTGGCCCGACAGCCACAGCCCGATCACCGCGCCGACCAGCGCGAGCGGGATGTTCACCATGATCAGCGCCGACAGCGTCGTGGACTTGTAGCGGCTGTACAGCACCACGAACATCAGCACCAGCGACACGATGGACAGCAGCCCGACCAGGCGGGACGCCTCCTCCTGCGCCTGGAACTGGCCGCCCAGGGTGATGAAGTAGCCCTCGGGCAGCTTCGTCTCCGCCACGACCTTGCGGATGTCGGTGACGATCTCCGACAGCGCGCGCCCCGACGCATTGGCCGATAGCACGATGCGCCGCTTGCCGTCGTCGCGGCTGATCTGGTTGGGGCCGTCGCCGTCCTCGATGGTCGCCACCTTGGACAGCGGGATGCGCCCTGTCGGCGTCTCGATCAGGATCTGGCTGAGGCCCTCGATCGAACGCGCCGACTCCGGCAGCTTGACCACCAGCGCGAAGCGCCGACCGCCCTCGACGATCTGCGTGACCTTCTCGCCCTCGACCAGCGCCTGCAGCGTGGCCAGCACCTGAGGTGCCGGCAGGCCGTACTGCGCCGCGGCGGCGTAGTCCACCCGCACCTTGATCTGCGGCGCCAGCACCTGCTTCTCGATCTGCAGGTCGGCGATGCCGGGAATCGACGCCAGCTTCGCTCGCAGCGCGTCGGCCTGGCCGCGCAGGGCGTCGAGGTCCTCGCCATAGATCTTGATCGCGATCTGCGAGCGCACGCCCGAGAGCATGTGGTCGATGCGGTGCGAGATGGGCTGGCCGATCTCGATGGCCGCGGGCAGGTTGGCCAGCTTCGCGCGGATGTCGGCCTTCACCGCGTCCATCGATCGGGTCAGCTCGGCAGTGGGCACGATGCCGACATCCAGTTCGCTGACGTGCACGCCCTCGGCGTGCTCGTCGAGCTCGGCCCGGCCGCTGCGCCGTCCGACGTGCGTGACCTCCGGCACCTGGCTCACCAGGATCTCCGCCTGCCTCGCCAGTGCCGAGCTCTCCGTCAGCGTCACGCCCGGGTTCAGGCGCAGGCCGATGAGCAGCGTGCCTTCGTTGAACGGCGGCAGGAAGGTGGTCGGGAAGAACGGCACCGCCACGGCGGCCGCAACCACGGCCACGCCCGCCGCGGCCAGGGCCGCCTTCGGCCGGTTCAGCACGCCCTCCAGGCTGTTTCGGTAACGGGCCTTGAGCCAGGCCAGCACCTTGGTGTCGCCATGGTCGAGGTTCTTCATCCGCGGCAGCAGGTAAAAGCTGAGCACCGGCGTGACCGTCACCGACACCACCAGCGAGGCCAGCGTCGAGACGATGAAGGCGATGCCCAGCGGCACGAACAGCTTGCCCTCCAGCCCCGGCAGCGCGAACAGCGGGATGAAGACGAGCACGATGATCACGGTCGCGTACAGGATCGCCGAGCGCACCTCCATCGTGGCGTGCGACACCACCTCGATCGGGTGCAGGCGGCTGTTGGGGTGCTTGGCGCGGTCCTCCTTCAGGCGGCGCAGCACGTTCTCGACGCCGACGACCGCGTCGTCGACCAGGCCGCCGATGGCAATTGCAAGTCCGCCCAGCGTCATCGTGTTGATCGACAGCCCGAAGTAGCGGAAGACCAGTGCGGTGATGAAGATCGACACCGGGATGGCCGTCAGCGCGATGATGGTCGGCCGCAGCGTGCCGAGGAAGAAGAACAGGATCACCGCGACGAACACCGACGCGCCGATCAGCTTGCCCTGCAGGGTGGTGATCGAGGTCTCGATGAAGCTGGCCTGCCGGAAGGTGACCCGTGGTGCCTCCATGCCCGCGGGCAGCGACGCCTTCAGGCCCGTCAGCGCTTCCTCGATCGACCTGGTGAGCGCGATCGTGTCCGCGGTCGGCTGCTTCTGGATGCCCAGGATCACCGCCGGCTTGCCCTCGTAGCCGGCATCGCCACGCTTGATCGCTGCCGCGAACGTGACCTCGGCGATCTGCCGCAGCAGGATCGGCTGGCCGTTGTTGGCGCCGAGCGCGAGGTTGCTCAGGTCGTCCAGGCGCGAGGTTCGGCCGAGGTTGCGGATCAGGTACTCGCGTCCGTTCAGTTCCAGGAAGCCGCCGGACGTGTTGGCGGAGAAGCCCTTGAGCGCGGCCTCGAGCTGGTCGTGCGTGATGCCGAGCTCGGCCATGCGGGCCGTGTTCGGCTGCACCTGGAACTGGCGCACCTCTCCGCCGATGGGGATGACCTGCGCGACGCCCGGCACCGACAGCAGCCGCGGCCGCAGCACCCAGTCCGCGTACTCGCGCACCGCCATCGGGCTGATCTTCTGCGGATCGACGGGAATCGCGATCTGCATGATCTCGCCCATGATCGAGCTGATCGGGCCCATGCGCGGCACCACGCCTTCGGCGATGCCTTCCTCCATCGACGCGAGGCGCTCGGCCACGAGCTGCCGGGCGCGGAAGATGTCGGTGTTCCAGTCGAAGGTGACGTAGAGGAAGGAGAGTCCTGCCGACGAGGTGGAGCGGACGCTCTCCACGCCGGGCAGCCCGTTCATCGTCGTCTCGAGCGGGAAGGTGATGAGCTGTTCCACCTCCTCGGCGGCCATGCCGCCGGCCTCGGTCATGATCGTGACCGTGGGCTTGTTGAGATCGGGGAAGACGTCCACCGGTGTTCGCGACAGGGTGAACGCGCCATAGGCCATCAGCACGACGCTGGCGATGATCACCAGCAGCCGGTTCGTCAGGCTGTTGTCGAGGAGCCACTTGAACATTGCGGCTCCTGTCAGCGGACCTGGTTGATCAGCGTCGCGCCCTGCGTGGCCACGCGATCACCGGCCTTCAGGCCCGAGGTCACGGCGACGTTGACGCCGTCCAGCGGCTCGACCGTCACGGTGCGCGGCTCGAATCGCTCGGGCGCCGTCTTCACCCACACGATGGTCTGGTTGGCCGGGTTCTTCATCAGCGACGACACCGGCACCGCGATGCCCTGCACCTTGTCCTTGCCCTGCACGAACACGCGCACCGGCTGGCCGACGGCCAGCGACGACAGCACCTTGCCCTCGGCACGGAAGCCCAGCGGCAGCGCCTGCTCGCGCAGGCTGCGCGCGGCGCCGATGAAGGCGAGCGGCACGCGCTGGTTGCCCACCGCGAGGCTGGCACTGCCGACGTTGCCGGCCAGCGCCGCATCGAACGCCAGCGCCTCGACGCGCAGCCGCGCCGGGTCGACAATCTCGAACACCAGCTCGCGCGCATCGACCACCTGGCCGGCGACGACATGCGCCGACGCGATCACGCCCGAGACCGGCGCCACCAGCGCCTCGCGCGACGCGAGGCCGGTGCCGACAGCGGCGATGCGCTCGGCCAGGCTCTGCGCCTCGCTCTCGGCGGCCTCGATGTCCTTGCGGGGCACGGTGTCGGCCAGTTCCTTCAGGCGCGCGACGCGCTTGTCGGCCAGCGACTTCGCAGCGCGCAGTTCGGCCAGCTGCGCGGCCTGGTTCGAGCGTTCGATCGGGGCGGCGGACGGCACGACGTAGGCCAGCACCTCGCCCTTGCGCACGGCCTGACCGGCGTTGGGCAGGCCGCGCGGTCCGGGTTCGATGCGGCCGGCGTTCAGCGGCTGCACCTTGCCGCCTGCGTTGGGGTCGATGACCACCTTGCCGTTCAGCTCGAACGAGCGCGGCAGCTCGGTGGCCTCGGTGAGCAGCGTGCGCACGCCAAGCTGGCGCTGCGCCGGCTTGGGCAGGAAGACGCTGCCGTCGGGTTGGCGTTGCGGCCCGTTGGCGTTCGGTGCGGCCGGTGCATCGCCGTGGTCATGGCCTTCTCCGGACATGGCCGGCGCCGAAAGGCCCAGTGCGAGCGCGAAGACAGCCGGGAGCGCCCAGCGGCGCGTGCAGAGGATGTTCGAAGTCATGCGACGGCTCCGGTGGTGCGCTGGCGGCCCGCGGCGATGCGGCGACCGATGAGGATCAGGGCGATCAGGGCGGCCAGGGCGCCGGCGCCCCAGCCGGCGTACTCCTTCCACGAGTGCACATGCGCGGCCTCGTCGGCGTGCGCCTCCTCGTGCAGGTCGAGTTCGCCAGCCAGGAGGTCGACCTCCTGTCCGGCGGTGACGGTGGCCGTGATCGGCAGTACGCCGGGCTTGGGTTCGGCAGCGAGCACGATCTCGAAGGCGTCCTCGTGCTTTTCAGCCTTCAGCTTCGCGCCGGCGATCTCCAGCTCGATCTGCGCGTCGGTGACGGGTGCGTTGTCGGCCGCGCGGTCGAGGTACAGCGTGATCTGCTTGCCGTTCAGCACGCCGACCAGTTCGAAGGTCTCGGAGACCGCCGTGAAGCGGGGCAACGCGGGGCCGGTGGACGTCGGCGCAGCGTCGCCGTGGTCGTGGCCTTCGCCGGCGTGAACCAGCGGGGGCATCAGAAGGGCCGCGATTGCAGCGAACGCGGCCAGGAGAGATGAAGTTTTCATGGGTGGACTCTGGTGATGGGCGAGGTCGGTGGCGATCACTGCGGCAGCAGCCCCAGCGCCTGGCGCCAGGCGGAGATCGCGGCGGCCAGTTCGATGCGGCTGCGCGCAGCCTGGCGCTCGGCCTCGGTGGCCTCGGCGTCGATGCGCAGGCGGGTCGGCAGGTCGGTCTCGCCGAGGCGGAACGACTTCTCGAAGAAGCCGCGGGTCTCGCGCGCCAGGGTGGCGCGGCGCTCCGCGGCGGCCAGCTGGCTGCGCGCCGCCTGCACACGCGCGACAGCGGACTCGCGTTCGGACTGAAGCCGCGCGCGGTCCAGGGCCAGCTGCGCCTGCGCTTCGGCCGCATCGGCACGGGCGCTGGCCACGCGGGCGTCGTGCCGCGGCCCGGCGCCGAAGGGGATGCGCACCGCCAGCGTGACCGTCTGGCCGTAGCGTTCCCCGCTCGCGCCGCGGTCGCGTGTCGTCGCGAGCGTCAGCTCCGGGTTGGCGCGCGATTGTGTCGAGGCCAATGCCGCGGCGCGCTCGGCGACGGTCGCACGGTCCCTCAGTTCGGCCAGCGCAGGATGCTGCGGTGGCTCGGCGGCGGCCGGGGGCTCGGGCTCGGCCACGGCGCTCGCGGTGGCCATGGGCGCCCAGGTGCCACCCGCCAGCGACTTGAGCTGCTGCAGGGCCACCGTCGTCCCCGCCTCGGCCTGCGCCACGGCGGCTTCGGCCGCGGCCACGGCGCCGTCGGCCTGGTGCTGGTCGGCCCGTGCCAGTTCACCGGCCTTCGCGCGGCGCGCCACGTCAGCCGCCAGGCGGCGGGCGCTGTCGAGTTGCGCGCGGGCGATCTCGGCTTCGACGCCGGCGCGCTGCCAGTTCCACCAGGCCTCGCGCACCGAGGCGGCCAGGCGCAGACGCGCGGCCTCGGCCCGGCTGCCGAGGGCGGCGGCCTCGGCATCGGCGAGTGCGCTGGTGTTGCGTCGCTCGCCGGGCAGCCACAGCGGCACGGCGACGCCGACCTCGAGCTCCCGCGCGCCGTCGTTGCGTGTGAGGCGGTCGGTCTTGTGGCTGGCCTCGAGCGCCGGTGGCTCCGGCGTCCAGGCCTCGGCGGCCCGCCGTTGGGCTTGCACCGCATCGCGGCGTGCCTGCAGGGAGAGCGATTCGGGCTGGCGCGCCCAGGCCGTTTCGAAGAGTTCCTTGAGGCTCGGCGCAGCAGCCGTCTGGGCCGTCGCGACGCCAGGCGCCAGGTTCACCAATGCGGCCAGGAGTGCCGCCGCCATGCCGCCACGGCCGGAGGCCCGGCGGGTCTGTCGTTGTGTTCGTGTTCTCGGATGCATCCGATGCTCCAGTGCTGTGGGAAAGACACGGGAGACCGGCGAGCGGCGACCAGGCGGTCGCGCCGACCCGAGCCAGGCTGCGCCCGATGCGTCGGGGCAGCGCGCTCAGGCGCGGACGGGGTTCAGTATGGGAAGAAGCCCGCCTCGCCGATCAGGCGAGGCGCGCCCACTGGGGGCGTTCGGGCTGGGCCGGCAGATGCTCGGAGCTGGGTGCCTCGGCCAGCCCGGGCGGCGCACTGCCCAAGGCGTTCGTCTTCAGGCCGACGGGAACGTCCAGCATGCCGGCGCAATGGCCATGGCAATGGCCGCAGTCGAAGTCGGCCGCGGTCGACGCCGAGCCGTCGGACTTGGCCTTGTCGCCGGCGCTGGCCCCATGCCGGTGATCGGCATGGTCGTGATGGCCGACATGGTCTGCTGCGGCGCCCGACTCGTGCATGCAGTAGTCGGCCACCGCCGCCCAGGAGAACTGGAGCGGCAGCAGGACCAGCAACAGGATCGCGAGCCAACGGCGCATGGAGGTGGAGTGTAGCGGCTACAGGGTTGACCGGAACGAGACAGGGCCGTGGGCTGTCGTGACGCAGGTCACCAGCGGCCAGCGCGCACGCGCGCCACGTTGTCGTTCATCCAGTGCCGTACGACATGCGCGAACAGCCAGCGCTTCAGGCCGCCGAGGTTGGAGCCGTGTCGCGCGTAGAAGGCGTCGGGATCGTCGAAGGTGCCGAAGTCGTCGACGATGCCATCCTTCTGGATGAAGGTGTCCTGCCCGCGCCACTCCACGGGCGGGGCCGAGAGGTCCGGCGTGGCGGCCCCGTAGCCGCAGAAGCGCTTGGCGCCGGGGAAGCGGCGCTGCAGGCTGCCCAGGTAGTCGGCATCGAGGATGAAGCCTTCGAGGTTCACCCACCGGCCCTCGTACCACACCTCGACCCAGCTGTGGATGATGCGTCGGGGCGCCAGGCGATACGCCAGCCCCGAGATCGCGCCGCGCTGCAGTGCCTTGTCGATCGTGAAACCGTGGAAGCGGCACGGCACTCCGGCCGCACGGAGCAGCGCCATCAGCAGCGTGCTCTTGGTGTTGCACTGGCCGATGCCGTCGGCCAGCACGCGCGAGGCGGGCAACTCGTCGCCCTCGTTGTAGCCGAAGGCGATCTCGTTGCGCACGAAGTCGTAGGCAGCCCCGATTCTTTCGCGCTCCGGCAACGCTCGCCAGTTCCGATCGGTGACCAGGCGCTCGATGTAGGGATTGCCGAAATTGAGAAGCGGCGTCGGGCGAAGGAGGAGAGACGACGTATTGGGCATTGCTCTGTCGGGATGGATTCAGGTTGACGAGTCCCGCATTCCAGACCCTGAAGCCACTACGGAGTCAAGCGCGTGCACCCGTCCGGGCCAAGCCCGGACGCATTGCCGGCACGGACGGTGCTCAGTTGCGATTGGCTGGATCGCGCGCGACGTAGGCGACCGCGCCTTTCGTGGCAAAGCCCGCCGGGGCGATCTTTGCCAGATCGACCCCGCGCCGATCCAATCCATTGAAGGTCCAGGCAAACTGCTGGCCCGCGTCACCGAGGAAGATGACCGTTTCGCCGTAGGCGATGTTCGGTCGTGCTACCCGGGCCAGGTCCACGACACGGGCGGCGCTCGAAGCGGCGGCCGGCTGGCCGTAGATCGACTGGCCGTTGAGGAAGGTCTCGCTCGCAGCGAAGCCGATGGCGGGAACCGCCGTTGCGAGTAGCACGGCGGCGCTGCGCAAGAAGGATGAGGAGTGCATGAGAGTCCCTTTCTGGATGTGATCGGCTGCCGAGCAGCCGCATGCCCGATGGCATGGCTGAGGACTCTAGAGACCGGCGCGGAACAGCTTCTGAACCGGAAGATGACAGTTCGGTCACTCAGACCGAGGCAGGCCGCGCTCAGTGCGCACCGTGAACGTGCCGGCGCCTTGTCGGCGCCAACGGGGCTGCGGCCGCGCGGTCGATGCCGGTGAGGATCCCGCACTCGGAAAGCGAATGGGGAGTCGCACAGCGCGCGCGCAGCGACTTGAGTTCCTTCTCCAGCGCCCGCAGTTCGCGGATCCGCTGTGCGACGTGGCCGATGTGTTCGTCGAGCAGCGCGTTGACCTCGCCGCAATCCTGCGCAGGCGACTCGCGCAGCGCGATCAATGCCCGGATCTCGTCGAGTGTCATGTCCAGGTTGCGGCACTGGCGGATGAAGGCGAGCCGTTCCAGATGGGCCGGCAGGTACATGCGGTAGTTGTTGTCTGCGCGCAGGGGTGGAGGCAGCAGGCCTTCGCGCTCGTAGAAACGGATGGTCTCGACCGGCGTTCCGGTCGCTTCGGCCAGGGCGCCGATCTTCATGGGTTCACCTCTTGCCCGGACTGGAGGGAAGGAAGCGCTTGACTCTACACCTGCTACAGGCTTTGCAATGGCGGGAAGGTCAACGAGGATCCCCTGCCATGAATCGCCTTTCCAACAAGCCAGTCCCTGGCCATGCTCACTCGCCCGGCGATGACCATGACCAAGCGGCGGCATGCGACAGCCTGAACCCGGCCCGCTCGGATGAGCGCTGCGGTGCCTGCGGCCCGGCCGCTGGTGCTGCCTCCGTGCCATCGCCTGTCCCCGGGGCCACTGAGGCAGGGCGCAGCTACCGGATCGCCACGATGGACTGTGCCGCCGAGGAGGCTGAGATTCGCCGCGCCGTCGATGGCCTGTCCGGCCTGCGCGGCCTGCGCTTCAATCTCGGCCAGCGCCTGCTCACCATCGACGCCGACGATTCCGCCGTGGAGCCGGCGCTCGCGGCCATTCGAAAGGTCGGCTTTGATCCGCAGCCCGTCGCGCCGGCCGTGAAGGCGGATGGTCATTCGTCGGGGGACGGGCACGATCATGAGGTCGTACGAGGCCAGCTGCCCAAGCTGGCCGCGGCGCTGCTGCTGGCCATCTGTGCCGAGGTCATCGGCTACTTCGCGCCGGAGACGCTGGTGTGGCGGGGCGCCGGCCTGGCCGTGGCCGCCGTCGCCATCTGGCTGGCCGGCTTCGACGTCTACAAGAAAGGTCTGACGGCGCTGCGCCATGGCCGGCTCAACATCAACGCGCTGATGACGGTGGCGGTGACGGGCGCCTTCGTCATCGGCCAGTGGCCTGAAGCCGCGATGGTGATGGCGCTGTACGCCATCGCCGAGGCCATCGAGGCGCGTGCGGTCGACCGAGCGCGCAACGCCATCAAGGGACTGCTCGCGCTGGCGCCGGAAGAGGCTTCGGTCCGGCAGCCCGACGGCAGCTGGGCCACGCAGCCTGTGGGCGTGGTGGCCGTGGGTGCGCTGCTGCGGGTGAAGCCGGGAGAGCGCGTGCCGATGGACGGCATCGTCCGTTCCGGCCAGACCAGCATCAACCAGGCGCCGGTGACGGGCGAGAGCATCCCGGTCGACAAGGGTGCAGGCGATCCCGTCTTCGCGGGGACCATCAACGACTCGGGCACCTTCGAGTTCGAGGTCACGGCAGCCGCCTCCAATTCGACCCTCGCCCGGATCATCCATGCCGTCGAGGAAGCCCAGGCCACGCGCGCGCCGACGCAGGGCTTCGTCGACCGATTCGCGGCCGTCTACACGCCGGCCGTCTTCGTCATCGCGGTGGCGGTGGCTCTGCTCGGCCCGTGGCTGCTCGGCTGGACCTGGCTGCAGGCGGTCTACAAGGCACTCGTGCTGCTCGTCATCGCCTGCCCGTGTGCGCTGGTGATCTCCACGCCGGTGACCATCGTCAGCGGCCTGGCGGCCGCCGCGCGGCGCGGCATCCTGATCAAAGGCGGCATCTACCTCGAGGAAGCGCGCAAGCTCAAGGCCATCGCCCTGGACAAGACCGGCACCATCACCGAGGGCAAGCCGCGGCTGGTGGACTGGTCCGTGGTGGAGGCCGGCACGGATCCGGCGGTGGCCGAGCACATCGCGGTCGTGCTCGCCAGCCACTCCGACCACCCGGTCTCCAAGGCCATCGCAGCGGGTCTGAGGCCCAACAGCGTCGAGGCTCGCAACTTCACGGCACTGTCCGGTCGCGGGGTACAGGCCGAGGTCGATGGCGTGACCTACGTCCTCGGCAACCACCGGTTGATCGAGGAGCGCCGTCAGTGCTCGCCAGCGTTGGAGGCACAGCTGAAGCGACACGAAGAGGCGGGCCGCACGGTCACGCTGCTGGCCACGCCCGAGCGGGTGATCGCGCTGTTTGCCGTCGCCGACACCATCAAGCCCTCGTCGCGCGAAGCCGTGGCGTCGCTGAGGGCGCTGGGCATCACGCCCGTGATGCTGACCGGCGACAACCAGGCCACCGCCAGCGCCGTGGCCCACGAAGCCGGCATCGAGCAGGCGCGCGGCAACCTGCTGCCGGAGCACAAGCTCGAGGCCATCAAGGCGCTGCAGCGAGAGATGGGCCCGACGGCGATGACCGGCGACGGCATCAACGACGCGCCGGCGCTGGCACAGGCGGACATCGGCGTGGCGATGGGCGCCGCCGGCACGGACACGGCGATGGAGGCCGCCGACGTCGTTGTGATGAACGACGACCTGCGGCGCATCGGGGAGGCGGTGGAGCTGTCTCGGTCCACGCACGCCGTGCTGTGGCAGAACATCACCCTCGCTCTGGGCATCAAGGCCGTGTTCCTGATCCTGGCCGTCTTCGGCAGCGCGACGATGTGGATGGCCGTGTTCGCGGACATGGGCGCAAGTCTTCTGGTCGTGCTCAACGGCCTTCGCCTGTTGGGCAAGGCGCCCAAAGGCTGAGCCGCCAATCTGACTGAACTGTCATCCAGGCGTTCAGGACCTGTTGGGATGGCGGGCCGAGACTGTGGCTGTCTCAACCCACTCCTGTACCCCATGAAGTCCACCCTGCGCGCCACGATGGCGCTTGTCTCGATGACCTTTGCCGGCGCGGCTTTCGCTGCACCCACCTGCACGGCCGATGTCGCCCGCATGAAGCGCCTGGACGACCGTGCACCTGCGCCTGCTGCGGCCACGGCGCCGGCCACCAGCGGCATCACGTTGGCCCAGGCGAAGAAGCTGGATGGTGCTGGCATGGTCGTGCCGTCTGCCTCGCTGTCCGGCGGACTGACCCTGGCCGAAGCCAAGCGGCTGGATCGCATGCCGGCCGCCGGGCGAGGACGCGACATCGCAGGCAGCTGCCTCTGACCCTCAGACCGCATCAGGCCCGCGCGCCGGCAGGACCAGGCCAACGGCCGTGACGCCGCCGGCCGAACTGGCCCGGACGGCGCCGCCGTGCATGCGGGCGATAGCGGCCACGATGGCCAGCCCCAGGCCATGGTTGCGGTCCCCGCCAGCGCGCGCGGCGTCGGCCCGGTAGAACCGGTCGAACAGGCGGGGCAGGTGGTCGGCGGAAATCGTCTCGCCCCGGTTCTCGACCCGGACGGCGACCTCGTCGTCGCGGTTGGCGATTCGGACGGTCACGCAACTGCCGCGTTCAGCGTAGCGCGTGGCGTTCCCGATCAGGTTCGACAGCGCGCGCTGTACCAGGCGGACATCGACCTCGCAGCGAGCATCGCCCTCGATCGTGCAGCGCAGCCCGGCGTCCTCCAGCGCGGCCTCGTGCAGATCGGCCACCGGGCGTGCAATCTCCGCCAGGCTTTGCACGGGCTCGCGACGTGCCTGGGCGCCTCGGTCCGCCTGCGAGAGAAACAGCATGTCCTGGATGATGAGCGACATGCGCTGCAGATCCTCCAGCTGGTCGCCGAGGATGTCGCGCAGCGTCTCGGCGTCGCGCGCCTTGCGCAGCGCGAGTTCGGTTCCTCCGATCAGCGTGGACAGCGGCGTGAACAGTTCATGGGCCACGTCGGCATTGAAGGCCTCCAGCTGAGCGTAGGCCCGGTGCAGCCGCTCAAGGAGGTCGTTGACGTGTGACACCAGGGGCGCCAACTCCTCGGGCTGGTCGGAGCCGTCGAGCCTGTGATGCAACGTGTCGGCTGCCAGGGCCTGGACCTGCTCTGCCAGTGCGCGAACGGGCCGCAGTCCGAACTGCACCAGCGCGAAACCGCCCAGGGCGATCACGACCGAGCCTGCGAGCGCGGCGGCGACCAGGGTGCGCGCGAGGCGGGACAGCACGCGGTCGTCGTCGCTCGTGTCCAGTGTGAGCGTGGCGAGGACGGAGCCGGATGGGGACGCCGCCTCGAACTGCACGACGACCGTCCGGCGCCCCGCCGGAACCGGTGCGCCCCCGTAGATCGGCCTACCCCGCGCGTCGGACAGTGTCAGCGCCAGGTCCTGCCGGCCGACCATCGCGTCTTCGAGCTTGTGCGTCAGGATTGCGGCGTCGAGTCCGTCCGCCTCGGCGATCAGGTGGCGAACCTGCTGCTGCTTCTGGCGCAGCGTCTCCGCCTGGCGATCTCCGAAGCTCAAGGCCGTGGCTGTGTAGATCCCCAGGCATGTCATCGCCAGACCCGCGAGCGCGAGCAGCGCAAGCCAACGTGCCAGCCGGCGACCCAGCGACCCCGCGTGCAGCCGCTTCATGGTCCGCGTTCCTCCAGCACGTAGCCCATGCCCCTGACGGTGTGCAGCAAGGGTCGATCGAAGGGCAGATCCAGCTTGCCCCGCAGGCGCCGGATCGCGACGTCGATGACGTTCGTCCCATGGTCGAAGTTGACATCCCACACCTGTTCGGCGATCTCGGTGCGGGAGAGGACCTCGCCCTTGCGGCGCATCAGCAGCGTGAGCAGCTGGAATTCCTTGGCCGAGAGATCCAGGCGCTGGCCGGCCCGTGTCGCGCGCCGCCGCGCCATGTCGAGCTCGAGTTCGCCGAGCGTCAGGACGAGCGCATCGGGCGCCGGGGCGACTCCCGATGCGCGGCGCAGCAGCACCTCGATGCGGGCCACCAGCTCGGAGAACGCAAACGGCTTGACGAGGTAGTCGTCGGCACCTGCCTTCAGGCCCCGCACCCGGTCTTCCACGCGGTGGCGCGCCGTCAGCATGATGACCGGGGTCTGCTTGCTCTGCCGCAGCGCGGCGAGCAGGCCCAGCCCGTCGATGCCCGGCAGCATGGCATCCAGCACGATCAGGTCGTGGCTGCCTTCCGTGGCCAGGTGCAGGCCGTCGATGCCGTTGCCGGCCACCTCCACGACATAGCCTTCCTCCGCCAGGCCCTTGCGAAGGTAGTCGGCGAGCTTGGCTTCGTCCTCCACGATCAGCAGCTTCACAGGCCGACCTCCTGGCAGGCGCACGTCGTCACTGTCCGAACTGTCATCTGCACGTTTCCTCTTCGTTGGATGCCGCTTCCTACAGTGGGCACATGCCTTCGGGCATGACTTCGCAGACCACCTGCTCCAACCCCTGAAAGGACCCCGTCATGAATACGCTCCGTCTTGCCCTGCCGGTCATCGCCATCGCGATGTCTTTCCCGCTGGCGGCGCAGGCCAGCTCGGTCTGGCACCCGGCGCCCGGCGAAGCCGGTGTCACCTACCACCCCGATCACTTCAAGAGCACCAAGACCCGAGCTCAGGTGATGGCGGAGGTCGACGCGGCGCGCAAGGACGGCACGCTCCTGCTGCTGCAGCGAGGAGCACCTCTGCCCGTCAAGAGCTCCCAGCCGCCGAAGACCCGGCAGCAGGTCATCGACGAGATGCGTGCCGAGTCGCCCGAGGCGCGGCGTGCACGGATCGAGCTCTATCCGGGCGGCTGATCGCCGGAGGCCTTTCGCGGAGGACGCGGCGGTCGCTTGGGCGGTTTGCCGCGCCGCGGGCCCTTGGCTCGTTGCTTCTTCGGCCCTCGCAGTCGCTCGCCAAGACTCGCGGAGTAGCTTCGTGGTGCCGGAGCCGGCTTGCGCGGGTGCCGCCGGCACCGCCAGCGATGGAGAGCAAGGGCGACGAGCGCTGCCAGCAGCATGCCGACCCAGATCCACGTCATCCCAAGCGTGACGTCTGGATCGGCCAGCCGGGATCTCATCTCGCCGCCTGCATGTCCGCGAGGGGCGCGTCGCTCTGCACCCGGAAGTCGCCTGGTCGCAGAGGCAGTCAGCCAAAGTCTGCGGCCAGTTGGGCGTCAGGCGAGCACTCGCCCGGCACTGGTTCGATGGCATGCAATCCCGCTGCAGTCTCCGTCTGCGCTGCAGCAGAACCTGGTACGAATTGCAGCCATGCGGCGACGAGCGCCGCTGCCAGGCCACCGAGCCCGGAGGCCCGGCCGGTCTGTCGATGTGTTCGTGTTCTCGGATGCATCCGATGCTCCAGTGCTGGGGGGAAGACACGGGAGACCGGCGAGCGGCGACCAGGCGGTCGCGCCGACCCGAGCCAGGCTGCGCCCGATGCGTCGGGGCAGCGCGCTCAGGCGCGGACGGGGTTCAGTAAGGGAAGAAGCCCGCCTCGCCGATCAGGCGAGGCACGCCCACTGAGGGCGTTCGAGCTGGGCCGGCAGGTGCTCGGCACTGGGTGCCTCGGCCAGCCTGGGCGGCGCACTACCCACGGCGTGCGCCTTCAGGCCGGCGGGAAAGTCCAGCATGCCGGCGCAATGGCCATGGCAATGGCCGCAGTCGAAGTCGACCGCGGTCGACGCCGAGCCGTCGGCCTTGGACTTGTCGCTGGCGCTGGCCCCATGCCGGTGGTCGCCATGGTCGTGATGACCGACATGGTCGGCGCCTGCACCTGACTCGTGCATGCAGTAATCCGCCACGGCCGCCCAGGACATCTGGGTGGGCAGCAGGATCAGCAACAGGATCGCGAGGCAACGGCGCATGGAGGTAGAGTGTAGCGGCTACAGGAGTGACCGGATTCAGGCCGCCGAGGTTGGAGCCGCGTCGCGCGTGGAAGGCGTAGGGATCGTCGAAGGTGCCGAAGTCGTCGACGATGCCGTCCCTCTGAATGAAGGTGTCCTGCCCGCGCCACTCCGCGGTCGGGGCCGAGAGGTCCGGCGTGGCGGCCCCATAGCCGCAGAAGCGCTTCGCGCCGGGGAAGCGGCGCTGCAGGCTGCCCAGGTAGTCGGCGTCGAGGATGAGGCCTTCGAGGTTCACCGGGTCAAAGGCGTCAAGCGAAGAGGCAGACCGCACGATCTCGCTGCTCGCCACGCCTGAGCGCGTCATCGCTCTGTTTGACGTCGCCGACATGTTCAGGCCCTCGTCGCGCGAGGCCGTCGCCTCGGTTTGGTCGCTGGGCTTTACGCCGATGATCCGCCAAGCGAGACGGGCCGCTCGCGGGGCGCAAGCAGGTGCATATCGCTGCCGCGCGAAGGACTGCGGGTCGTGTCAGTCGGAGCGGCAACCGAGGTTGAAATCCGAGACTGAGGCGAGACGATGGTTTGTCGGAATCCCCCGACGCCTACCGAGGAACGCCGATGGCCTCTTCACCATCCCCCGATCCCCGGCCCGCCGTCGTGCTGCACGGCGGGCCCACCGCTCTGCCGACCCTGCTGGGTAACGGTACAAACGGAACGCCCCGCCTGCCCACGGGCGGCAAGATCCGCGCGGGCATCAAGGTCC
>VFQM010001527.1_pt1 | contig 20003 bp, 14 predicted proteins | sample 3512391 | NCBI WGS metagenome assembly VFQM01 (sample SAMN10412369, study PRJNA504923) | tailings metagenome | isolation source: Replicate 1 from Balatoc abandoned mine | place: Philippines | reverse complement strand
GAGCGACTGTTTCACCGGACGTTTCCTCGCAAATGGCGCGCGGCCAGCCTTAGGATTGCGATCCGGAAGCCAGAATACGCCATCTTGCCCAGTGCGTCGAGGAGTCCGTCGAGGCGGGGCGCGTCGTTCAGCTTCACGCCTGTAGGAGACACAGGAGACACTGTCCTGAAGCGAAAAACCCGCCTCTGATACAGCCTCGCCGCAGCACCGCCCGAAGGGCTGAATTTCAGGAGACGAGAGCGCCGATCAATCATGCCCGCACTGTGCCGCGACACGGCGAGGTAGGAAAGCGACAGTCTATCCTCATCGTCGCCCCGGACCTGATCCGGGGCTTGGCTTCGCTTTTCTGGCTTCGAACCGAAGAAAGCCAAGCCCCGTGTCAAGCACGGGGCGACGGCCCTGCCCGATACGAAAACGGCGCGGGAAGTTGCCCTCCCGCGCCGCCTGATTTCGTTACCCGCCCCGGCCTCAAGTAGCGGTTGCGCAGCACAACCGCAGGTTGAACCGGTAGGCCAAAAAAGACCCTTTAGAACACCTCGAACACACCCGCAGCGCCCATGCCGCCGCCCACGCACATGGTGACGACGACATACTTCGCCCCGCGGCGCTTGCCTTCGATCAGCGCGTGGCCGGTGCAGCGCGCGCCGGTCATGCCGTAGGGGTGGCCGATCGAGATCGAACCGCCGTTGACGTTGAGGATGTCGTTGGGGATGCCCAGCGTGTCGCGGCAATAGAGCACCTGCACCGCGAAGGCCTCGTTCAGTTCCCACAGGCCGATGTCGTCCATCTTGAGGCCGGTCTGCTTCAAGAGCTTCGGAATCGCGAAGACCGGGCCGATGCCCATCTCGTCAGGCTCGGTGCCGGCGACCGCCATGCCGACATAGCGTCCGAGCGGCTGGAGGCCGCGCTGTTCGGCCAGCCTGGCTTCCATCAGCACCGCGGCCGAGGAACCGTCCGACAGCTGCGAGGCGTTGCCGGCGGTGATGTTCATGCCCGGGCCCATCACCGGCTGGAGCGCCTGCAGGCCTTCCAGCGTGGTTTCGGGGCGGTTGCCTTCGTCCTTGGTGAGGGTCACCTCGACTTCGCTGACTTCGCCGGTCGCCTTGTCCTTCACCTGCATGGTGGTGGTGACGGGAACGATCTCGTCATCGAACTTGCCGGCAGCCTGCGCGGCGGCGGTGCGCATCTGCGACTGGTAGGCGTATTCGTCCTGCGCCTCGCGGCTGACATTGTAGCGCTTGGCGACGGTTTCCGCCGTGCCGAGCATCGGCATGTAGACGTCCTTGTGCATCGCGATCAGCGAGCGGTCGGGCGAGACGCGCATCTCGGGGGTCTGCACCATCGAGATCGAATCCTGACCGCCGCCGACGACGATATCCATGTTGTCGACGATGATCTGCTTGGCGGCGGTGGCAATCGCCATCAGGCCCGAGGAGCACTGGCGGTCGATGGTCTGGGCCGAGACGCCCACCGGGCAACCGGCGCGCAGCGCGACCTGGCGGCCGATATTGCCCGACTGGGTGCCCTGGGTGAGCACCGCGCCCCACACCACGTCGTCGATCTGGCCGGCTTCGATCCCGGCGCGCTCGATCGCGGGGGCAAGGCTCAGCGCACCGAGGGTGGCACCGGGGGTGGCATTGAAAGCGCCCTTGTAGGCGCGCCCGATGGGCGTGCGGGCGGTGGAGACGATTACGGCGTCACGTGCCATGTTGGGGGTATCCTTTATCCGGGTGGTGCGCCCCCGCGCAGGCGGGGGCCTCGATCAGCGTGGTGCAGGCTTGCGGGAGGTCCCCGCCTTCACGGGGACGCGCAGGGGCTGCTACACGAAGAACATCGTCATCCATTCGCAGATCAGGGCGGGCTTGTCCTCGCCTTCGATCTCGATGGTGATCTCGACGGTCTGCTGCCACTGGCCGGGGCGCTTTTCGGCCATTTCGAGCAGCTTCCAGTGGCCGCGGATGCGCTTGCCCGAACGCACGGGGGCGATGAAGCGGGTCTTGTTGCCGCCGTAGTTGACGGCCATCTTGATCCCGTCGACGCGCGGCATGTCGCTGTTGGCCGAGAGGTAGGGGATCATCGAGAGCGTCAGGAAGCCGTGGGCGATGGTCCCGCCGAACGGGGTCATCTTGGCCATCTCTTCGTTGACGTGGATGAACTGGTGGTCACCGGTCGCCTCGGCGAACTGGTTGATGCGCTCCTGGCTCATCTCGACCCATTCGCTGGTGGCGAAATGTTCACCGACCTTGGCGGCGATCTCTTGCGGATTCATGGGGCTCCTCCTCGTGCTGTGACGGCGAGATCCCGTGCCCGCCGCGCTCCTTTTTGCGGGGGCTTCATGGCGCAACATCAGATGGAGCGCAACGCCCCGCGCTATGCCGCTACGGCACCGCGGAGCTTGTCGCCGATCGCCGCGCGCCGCCGCTCGCTGCGCTGGTGCAGGACACGCGCCGAATCGATCCGCGCGCAGTAGGTGTTGAGCCCGATCTGAAGCCCCACCAGCATCAGCATCACCGGCTGGTAGCCGATCCCCTGGAAGGTCGCGCCCACGAGATAGATCAGCGCGCCCATCTGCAAGGCCGCGGCGAAGGGCGCGATCCACGCCTCATCCTCGGCCTCGGCGCCCTTCCAGCGCCGATAGATGCGCTCCATCTGCCACAGGCCCAGCCCATGCAGCGCCAGCCAGATCGCCAGCCCCGGCCAGCCCTGTTCGCCGAGCAGCTCGAAGAACGAGGAGTGGAAGGCGCGGCCCTTGTCCTCGACCGGCTGGTAGGTGACCGTGGTGGTGTTCCCGTCCACCTGCTTGACCGGCATGACATAGGTGAAGCTGTTGGAGCGATAGGCATCGAACCCGCCGCCGAAGGGCTTTTCGGCGACGTAATCGAGCGTCCATTGCCACACCGCCACCCGGGTCGAGGCGCTTTCGTCGCCGCTCGGCTGGGCGAGGGTCGCCATGCGTTCGTAATAGGACTGGGGCAGGAAGGGCAGCGCCGAGAGGCCGAGCACGCCCGCCCCGGCGATGAACAGCAGCCGCCGCCTGGTGTAGCGCAGCAGCAGCACGCCGAGCGCGGCGATGCACAAAAGGCCGGTGCGCGCCTCGGTGCCGATCGGCACCAGCAGGCAGGCAAAGGTCAGCGCGACGGCGAAACCGGTCACCAGCCAGTGCGGGCGGAACACCGTGCCGTGGCGGGTGAACCACCAGATCATCGGGATCAGCCCGATCGCGACCGTCGCCAGCGTCGAGCTTTCATAGACCCCGCTGTTGTCGTTCACGAAGAACTTGAGGTTCTGGTAGCCCCCGCCGCCGAGGATCGTCTTCATCCCCGTCCCGATCACGATGGTGGCGATGGTCAGCACCAGCATCAGCGCCAGCGCCTCGATGCGGGCGCGGGTGGTGAGGGTGAAGGGCAGGAAGATCGCGAACAGCAGCGCCTTCCACACCCAGTCCCACTTGGTCTCGGCATCGAGCGGGAAGTCGGCATGGCCGGTGCTCCACCAGCAATAGACCAGCAGCGCCAGCATCAGCCCCTGCCGGACCGAGAATCGCCCGCCCTCCTTGCGGTCGAGCACCAGCCACCCGCCAAAGGCCGCGGCAAAGGCGATCAGCGAGACCGGCAGGCTGGCGATGATCGAATAGCCGATCCGCTGGGGCGCGAGGATGTCGATATAGACATAGAGCAGCACCCACAGGAACGGGCGCTTCAGCCCGAGCAGCAGGATGTAGCCGATGAAGGCGAGGAAGACGAGATCGAGCACGGCTCAATCTTCTCCAGCGTTTTCCGGCGCGGCGTCGCGCGCGCGGCGGGCGGCGTTACGACCGGCGGTGCTGGCCGCCATGCGGTTGTCGGCGGTGTCCTTCTTGAGCTGCCCGATCAGCGGATCGGCATCGAGATCGGCGCGCAGCACCAGCCGCAGCAGCGCGATGGCCATCAGGCCATGGCCGAGCGCGAGCGCGAAATAGTCGATCATCGGATGCGGCTCCGGGGTGGACGGTCAGGCAGCTTTACGCCTCTCCAGTTGACGCCGCGTTAAGCACACCCGCGCTAGGGCACGGGCCCATGACCCGCGTGCTCCATGTTCTCGACCATTCGCTGCCGCTGCACTCCGGCTACACCTTTCGCACCCGCGCGATCCTGAAGGCGCAGGAGAGCCACGGGCTTGAGGTGCGCGGGATCACCGGGCAGCGACACAATCTGGAGGCGGCACCGGGCGGCCCCTCGCCCGAGCAGGCCGACGGCCTCGTCTTCCACCGCACGCCCGGCACACCCGCCGGCCCGCCCGCGTTTCGCGAGCTGGGCGAGATCGAGGCGCTGGACGCGGCGATCCACGCGCTCGCGCAGGACTGGCGGCCCGACATCATCCACGCCCATTCCCCTGCCCTGTGCGGCGCTGCCGCCAGCCGCGCGGCCCGCGCGCTGGGCATTCCCTTCGTCTACGAGATCCGCGCCTTCTGGGAGGACGCGGCGGTCGGCAATCTGACGGGCACCGAAGGCAGCCTCAAATACCGCCTGACCCGCGCGCTGGAGACACGGGTGGTGCGCCACGCCGATGCCGTGTTCACCATCTGCCACGGCCTCAAGGACGATCTGGTCGCGCGCGGCATCCCCGCCGATCGCATCGCGATCATGCCCAACGGGGTCGATCTGGAACTGTTCGGAGAGCCGGTCAGCCGCGACGAGAACCTCGCGCGCGACCTCGGCCTTGTGCATGGCGCGCCGGTGATCGGCTATATCGGCAGCTTCTACGCCTATGAAGGCGTCGATGATCTGATCGCCGCCATGCCGCTTCTGAGGAAAACGCACCCGGGCGCGCGGCTGCTGCTGGTGGGCGCAGGGCCGATGGACGCCGCCTGGCGCGCTGCGGCCGCCGCCCTGCCCGAGCCGGAGGCCGTTATCTTCACCGGCCGCGTGCCGCACACCGAGGTCGAGCGCTACTATGCGCTGGTCGACGTGCTCGCCTATCCGCGCAAGGCCCAGCGCCTGACCGATCTGGTGACACCGCTGAAGCCGCTCGAAGCCATGGCACAGCGCCGGCTGGTCGCCGCCTCCAGCGTCGGCGGGCACCGCGAACTGATCACCGACGGCGAAACCGGCACGCTGTTCGCGCCCGACGATCCCGCCGCCTGCGCCGCCGCGCTCGCCCGGCTGATCGATGCGCGCAAGCAGTGGGAAGCGATCAAGGACCGCGCCGTCACCCATGTCCGCACCCGTCACGACTGGGCCGCCAATGCGCGTGATTATCTGTCTGTTTACCATCTCTTGCTAGCCGGCAAAGAGCAACTGAAGGCAGGATGACAGGCGCATGGGTCGCGGGCGATACAACCGGGCGAAGAACACAGGCGGCAACAAGCCGCCGCGCCGTCCGCTGGCTTTGCATCCGCTGTTCGGCTTCGTGCTGGGCCTGTGGGGCGCTGCGCTGGGCGGTCTGGTGACACTGGTGCTGCCGCGCGATTTCGTGCTGGGGGCGGCCGCCCGAGCCGGACTGGCAGGGACCGGTGCCAACGCACCTTTCGTGCTGGCCGTGATTGCCGCGCTGGTGCTGGGCGGAGCGCTGCTGGCCATCGCCGGCCTGATCACCCGGGCCGCAACCAGAACCCGCCGCCGGCAAGACACGCCCTCGCTGGCGATGATGGCCGTGCGCCATGTCCAGACCATCGATCCGGCGAGCGAACTGGGCAGCCGCAGTCTCGATGATCCGATCGAGGCCATGCCCTTTGCCAGCCTCAAGCCCGAATTCGAGACCGAGGCGCAAGCGGCTGGCGAGGCCGCTTCGCCGCCGCCGCCGGTGGAGCTCGATCTCGCGGAATTCGGTGCCCTGCCGGGTCGCAACGCCGTTTGGGTTGAAGAGAGCGGTTTCCTCGGGGTCAACGCCCCCGAAGCTGTCGCCCCGCCGGTGGCCGAGCCTGTGATGGCCGAAGCCCCGCCAGCCGACCAGCCCGCTCATGATCCGGTGCTGCAGGCGGTGTCCCCCGCCCCGCGCCCGCCCGGCCCGAGCGCGATCGAGCACCTGCGCGCCGTCCCGACCAGCGAACTCAGCCTGGTGCAGATGGTCGAACGCTTCGCCGCCGCGCTGCACGAACACCAGACTGTCCCGCAGAGCCGCGGCCATCACCGCTCCGCGCAGCCCGGTCGCGAGGCCGCGCTCGCCGAAGCGCTCAAGGCGCTGGCCGCCTTCAGCCCGGACCAGAGCAGCTCCGCCCAGGGCGAGCCGCTGCGCGCGGCGCTGACCCGCCTGCAGGAACTGCGCGGCGCCGCATAGAAGCTGTTTCAGTAGGGTGGAAACGCCCGCATCGCGTCAGGCGATTCCCGCAAATCCTGCAAGCTGCTGGCCGAATTGATGCGGCAAGCGCAATCTATTGATAGTCTGAATAGGTCTGCGAGAAATAATACTTCACGCAAGGCCATTGCCAAAATCGCTTCCTGTCGGCATGAGGGGCCCGAACCCGGGGAAGGCAGGCCGCCTGCGCTGACCCTTGCCCGGAATAATCGTCGCCATGCGCCCGTTAGGCCCGAAGCCGCCACAACGCGCCTGACGACATCTGACAGATCGGACTTTTGCCATGGGATACCCCGTCTCCCAGGGTCTTTATGACCCCCGTAACGAACACGATGCCTGCGGCGTCGGGATGGTCGCGCACATCAAGGGCGACAAGAGCCACGCGATCATCGCGCAGGCGCTGGAGATTCTCGAAAAGCTCGATCATCGCGGCGCGGTCGGCGCGGATCCGCTGCTGGGCGACGGGGCGGGCATCCTGATCCAGATCCCCGATCCGCTGATCCGCCGCTGGGCGACAAGCGAAGGCCACGATCTGCCGCAGCCGGGCGACTATGCCGTGGCGATGTGCTTCCTGCCGCAGGACGAAGCCGCGCGCAGCTTCGTCAAGACGCGGATGGAAACCTTCACCGCCAAGGAAGGCCAGCGCTTCATCGGCTGGCGCGCCGTGCCGACCACGCAGGACGGGCTTGGCGCGGCGGTGATCGCCTCGATGCCGGTGATCGAGATGGCGGTGATCGCGCGCGGGGAGAACTGCGCCGATCAGGACGCCTTCGAGCGCAAGATCCTTACCATCCGCAAGCAGGTGCAGAACCCGCTGGCGCAACTGGCCGAAAAGCACGGCCTGCCGGGCGTGACCGACACTTATATCCCGAGCTTCTCTACCCGCACGCTCGTCTACAAGGGCCTGCTGCTGGCGACGCAGGTGGGCAGCTTCTACGACGATCTGCGCGATCCCGAATGCGTCTCGGCGCTGGGTCTCGTGCACCAGCGTTTCAGCACCAACACCTTCCCCAGCTGGCGGCTTGCCCACCCGTTCCGGTTCATCGCCCACAATGGCGAGATCAACACCGTGCGCGGCAACGTCAACTGGATGAACGCGCGGCGCCGCACCATGGAAAGCGAGCTGCTCGGCCCCGATCTCGACAAGATGTGGCCGATCATCCCGCACGGGCAATCGGACACGGCCTGCCTCGACAACGCATTGGAACTGCTGATCGCGGGCGGATATTCCCTCGCCCATGCGATGATGATCCTGATCCCCGAGGCCTGGGCCGGCAACCCGCTGATGGACCCGGATCGGCGCGCCTTCTACGAATATCACGCCGCGCTGATGGAGCCCTGGGACGGCCCGGCGGCGGTGTGCTTCACCGATGGCCGCCAGATCGGCGCGACGCTCGATCGCAACGGCTTGCGTCCGGCGCGCTTCTGCGTGACCAAGGGTGATATCGTCTGCCTCGCCTCGGAAAGCGGCGTGCTGCCGTTCGCCGAGGAAGATATCGTGCGCAAGTGGCGGCTTCAGCCGGGCAAGATGCTGCTGATCGATCTCGAACAGGGCCGCATCATCGAAGATGACGAGCTCAAGGCCGATCTCGCGCGCGCCGAGCCCTATGCCGAGTGGCTGCACCAGGCGCAGTACAAGCTCGAAGACATCACCGACGTGGTGCCCGAACTGGCCGCGATCCCGGCGGAAGAGACGACCTTGCTGCAACGCCAGCAGGCCTTCGGGTACACGCAGGAAGATATTTCCCGCTTCCTCGAACCGATGGCGGTCGACGGCGACGATCCGGTCGGCTCGATGGGCACCGACACGCCGATCGCGGTGCTATCTGACCGTGCGCGGCTGCTCTACGACTATTTCAAGCAGAACTTCGCGCAGGTCACCAACCCGCCGATCGATCCGATCCGCGAGGAGCTGGTGATGAGCCTCACCTCGATGATCGGCCCGCGCCCGAACCTGCTCGGCCGCGATGCCGGGACGCACAAGCGCCTCGAAGTCGATCAGCCGATCCTGACGAACGAGGATCTCGCCAAGATCCGCTCGGTGGAAGAAGCGCTGGACGGCGCGTTCCGCTGCGCCACCATCGACATCACCTGGGACGCTTCGACCGGTGCCGAGGGGATCGCGCTGGCGATCAAGGAAATGTGCTGGGCCGCGACCGAGGCGGTGCTGCAGGATCACAACATCCTGATCCTGTCCGACCGCGGCCAGAGCGAGACCCGTGCGCCGATGCCCGCGCTGCTTGCCACCGCGGCTGTCCATCACCATCTGGTGCGGCAGGGCCTCAGGATGCAGACCGGCCTCGTGGTGGAAACCGGCGAGGCGCGCGAAGTGCATCACTTCTGCGTGCTGGCCGGCTACGGCGCGGAAGCGATCAACCCCTATCTCGCCTTCGAGACGATCGAGGCCCTGCGCGCCAAGCGCCACCCGGATCTGAGCCCTGCCAAGGTGCAGCAGAACTTCATCAAGGGCGTGGGCAAGGGCATCCGCAAGGTCATGTCCAAGATGGGCATCTCGACCTACCAGTCCTATTGCGGCGCGCAGATCTTCGACGCGGTCGGGCTGTCCTCGGCCTTTGTCGAGCGGTTCTTCACCGGCACCGCCACCACCATCGAAGGCATCGGCCTGACCGAAGTCGCCGAAGAAGCGCTGCGCCGTCACGGGCAGGCTTACGGCGACAACCCGCTCTATGACGGGATGCTCGATGTCGGCGGGATCTACCAGTATCGCCTGCGCGGCGAGGAGCACGCCTGGACGCCGCAGAACGTCGCCCAGCTCCAGCACGCGGTGCGCGGCAATGACCCGAAGAACTACGAGGAATTCGCGCGCTCGATCAACGAGCAGTCCGAGCGGCTGCTGACCATCAGAGGCCTGCTCGAATTCAAGAAGGCCGACCAGCCGATCCCGCTCGAGGAAGTCGAACCCGCGAGCGAGATCGTGAAGCGCTTCTCGACCGGCGCGATGAGCCTCGGCTCGATCAGCCACGAAGCCCATTCGACCATGGCAATCGCGATGAACCGCATCGGCGGGCGCTCGAACACCGGCGAAGGCGGGGAGGAGCCGTTCCGCTTCACACCGCTCGACAACGGCGATTCGATGCGCAGCCGGATCAAGCAGGTCGCCAGCGGCCGCTTCGGTGTGACCACCGAATATCTCGTCAATTCGGACGACATCCAGATCAAGATGGCGCAGGGCGCAAAGCCCGGCGAGGGCGGCCAGCTGCCCGGGCACAAGGTCGACAAGCGCATCGGCGCGGTCCGCCATTCGACGCCGGGCGTGGGCCTCATCAGCCCGCCGCCGCACCACGACATCTATTCGATCGAAGACCTCGCGCAGCTGATCCACGATCTCAAGAACGTGAACCCCGTGGCGCGCATTTCCGTCAAGCTGGTGTCCGAAGTCGGCGTCGGCACGGTCGCGGCGGGCGTTTCCAAGGCGCGCGCGGACCATGTCACCATCGCGGGCTATGACGGCGGCACCGGCGCTTCGCCGCTCACCTCGCTGACCCACGCGGGAAGCCCGTGGGAGATCGGCCTTGCCGAGACCCAGCAGACCCTGCTGCTCAACGACCTGCGCGAACGCATCGCGGTGCAGGTCGATGGCGGCCTGCGCACGGGCCGCGACGTCGCCATCGGCGCGCTGCTGGGCGCGGACGAGTTCGGCTTTGCCACCGCGCCGCTGATCGCGGCCGGGTGCATCATGATGCGCAAGTGCCACCTCAACACCTGCCCCGTCGGCGTCGCGACGCAGGACCCGGTGCTGCGCGCGCGCTTCACCGGCCAGCCGGAACACGTGGTCAACTACATGTTCTTCGTCGCCGAGGAACTGCGCCAGATCATGGCCGAGCTGGGCTTCCGCACCGTCGCCGAGATGGTCGGCCGGGTCGACCGGCTCGACACCCGCCGGATGGAGCGCCACTGGAAGGCGCGCGGCGTCGATCTGTCGCGCATCCTCCACCAGGTGCCGCTCAAGGACGGAGCTTCGCTGCGCCAGACCGGCACGCAGGACCACGGGCTCGAAGGCGCACTCGACAACCGGCTGATCGCCGATTGCCGCACCGCGATCGACACGAAGCAGCCGGTGCAGCTCGCCTATGACGTGCGCAACGTCAACCGCACCGTCGGCGCGATGCTCTCGGGCGAAATCGCCAAGGCGCATGGTCATGAAGGCCTGCCGACCGATACCGTCCGCATCAACCTCAAGGGGGTTGCGGGCCAGAGCTTCGGCGCGTGGCTCGCCCACGGGGTGACGCTCGATCTGGTGGGCGATGCCAATGACTATGTCGGCAAGGGCCTGTCGGGTGGCCGCATCATCGTGCGCCAACCCGAAGCCGCTCCGCGCCGCAGCCAGGACAACATCATCGTCGGCAACACCGTGCTCTACGGTGCGATCGCGGGCGAGGCCTATTTCAACGGCGTCGCGGGCGAGCGCTTCGCGGTGCGCAATTCGGGCGCGATCGCGGTGGTCGAAGGCACCGGGGATCACGGCTGCGAATACATGACCGGCGGCGTGGTGGTGGTGCTCGGGCGTACCGGGCGCAACTTCGCGGCAGGCATGAGCGGCGGGGTCGCCTATGTCTATGATCCGGAAGGCGCCTTCACCAACCTCGTCAACCACGCGCAGGTCGATCTGCTGCCGGTTTCGGCCGGGCCGGATGCCGAGGAAGGGACAGGCCGTCCGGCCCAGCGGCCGCGCTCGGTCAATGATTTCGGCATGGGCGACATGCTGCGCCATGATGCCGAACGGCTGCGCATTCTGGTCGAGCGGCACCAGCTCCACACCGGCTCCAGGCTGGCAGGCGAGTTGCTGGCGGACTGGGACGCGGCGCTGACCCGCTTCGTCAAGGTGATGCCGCGCGACTATGCGGCGGCGCTGAAGAAGCTCGAAGCGGAACGCAACGAAGCCGCAAGCGTCGCAGCGGAATAGAGATTCAGGAACGAGACGACAGACATGGGCAAGGAAACCGGATTTCTCGAGCTGGACCGCCGCGAGCGGGACTATCTCGATCCCAAGGAGCGGCTGAAGAACTACCGCGAATTCGTCATCCAGCCGGATGACGCGACGCTGACGGGGCAGGCCTCGCGCTGCATGAATTGCGGTATTCCCTACTGCCACAACGGCTGTCCGGTGAACAACATGATCCCGGACTGGAACCACCTCGTCTACGAGGCGGACTGGAAGCGCGCGCTCGACAACCTGCACTCTACCAACAACTTCCCCGAATTCACGGGGCGCATCTGTCCCGCCCCGTGCGAGGCGGCCTGCACGCTCAACATCATCGACCAGCCGGTCACCATCAAGTCGATCGAATGTGCCATCGTCGATCGCGGGTGGAAGGAAGGCTGGATCACGCCCAAGGTGCCCGAGAAGAAGACCGGCAAGTCGGTCGCTGTTGTCGGTTCCGGCCCGGCGGGCCTCGCCTGCGCGCAGCAGCTGGCGCGCGCGGGGCATAGCGTCACCGTGTTCGAGAAGGCCGACCGCGTCGGCGGGCTGCTGCGCTACGGCATCCCCGACTTCAAGATGGAAAAGCACCTCATCAACCGCCGCTGCGTGCAGATGGAAGCCGAAGGAGTGACCTTCAAAACCTCCAAGGAAGTCGGTGTCGACATCTCCTTCGCGTCGCTGAAGGAGAATTTCGACGCGGTGGTGCTGGCCGGCGGCGCGGAAGATGCGCGTCCGCTCTCGATCCCCGGCGCGGAAATGCCCGGCGTGCGCCTCGCGATGGAATTCCTCACCCAGCAGAACAAGCGCGTCGCGGGTGACGACGAACTGCGTGCCGCGCCGCGCGGTTCGCTGCTTGCCACCGGCAAGCACGTGGTGGTGATCGGCGGCGGCGATACGGGCAGCGACTGTGTCGGCACCTCGAACCGGCAGGGCGCCAAGAGCGTCACCCAGCTCGAAATCATGCCCAAGCCGCCCGAAAAGGAAGACAAGGCGCTGACTTGGCCCGATTGGCCGATGAAGCTGCGCACCTCCTCCAGCCACCAGGAAGGCGTGGAGCGCGACTGGGCGGTGCTGGCCAAGCGCGTGCTGGGCGATGGCGAGACTGTGACCGGCCTCGAATGCGTGCGCGTCGAATGGGTCGGCGGCCAGATGCAGGAAGTCGCTGGCAGCGAATTCACCATCCCCGCCGATCTGATCCTGCTGGCGATGGGCTTTGTCGGGCCGAAGAAGGCCGGGCTGCTCGAACAGGCAGGCGTGAAGCTCAGCGCGCGCGGCAATGTCGATGCCGATACCGACAGCTACGCGACTTCCGAGCCGGGCGTGTTCGCCTGCGGCGACATGCGGCGCGGCCAGAGCCTCGTCGTCTGGGCGATCCGCGAGGGCCGCCAGTGTGCGCGCAGCGTCGATGAAGCGCTGATGGGGGTTTCCGAACTGCCGCGCTGAGGCATGGCCACCCACCCCCTCCCCAAGGCGCTCGCCTTCGACGTGTTCGGCACGGTCGTTGACTGGCGCACCAGCGTCACGCGCGAGTCCGCCACCTTCCTTGCGGCGATCGGGCGCAGCGATATCGATGCCGCCGCCTTCGCCGATGCATGGCGGGGGCAGTATATCGCGGCGATGATCGGGATGCGCAAATCGGGCCGCGCCTTTGAAGTGCTCGACGTGCTCCACCGCGAGATGCTCGAAGCGGAACTGCGCGAGCGCGACATCGATCCGGCGGGCCTCGACGAGGGGTTGCTGGCCGACTGGAACCGCGCCTGGCACCGGCTCGATCCTTGGCCGGACACCGTCGAGGGACTGACCCGGCTGAAGGCGCGCCTGCCGATTGTCACGCTCTCGAACGGCAATGTCGCCCTGCTGCTCGCCATGGCGCGGCGCGCCGGTCTGCCGTGGGATGCGATTCTCGGCGCCGAGGTCAGCGGGGCCTACAAGCCCGACCCTCAGGCCTATCTGCGCACGGCCGAAGTGCTGGGCATCGCGCCGGGGGAGCTATGCCTCGTTGCCGCGCATCACGGCGATCTGGCGGCGGCGCGCGCCTGCGGGCTGCTGACCGCCTATGTCGACCGCCCTGACGAATATGGCGGCGCGCCCGCGCCTGATGCGCATCATGCGCAGGATTGGGAATGGTCGGCGTCGAGCCTCACGGAGTTGGCCGAGCTGCTGGGCTGCTAAGCCTGCGCGGCCGCCGCCTAGTCGTCGACCCGCTCGATATCCGCGCCGACCAGCTGGAGCTTCTCCTCCAGCCGCTCGTAGCCGCGATCCAGGTGATAGAGCCGCCGCACGGTGGTCTCGCCTTCCGCTGCCAGCGCGGCGATGACAAGGCTCATCGAGGCGCGCAGGTCGGTCGCCATCACTTCCGCGCCGGTCAGGCGCTCGACGCCCTTGACGATCGCGGTGCGCCCTTCGGTGGTGATGTCCGCCCCCATGCGCGCCAGTTCGGGCACGTGCATGAAGCGGTTTTCGAAGATCGTCTCTTTCAGCACGCTGGTGCCTTCCGCCTTGCACAGCAGCGCCATCAGCTGCGCCTGCATATCGGTGGCAAGGCCCGGATAGGGCGCGGTGGTGAGGTTGGTGGCCTTGAGCGCACCGCTCGCGCCGACCGTGACGCTCTTGGCATCCCACGTCACGTCGCACCCGATGGCTTGCAACGCATGGATCGTCGCCATCATCTCGTCAGCCCGCGCGCCCTCCAAACGCACTTCGCCGCCGGTGATCGCCGCCGCGCAGGCGTAGGAGCCGGCCTCGATCCGGTCGGGCATGACACGGTAGGTCGCGCCGTGCAGGCGCTTCACGCCGTGGATCACGAGATTCGAGGTGCCGATGCCCTCGATCTCCGCCCCCATCGCGACGAGCATGTTGCACAGATCGACGATCTCCGGCTCGCGCGCGGCGTTGAACAGGCGGCTGGTGCCGTTCGCCAGCACCGCAGCCATCAGCGCGTTCTCGGTTGCGCCGACGCTCACCACCGGGAAGTCGAAATCGCCCCCCGGCATCCCGCCGTCGGGCTGATAGGCCTTCACGTAACCCGCCGCGAGTTCGATATGCGCACCGAAGGCTTCGAGTGCCTTCAGGTGCAGGTCGATGGGGCGGTTGCCGATCGCGCAGCCGCCCGGCATCGACACCGTGGCCTCGCCGCTGCGGGCCAGCATCGGACCGAGCACGAGGATGCTCGCGCGCATCTTGCGCACCAGATCATAGGGCGCGACATTCGAGGTGATCCGCGTCGCTTCCATGCTCATCACCCGGCCGAAATCCTCGGGCCGCGTGCCCTGGATCACGGTGGTGACGCCGAACTGGTTCATCAGGTGCTGGAACCCGTCGATGTCCGCCAGCCGCGGCAGGTTGCGCAGCGTCAGCGGCTCCTCGGTCAGCAGCGCGCACGGGATCAGCGTCAGCGCGGCGTTCTTCGCGCCGGAAATCGGGATGGTGCCGGAAAGGCGGTTGCCGCCACGGATGATGAGCTTGTCCATGGCTCATGCCTTAGCGAAAAGTGACTTTCGCGCAACTCGCAGCCGCAAGCCGCGTTCAACGATTGACCTTCCCTCACGGGCGCGGCACGGGAAGGCGCACCGCCGGGCGCACGACTTTCCGATCCTTTCCAGAGAGAGAACCGAATGTCCCCCAAGCCGATCCGTAAAGCCGTGTTCCCCGTCGCCGGGCTCGGCACCCGCTTCCTGCCTGCGACCAAGGTGGTGCCCAAGGAGTTGCTCCCGGTGGTCGACCGGCCGCTGATCCAGTACGCCGTCGACGAGGCGCGCGAGGCGGGGATCGAGCAGATGATCTTCGTCACCGGGCGCGGCAAGACCGGAATCGTCGAGCATTTCGACATCGCCTTCGAGCTCGAAAAAACCATGTCCGAGCGCGGCAAGGATCTCTCGGTGCTCGAATGCACCCGCGCCACCCCGGGCGACGTGATCGCGGTGCGCCAGCAGGTGCCATTGGGCCTCGGCCATGCGATCTGGTGCGCGCGCGCGATCGTCGGGGAAGAGCCTTTCGCGATCTTCCTGCCCGACGAGCTGATGGTGGCCAAGGAAGGCGGCACCGGCTGCATGAAGCAGATGGTGGAGGCCTATGAACAGGTCGGCGGCAATCTCATATCGGTGCTCGAAGTGCCGATGGAGCAGGTCTCCAGCTACGGCGTGATCGATCCGGGCAGGACCGCTGGCGCGCTGACCGAAGTGAAGGGCCTGGTGGAGAAGCCGCCGGTTTCGCAAGCGCCCTCCAACAAGATCGTCTCGGGCCGCTACATCCTCCAGCCCGAGGTGATGCGGGTGCTGGAGAACCAGGGCAAGGGCGCGGGCGGCGAGATCCAGCTGACCGACGCGATGGCCAAGATGATCGGCACCCAGCCGTTCCACGCCGTCACCTTCGACGGCGCACGCTATGACTGCGGCAGCAAGGTCGGCTTCGTCGAGGCCACTCTGGCGATCGCGCTCTCCCGCCCCGACATGGGCGCCGCGGTGCGGGCGATTGCGGAGGATCTGCTGAAGTAACGTCCAGCTACAAATTCCGTTCGCCCTGAGCCGGTCGGAAGCGAAGCTGACCCGCAGGGTCAACGGCTGCACTTCTCTTTGCCATCAAGCAGAAGAAAAGCGGTGCTTCGACAAGCTCAGCACGAACGGCTTTAGACCTTACTCCGCCGCTTCGCCCGTCGGCAGGTCGTCCGTGTCATTGTCGCGGGCGATAGCCTTGGCCGGCGCGGGCTTGGCCGGGGCAGGCGGGGGCGTTTCCACCGCATCGGCGGCGCCCTTGGCAAGGCCCGAGAGCGACGAGCCGTCGAGGCCCAGCTCCTTCATCAGCCCGTCGAGCACCGGCGCCTGGGCACGATAGGCAAGCGCGGCGGCCACGGCATCGCTGGCGAGATTGCCCGAGCCGCCGCCCGCGCCGCCGCCCGACGAATTGCCGTCGTTGGCCGCGCGCGCGCCATTGGTGAGCCCGTCGACCTGCACGATCTTGATCGAATCGATCGCTTCCATCGGCTTGGCACTTTCGCGGATGACCTCGGGCAGCACCTTCAGGAGCGCCATCTTGGTCTGGAGGCTGATCTGGTCCATCGACAGGATGTTGGCCGCCTCGTTGATCGCGCGCTGGCCCGCAGCTTCGACCTCGAAGCGCACCCGCGCCGCCTCGGCGCGCAGCTTCTCGGCCTCGGCCTCGCCCTGGGCTTCGAACTTGATCGCCTCGGCGCGGTTGGTGGCCGCGTCCTTTTCCGCCTCGGCCTGCACCTTGATCGCGATGGCATCGCGCTCGGCCTGCTTGGCGGCCTCGATCAGCTCGATCTTCTTCTGGCGCTCGGCGATCTCGCTTTCGCGCGCAGTGGCGACGCGTTCCTCGGCCTCAACCGCCTTGGCACGGGCCTCGTCGGCCTCGGCCTTGGCCTGGCTTTCCTCGCGGCTCTTGTTCTGCACCGCGATCTGCTGTTCCTGCCGCGCGATTTCGAGCGCGCGTTGCTGGTCGATGCGCGCTTCCTCGACGAGACGATCCGCCTCGATCTGCTGGGCATCGACCTGCTTCTTGGCCTCGATCCGGGCGGCTTCCGCCTCGCGGTTGCGCTCGGCCTGCTCGCGGGCGATCTCGGCGGCCTGCGCGGCGCGGCGGATTTCCACCTCCCGCTCCTGCTCGAGCCGCGCATATTCCTGGTCGCGCGCGATCTCGAAGCTCTTCTTGTCGGCTTCGAGGTTCTTGCTCTCCATCTGGACGCGGGTGTCCTGCTCGATGTCGTTGCGCAGCTTCTTGCGCGCCTCGATCTGCTCGGTCAGCTTGGTCAGACCTTCCGCGTCGAAGGCGTTGTTGGCGTTGAAGTGCTCGATCGAGGTCTGGTCGAGGCCGGTGAGCGACACCGACTCCAGCTCCAGACCGTTCATCGCCAGATCGTTGGAGGAGACCTGCTGCACCTTCTGCACGAAGTCGGCGCGCTGTTCGTGCAGTTCGTTCATGGTCATCCCCGCCGCCACGGAACGCAGCGCGTCGACGAACTTGCCTTCGACGAGGTCCTTCAATGCATCGGGCTGCATGGTGCGCATCCCCAGCGTCTGGGCGGCCATCGCGATCGCTTCGGCATCGGGGCGGACACGGACGTAGAATTCCGCCTTCACGTCGATCCGCAGCCGGTCGAGCGTGATCAGCGCCTCGGCATCGCGGCGCACCACGCTGAGGACGAGGGTGTTCATGTTCACCGGCATCGCCTCATGGAACACCGGGAACACCAGCGCACCGCCGTTCATCACCACCTTCTCGCCGCCCATGCCGGTGCGCACGAAGGCGGTTTCCTTCGAAGCGCGGCGGTAGAGCCGGATCAGGAAGACGAAGAACACGACGACGAACAGCAGCGCGCTCACGCCGACGGCGCCGTAGGTGATCAGATCACCGGTGGAGGTCTCGGCACCGGTCATGGTCACATCGCCGGTGGTCGTCGTCAAAGACATCTGCGTTCCCCTTAGATTTCGAGCCCGAGCAGCGGGCTTTCGTAGCGTACGCCGTAGAAGATCTGGCCTTCGCGGCGCACCAGCAGGACGGTGTCGCCCGCCTGCAATTCGGTTGCGGCGTCATGGGGTTCGACCATGACGAAATGCGACTGCCCGTGGAGGTCGATCACCTTGGCGCGGGCTGGCGATCCGGCGCGGGCGGTGCCGATCTGGATTTCCGCATCGCGCCGCACCAGCCCGTCGAGCCCGATGGCCGTGGTTTCGTCCTTGGGCATAATCGCGCCAAGCGGGCGCATCGCGAGGCTGTTGAGCGGCAGCGCGGCAGCGCCCGCCAGCAGCGCCGCCCATCCGGCGGAGAGCGGCGCGCCGAGCAGATCGGCGATCACGCTCTGGCCAATCAGGCCGACCGCGCCAAAGGTGAGCAGCAGGCTCGCCAGCCAGATCATCAGCGGTACCCGGCCAAGCCCGAGCAACGACGTCAGCGCCTCGCCGAAGCCGCCCGCTTCCAACCCATCGGCTGCGTCAAAATCGCCCGCGCCGTCAAGGGCATCGCCAACGCCGGTGGCCTGTACGAGCGCAACCAGCGCCAGCAGCCCGAGCGCGATCAGGAACGGCAGGTTGTGCGCGGCAAGCAGGCTCATGCTGCGGCCTGCCCTGATTCAAGGCGAACCGGAAATCCCATGCCCGCAAAGCTAAGGCAAATCGCGGAGGAACCCTAGCGGAATCGGACAGTCCCGTCCGATTTTCCGTCGGTTTTTCAGGCAGGCGTCACGCGCAGCGGCAAGGTCTTGAGCCCGCCGACGAAAGTGCTGCTGGCGCGCTTGGCCTCGCCGGCCGGTTCGACCGCCGCGACCCGATCGAGCAGGGCTTCGAACAGGATCTTCATCTCCAGCCGCGCCAGATGCAGCCCGAGGCACTGGTGCGCCCCTGCCCCGAAGGCGAGGTGGCGGTTGGGAGAGCGCGCGGCATCGAACTTGCGGGGATCGGGGAACTGCGCGGGATCGTGGTTGGCGGCGACATAGTTGATCATCAGCCAGTCACCCTTCTTGATCTGTTGCCCACCGATCTCGACGTCCTCGGCCGCGGTGCGCATGAAGTGCTGCACCGGGCTGGTCCAGCGGATCGCCTCCTCGACAATGCCGGGCAACAAGCTGCGGTCGGCCCGCACCCGGGCATATTGCTCGGGATCATTCGCCAGTGCCTGCATCGCGCCTGCGGTGCTTGCCGATGTGGTGTCATGCCCGGCGGTGGCGACGATGATGTAGTATCCCGCCATGTCGCGCGGCGGGAGCGGCTGGCCGTCGACGGTGGCGTTGGCGATGACGCTCGCCACATCGTCGGTGGGGTTGCGGCGGCGATCCTCGGCGAGCGCGGCGAAGTAATCCTCGAAGGTCTTCACCGCCCCGGCGACGATCTGCACCACCTGTTCGGGCGTCATCTGGTCCATGCCGCTGCCCGACAGGTCCTTGTCCTGCCCGCCGAACAGCTGCTGGGTGAGCATCTGCATCCGGAACTCGTCCTCGAGCGGCACTCCGAGGATCTGCATCACCACCCGCAAGGGATAGGGGCCGGAGACGAGCTTGACGAAATCGACCTCCGGACCGGACGCAATCATGTTGTGGACCGTCCGCGCCGCCAGCACGCGCAGCTCGCCTTCAAGCTGCGCAAGGTTCCTCGGCATGAACCATTCCTGCGTCAGCTTGCGGTACTTGGGATGGATCGGCGCGTCGAACACCACCAGCGAATCGACCAGCATGTTCGATCCCGTCGCCGCACGGCTGAATTCGATCGCCTGGTTGAAGCTGAACACCACCGGGCGCGGGTTGTTGAGGAAGGCGGCGTTGTCCTTCGAAATCCGCATCACGTCGTCATAACGGGTGACGAGCCAGAAGGGCTCGAACAGCCCCGGCGTGTCGGGCTGGACCTTGGCCACCGGCGTTTCGGCGCGGATCGCGTCGAAGGTGTCGAGCAGCCCGTCCCACTGTGCATAGGCGTGCGGATCGATCACCCGGCGGGCAATATCGCCGGGCAGCACCGCCTCGCCGCTCATGCCGCAGCAGCCTTCGCCGCATATTCATCCCGCAGCTCGCGCTTGTAGAGCTTGCCGTTGGCCTCGCGCGGCAGATCGGGGCGGAAATCGAACAGCTTGGGCATCTTGATCTTGGAGAGGCTGGGCGCGAGGAATTCGCGCAGTTCCGCCTCCAGCGCCGCGCCCCCGTCCTTCAGGGCATCGGCCATGTCCTTGGGCTGCACCACCGCGACCACCTTCTCGCCGAGGGCGGGGCAGGGCGCGCCGATGACCGCGGCGTCCATCACCTTGGGGTGGGTGACGAGCAGGTTCTCGATCTCCTGCGGGTAGATGT
>VFQM010001526.1_pt1 | contig 20012 bp, 17 predicted proteins | sample 3512391 | NCBI WGS metagenome assembly VFQM01 (sample SAMN10412369, study PRJNA504923) | tailings metagenome | isolation source: Replicate 1 from Balatoc abandoned mine | place: Philippines | reverse complement strand
TGCCGGTGCCCATGTGCACGGTGATCTTGTTCTTCTTCATCAGGTGCGTGACGCCGGCGTTGAGCTGCTTGGCCACGCCCCGGCTGCGCTTGACGATGGCGGCCAGGTCCGCCTCGATTGCGCCGGCGATCTTCAGGCCATAATCACTGGCGTGCTGGGCAAAGTGCATGATCTCGGCGGAACGCAGCAGCGCCTTGGTGGGGATGCACCCCCAGTTGAGGCAGATACCGCCCAGCAGCTCCCGCTCCACGATAGCGGTCTTGAGGCCCAGTTGCGCGCAGCGGATGGCGGCGACATAGCCGCCGGGGCCGGAACCGAGAACGATAACGTCGTAATTTTCAGCCATCAGGAGCCTGCCTTGTGGTTGTACCGCTTTCAACCGCGCTAGACCCGCCCCCGGTCGCACGTCAACCGGGGGCGAGGTCCGACATCAGCTGGCGATCAGAAACGAGCGCCGATATTCACCTGGCCCTGGAAGCGCTGCAGCTTGACCGGGGTGCCTTCGAAATGGCCCAGTTCGGTCACCCGCATGCCAAGGCCCGCATAGATGTTCTCGGTGACCATGTGGTTATAGCCGAAGCCCACGTCGATCCCCTCGTCGCCGTCGGAGCTGGCATAGCTGCTGACGACCTGGTTCAAGCCGTTGCGGACAACTTCCGCATAGTCATAATCATACTTGGCGTAGCCCAGCGAGGCGTAAAGTTCTCCGCGGGTGCCGGTGGCAAAGGCGCCGCGCAGGCCGGCAGTGATGTTCGACTTGGCATCGAAGCACACCGTGATGTTGCCGGCGGGAATGGTGCCGCTGTCGCAGATGTCGCTGCTCGCCAGGTCGTACGAGACAAAGGGACCCACGGTGAAGTTGCCGGAAACCGGCACGTCATAGCCGATTTCGGCGCCATAGGCGAAGGCGGAACCCAGCTTGGCGACATAAGTAACGCCGCCGGCAGAATCGTTGAGGTTGGGGCGTTCAATGCCGGCATGGGCCTCGATGCGGAAGCCGCCGATGGACGAGCCGGTTTCATTGGACTGGTCCGCCTGCTGGGCCATTACCGGCGTGGCAATAAGCGCTGCGGCGAGGCCAAGAAGATACTTCATGTGTGGATTTCCCTGTTGGTTCATGCCGGGCAGACATTCACCCGGCCGAACCCGCTAGCCATAATCCCTTTACTTATCAATGGGACGAGGCTTGCCTTGCTCATCAATCGCCACAAAGGTGAACTTCGCCTGCGTTACCTTGTTGGCCGTGTCCACGTGGCGCGGGCGGCGCCAGGCTTCCACGGCGATGGTCATGGAGGTGCGGCCCACCCGCTCGATCGCGGTATAGACCGAAACCTCGTCCCCCACCTTGACCGGTTCGTGGAACTGCATCCCGTCCAGCGCCACCGTCACCGCGCGCCCGTGCGAAAAGCGCGCGGCAGTGAGTCCTGCCGCGCTATCCATGATCGACAGCAGCCAGCCACCGAAGATGTCGCCATAGGCATTGGTATCGGCCGGCATGGCGGTGACCCGGATTGCCGGGTCCCGGCCGGGGATGACTTCGCTCAAGCCAGCAGCCCCAGCGGGTTTTCGATCAGGTCCTTGAACACCTTCATCAGCTGTGCCCCGTCCGCGCCGTCAATCGCGCGGTGGTCGAAGCTGCCGGTGGCCGACATCACGGTGGCCACCTGCAGCGCGCCATCGACCACGTAGGGGCGCTGCTCGCCCGCACCGATGGCCATGATCATGGCCTGCGGCGGGTTGATGACGGCTTCGAACTGCTTGATGCCGAACATGCCCATGTTGGAAAGCGAAGCGGTGCCGCCCTGGTATTCTTCCGGCGCCAGCTTGCCATCCCGCGCACGGGTGGCCAGGTCCTTCATTTCGCTGGAAATGGCGGACACGGTCTTGTTGCCGGCATCCTTGATGATCGGGGTGATCAGGCCGCCGGGGATCGACACGGCCACAGAGATGTCGGCGCGCTGGAACTTGAGCAGCGTATCGCCGGCAAACTGCACGTTGCACGAAGGCACCGCGAGCAGCGACTTGGCCAGCGCCTTGATCAGCAGGTCGTTGACCGACAGCTTCACGCCCTGGCTTTCCAGCGCCTTGTTGAGTTCGGCGCGCAGCCCCAGCAGCTTGTCGAGCTGGATATCGACCGTGAGGTAGATGTGCGGGATCTGCTGCTTGCTCTCGGTCAGGCGGCGGGCAATGGTCTTGCGCATGCCGGACAGCTTCTCGACTTCGTGCGGGATGCCGAAGTCCTGCGCAGCGGCAGGAGCCGTGGCGGGGGCAGCGGCGGCAGGTGCTGCGGCAACGTCGGGCTTTGCACCTTCCACGTCCGCCTTCACGATGCGACCGTTGGGGCCGGAACCCTTCAGCCCCGCCAGGTCCACACCCTTCTGCGCGGCAATCCGCTTGGCCAGCGGCGAGGCGATCACCCGGTCACCCGTTGCAGCCTTGGCCAGGGCGGGCGCGGGTGCCGGTGCTGCTGCCGGAGCAGCGGCGGGAGCAGGAGCCGCAATCGGCGCAGGGGCCTCAGCAGGGGCTGGGGCGGCGGCAGGCGCGGCTGCGGCGGACAGGTCCTCGCCCTCTTCCGCCAGCATGGCGATGACGGTGCCGACCTTCACCCCTTCGGTCCCTTCAGCCACGGCGATCTGGGCAATCACGCCCTCGTCCACGGCTTCGAATTCCATCGTGGCCTTGTCGGTCTCGATCTCAGCCATGATGTCACCGGCGGAAACCTTGTCACCCACCTTGACCAGCCACTTGCTGAGCGTGCCTTCCTCCATGGTGGGCGAAAGGGCGGGCATCTTGATGGCGATCGGCATGTTTGCTGCGGTTCCCTGAAGCGTTGCTTGGCGGTGTGTGCGCGCCAGATTCTGCGCTCAAGTCTCTGGCCAATTTGCCGCGCCATCGCAAGGTTCTTGCGCAGATTCGCGTTTCGCTGGATATCATCGCGCCCAGGGGGAGCATGAAATGCGCGTCTATCTGGTGATCATCGACGAGACTGAAGAGGCCCGCGTGGCCCTGCGCTTCGCCTCGCGCCGTGCGGCCAAGACGGGCGGCGTGGTCCACCTTCTGGCGCTGGTGCCCAAGCAACAGTTCAGCGCCTTCGGGGCGATCCAGGACACGATCGAGGAAGAGGCCCGCGAACGGGCGGAGATGCTCGCCACCGGGGTGGCGGGCGAATTGATGGTGGAAAGCGGCCAGATGCCGCAAATCGCCGTGCGCATTGGTGACGGCAAGACGGTGATTTCCGAATACCTGGCCGAACATTCGGAAGTTGCCGCGCTGGTGCTGGGCGCGGCGGTGGGAGCACCCGGCCCGCTGGTGACGCACTTCACCGCCAGTGCCGGGAGCCTTACCTGCCCGCTGTTCATCGTGCCCGGCGGTATGAGCGAGGAAGAAATCGACCGGCTCAGCTGACCGGCACTAGCGCTTCTTACCCCGTCCCTGGTGGCGGATATTGCCAGGCCGGCCGCGCTGGCCGACCAGGTGCTTGGCAGCCCTGTCCTTCCTTGGCCCATCCTTGCGCGGTCCCTTGCCCTGGTGGCTGCGGCCCTTGCGTTCGGGCCTGCTGCCGCGCGGTTCGATGGGCTGGCCATCTGCGTCCACCGGCTCGAACTTCAGCGCGCCGGTCAACGGGTTCGCCTCGGCCAGGCGCAGCGGCAAGAGGTCACCCACGGTATAACGCTGGCCGGTATCTTCGCCGATCAGCGCGTGCGCGCCTTCATCATGGCGGAAGTATTCGCGGCCCAGCGCGGAAACCGGCACCAACCCGTCACCGCCAAGGTTCACGATGGTGGCGAAGAAGCCGAACTTCTGCACGCCGGTAATGCGGGTATTGAACGTTTCGCCCACGTGGGCCGACAGCCAGGCCGCCACGTAGCGGTCAATGGTGTCACGCTCCGCCTCCATCGCACGGCGCTCGGTCAGGCTGATGGCGTCGGTGATGCGGGTCAGGTCTTCCCGGTCCCGGTCTGACAGGCCAGTGGCGGGCGGGATCAGGTTGCCCTTGGGTTTCGGCTGCTCCAGCCCGTAGGCATCCACCAGAGCGCGGTGTACCAGCAGGTCGGCATAGCGGCGGATGGGCGAAGTGAAGTGGGCGTATGACCCCAGCGCCAGGCCGAAGTGCCCGGCATTGCGCGGGCCGTAATAGGCCTGCGTCTGGCTGCGCAGGACCGCCTCCATCACCAGCGCCTTTTCGGCATCGTCCCCAATGTCCTTGATCATGCGGTTGAACAGGCTGGGGGTGATCACCTGCCCCAGCGCCAACTTCTTGCCGATGGAATCGAAATAGTCGCGCAGGGCAATCAGCTTTTCGCGCGTGGGCGGTTCGTGAATGCGATAGACCACCGGGCTGGCCTTGGCCTCCAGCGCCTTGGCCGCCGCCACGTTGGCGGCGATCATGAAATCTTCCACCACGCGGTGCGCATCGAGCCGTTCGCGTACCGAAATGTCGGTGATGCGGCCCATCTCGTCGAGGTGGACGCGGCGCTCGGGCAGGTCCAGGTCCAGCGGATCGCGCGCGCTGCGGGCGCTGGAAAGCGCCTTCCACGCGCCCCACAGGTTGACGAGGTGTTCAGGCGCATTGCCGGCATCGATGGCGGCCTGCGCATCCTCGTAAGCGATGTTGTGGGCAATACGCACGATGGCGCGGGTGAAGCGCCAGGCGGTGATATGGCCATCGGCGCTGATCGCCAGGTGGCAGGCCATGGCGGCGCGCGGTTCGCCCTCTTTCAGCGAGCAGACATCGGCAGAAAGCACTTCGGGCAGCATCGGCACCACCCGGTCCGGAAAATAGACCGAATTGCCGCGCTTCCTTGCCTCGCGGTCAAGCTGGCCGCCGGGGCGCACGTAATGGGCGACGTCGGCAATGGCGACAACGGCGGTAAAGCCGCCCTCCCCGTCCGGCTCGGCCCAGATGGCATCGTCGTGGTCGCGCGCATCGGCCGGGTCGATGGCGACGATGGGCAGATGCGTCAGGTCCTCGCGCTTCTCCTCGCTCAGCGGCAGCTTGGCGGCGGCTTCCGCCTCCTTGATCGCGCTTTCCGGGAAGGTATGCGGGATGCCGTACTTGTGGATGGCGATGAGGCTGTAGCTGCGCGGGGCGAGCGGGTCGCCCAGCACCTCGATCACCTTCACACCTGCGCGGGGGCTGCGACCGGCGGGTTCTGCCAGCACCAGCTGGCCTTCCTCCGCCCCGCCCAGATCGGACACCGGCGAGGAATTGCGCACACGCTTGTCCACTGGCGCGAGCCACGGCTTGCCGCCGCCGTCCAGCTCGATCACGCCCAGCACCGCGCCTTCCTCGCTCGGCAGTTTCTTCATCGGGTGGGCGAGGAGGCCGCTGCCCGCTTCTTCGGTGCGGGCAAGGATGCGGTCGCCAACGCGCAGCGCCGCCTGCTTCTTCCTCTCGATCACGCGCAGGCGCGGCGGGGGAATCATCTCGTCCGGTTGCCAGGTTTCCGGGATGGCGACGGGTTCGCCTTCGTCAATCTCGACAATGCGCAGCACGGTGACGCGCGGCACGCCGCCCATGCGGTGAAAGGCGGTCTTGCTGCCATCGATCAGGCCTTCTTCGGCCATGTCCTTCAGCAGCGCCTTGAGCGCAATCTTCTCTGTGCCCTTGAGGCCGAAGTGACGCGCGATCTCGCGTTTGCCGACAGTGTCTTCGGCGGTCTGGATGAATTCGAGGATCTGCTCGCGGGTGGGCAAGCCGTATGCGGTGCGTTTGACCATCCCCCGGCCCTACGCCCCGCGCCCGGCAATGTCGAGCAATGGGGGCCGGTCAGGCCGATGCATCGCCATATCGGTTGGGACCGGGCGTGGAATTCATCACCCCGAACACGATCACCACCAGGTATCCGATGTAGCTGATGGCGCTGTAGCCCTGCATGTCCTGTTGAAGCTGGGCCATGGCGGCAAAGTCGCCTGCCTCCATCGCCGCCTGCATGGCCGGCAGGGCATCGTTGATGAACTGATAGCCCATGACCTGTGAAATGGCCGTGGTGGCAATGGGTATCAACACGATCCAGCCCGGCTTGTTGCTGTCATGCAGGCGGCGCACGAAAGCGGCGGCAAACAGGATTACGGAGATCACCGCCAGCACCGTGCCGTAGATCAGCCAGTCCTGCATGGAGGAAAACATCGTCCCCAGCGCCTCGGCCTGCGCCGCTTCGGGCGAGATGCCCTGCTGCGCGGATTCGGCCAGCGACCCCATCATGCCTGCCATCATCGGCCCGGCCAGCAGGGCGCCCAGCACCACCTGGAGGATAATGATCGCCAGCATGTACCACCAGAAGGTGGCGCGGCTATCCCGCCCGTTGAAATTGGCGAGGTTGGCAAGGCAATACTTCGTTTCGGCAATCATCGCACAAATCCCCCCTGTGACGAGGGGGCCATCTTAGCGCGGGGCGAGCGGATGGAAATCCCCTCCCGGCACGGCGGAGGTGACCGGGCTTTCGCTGCCGTCCGCCGCCACCGCGCTGATGCCGAAGATCCAGTCATCCCCACGGTCTGGCGAGAGGATCACGCGGTTGATGTCTGCCGCCTCGTCACCCTCCAGCATGTCGCGCAAGGTCCAGTCGCGCGCATCGGTGGCGCGGCGCCACACGTTGTACCGCACGGCGCCTGCCACCGGCAGCCATTCGAGCAGGACATCGGGGCGCACCACGCCGTCGATCTGCACGATGGGTGGCATAGGCGCGCGCGCCAGCGCATCCAGCGCCCGCACGTTCAGCCGGGTGACCTTGGCAAGGTAAGGGAAATCCATCCGGTCGATCGTATCGCCGTATTCGATCCCGCCTTCGCTGCGCAGGTCCTGGTGCTGATGGTTGTAATCCTCCACCGCCACCGAAAAGCGGATGGCGGGAAAGCCGCGTTCCTGGAACGGCAGGTGATCCCCGCCCCGGCCCATCCGGTCGCTGCGCCACACCTGCATCACGTCCAGCCCGGCAGGATCGCGGTCTGCAAGGCTGTCAAGCCAGCGCGAGATATTGCGGCTGGGGCTATCGTTCCCGCCGCCGCGGCTGCGCATCTGTGAGCGGGTTTCGGCATCGACATCCGCCCGCTCCCCTTCGGAGAACACGCGCACGCGGGCATTGTCGCAGTACCCGTCGGACCCGCACGAACCGCCGACGATATCGTTGTTGAGCACGGCCTTGACCGTCCAGCCCTGTTCGCGCGCGTAATCGGCCATCAACTGCCCGCCCAGCAGGCCCTGCTCCTCACCCGCCAGCAGGGCATAGACCACGGTGGTCGGATAGTGCTGCCCGCTCATCACCCGCGCCGCTTCCAGCACCAGTGCGCTGCCGCTGGCATTGTCGTTCGCGCCGGGGGCATCGGCCACGGCGTTCATCACGTCGGTCACGCGGCTGTCGATATGGCCCTGCACGATGACGACTTCGTTCGGCCGCTCGGTCCCGCGCTGGATGGCCACCACGTTGCGCAGGCGCGTGGGCGCGGGCACGCGGTTGCCGGTGACCAAGCGTTCAGGCTGGACGACCTCCAGGCAACCACCACAGGCAGCGGAAATGGCGGCGAACTCTGCCGCGCCCCAATCCAGTGCCGCGCCGATGCCGCGAACCGGATCATCCTGCGATGACAGCGTGTGGCGAGTGCCAAAAGCGACCATGCGCGCCACGTCCGCCTCCAGCCGTTGCTGGGAGACGGCGGCTGCTGGGTCATTGCCCTGCGCCAGTGCCGGGGTCGATGCGGTGAGGAGAGCGAGCGGTAGGACGATGTTGCGCATGAACGCCCGTCTGCCCCCGCTCTGCCTCCACCGCAAGCGGGGATCAGTAAGCGCGCGCCACCAGGATGCGTTCCACTGCGGGCTGCCCGGTGAAGATGCATGTCCCATCGGCAGGCGCCGCATCGCGCGGCACGTTGCGCACGGTGAGCTTCAATGCCTTCAGTTGCTCCACCACCTTGTCCAGCGCCGCGCCGGTGGGCTTGCTCCACTGCATTTCCACCCAGCCCGGATACTTCTGCCCTTCGGCAAAGTGGGCCGCCACCTGGTCCATGCTGGTAACGCCGCGAGTGATGTTGGCATCGCGGCGCGCGCGGGCCTGGTCGAACAGCGCCTGCTGGATTTCCGCAAGCAATTCCGGTGCTTCCGCCGCGAAATCTTCGCGGGTGACGAAGCGGAAGGCGGGCTTGCCATTGGCCTCGTTCCACAGGGCATCGCGGCGCAGAACGGCCACCTTGCCTTCAGCCATGTCGCGCGGGCCGACTTCGAGGATGACCGGCGCCCCCTTGCGCACCCAGTCCCAGCGCTTGGCAGCCGCCTTGCCGGGTGCCTTGTCCAGCAGCACGCGGGTAGCCTCGCCCAGCGCGTGCTGGCGGGCGAGCATGGTGCGCAGCTCCTCGCAATAAGCAATCAGCGCATCGTCTTCCGGCACCTCGCGCAGCATGGGGATGATGACGATCTGGTGCGGGGCAATGCGCGGCGGCACGCGCAGCCCATCGTCATCGCCGTGCGTCATGATGATGCCACCGATCAGGCGCGTGGAGACGCCCCAGCTGGTGGTGTGGCAGAACTGCTGCCCGCCTTCCTTGTCCTGGTACTGGATCCCGGCGGCATGGGCGAAATTGGTGCCCAGGTAATGGCTGGTGCCGGCCTGCAGCGCCTTGCCATCCTGCATCATCGCCTCGATGCTCCAGGTTTCCACCGCGCCGGGGAAGCGTTCGTTTTCCGGCTTTTCACCCGCGACAACCGGCAGGGCCAGGTCATCTTCGGCACAGGCGCGGTACATCTCCAGCGCGCGGTGGGTTTCCTTCAGCGCGTCTTCCCGGTCCGCGTGGGCGGTATGGCCTTCCTGCCACAGGAATTCGCTGGTGCGCAGGAACATGCGGGTGCGCATTTCCCAGCGCACCACGTTGGCCCACTGGTTGGTCAGCAGCGGCAGGTCGCGCCAGCTCTGGACCCAGCGCGCCATAGCATCGCCGATGATGGTTTCGCTGGTAGGGCGCACCACCAGCGGTTCTTCCAGCTTGGCTTCAGGATCGGGGATCAGCCCACCCTTGCCATCGGCAATCAGGCGGTGGTGCGTCACCACGGCCATTTCCTTGGCGAAGCCTTCCACGTGTTCCGCTTCGCGCGTGAAATTGCTCAGCGGGATGAAGATCGGGAAATAGCAGTTCTGCACGCCTGCCGCCTTGATACGGTCATCCATCAGGCGCTGGATGCGTTCCCAGATGCCATAGCCCCACGGCTTGATGACCATGCATCCGCGCACGCCCGATTCCTCGGCCATGTCAGCGGCGGAGATGACTTCCTGGTACCAGGCGGCGAAATCGTCTTCGCGCCGGGTGTTCAAAGCGTGGCGGATGGCAGACATGGGTTTCCTGACTAGGCTGGCCGGTGCGGCCGATGGTGGCAATGGGCGCCCAAATGCCGTCGCCGGCCGCTCGAGTCGAGGGGCAAAATCGCCAAATACGTGCTGGCCGCGGCCCGCGCGTCGCCGCTTACCGGGAAAGGCGGTCCAGCTTCTCCTGCATGGCCTTCATCTGCTCGCGCAGCTGGGCAAGTTCGCTGGCCTCGTCAGCGGTGGCAGGGGCTTCCTTGGCCGGTTCGGCCCTTGGCGGCATGAAGGCACTGGTCGCCGCCTTGAACATGGCCATGTTGGTTTCCGCCAGCTTGGCGAAAGCATCACCCCCCACGCTGGACTTGAATGCTTCCTGCAACCGGGCCTGGTTGTCGCGGAAATGGGTCATGGTGGCTTCGAGATACTGCGGCATGAGGGCCTGCATCGAATTGCCATACATGGAGATCAGCTGGCGCAGGAAACTGACCGGCAGCATCTGTTCGCCGCTGGCTTCCTCCTCCATGATGATCTGGGTCAGGATGGCATGGGTGATATCGGCACCGGTCTTGGCGTCGAGCACCTGAAAATCGATGCCCTTGCGCGTCATCGCTGCAAGATCCTCCAGCGTTATGTAGCTGGAAGAGCGTGTATTGTAGAGACGCCGGTTGGCGTACTTCTTGATGATGACGGGTTCGTCACCCGTCCCCTTGTTAGAAGCCATATGCCACCGCCCCCCTGAAGACCTACGCCCACTTGAGCTTTTAGCACTTGCAGCATGGTTGGCGCAAACGGTTTACACGTTCACCAACGGGCAAAGCGATGGCCGATGGTCGTCAGCAATTCGTACTGGGTAATGCCGGATCGGTCGGACTCACTCGGCAAGTCAAACGGGACGTCCACCCAGTCACCCTCCTTTAAATCCGGAGAATTGCTGCAATCCAGCACGATCATGTCCATTGAAACGCGCCCTAGTATCGGCAGGCGCGCGCCCTGATGGCTGAAGGCATGGTCCGGCCCCCGCGCGCGCAGGAAGCCGTCGGCATAGCCAATTGTCACCGTCGCGGTTTCGATGGGTTGTGCTGCGGTAAATGTCGCATTGTAACCGATGCTTTCGCCGGCTGGCACGGTGCGCCGCTGGATCACGGCTGCCTGCGGATAGGCAACCTGGCGGATTGTTCCGGCCTGTTCCGGGCGGGCGATGCCGCCGTAGAGTGATAGCCCCGGGCGGGTCAGGTCAAAGTGGTAGTCGTGGCCGAGGACGATGCCCGCGCTGTTTGCCATGCTCGCAAGCCGCGGGGAAACCTGCGCCCGCGCCGCGTGGAAGCGGCCAAGCTGCACGGAGTTGAGGGGGCTGTCCTCATCCGCGCTGGCGAGGTGGGAGAGCAGGATGTCCACTTCCAGCGCGGCCACCGCTTCGTGGCCCAACAAGTCCCCCGGAACCCCCAACCGGTTGATCCCCGTATCCACCATCATGTGGCACGGCCCGCCACCGCTCGCTCTCCACAATTGTGCTTGCTGCACGTTGTTGACCACCGGCACCACGCCGACAGCGCGCGCATAGTCCGCCTCGGCAAGGTTATGCGCCCCGTGCAGGACCGCCACCTGGCTCGCCGGAACATGGCGCAGCATGGCGGGAACTTCCCCCCAGTGCGCCACGAAGAATTGGCGGCAGCCGACGTCACGCAAGGCCGGCACCGCCTGGTCCACTCCCAACCCGTAGGCATTGGCCTTGACCGCCGCCCCCGCGCTCGCGGTGCCTGACATGGCATCCAGCGTGCGCCAATTGGCGGCGAGAGCCTGCGGGTCGATCCGCAGGCGCAGGGTCGGGGGTGGAAGTTCAGCCATGGTCATCCGAAAAATCGCGCGGCGGGCCGTCTTTCAGGCCCCACCAGCCCACCACCAATGCCACTACCAGCAGCAGGAAGCCATACCACTGGCCCGAATAGATATCGCCCGTGCGCGCCACGATATAGCCGGCGATCAATGGCAGGAATCCGCCGAAATAACCCGCGCCGATGTGATACGGAATCGACATGGAGGAGTAGCGCACCTTGGCTGGGAACATCTCCGTCAGCACGGCGGCAACAGGGCCGTAGGTTGAACCGGCCAGCGCCCCGAACACCGCCAGCAGGCCCAGGATGCCGATGATGTTCATGGCCGGGGGCACCTGCTTTTCGAGGCTGTAGCCGCGCGCAGCCAGTTCACGGGCCAGCAACTCTCGGTTGCCCTCGCTGCCGGGCTGGTTTTCCAGCGCCAGCGGCGCCGCATCATCGCCGAAGCTCAGCGAGAGGCGATCACCCGGCACGGCGGTGTAGGGGACGCCCTGGTCGGTCAGTTCCCCCAGCAAATGGCCACATTCGCTGGCTTGTTCGTCGGCCAGCGGATCGTACCGGCAATCCGGCCCGGTGATGGTGACCGGGTTGTCGCGCATCGCCTGCGCCAGGCCGGGATTGGCCAGTTCCCCCAGCCCCCAGAACAGCGGAAACAGCAGCACAATGCTGGCCAGATAGCCCCAGACGATCGGCTTCTTGCGGCCAACCCGGTCCGACAGGCGGCCGAAATAGACCATGAAGGCAACGGCAGACAGCGAGCCGAGGCCGACAATCAATTCCGCCGCCGTATCCTCCATCCGCATCGGCCCCTTGAGGAACGACAGTGTCGAGAAGAAAGCGGTGTAGAACACGATGGTCAGGCCGCAGGCGACGCCAAACAGCGCGACGAAAATCCGCACCTTGTTCCCCGGGTAGGTGAAGCTTTCCACGAACGGGTTGTGCGACATTTCTCCCGCGTCCTTCATGGCGCGGAACACCGGGCTTTCGTTCAGCTTGAGGCGCATCCACAGCGATACGGCGAGGAGAACGATGGAAATAAGGAACGGCACCCGCCAGCCCCAGGCCGCAAAGGCATCAGCCGGGATGAGCCAGCGGCACCCCAGCACCACCAGCAGGCTGAGGATGAAACCGCCCACCACGCTGGCCTGGATGAAGCTGGTGTAGAAGCCGCGCTTGCCCGGCGGGGCATGTTCGGCAACGTAAATCGCCGCGCCGCCATATTCGCCGCCCAGGGCCAGCCCCTGAGCCACGCGCAGCAGTATCACCAGGATGGGCGCGGCGTAACCAATCGTCTCCACCGAAGGGACGAACCCCACCCCGGCCGTGGCAATGCCCATCAAGGTGACGGTGACAAGGAACGTGTACTTGCGGCCCAGCTTGTCACCCAGGTAGCCGAACAGGATGGCCCCCAGCGGGCGGAAGCCGAAGCCGATGGCAAAACCCGCCCAGGTCAGCAGTAGCGAAAAGGTGGCATTGTCCGCCGGGAAGAAGGCCTGGCTGATGAAGGTTGCCAGCGTGCCGTAGATGAAGAAATCATACCATTCGAACACGGTGCCGGCCGACGATGCGGCGATGACCATGCGGATTTCCCCCGCACTTGGTTCGTGCGTTGCGCCGTTTTCCTGGCTTGCCATCTGTGATCCCCTGCCCCTTGTCCTGAACCTGCCTTGTAATTGGCAGCTTGCCTGCCGGACTAGCTTGCGGCGGGGGCGCTGGAAAGAGCAGCCAGTGCAGCCTTCCACGGGAGAAGGATGGCGCCGTGCCGTGCGGGATAGTCCCGCGCCGGCAGGATCATCTCCAGCCCCTGCCAGTCGGCAATGGGCGCCTCGCCATCCAGCCACCCTTCGATCCGGTCATGCGCCAGCGAGATGGCGGCCGCATCCATGCCGGACGCGCTGCGGGCAAACAGCGCGGCGGCCGCCTGGCCAACGGCGCAGGCCCGCACGCGCATACCCAGCGTTTCCACCCGCCCCTGATCGTCCAGCTGCAGGTCCATCGCCAGAGTGCTACCACAAGTGGGGGAGCGTACCTCGCCATGCAGCGGCAGGTTTTCCATTGCCGGCCACTGCGCCACTTCCAGCGTCAGGGCAAGCAGTTCGGGCGTGTAGAGCTTTTCGGCGCTCATCCGGCGTCAACCCCACCGGTCCCATCGCCGCCTTCATGCGTGTAGGTGCGCCGTTCGTTGATCAGCGTGACCATGGCTTCGGAACTGGCGTTGACGAACGGGTACGTGCGGGCCGAACTGATCCAGACCGGCCGCCCCGCAGCGCCCCACACGCTGTCATAAGCCAGCACGACCAGCGAAAAGGCCATGACCACCACGATCACGCCTTTCACCGCGCCAAAGCCGAAGCCCAGCACCCGGTCAATCGGCCCTAGCATAGAGTTGCGCGAGGTGGCGCCTGCCCGATTGGCGATCAGCCGCATGGCCGCATAGGGGATCAGCAGCAGCAGCGCGAAGGCGAGGATGGCGGCGGTTATGGCCCCGCCCGTGTAGCTGAAGATCGCTTCTGTCACATCGGTGTGCAGGGTGTAGATCACGAACATCGCCATAACCCAGGCCGCCAGCGAGAGGATTTCCTGCACGAAGCCGCGCATGAAGCCACCCACGGCAGCCACGCCAACGATGAGCAGCACGAAGAAATCGAACAGGGTCATAGGCCTGCAGATTATGCCGATGCCAGCACCCGGTCAACGAGGGCTGAAAGGCCGGGCATCGCGCTGTAGCGCAGCTTCTCCCTTGCCTCACCGTCCTCGCGCGGGCCGCACGCCTGGTCGAACCCCAGCTTGGCCGCTTCCTTAAGGCGCAGACCACCGTGCGCGACCGGGCGAATCTCGCCCGACAAGGCCACTTCACCAAACCAGACAGAGCGCATCGGCAGCGGCTTGTCGGCAAGGGCGGAAACCAGCGCGGCCGCCACCGCAAGATCTGCCGCAGGATCGGAGAGACGATAGCCCCCGGCCACGTTGAGGTAGACCTCGGCCGAGGAAAAGCTCAACCCGCAGCGCGATTCGAGCACTGCCAGCAACATCGCCAGGCGTCCCGAATCCCAGCCCACCACCGCCCGCCGGGGGGTAGCGCCCGATTGCAGGCGGACGATCAGGGCCTGGATTTCCACCAGCACCGGCCGCGTGCCTTCCAGCGCCGGAAAAACTGCGCTGCCCGCCACCGGCTCGTCCCGCCCGGTCAGGAACAGCATCGACGGGTTGGTCACTTCGGCAAGGCCGTGCCCTTCCATCGCGAACACACCGATTTCGTCGACCGCCCCGAAGCGATTCTTCAGCGCCCGCAGGATGCGGTACTGGTGGCTGCGCTCCCCCTCGAAGCTCATCACCACGTCCACCATGTGCTCCAGCACACGCGGGCCGGCGATGGACCCGTCCTTGGTTACGTGGCCGACCAGCACCAGCGCGGCATCGTTCTCCTTGGCGTAGCGGATCAGTTCGAACGCGGACGCGCGCACCTGGCTTACCGTTCCCGGCGCACCCTCGATCATGTCAGAATGCATGGTCTGGATCGAATCGATCACCACCAGTGCGGGCGGCGGCCCGTCAGCCAGCGTGGTAAGGATATCGCGGACCGAAGTCGCGGAAGCGAGGCGGATCGGCGCGTCGGCAAGGCCAAGGCGCGTGGCACGCATGCGCACCTGCCCGGCGGCTTCTTCACCGCTGATGTAGACTGCCAGCCCTCCGCTGCGTGCCACGGCGGCCGCCGCCTGGAGCAGCAGCGTGCTTTTGCCGATGCCCGGTTCACCCCCCATCAGGATGGCGCTGCCCGGCACGATGCCGCCGCCCAGCGCGCGGTCCAGTTCGCCAATGCCGGTGGTGCGCCGGGCCAGCGGCGGGGTTGGCGTATCGAGCGATTCGAACGCGATGCGCCGCCCACCGGATGACAGGTCATGTTTGGCGGCAAAGGCGGTTTCCGGCGCTTCTTCCGACAGCGTGTTCCATTCCCCGCAATCGGTGCACTGGCCCTGCCAGCGGTGCGAGACACTGCCGCAGGCGGCGCAGACATATCGGCGTTTGGGCTTGGCCATGCCGCAACGCCTAACCGGAACATACAAAGAACGCAATTGCCAATCGCCATTCCATCCCGCACAAGCGCCTGATGCGCCAGAAGGAACTCCGCATCGCCCTCATCTGCTACGGCGGGGTCAGCCTTGCTGTTTACATGCATGGCGTGACCAAGGAGATCTGGAAGCTCGCCCGGGCAAGCCGGGGTTTCCACGCGGGCGAACCCAACGACCCCGGCAGCGAATCCCTCTATCGCGAGCTGCTGGAGACGATCGAGGCGCAGCAAGGCCTGCGCCTGCGCGTATTACCCGATATCCTGACCGGGGCCAGTGCAGGCGGAATCAACGCTGTGTTCCTGGCGCAGGCGGTGCATTCGGGCCAGTCGCTGGAGCCGCTGACGGACCTCTGGCTGGATACGGCCGATGTGGACCGGTTGCTGGACCCGGAAGCGAACGTGTGGACCCGGGTGGCCAAGTTCTGGGCGCCCGCCGTGGTCAATTTCCTGCTGTCGCGCCCGGGCAACGTGGTGGCCGAAAGCGTTGCCCCGGAAATGCGCCGCGAAGTACGCCGCAAGCTGTCCGGATTCGTGCGCAGCCGGTGGTTCCAGCCGCCCTTTTCGGGAAGCGGATTTTCCGGCCTGCTGGCAGATGCCTTGCAGGCGATGGAGCGGTCCGTCACCGGCCATCCCTTGCTGCCGAAGGGCCATCCGCTGGACCTTTCCGTTACCGCGACCGACTTCCACGGCTACCGGCAGAAGCTACGCCTGCACAGCCCGCCGATGGTGGAAGAGAGTGAGCATCGCCTGCCCATCGGCTTCCGCTCACGCACGCCGGCAGGTTCGGGGGAAGGTCTTGCCCCCTTGCCGGAACTGCTGCTGGCGGCGCGCTCCACCGCCAGTTTTCCCGGTGCCTTTCCGCCGCTGCGACTGGCGGAAATTGACAAGATCGTCGCGCAACGCGGCCTTGACTGGCACAATCGCGAGGTCTTCCTTGCCCGCATCATGCCCGGTTACGAGGATCCGCGCGAGCGGGAGACGGTCGCGCTGATCGACGGGTCCGTGCTGGTCAACGCCCCCTTCTCCGAAGCGATGGCCGCCCTGCCCGACCGCCCCGCCCAGCGCGAGGTGGACCGGCGCTTCGTTTACATCGATCCCACGCCCGATCACCGCTCGCGCATAGAAACGGCCAAGCCCGAAGTGGGCTTCTTCCGCGCTATCTTCGGTTCGATTTCCTCGATCCCGCGCGAACAGCCCATCCGCGACAACCTGGAGGCGATCCAGACGCAATCGCAGGAGGCGGCGCGGCTGCGGCGGATACTGGATGCGCTGCGGCCAGACGTTGAGCAGGCGGTGGATACCCTGTTCGGCATGACCTTCTTCCTCGACCGTCCGACCCCCAAGCGGCTTGCCGCCTGGCGCGCCAAGGCGCAGCAGGCCGCCGCCGAACAGGCCGGTTACGCCTTCCATTCCTATGCCCAGGCGAAGTTTGCCGCCATCGTGGACCAGATTGCCCGCCTGGTCGAAGCGCACATGCCGGGCCTGCACATGCAACCCGGGCCTTCGGTGGCCGACCTCATCACCAGCCACCTTGAAGCGCATGGGCTTGGCCGCCTGGCAGCCGACAAGGGCGGGGCCAGCGAGGAGGCGATTACCTTCTTCCGTGCGCATGACATCGGCTTTCGCATCCGCCGCCTGCGCCTGCTGGCCCGGCGCCTGTCGCGCGAGTGGGAGGATGATCCCGCGATCACCGAGGCCGACCGGGACGCCGCGCGCGATGTGGTCTACCATGCCCTCTCGCTCTACTTTGCCTATGAAGGGGCCGATGCGATGGGCGATGGCTTTGCCGAAATCGCCCAACGGGTGCTGACCGACCCGGCCACCGTGCTGCAGGAAGTGGCCGCAAGGCGAGACCTGCAGGCGCTGGACGACCAGGCGGAACAGATCCTTTCCGCAGGCCTTGCCACGATGCCAAGGCCCTTGCGGCGCAAGGTGCTGCTCGCCTACCTCGGCTTCCCGTTCTATGACATTGCCACCCTGCCTTTGCTGCGCAACGAAGGGCTGACCGAGTTCGACCCGGCCAAGGTCGACCGCATTTCCCCGGAAGATGCTCCATCAATCCGCGATGGCGGCTGTGTGGCAAGCTTGCGGGGCATCGAATTCTACAATTTCGGCGCTTTCTTCAGCCGCGCCTACCGGGAAAACGATTACCTGTGGGGCCGCCTGCACGGGGCCGAACGGATGGTCGACCTGGTGTGCTCCACCCTCGCCGCCCCGATCCCGCCCGATCAGTGCCGCGCCTTCAAGCGCCGCCTGTTCACTGCCATCCTGGACGAGGAACGTGCCCGGCTGACGGCCGATCCAGGCCTGATTGACGGCCTGGCCGCGGAGATTTCCGCGCGCCTTGGCTAGAACTGTGGCCTGTCAGGCACTTGTCAGATTGATCTGCTCAACAAGGAACATGCAGGGGAGATACGAAAGGCTCGCCCATGACCTGGTTCCGTTTCCACCACCTTGGCTTCGGAGCGGCGGTGCTCGCCGCGTGGTTCACTGCTGAAAGCACGGGCATTGTTCACGCATGGATCGGCTATGTAGCCGCTACCCTGCTGCTGCTTCGCCTGCTGCTTGGCATACTCCACCGGAAGGGGTTTGAACTGCGCCGCCTGCGGCCTTCACTCGCCACGCCCCCGCGCGGACAGACCGGGCTGCGCCATCCAGCCATCGGCCGCACGCTTTCGCTCGCGCTCTTCCTTGCCGTAGCCGGCACGGCCGGAACGGGCATCGCCATGGATCTCGGCGGCACGCTGGTCGGCCAGTCCATCCGCACGGATGGCGAAGGTGAGGAGCACGAGGAGCGCGAAGAACACGGTTTTCGCGGTGAGGATGAAGTCCGTGGAGAGGAGGATGAGCGCGAAGAGGAAGGCGTCCTTGCCGAAGTCCACGAAACGCTCGGCAACCTGATCCTGCCGCTGGTCGTCCTGCACCTGCTGTACATGCTGCTGCTGCGGTACGATCTGGCCCGGTTCATGCTGTACATGCCGGCCCGCCAGCGCAAGCCGCACGAACAAACCGCCTGATCCGCCGCCGAGCGACCCAGCGATTGGCGGACCGGAGGCAACCAAGCCCCCGGTCCGCCAATCCTGCTATCGCACTCAGCTGAACGCGTCCTTCAGCCGGTCAAAGAAGCTGCGGCTTTCGGGGCATTCCTCGCCCGTTTCGGTTTCGCGGAATTCACACAGGAGCTCGCGCTGGCGGGCCGTCAGGCGGGTGGGCGTTTCCACCTGCACTTCCACCACCATGTCACCCCGCCCGCGCCCTTGCAGCACCGGCATCCCGGCGCCACGCTTGCGCAGCTGCTTGCCCGACTGGATGCCGGCGGGAATTTCGATCACGTGGGTTTCCCCGTCGAGGCCGGGAATCTCCACCTCGCCGCCCAATGCCGCCGTCGTGAAGCTGATCGGCATGCGGGTGAACAGCGCCGTGCCTTCGCGCTGGAACACGGGATGCGGACGCACCTGGATGAAGATGTAGAGATCGCCTGCCGGCGCGCCCATTGGCCCGGCCTCGCCCCGCCCGGCCAGGCGGATGCGGGTGCCGTTGTCCACGCCCGGCGGAATGTCCACTTCCAGACGCTGGACCTTGTCCACGCGGCCTTCCCCCCGGCAATCGCGGCACGGGCTTTCCAGGATCTCGCCGCGCCCGTGGCATTGCGGGCATGGCCGTTCGATCACGAACAGGCCCTGTTGCGCGCGGACCTTGCCGTGGCCGTGGCAGGTGCCGCAGGCGCGCCGTCCGGTGCCGGGCTTTGCCCCGGTGCCCGAACAGCTGTCGCAGGCGGTTGCCACTTCCAGCTCGATCTCGCTCTTGCGCCCGTGGAAGGCCTCTTCCAGGCCAATTTCGAGGTCATATCGCAGGTCAGCCCCGCGCCGGGGGCGGGCACGCCCGCCGCCGCCACCGCCGAATGCGCTGCCGAAAATGGTCTCGAAAATATCGCCGATATCGCCAAAGTCGCCGCCGCCGAAGCCGCCCGGCCCGCCGCCACCGCCTTGCGTGAACGCGGCGTGGCCATAGCGATCGTACGCCGCCTTCTTCTGCGGATCCTTCAGGCAATCATAGGCCGCGCTGATGGCCTTGAAGCGGGCCTCCGCCTCGGCATCGCCGGGGTTGCGGTCCGGGTGATACTGCATCGCCAGCTTGCGATAGGCGCGCTTGATGGTGTCGCCATCGGCATCGCGCGACACTTCCAGCAATTCATAGAAATCGATTTCGGCCGAAGACATTGCGGTCCCCTCAAAAACCTGCCGCCACCGGCACCTGGGCACCGGTGGCGGACGGGTTTTGCATCAGGCTGATCAGCCCTTGTTGTCTTCGTCGACTTCGGAGAACTCGGCGTCAACCACGCCTTCGTCCGCCGCCGAGGCCCCGGCACCCGCGCCTGCCGCACCGGCGGAAGCGGCAGCCTGATCCTTTTCATAGATCTGCTGGCCCATCTTCATCGCCGCTTCGGTCAGCGCCTGCGCCTTGGCGTTGATGGCATCCACGTCATCGCCTTCCAGCGCCGTCTTCACGTCGGCAATCGCGGCTTCGACCGCTGCCTTGGTTTCGGCGTCGATCTTGTCACCGTTTTCGGCAAGCTGCTTCTCGGTCGCATGGACCATGCTGTCCGCCTGGTTGCGCGCTTCGGCAGCGGCACGGCGCTTCTTGTCTTCCTCGGCGAACTTCTCGGCATCCTTGACCATCTGGTCGATGTCGGCGTCGCTGAGGCCACCCGAAGCCTGGATGCGGATCTGGTGTTCCTTGCCGGTGCCCTTGTCCTTGGCGGACACATTCACGATGCCGTTGGCGTCGATATCGAAGGTCACCTCGATCTGCGGCACGCCGCGC
>VFQM010001524.1_pt1 | contig 20027 bp, 21 predicted proteins | sample 3512391 | NCBI WGS metagenome assembly VFQM01 (sample SAMN10412369, study PRJNA504923) | tailings metagenome | isolation source: Replicate 1 from Balatoc abandoned mine | place: Philippines | reverse complement strand
GAGGGTCCGACGGGATCCTGGAAAAATCCGCCAAAAATGATCTAAATACCTGATAATAGGTTTTATTTTTCTGTTTATGAGGATTTCGCCAGAGTCCCGGACACGCCTCTCACTCTGACGCTAACTGATAATCTTCGCTTTGAAATTCAAGGGCGGGACCTCCCGTTTCAAATCCAGGGTGTAGTCGCCAAAGCGGTTGATATGGGCCGTGCGATACGGCGATAGCCCGCCCAAGAGCTCTCTGGTGAGGTCCTGTCCGTCACCGGCGAATGTTTTCAATGCCTGCGTCATCTGTTCGACGTTGTGCAGTATGACCATATTGGCCACCAGCTGATTGTATTTGACGACCTTGCGCTGCTCGTGCCTGATATTCTCCGCAATAACGCCCTGCCCACCGAAAAACAACCACTTGGTAAAGTTGTTAAATTCTTCACTCTTGTTAGTGGCTGATTGGATCGTCTTGCGCAGTTCAACTTCATCCATGTACCGCAGTAAGAACAGTGTTCGAACCACTTTCCCGAGCTCTCGAAAAGCGAAATACAACTTGTTCTTGCGACTGTAAGTGCCGAGACGGCGAAGGATCGTGGAGGCGGTAATCTGGCCTTTCTTGACAGAAACCGCGACCCGGAGCATGTCGCGCAAATGGGTCTCAATCAACTTAAAATTCACATGGCCTGTAAACAGCGAATCGATATTTCGGTAACGGTATCGCTTATCAGGCCGATACAGCGTCAGGTCATGGATGTTGCGGATGCGCGGCATCAGATTGATGCCCAACAGATAGGCCAGCCCGAACACGGGATAGCTCTGCGCCTGAGTGTCACCATGCAGTGTGTCGGGTTGAATATCGGATTTGTTGCTCATCAGACCGTCGAGGATGTAGACGGCTTCATACACGCCACAGGGGATGAAGTGGCTAAAGAGCGCAATATAAGTATCCGAGACATGGTAGTAACCAATGCCGCCATAGCCCCCATAGCGAATGTGGTACTCAGAGAGCAGGTTTTGCTCATAAAGATCCCACTTGGTGCCGTCTGCCGAAACGTGGCGGCCGGTCCCCCAGTATTTGGGCAAGTCAAACTTATTGTAGGCGTTCACCACCTGGACGATGGCTTTATCTAGTCGTTCCTCAGTGGCGTGTTTGAGGTTGAGCCAGGCTACTTGCCGCGGGCTGATGCCTTTGATGGATCGGGCTGTCTGTGTCGGCCCCAGGTTGCAGCCATAGCAAAACAAGGTTGTGATGAATCGCTTTTGGCCTTCGTCCAGGCGGGATTCATTACCCGACAAGGGCGCGAAATTGCCATGCAACTCGAGCCATTTTTCGGTATCGGTTAATACGTCGATGATGCTGGCCTGCGGCAGTGTCTGCGTGATCAGCTCGTCGAGCCTCTTCAATTCGTGCGTGAGAGGTTCAGCCTTGAGCCGGCGTAACACCAACCTCCCATTTTGGATGTCCGCATGCAGGTTTTGCGGAAACCGTTCATCGACCCGCCGGGAGGCCTCCGTAAGCAACTCTTTCAGATGGACGCAGAACGCCTTTGGCTCACTCAGTGGCAATTCCACCTGCTGGCCGTACTCTTCGAGCTCCGCATCCAGTGTCTCATCATCAATCAGTTGCTCCCGATAATCATCAAATTGAGCACTGTGGGGTATATGAAGATCGCCCGATGCCAGCTCCTGTTTGACATGAATCAGTATCCACAACTCCAGATACTTACGATGCAGTAGATCGTGGTCACCTGAGTGTTCGGACTTGACGAGCACCAACTTTCGCCACTTCTCCGGCATCCAGTCGGCGCCGAAGGGTTCGCCCATGGTGTCGTTGGCAGCCGCAATCTTGATGTACTCTGTACGGCTCGTCTGAAGGGAGCGAAAGAGCGTGAGCAATGCATTCGAGGTAGTGTCGTTAGAGGTGGACTTGAGATCGAGGATGGTAAGGCAATTGAACAACAGTGCACGCTTTTGGCGATAAGGTGCGAGCATAAAGGGATAGTAGTTATTGCCGGCATAGGCCATATGTTCGTTGCAGCGATCAATCAGCGCGCTGCTGTTCTCGCCGATAACCTCTTCAATGGACGCCAGTCGTCGCTGCTGGGACGTATCTTGCTCGTAGGCCGTCAGCACATCCTTGAACGTCTCGATCAGTCGATCAACGTGTTTTTGATGATCCAGAAGATACTGCTGTAACGCCGTTTGGGCATGGCTTTCCATGGCTCTGACCATACGGATATGCAGCTCGGCCACATCATCGAGCGCCTTGCTGTGCTGGCTGTGGATCAGGATCACAGCTAAGGCATAGCGTTTATTATGTTTCAGTTCGGCCATCTCTGCGGCATTCAGTGCCCGGGCTTCCAGTGCCAGTTGCCGGTGTTTGACAATCGGTAGCTTGACTGTGGGCATCTCTTGCCCAAGCCCCTGTAGCCAATGCACGTGCTGGAGATAACTGCGCACCTCCTTGTTGCCGGGGCGTTTCGGTTCGCGTTTGAGAATGTGCCAAGCGCTGTAGATCTGGCCGCTGGGCGAGAGAAGCTCATCAATTTTCTGCTTCGCCTCACCCGTCAGCTGAGAAGTGATCGCGCTAAAGCAGTACTCGTTCACCTCGTTGCGGGCTCGTCGCGCGGTGCGTTTCAGCACCGTAAAACCCGGCAACTCAAAGCGATGGCGCACCAACTCTTCGAGCATGACGTTCACAATGTCGGCGAGCATTTCCTTGGTTTCAGCCGCACCCAGTGCAACGTCATAAAGCCACGTGTTGTCGTTGCTCGCCAAGGGCCTAATACCCAGGTAGGTCCGGATCTGCTTCTGGTTTCTGTGCTTGGCCCCTGACCGCTCATACTGCAGGAGCTGCGTCTGGGTCGGCAACTTCCTAAACTGACACTGGTGGCCAACATGCTCAACAATTTCCCGTGGCACCGCCGCCAGGGACAGAAAATAGCCTAGACGCTGAAAGAGCTTAAGGTGAAGCAACAGGCCCAACCGCGCTACCGGAGTTTTTGCCGGTCGAGCCCAACGCTGCTCAGCGTCAGAGGGTGTATAGGATTCCTGCAACTCCTTTTCAGTGATTTCGGATTTCAGCCTTGGGTAGGCTGTTTCGTGCAGGCTGCTCATGGCGCTCCCTCGCGTCGGTTAGTCCCATGTCGCCCCAGTGGCGGGATCCATGATCATCACTTCGAGCATGCACTGATGGTCATTGGCTAACGCATGCATTTGCTGAAGCAGCTCATCCAAAACTTCATCCAGGTGCTCCGGACCCTCATGCGTGATCGTGATGTGATACTGCGTTCCTTGGTCATTGAGCCTGGCCATGGCCCAATTCGCAAAGCACACACGCTCTATCAGCTCGCGGACTTTCTTCATGCTGCGCACTTGGCTGTTATAGCGCTCCAGTCGTAGTGTCACTTCCAGGAGTGTCGATTGCGCCAAAGAAGGGGCGGCCGGATGGCCTTCCAGGCTCTGTTCGATCCGATGCTGGGCGAACGGATCCGGTAGCTCGATATAACGCATAGCCGTCTGGACGCTTTTCCAGCCCACATACTCCATCAGAGATTTGAGATCCCAACGGTTGGTGTTGGCCCAGGTAGCAAACCCACGGCGCAACGAATGACTGCTGAAACTTGCGGGATCAGGCAACCCGGCCTCTTGGCAACACTGTCGCAGAATGGTAATGACACTGCCGGGATGGAGGGCGTATTGGCCAAGCGTTCCCCAACGGTTGATGTTCCGGAAAACAGGACCTCGCGTGAGTCCGGCCGCAATCACCCAATCCTGATAGGCGCTCACCGGGCACAGTTGGCGTAATGCGGGGGCTTTGTAGGTTCGCCCGAGCGACTGCCGATCGGTCTTCGTGCGAGGTAAAAACAGCTCCATCCCTTCCCCGGGATAAAGCCGAATGTTCTCAATACCCAAGCGGACCAGCTCGTCACTGCGAAACGCCCGCCAAAATCCAATCAGAATAAGCGCCTTGTCACGGGCAAGCCGCAGCCCATAACGGCTGTTGGCGCTTTTGGGGTCGCGCTGCTGGTGTTCAATCCATTCGATCAGCTGTTGTAACTGCACGAGCAGCAGCGGTTCAGCACGCTTTTCCGTTGTCGGGTGAAGCTCCGCAATGCCCTTGAGGACCTTTTTGACGACAGGCGCTTTGGTCGGGTCGGGGAAACCCTGTTCGTTATGCCACGTTGCCAAGGCCGCCAACCGCTGGCGAAGGGTGTTCAACGAGAGTGACTCGGCGTGATCGGAAAGATAGCGAGCAATGCTACCCGATGTCGCCGGAAGAAAGCCGCCCCAGACAGCCTCATAGTGCTCAACGCCGGCTCTGTAGCTCTTTCGTGTGTTCTCTCGAGTAGCGGCTTCGATGTACCGATCAAGACGGGTCATGTCAGTGGAAGGTCCGTTCTGAAATTTGCTCTGGCTCAATGTCAACACTATGGCCCAGCACACAACCTTCCGACAGACAGCTGTACCGGCATGCCGCTATCCCAGTAGCCGCCGGCCTCATGGCCTTACTGTTCGGATGGAACTTGCCGATAGCTTTTAAGCTTAAACCCCGCGCCTTCGACGACTTCGCGGGCCTTCTTCTCGGTCAGAACCATCCCGTCCCGGGTCTGCACAACAGCCTCGCTGTCTTCGAAGCTCGCGCGCACCTCTTCAACCGCTGAGAGTTGCTTGAGCCGGGATTGCACGCTGTGGGCGCAGAGCTCGCAACCGAAGCCTTCTATGGACAGGATATAGGTTTCGGCTGCAGCGAAGCTGCTCCAGGCCAGTACCAGCGCGGCAGCAGTTACTTTAAAAAAACGTTTCATAAGCCTGCTCCCTGAGGTGGCAAGATAGTGGAACGCTGTCAGGCGCGGGACACTTCATAGCCTATCTGCGCAAGACGCGCCTCGACCTGTTTAGGGCTGATCTTGCTGCTATCGATGCTCACGCGAATAGCCTGCCCCTCGGCATTTGCGACTACTTGTTGCACGCCCTCAAGGCGCTGAAGCGCGTTCTTGACCCGACTCTCGCAGCCCTCGCAATGCATTTTTTCCTCGCCGGTAACGGTGTACCTCATGTTCTCAAGCATCTCTGGCCTCCTTAGTCAGTCTCCTATCTCCCTGCATAATAAGGGTTGGAGTAGGTCCAGGGTCAAAGGTTGACAAGGTTAAGAGATAAATTCGAGGTGATGTCTTGACCTTGGAGCAGTTCCAACCTTCAGGGTGATAGGTGGTCGACAGGGAGCCCGACGAAACACACCGGTGATTCTGTGGGGCTGGCAGTCGGTTGACCGATTTCCAACGACCAAACCACGAAAGGAGTCATGATTATGGCGAATGCCAATCTGAGTCAATCCAGCAAGACCATCCTCGAATGTTTCCAACTCTGCCTCGAGTGTGCCGCCGAGTGCGTTGACCAAGGCAGCAAGGAGAATGCGCAGTGCATCAAGCTCTGTTATGCCTGCGCCGATGCCTGCGCACTATGCGTAAAGCTGATGAGTAGCGGTCTGCCGCAGTCGAACAGCGCCTGTAAAACCTGCGCTGACCTCTGCGATGCCTGTGCGGCCGAGTGCGAAAAGATGGACGGCGAACTGATGCGCAAATGCGCCGAGTCTTGCCGTCAGTGTGCAGAGATGTGTCGCGAGATGGCCACGTAAGGATCCGGTCTCATGGGGCAGCGCCTGCTGCCCCCTTTCCCCAAACTGACTAACTGCTTGACCTTGGACTGTACTCCAAGCTGTAGAGTGACCTTTCTACTGTCTCAAGGAGATTGCCATGGCTTCAGTCACACCGTCTGAAACTGAAACCGGCACCCCATTGTGGAGCGAGGAGCCGGCCAGCCGACCTGACCGGGCGCGCATCCGTGCCCGGATCGGCGGCCTGCACTGCTCGTTGTGTACCGGCACGATAGAAAAGGCGCTGGGCCGAGAGCGCGGCGTCGACAAGGTATCGGTGAGCCTGACCCATGAGCAGGCACTGGTCGAGTACGACCCCAGCGTTGCTCGACCCGAGGCACTGCTGCAGACCCTGCGCGACATTGGTTATACGGTCTCCGACCCCCGTAAGGCGCGCCCCTTCGAGGAGGACGAGCGCGATCTGGTCAACGAGGGCCGGCGCTTCCTGATCGCGACGGCACTGAGCCTGCTTACGATCACGCTCATCAGTGAACGCGCGGGGCTTGCTTCAATCATTGTTCAAGGGGTCGTCTTGCTAAGCCTCCTGGGCATGATCTTTCTCGTGCTCAGGGCGCGCGGCCTCTGGACCGCTATCGGGGGTGCCGTCGCGCTCGGAGCCGTGGCCTTTGGACTCGTACTGGTCCGGGACCAGGCCGGATTGAGCGACGCAATCCCCTGGATCGCCGCAGCGTTTGCCGTAGTCATGGTGTTCGGGATCGCGAAGCACATCCTGTTTATGGCCACCCAGGCGTTACGCCGGAAGATCCTGAACCAGCATGTGTTGCTGGAGGCCGGCGCCTTCGCCGGTCTCGTCGGCGGCGTCATTGGCCTTATCTTTCAGCTACCGGGCTATCCCACGGCGGCCTTCTTCGCCGTGTCCGTGCTGATCTCGACCTACCACATCTTTTCCGAATGGCTATCGCTGATCGTCAAGACCCGCAGCTCCCAGGCGGTAAAACGGCTCCTGGACCTGCAGCCGGAGACGGCTCGCGTGGTGCGTGACGGTGAAGAACGGGAATTACCCATCCAGGAGGTCGCGGTCGACGATCTCGTGCGGATACGCCCGGGTGAGCGTGTGCCCGTGGACGGGCAGGTGGTCAGTGGCCACTCGGCGGTGGATCAGGCCCTCGTCACCGGCGAGCCGATGCCCGTCGAGAAAGCCGAAGGCGAATCCGTCATCGGTGGCTCGATCAACGGCACCGGCACGCTCCTGGTGAAAGCCACCGCCGTTGGCGAAGGCAGCTTCCTGCAAAAGGTCATTCGTGAAGTGGAGGACGCCCGCGCGCTCAAACCCGGACTCCTGCACCTGGTTGACCGGGTGTTGCAGGTTTACACGCCAGCGGTTCTGATCATTTCCGTGCTCGCCTTCAGCGGTTGGCTTCTCGGTTCCTGGTTCCTGGCCGGTCAGGTCGACCTGGAACGGGCGATCTTCGCCGGCTTGAGCGTGCTGGTCATGGGCTACCCGTGCGCGGTGGGGATCTCCGCCCCGCTGTCGATCGTGCGCGGTGCCGGCGAGGCGGCTGAGCAGGGCATCCTGATGCGCACCGGCGAAGCTTTCCAGGGCCTGCGTTTGGTGGACACGATTGTGCTCGACAAGACCGGCACCCTTACCGAGGGGCGGCCGGCGGTCCGCGAGATCGAGGTCCTCGACGGTACCGAGGAGGACCTGCTCGCGCTCGCGGCCGCCGCCGAGGGTGCTTCCGAGCATCCGTTGGCGCAGGCGGTGGTCAGCGCGGCGCTGCAGCGTGGCGTGCAGCTGCCGAAGGTCCACTCTTTTGAAGCGGTACCCGGCAAGGGGGTCATCGCCCACACCGAACAGGGTGAGATCCTGGTCGGCAGCCCGGCCTTCCTGACGGGCCATGACGTTGAACTCTCGCCGGTGTCAGAGCGCATTCAAGCATTGGAGGAAACCGGGCGAACCGTGATCGCGGTCGCGCGCGACGGCCGGGCGCTGGGAGTACTCGCCCTGGGTGATGCGCTGCGGACCGAAGCGACGGACACCATCGCCAGCCTGCGTAAGGCGGGGCTCAGGACCGTGCTGCTGACAGGCGATAACGAGCGCGCGGCGCGGCGGGTCGCAAGCGAGGCGGGCATCGATGAAGTACATGCGGGTGTGCTGCCCGACGGCAAGGCCGATCTGGTGCGTCAGTTGCAACAGGGTAGCCGGGTCGCAATGGTAGGCGACGGCATCAACGATGCCCCGGCCCTGATGCAGGCCGATGTGGGCATCGCCATGGGTGGCGGCACTGACATCGCCATCGAATCCGCCGACATCATCATCCTGTCGAACCGCCTTGATGCCCTGCCCAAGGCCCGGGAGATCAGCCGCTACAGCTACCGCAAGATGCTGCAGAACGTGACACTGGCCTTTCTCTTCAATGGCGTCGGCATACCGATCGCGGCCACAGGCCTGCTGTACCCGGTCTGGGCCATGGTGGCGATGGCCGTGAGTGTCACTGCGATCTTCATTAACTCGCTCTGGGGGCGCCCGGGGCTGTTTATCGACGCCATTCTGAGCGTCGGTCGCCCGGTCGGTGCGGCGGAGGCCGCAACCGGGTCATGAGCTCTCTAGAGGCAGTGCGGTTGGAGAATACGATTCTTGTGGCTGTCTACTTTTGCCTTAATGATCTTAAACTAAACTTGCCTAAGAGCGGGATGTGGTGACGATACCCATGTGGTTGACGGTGCTCGCCTGGTCCATTACCGGCATTGGATTGTTGTGCGCGGTAATGATCCTTATCGATATCTATGTCGGTGGCTATCGGCAGCCCATGAAGAGTTGGGAGGCGGTGTGGCCAATCACCGCTATCTACGCCGGCCCGCTGGCGCTTATCGCCTACTACCGCTGGGGCCGCCCGGCCACTTCAAAGTGGCGGCAACAACATGGGACTCCACCACAATTTGGCCTGAATACGACGGCCGCCGTCGAGACGATCCCTGGCGGTGCGGCTTCCTTTGTGGGCCACCTGATCGCGGTGCCGATCGTGGTGGCCACCGGCGTCACGATCGCTGGCAAAGGCGTGTGGCCGATGATTCTGCTCATCGCCGCGTTTGCGCTGCCGCTGCTGATTGCTTTCGAGTACCGCTCGTTGACCCAGGCAGGCCAGATTCGTTCGGCCAGCTTACGACTGCGGGCGGCGCTAAAAATCTCCGTGCTGGCAATCATCGCCTTCGATATGGGCATGGGGGTCGTGATGCTGATCGTGGCCTTTGTGTTGGGCTACCCGCCCACCACGATCGCTTTTTGGTTCGTCATGTGGGGCGGCATGTTGTTAGGATTCATGACGGCCTACCCGATGGTGCGGTGGCTGCTCAAGAGAGGCATCACTGAACCTGCGGAGACGATTTAAGTCGCGTGGCGGCCACTTGCCATTACGGCCAGCCGTGCTTCATCAACTATCTACGATCTGAGTATGCCTGTCAGATCATATTGAGGAATTAAACAATGATGGCCCGAAACTTTATGACCCTACCGCTCGGCATGCTGCTACTTGCTGGCTACGCCACTGCTGCAGATACCGCGCAACCCGAACGCTCTGCGGAGAATAACGCATTGATCGAAAACGCCTTAAGCGCCGCACCAGCCAACGTCGCGAGCGGTGCCACGGTAAAAACGCCGGACGGTGCGGTACTGCGAGAGGGAAACAACGGCTGGGTTTGCTTGCCCGACCATGCCTCGCAGCCGGGCAACAGCCCCCGGTGCCTGGACCCGCAGTACCAGGCCTTGATGAAGGCCCTTCAGCAAAAAACACAACCGCAGGTCGAACGCGTAGGGTTCGGCTACATGCTTCAGGGTGGCAAGCCGGGCAGCGACACGAATCCGTTTGCGACCGGCCCCAACGATCCGGGCACCTGGCATGCGACGCCCCGACTGCCGCACATCATGGTCGTCGTCCCCGATACTGAGGATCTGAGTGGACTTCCCACCCAACCCGGCAGCGGTGGCCCCTGGGTCATGTGGTCGAATACACCCTACGCACACCTCATGGTCCCGGTAGCGTCATCGGAGCCTGCCGATCCAACAACGGCGTTACTAAAACCCCGGTAACTACCCGAGCGGTGTGGCGGGGCAGCTGTCATGTCGAGCGCGAACGATAAGCCGATCTCTATGGGCAAAGTAGTATCCGCCGTAGCGGGTATCCTTTTCCTGATCGGCCTCTATTGGGGACTTTCCGAGGCGGATCTGCTAGCGACCCTGACCGATGAGCAGGCGCTGGGTGACTGATTCGATCGGTTGGACTTCTGGGGACCACTGGCAGCCCCCACTGACGCCCGAACAGCCCTTGCACCCACTGTCCGCCCAAACCCGCGAAGAAACCCAACACGGCGTGGGTGACGAGAAGCCCGAGGATAAACATACCGCCAAAGACCACCGCCTGCCGGGGTTCGCGCGCTTTCGTCACATAGCCGAGGGACACGGGAATGGCGGCCAGGGCTACGGGATTGAAGCTGAAAACAAATCCGGTGAGTGCACCGATGGCAATGGAGGCAAGACTCGCCTGCTCAAGAGTCGTCTTGAGGGTTTCTAGATCCACGATGTGTTCCTAGTGGGTGGGTGCGCTAGCAGGTTGGCCTTCGAGCCGCTTGAGCAGTTCCTGCCGTAGCGCCTTGGGTTTGGGGAGCGAAGCGAAGATGAGCTTGCCATCAATGGCCAAGGCTGAGGCACCCATGACGCCAAGATCGATGGCATAGTCCATTTCCTCAAGGAGGTCCACCTCGCGCCAATGGACCTTGTCGGGACCGAAATCTGCAACGACCTCCCGGAGTTTGGACTGGGGCTTGGCGCAGTTAGGGCATCCGGGAACGGTAAAAACTTCAACCTTAATCGTCATGATGACTCCTCGCTTCGCGCCGGCACAGCAAGCCCTGCCTCTAGAGCAGCCACAATCGGGCAGGCTTCCAGAGGCTTGTCATTCTGGGCTGGGCAAACATCGATCAGTTCACTGAGCGCGGCTGACATCGCTCGTAGCGCGCGAATCTTATGCTCGAGCTGCAGTTTCTTTTCTGTGGCGTGTCGGCGCACGTCTTCACAACGGGCGCCCTCGCGCCCTTGGATCTCTAAAAGCTCACGCACTTCTGCCAGCGAGAAACCGCACTGCTGGGCATGTTTGATAAATTTCAAACGCCTCAGCGCGTCCGCATCGTATAGCCGGTACCCAGCGCCCGTACGCTCCGTAGGCACGAGCAGCCCTTGCTTTTCGTAATAGCGCAGGCTGTCCGCACTCACCGCCAAACGTTGGGCGGCTTCACCAATTGTCAGCATAATGTCGTCTCCTATACCTGCAGTCTAAACCTTGGACCATAGACCAGAGTCAAGCGCTTTTAAACGGCAATTCGATGCGACTTGGACCCTGCACTGGAGTGGCTTTTAACTGTGTTCAATGGCCGCGGATTGGATCGCGTGTGGAAATTGGCAGAGCGCGAGCCTGCACAGCATGCCGTAGCGTCGTTGCTGAGCGCCCGCAGATCCCGCTTGACCTTGGACCGCCCTCCAACCTGTAGAATCCGCAGACTTATCAGCTAGCAGACAGTGAATAATGAGCCAAGAAACAACTTCTCGTCATGATGATCAACTTAACCGGCCTGGTCGCTTTGAGGCGCTGATGCTGACATGGCTGCTAGGCGGCTACACGATGCTAGGCCCCTTTTCCATCTCGACGTATATGCCGTTCTTCCCTGAGGTTGCGGCAAGCCTTGAAGCCACGACCGTCGAGATCCAACTATCCTTGAGCGTCTACCTGGCCAGCTTCGGGTTCATGATGTTGTTCCATGGCCCTTTGTCGGACTCTTACGGCCGACGCCCGGTGATTCTACTCGGCTTGCTGACGTATACGCTCGCGTCCCTTGGCGCAGCTTTCGCCACATCCATCGAAGCCTTATTGGTCTTTAGAGCGCTACAGGGGCTGTCTGTTGGCGCAGGAAGCGTCGTCGGGCGCGCGATTATTCGGGATCGGCTTGAGGGGCATCGAGCGCAACGACTGCTTTCACAGGTGACCATGGTTTTTGCCCTCGCGCCGGCCTTTGCGCCCGTCATAGGGGGCTGGCTGCACAACAGTTTCCCTTGGCAGTCCGTTTTTATCTTTCTCGGGCTCTTTGGTTTGATTCAGCTGATCGCTTCTTACACCTATCTGCCTGAGACACACCCCAAGGAAAAACGTCAACCCATGCATCCGGTAGCACTGGGTAAGCGTTACGGCACCCTCGTCCGAAGCAGGAATTTTTGGCTGCTCTCATTGAGTGTTAGCAGTAATTTTGCCGGATTTTTCCTCTACATTGCCTCTGCGCCACTGTTCATTCTTGGCTATCTGGACTTGGAGGCGGATCAGTTCGGCTGGCTCTTTATTCCCGCCATGTCCGGTGTGATGCTAGGCAGTTACCTTTCGGGGAGGGTTTCCAAGCGCTTGGGTTCTCAGGCAACAATTCGGTATGGCTATATAACGATGTTTGTAGCAGCGACGTTGAACCTAGCGTACAACCTGCTGCTGCCGCCACTCATCCCCTGGATCATTATGCCCGTGGTTCTCTATACCACAGGGATGGCACTGGCTATGCCAGGCATCACGATTTTGACCCTTGATCTGTTCCAGTCGATGCGGGGCATGGTTTCATCCCTGCAGGGATTTATCCAGACCATGTTCCTGACCTTCGTTTCCGGTGTGGCCGCTCCACTCCTGTCAGGTACGGGCTTTAATTTGGCCCTGGGGACGGCTGGTTTCCTCTGCTTGGGTTTTGCGACATGGTGGCTGTATGCACAACAGGTCGAGTCATGAGTACTCCTAGCTTATGACATCAAACGAGATGAGCGGCATCAATCGCGAGGCAAACACGATGGCCATAAACTTTTTCTGCGATCAGGCTGATCAGGTCGTCGCAGCAGCGGCCGCATACGTGCCCACTGCCGGACGGGCCTCGCCGAGCCAACGGGCTAGCCAGAAAGCGCTCAGGGCGCCAGTTTCAGCACCCACTACGACATAGAGCGTGCCCCAGAGGGGGCCATAAGCCGCGCCAGCGACCATCGCGATCGGCCCGCTTGGGATTGGATTCATGACGATAGCGGCCACCATCAGGCCAACGGCTGGTGCTGGGGCCGGTATTGATTGTGCTCGGGCTGATGTGGCCGGGCTGGATCAAAGTGCCTTTACCCACCATCCCCATGCGGGCGCAGCGGGCCGCGACCGCCTGGGGCGCGTTCGCCCTCGGGGTGCCGTTCTCCGTGGCTGTCTGTCCGTTCTGTACGCCCGCACTGCTGGTACTGTTGGGCGTCTCCGCCGGGATCGGCTCGCCCTTGTTCGGCCTGCTGCTACTGTTCGCGTTCGCGCTTGGGCGGGCCGTGCCCATCATTCTGGGCGCCGTCGCGGTGGGCTGGCTGCAATCGTTGCGTGGCCTGGCGCGCTATCAAAAAGCATTCGAGATCACCGGCGCCGTATTCCTGATCCTGTCAGGCCTTTACATGCTGAATGCGTACTTCCTCTTTATTCCGGCGTTGGCGATTTAGCCTCTCGCTGACTGACAATGGACTGAATCATGATCGGTACGGTTGTGCGTGGTGTGCGCAATCCCTTTCGCAGCGGCGCCCGCGCGGCCTTGCTTGTCGGGCTGTTGGCGCTATTGCTGGGTGCCTTCGCGCTGCTGATGCAGGCGACCGAGGCCATGCAAGGCCAGGTGCAGCAGCTGCAACGAACGCTGGGAACGGTGATTGAGCTGCGCGAGGCCGGCGCCATGGGCAGTGGCTTTGGTCAGGGTGCTGATGAGGGCGCGCTGACAGCGACGACGCTGATGTCTCTTAGGCAACTGCCCGATGGCGGTGCCATCACCCGCATCGAGCCCTACGTCTACCAGCCGCAAATCGAGGCGCAGTACGCCAACGTTTATGCCATGGCCATCGGAACAGCCCCAGAGGCCCGTCTGCGGGCGTTGGGGGATCTGGCAACCGAAGAGGCCCCGGTGATCGCCGGGCGAGGCTTTACACCACAAGATGCGCAGGCCCGCGTGGCGGTGGTCGGGAGCCTGTACGCCGAGCAGCGCCTCGGCCAGAGCCCGGCGCAGGCGCTCGGCACGATGCTGACCCTGGGCGGAGCGCCCTTTGAGGTGGTGGGCGTTTACGGCACCGGCAACGATACGGCGGATAACCACGTATTCATTCCCATCGAGACGTTCCGGGCCGTGTTCGACAGCGGCGAGCGGCTCTCCAAAGCGTTTTTGACAGTGAAATCGATTGATCAGCTTGAGGCGGTGGTGCAAGACCTGCAGACCCTGCCGGGGGTGGATGTCGTCACCCAGCGCGAGACCGTGGCGGCCACCCAAGGGCACCTGAGTAGCCTGGCCGGCAGTGGGCGCTATGTGGCGGGGCTTCTCGCGGTTCTGGGTAGCGTGCTGGTGACGTTCGTACTGGTGCTCAGTATGCGCGCGCGCCAGCGTGAACTCGCCACGTTCAAAGCGTTGGGCGCGTCGCACAGCGAGCTTATTCTGCAAGTGGTCGCGGAAGCGGCCACTTTGTGCGGTCTCGGAGCCGTTGGGGCGTTGCTGGTCGCGAGCGTCGGCGCGCACTTTGCCGAGTCGCTGTTCGGGCTCGCGCTGTCGTTGGACGCCGCGCAGCTCCTACCCATGTTTCTGTTCGCTGCCGCCCTTGCCTTGATCGGTAGCGTCTACCCCGTCGTCCGTATCCTGGGCTTAAGTCCCGCCGTCGCCTTTAAGGAATCTCTATGAGCATGATTTGGTTGGGGTTGCGCAATCTCGCACGCAGTCGGCTGCGTCTATTCGTCGTCCTAGGGCTCCTCAGTGTCGCGTTCTACCTGGCGCTAACGATGACGGCGATCGGCAACAGCATGTCGGCGCGCACCGAGGCCCTGCAGGGGAGCGTCAACAATACGCTGCAACTGCGGGCTCGGGGGTCGATGAGCCACATCAATATGGTGAGAAACGACGATCTGATACCGGAGGGGGCGCTTGAGCAGGTGCGCTCGACACCGCACGTCGCCAAAGTTGAGCCGTACCTCTTGGCCATGACGCCGACCGCGGGAATGGGCTTTGCGATGATCATCGGGGTTGAAGCCGGGGACACCAAGCGCCTGGAATCCCATGGCGAGGCGGGGCTGCCGCGATTGATCGCCGGGCGTGATCTAACCGCGGCGGATGACGGTGATTCTGTCGCCATCATCGGCCAGGGCTATGCGGAGTTTCTGGGGATCAGCGCGGATGAGCTGGGATCGGCTACGGTGACGCTCGATCTACGCCGGGGCCATCCCATGATCTACCCCATGGATCGGCCCGCGCGGACCCTCAAAGTGGTCGGCATCTACGCGAGCGGGTACACCTTCGGCGATGTGCAACTCTTCATGCCGCTCTCCACTATGCGTGAGATCTACGGTGTACCGGAGCAGCTTTCCTGGCTCTACGTCGCCGCCGACAGTGCTGAGAACGTCCCGGCTGTCGCGGCGGCGCTGCGCGAGAAGCTTGGTAATCAGGTTGGTATTATCGCGCCGACCAATGTGGCGAACTTTCAAACGCGGGTGAGCGGCAGCGTACAGCAACTCACCGTCACCGGGAGTGTGCTGGCTTATGCGCTGGTGCTCATCGTCGTGTTCTTCCTCATGCTGCTCCTGGTTCGGGAACGCCGACGGGAGATTGGCACGTTGAAGGCGCTGGGCGTACCGGCCGGGTCAATCGTCGTCAGCCTTTTAACCGAAGCGATCGCCTTTACCCTGATCGGTGCGCTGCTGGGCGCAGGCGCCTTCGCTCTGACCGGCGCGGGCGTGATGGAGGGACTGCTCACCCACGGCGCTACCCCCTGGCTGCCGGCGCGGTATCAGGATGCCTTTGCTTCCAGTCTCAGTCTAACGGCGGGCCTGGCGCCGATGACCCTCGCGACAGTTATCGGGGCCGCACTGCTGGTTGCCCTCGCAGGCAGCCTTTACAGCGCCTATCAAACCCTTCGCCTATCGCCTCTGGAGGCCATTCGCCATGAATAATGTTGCCATCACGTCGAGCCCGGAGCCCTTTATCGTCGTGGAGGGCGTCAGCAGGCGTTACCAGCGCAAAGGTGGTCCTGCCGTCACGGCGTTGGAAGGTGTTTCCCTGACGCTGCCGGCGCGCGGGATGGTCGCTATCGTCGGCCCCAGTGGCAGCGGCAAATCCTCTCTGCTGCATCTGCTCGGCGCGATGGATCATGCCTCGGAGGGTGAAGTCATCGTGGCCGGGGAGCGTCTCAGCGGCCTCTCGGAAGCACAGCTGGCCGTCTTCCGGCGCAAGAAGATTGGTTTTGTCTTCCAGAGCTTCAACCTCATTCCGACCTTGAATGCCCTTGAGAACGTAATGCTGCCGATGGAGTTTAACCGTGTCTCGAAACAGGAGCGGGTAAAGCGGGGTAAAGCGTTGCTGGAGCAGGTTGGGCTGGGGCAACGGTTCACGCATCGGCCCAACGAGCTGAGCGGCGGTGAGATGCAGCGCGTCGCGGTGGCCCGGGCAATCGCCAACGATCCGCCGGTGGTCCTGGCCGACGAACCGACGGGCAACCTGGACTCGGCATCGGGCGAGGTCATTTCAGCGCTACTGGAGCAGATCGCTCAGGAGCGGCTGGTCATTCTAGTGACCCATTCCGAGAAGCTGGCACTGAGGGCGGATCGCGTGCTGCATATCAAGGACGGCAAGCTTTTAGACGCGGCTTAGAGGGCCACAACCATGCTTAAGGTAAGCGTGAATAGCGAGCGGCACCTGATTCTGCGCAAAAAGTTAATCAGTGCTGGCGTATTGGGGGCGGCGCTCCTGGCTACCTTGACCTTGGCGGGCTGCGGCGCGGAGCCCGAACAACGGTTTACCCTCGTCGGTGACGAGCAGGCCATCTCTGGCACGGTCATGGAGACAGAAATGACGCTCTGCGGTCCTTCGCCCGATCATCCAGGGGTGTGCGCAGGCACCCTGGCGCTCAGGCCGGTGGATGGGGGCGAGGCCGAGCGAATCACATTGGAGATTACCCGGGCGGTACCACTCAAGCAGGGCGAGCATTTGGTCATGCTGTCGCAGCTCGAAGGAAATCAGGTGAAGGCGACCTATCGGGCGAGCGAGGAAGGGCCAAAGGTGGCCACCTCTGTCGTGGTGGCGCCATGAACGTTGAACATCCTCAAGGGCGGACCCCGTGAGCCTACCCGCGCCATTGAGGAGACTGACGCTGGCCGGGCTCTTAGTCCTGATCTTGAGCGCCTGCAGTGAGGCCGCCGGTCCCCGTGTTGATGCCCACGCGGCGACCGAACTGGGCTTCAGTCTGTGGGACGAGCCCCGATCGGTGCCGGAGGTGAACTTCGTCGATGCCCATGGCGAGGCACTCAGCCTGGAAGCCTTCCAGGGACAGGTTGTGCTGCTCAACCTCTGGGCCACCTGGTGCCAGCCCTGCCGCAAGGAGATGCCGACCCTGGATCGTTTGCAGGGGCAGTTGGGTGGCCCACAATTCCAGGTCGTGGCGCTATCGATCGATAAGGATGGCCTGGCGGCTGTCCGCGAGTTTTATACGGACATTGATGTGCGTCGGCTTGACTTGTATGTCGACGATACCGGCGAAGCCATTACCGAACTCAACGCCCCGGGTATTCCAATAACGCTACTGCTTGACCGCAACGGCGAGGAGCTGGGCCGTAAGCTGGGTATTGCCGAGTGGGATAGCCAGGCCATGCAGGGTTTCCTGCAGCAGGTTATTAATGCTGGGCAGGGCCGTTAATACGACAGAGCGCCGACCCGACTCGGTCGGTCGGTCTACCGCGCTTTAATAGATCAGGACTGGGTCATGAATAAAAAAACGTTCCTCAATGCGCCAGAGCTCCACATCGGTATTGCCGCCTTCTTCCTGCATTTTGTCTGGGAACTCATCCAGACGCCGTTATACGAATGTTTTCGAGACACGCACTATTACACCGTTGTCCTGCTCATTATCCGCGCCACGCTGGGCGATGTGCTCATTTCGCTTGCCGCGTTCTGGTCAGCCAGTGTCGCCGTCAGATCCCGTTTCTGGATCCTCGAAGAGGACAAAAAAGGCTTCTGGGTATTTCTGGGCATAGGCATGCTGATCACGGTCGTTTTCGAGGAACTTGCGACTGGACCGCTGAACCTTTGGGGATACACGGATGCCATGCCTGTCTTGCCCCTATTGGGTACCGGGTTGGCACCGGTAGCCCAGTGGATCATCTTGCCGCTCCTACAATTCTGGTTCGTCAGGCGGCAATTGCTGGGAGGCTCGATAAGCGGCCATTTGATTCAATAGTTTACGGTTCCAGCAATTGCCCTGGGAAAGCCTCACGCTACTGGAAAAGGAACTCTGCCGATGGATCCGATCAGCCTCACTAACTTGATACTGATCCCCCTGGGTCTGGGCCTACTGGGCTTTATCGAGCCGTGCACCATCGGCGTGAGCTTGTGGGCGGTGAAGTATCTGGAAGGCGAGTCGGGGTGGAGCAAGGCCCGCCACATGCTGATCTTCAGCCTTACCCGGGCGCTGCTGATCGGCATGCTGGGTATAGTTGCGGCACTGCTCGGCAGCGGCTTCTTTGTGTTTCAACAGGGCGTGTGGCTGATCCTGGGGCTGATCTATGGCGGGCTCGGGCTGCTGTATCTGAGCGGCCGCAGCGGCTGGCTGAGTCGGCGCTTCGGGCCTTCCCTGAATGCGGTCCCGCGCAGCCGGGGTTCGGTTTTCCTTGGGCTCGTGCTGGGGCTTAACATCCCCGCCTGCGCCGCGCCGCTCCTGTTCGCGCTGATCGCCACCACGGCGACCAGCGCCCAAACCTGGGTTCAGGGCTTTATCAGCATGGCCCTGTTCGGCCTGGCGCTCTCGGTCCCCCTGGTCCTGGCCGTGCTGTTGCCCCAGGGCCGGCGTCTGCTCGACCGTCTCGCCGGCCTATCCAGCCGCGCGCCGCGTTGGACGGGGTTTTTACTGTTGGGGTTGGCGGCCTGGTCGATCTATTTCGGTTTGACTGTCGATATAGAGCAATGGCGATAGATCCGAAGGGTTGGAATAAGCGCATGATCTCGGGAAAACCAATCTGTCCTTCGACCGTAGAGGGCAGCGGTTCTATCTCCGTAGCCATTGCGGAGCAATCCAGGCCCTTTCTTGGTCCGCTGCGACAGCCGCGTTCCTCCACGGAGTAGGAGGGAGCTAGCGTGATACGAACGGCCAGTGTATTTGCGATTGTTGTAGGAGCGTTTGTTGTTGGCACTTGGCCCGTTCTGGCAAAAATAGGCCGGCGGTGGCTGGCATTCGACGAAGCCTACTCCCATGGTTTAATGATGTTTGCGGTAGCTCTCTACCTCGTGGTCCGTACTTGGCGCAGCAGACCCCCGGCTGCGGGCTTTTATCCGGTCTGGCTACTGCCATTGGCATTGATAATAGGCACCTATGTCATCGCGGCATTGCTGTATGTCGAAGCGGTACAACAGTTCCTGCTCATCCCGATGCTGCTCGTCGCGATTGCCGCGATAAGCGGGTTTGCAACAACCTGGCGGCTGCTCTTGCCGATCGGGGTTCTGGTATTCGCGCTTCCTTTCTGGGACTACACAGCCTATCCCCTGCAACTGATCACAACCCAGATAAATGAAATTTTTCTGGGCCTCTGGGACATTGAGTTTGAGATCGAGGGCGTGCTGGTGTTCCTGCCTGGTATAGGCGCGTTTGAGGTTACACACAGCTGCTCCGGGCTTCGCTATCTTCTTATCGCCATGTCTCTTGCGACCATCTATAGCGAGCTGAATTACCGCCTATGGCGCAATCGCATCATTTTGTTCTCCGTCGCGGTTGTCTTGGCCTTGGTGACAAACTGGATTCGCGTCTTTGTGATCATATACATGGGCTACATAACCGAGATGGAGACTTCTCTGGTCAGGGACCATGAGTTTTTTGGATGGGTGCTGTTTGCAGTGGCTCTTATCCCGCTGTTTACCTTGGCAGGCCGCCTGGAGCGCGGAAATATCGAGGAGGGTCCTCAGGGAACGGAGAATGGACGCCAGCCATTATTGGTCTACAGTCACCGAGCGGTCGTGGCAGGAATTGTCGTCGGCCTCTTCTTGCTTTCTCCGGTTTCGGTTTATGCGCTGCGCGGAGGGAATGAGGTAACCCAAAACTTCAGTATGTCCCTTGAGGGCTCTGAGGACTGGGCTCCTCTGTTTCAGCGTATGGCAGGATTCTGGGAGCCTGATTATACGGGTGAGGATCATCATAATCGGAAAGCCTGGTTTCTCGCCTCTGAAGACCAGATCGAGCAGATGCCCAAGGCTTATAGCGCTGCCCATGTATTGACCTATGAAACCCAATCACCCGGAAAGGAGCTTATAAGCGACCGTAACCGTATTGTGGACACGGAGAGATGGTTTCCTCAGGACAACTTTAGCGTAACTGTTGACGGGC
>VFQM010001523.1_pt1 | contig 20038 bp, 19 predicted proteins | sample 3512391 | NCBI WGS metagenome assembly VFQM01 (sample SAMN10412369, study PRJNA504923) | tailings metagenome | isolation source: Replicate 1 from Balatoc abandoned mine | place: Philippines | reverse complement strand
GCGCCGGGTGGCGCCGGAATTGCGCGGCCTATATAGGGCTACCCGCGAAAATCGCAATTAGTGTGAGGAAACCTGCCATTCCGGCCCGCATCTACCTCGACCATGCCGCCACCAGCCCGCTGCGCCCCGAAGCGAGGGCGGCGATGGAGGAGGGCTTTGCCATCTGGGCGAACCCCTCCAGCCCTCACGCGGAAGGCCGCCGCGCGCGCGCCGCGCTGGAGGATGCGAGGGAGCGGATCAAGCGGGTGCTGGGGTGGAGCGGGGAGCTGATCTTTACCTCGGGCGCGAGCGAGGCGCTGTGGATCGCCCTCAACCGCGCCAAGGCCACGCGCCGGATCGTCAGCGCGGTCGAGCATGACGCGGTGCTGCGCGCAGCGCCCGATGCGGCGGTCTTTTCCGGCGAGGAGGCGCTCGGACCGGACGCCCTGCTGGCCGTCCAGCACGTCAATTCCGAGACCGGGACGATCAACCCCGTCAGCGACATGGCCGCGACCATCGCGGGTGCTGGCGCGGTGCTGCTGTCGGACTGCGCCCAGAGCGCGGGCAAGCTCGCTCTGCCCGATGCCGATATGGTGGTGGTCTCGGCGCACAAGTTTGGCGGGCCGATTGGCGTGGGCGCGCTGCTGGTGCGCGATTTCAACCTGCTCGAACCGGTCGGCGGGCACGAGCGCGGCTACCGGCAGGGCACCGAGAACCTGCCCGGCGCGCTCGGCATGGCTGCGGCGCTCGAGGCAGGCGGCTGGGCGACGACGCCGGAGCAGCGCGCGGCCTTTGCCGAGCGGGTGGCCGGCCAGCGCCTCGCGATCGGGGAGCAGGTCGATTACATTTTCGCCCTCACGCATCCGGCCATGAGCGCGCAGGCGCTCCTGATCCGCTTGGACGGACAAGGCTTTGCCGTCTCGGCGGGGAGCGCCTGTTCTTCTGGCACGCTGAAGAAAAGCCGTGTGCTCGATGCCTTCGGGGTGGCGGACGACGTGGCGGCGCGCACGATCCGGGTGAGTTTGGGGTGGAATACCACGCCCGAGGAACTGGAGCGGTTCGGCGAGGCTTGGGCATCGCTATGCTAGCACTTCACCCCCGTCCCGGGCTTGACCCGGGACCCAGCTATCTTGTCCTCCCCTTGCGCCAACAAGCGGGGTTCCGGATCAGGCCCGGGGCGGGGAGGGAAAGGCCATGATCTACCTCGACTATCAGGCCACCACGCCCCTTGCCCCCGAAGCGCGCGAGGCGATGATCCGCTGGCTCAGCGGGCCGGAGAGCGAGACTTTCGGCAACCCCCACTCGCCCCACCGCATGGGCCGCATGGCCGCCGCAGCGGTCGAGGCGGCGCGCGAGAATGTCGCCGCGCTCATGCCCGCAGGTGGCCGCACGATCTTCACCTCGGGGGCCACCGAAGCCCTCAACATGGTGCTGCTGGGGAGCGAGGGCGATGTCCTCACCTTCGCCACCGAGCATGCGGCGGTGCTCGATTGCCAGCGCGCCATCGAGGCGCAGGGGCGGCGCTTCACTGTGCTCCCTGTCCTCGCCGATGGCCGCGCCGATCTGGACGCGCTCGCCTCAGCGCTGACGCCTGCGGTCGGCCTTGTCGCGATCATGGCGGTCAATAACGAGATCGGCGTGGTGCACCCGCTGGCCGAGGCGATTGCCCGTGCGCGCGCGGCCGGTGCCAGAGTGCTGGTCGATGCCGTCCAGGCCTATGGCAGGCTCCCTTTGACCCCCTTCAGCCCCGACTTTGTGGCCGTGTCGGGCCACAAGATTCACGGGCCGAAGGGCATCGGGGCCTTGTGGATCGCCCCGGATGCCGAAATCCGGCCCCTGCTTCACGGCGGCGGACAGGAGGCTCGCTTGCGTTCAGGCACCCTCTCGCCTGCCCTTTGCGCCGGTTTCGGGGCGGCTTGCCGGGTGGCTCTGGCAGGGCTCGAGGAGCAAATGTTTCACGCGAAACATTTGGGGAACATCGCCCGCGATCTGTTCAGTGACTGGCAGATCAACGGCAGCACCGAACATCGCTGGGACGGCAATCTCAACCTCCGCAAGGACGGCCTCGATGTGGCCCGGCTGATGAGCGACTGCCGCCAGATCATGTTCTCGGCAGGATCAGCCTGCGCCAGCGGCTCGGGCCGGCCGAGCCATGTGCTGCGCGCCATCGGGCTTTTGGACGCCGAGGCGAAGTCCTCTATTCGCCTCGGTTTCGGGCGCTATACGAGCGCAGCGGACCTCGAATCCGCCGCCGCCCAACTGCGCGCCGCCGCAAGGAGCCAAGGCCTGTGAGCATCACCGTCACATTTCTCGATCCCGGCGGCAAACCGGTCATCGCCGCCGCCGAGCCGGGCGACAATCTGCTGCGCGTCGGCCAGGCCGAGGGGCTGCCGCTGGAGGGCACCTGCGAGGGGCAGATGGCCTGCTCGACCTGCCATGTCATCGTCGCTCCCGAGTGGTTCGACCGCCTGCCTCCGGCTTCCGAGGAGGAGGAGGACATGCTGGATTTCGCCGCCGGCGCGCGGCGCACCTCGCGGCTGTCGTGCCAGATCGAGCTGACCGCCGGGATGGACGGCCTCACCGTCAGCATCCCCGCCGCCAGCGCCGATGCCAGGCGGATGTGAGGCGAAAGGCCGGACCTAGTCCTCGGCCGGTTCCAGATTGAGCGCCGCCAGCAGCGCCTCGGTGAAAGCGGGAATATCGGCGGGTTTGCGGCTGGTGATGAGGTTGCCGTCGACGACCACCTCCTCGTCCACCACCTCTGCTCCGGCATTGACAAGATCGGTCCGGATCGATGGCCAGCCGGTGACCGTGCGCCCTTCGATCAGGTCGGCCTCGGCGAGCAGCCAGGGGGCGTGGCAGATTGCCGCGATGGGCTTTTCGGCAATGTCGAACTCGCGCAAGGCATCGATCACGCCTTGCTCGGTCCGCAGGATGTCGGGGTTCATCTGCCCGCCGGGGAGTAGCAGCGCGTCGTAATCCTCGGCATCGATCTCGCCGATGGTGCAATCGACCGGCACGCTCCTGCCCCAGTCCTTCTGGTCCCAGCCGCGGATTTCCCCCGGCTTAAGGCTGGCGACAGTGACCTCGGCTCCCGCTTCCTTGAGCAGCCGCATGGGCTCCATCAGTTCGGACTGCTCGAAGCCGTCGGTGGCGATAATGAGGACGCGCTGCATGGGGGGCTCTCCTGTGGCCGGGACAGGCGGCTAGCGCGGGGAGCCAGCCGCTGTTCCCTGCGCCGGGACGAGGCGGCGGCACCTTGCGGTAAGTCGCTTTCCCTGTGGAAACCCCTCTCCCTCGCAGGCGCGCGGATTGCTAGACGGGGCGCATGTCCGATCCCGTGACCACCGACCAGCCCGACGACAGCTTCGATGCCATCGTCGATGCGCCCTTCGATGCCGCGCTGTCCGAGCGTTACCTCGTCTATGCGCTCTCGACGATCACCGCCCGCTCGCTGCCGGACCTGCGCGACGGGCTGAAGCCGGTGCACCGCCGCCTCTTGTGGGCGATGCGGCAATTGCGGCTCGATCCCTCGAGCGCCTTCAAGAAGTCCGCCCGCGTGGTGGGCGACGTGATCGGCAAGTATCACCCCCATGGCGATGCCTCGGTCTATGACGCGATGGTGCGCCTCGCGCAGGACTTTGCGCTGCGCTATCCGCTGGTCGAGGGGCAGGGGAACTTCGGCAATGTCGACGGCGACAATGCCGCCGCCTACCGCTACACCGAAGCGCGCCTGACCAGGACCGCGCTCGAACTCATGGCGGGCCTCGATGAAGGCACGGTCGATTTCCTGCCGACCTACAACGGCGAGGAAATCGAGCCCGAGATTTTCCCCGGCCTGTTCCCCAACCTCCTCGCCAACGGCGCGAGCGGGATTGCGGTAGGGATGGCAACCAGCATCCCCAGCCACAATGTCGCCGAGATCATCGATGCGACGCTGGCGCTGATCGACAACCCCTCGATCACCCACGAAGAGCTGATGCAAAGCTTCCACGGCCCCGATTTCGCCACTGGCGGCCAGGTGGTCGACAGCGCCGCCGCGATCTCGGAAGCCTATCGCACTGGGCGCGGCGCCTTCCGCCTGCGCGGGCGGTTTCTTGCCCCCGAGGCCAAGGACGAAGCCGATATCGCGGCGGGCATCGAGCGGATGGGCGGCGGCCAGTGGCAACTCGTCATCTCGGAAATCCCCTATCAGGTGCCCAAGTCGAAGCTGATCGAGCAGATCGCCCAGCTGATCGCCGACCGCAAGCTCCCGATCCTCGAGGACGTGCGCGACGAAAGCGACGAGGCGATCCGCATCGTCCTCGTCCCCAAGAGCCGCAATGTCGATCCGGAGCTTCTGAAGGAGAGCCTGTTCAAGCTGACGGATCTCGAAACCCGCTTCAGTCTCAACCTCAACGTCCTCGATGCAAGGCCCGGATTTGGCCGGACGCCGATGGTGATGGGGCTGAAGGAACTGCTCGAAAGCTGGACCTTCGCCCAGATCGACATCCTCCAGCGGCGGGCGAAACACCGTCTGGAGCAGATCGAGAAGCGGCTCGAACTGGTGCGCGGCTATATCATCGCCTTCCTCAACCTTGACCGGGTGATCGAGATCATCCGCACCGAGGACGAGCCCAAGCCGGTGATGATGGCCGAGTTCGACCTCACCGACCGGCAGGCCGAGGCGATCCTCAACATGCGGCTGCGCTCCTTGCGCAAGCTCGAGGAACTGCAGCTCCGCAAGGAGATGGACGACCTGCTGGCCGAGCAGGACGATCTCACCAAGCTGCTCGAAAGCCCTGCCAAGCAGCGCACCCGCCTGAAGCGCGACCTGCGCAATCTTCGCAAGGACTATGCCGAGGATACGCCGCTCGGCCGTCGCCGGACGCTGATCGCCGAGGCGGCCGCCACGGTCGAGTTCAGCATGGACGCGATGATCGAGAAGGCGCCGGTCACGGTGATCCTCTCGCAAAAGGGCTGGATCCGCGCGGCCAGTGGCCATGTGCCGCTCGATCAGGAGTTCAAATACAAGGAGGGCGACGGCCTCGCCTTCATCTGCCACGCGCAGACCACGGACAAGCTGCTGCTGGCGGCCTCGGACGGGCGGTTCTTCACGCTTGGCTGCGACAAGCTGCCCGGTGCGCGCGGTTTCGGCGAGCCGGTTCGCACCATGATCGACCTCGAAAGCGAGGCGAATGTCTGCGCGATGATGGTCCACAAGCCCGGCGGCCGCCTGCTGCTCGCCTCGAGCCACGGCAAGGGCTTCGTCGCGGCGATGGACGAACTGCTCGCCGAAACCCGCAAGGGGCGGCAGGTGGTGAACCTCAAGGACGGCGCAAAGCTCGCCGTGATCCGCCCGATCGCCGAGACCCACGACCATGTCGCGGTGGTGGGCGAGAACCGCAAGCTGGTGGTGTTCAACCTCGAGGAGCTGCCCGTCATGTCGCGCGGGCAGGGCGTCCAGTTGCAGCGCTATCGCGACGGCGGCCTGTCGGACGCGATTACCTTCGTGCTGGCCGAGGGCTTGAGCTGGCAGATGGGCGGCTCGGGCGAGCGCACCCGCACCGAGACCGAGATCCGGATGTGGAAGGTGGCGCGCGGTGCAGCCGGGCGGATGCCGCCGCAGGGCTTCCCCAAGTCGGGCCGCTTCACCTGAGAAGGAAAGGGCTGCGGAAAGAGCGCCATGCTCCCGCAGCCCCCTTGCGACCCTTCAGGCCCCTGTCGTCGCAGGCTACCGCAGTCCGCCGCCACTCCCGGCTGCCTTGCCCGAGGCGGCGCTGGCGATCTGGTCGGCGCTGTAGAGCACGGTCAGTTCCCCTTGCGGGTTCACCGCGAAGTGTTCCTTCTTGAGCCTGAGTGTCCCCTGTCCGGCATCGAGCAGGATCGTGTCCGCGGCAAGATCCACCGCGCCGAGTCTGCCGACCGCGCGGCCTCCGGCCGAGACCACCGCCGCACCCTCGACCAGCGCCGCATCGCGCTTCGCGATGGCCTCGGCGACGCGGCTGTCCATCATGGTGTCGACCTGATCCCGGGTGGCGTTGACGCTCTTGCCCTTGTCACCGTCGAACACCATGCTGACCGGAACCGGCGCCTTGTGCTTGCCGGTGTCGATCACGACTACCTGTGCGTTGACTTCGGCCACGGTGCCGACGGGATTGCCGTCATTGCCGTAAATTGTCGTTCCGACATCCTGGGCCAAACCGGCGGACGGGGTTAGGGCGAGCGCGCCGGCGAGCAGCGCCAGCTTGAGGGTCTTCATGTTACAACTCCCTGGTCACAGGGCTGCCTAATGCCGGATGGGGCTGGCAGCCGGATGTGCGGGCAAGAGCGGCCGTTTCGGGGAGGCCGCGGCGGATGGGCCGGAGGGGCCTTCGGGCGCCCGCAGACGAAACCTAACCTGCGTGGAACAAGTGTGACAATGGCAGCGGCCCCTTGCGGCCGCGCACCCGTCGCGCTTTATGCCCTGTTAGCGGCAGGCCGTGCAGGTCACGGGGCGGCGCGTGCGAGCTCTTCTGCGAGCAGTCCTTCGATCCTCGCGGTATCGGGGAAGCCCTCGTCGACCCAGCGGGCCTCCACTGCCTGAAGGATCCGAGCCACGGCGGGGCCGGCGGTGATCCCGCGCGCGACAATCGCGCCGCCTTTGAGCGGGAAGGCAGGAACGCTCCAGTCCTGCAATGCGCGGGCCTCCCCGTCCGACAGAAGCAGGCGGTCGATCGCGACGGCCGGCGTCAGGCGATAGGCGAGCGCTTCGGGGTTTGCGGCATCCTCGGCTTTGCGCTCGGCGGCGGCGACAAGGCGGGCACGCTGGGCTTTCGAGAGGCGCAGGCGCGCCGCCACCGTTTCGGCAACCTCGGGCATCGGCGGCAGCAGTGCGGCGAGGCGGCGGACCGGATCGGGGGCGAAGCCTTGCGCGCTCTCTGCCGCGATCAGCCGGGCGAGGCCGGCGATCTGGGCCGCGCAGGCCTCGGGCAGGATCACGGGCAGCACGCCGCGCGCGCGCATCCGCTCGATGGTCGCATGGGGATCGGGCAGAGCGAGCAGGGCCAGCAGCTCGGCCGAGATACGCTCGCGGCTGAGGCCCTTCAGCGTATGCGCCAGTTCGGCGCAGGCATCCTCGGCCGTTTCGTCGAGCGCCGCGCCGAAGCGGGTCTGGAAGCGGTAATAGCGCAGGATCCTGAGGTGATCCTCGGCAATCCGCTGGCGCGCATCGCCGATGAAGCGGACCCGGCCTGCGGCGAGGTCTTCAAGGCCACCGAACCAGTCGGCGATCTCCAGCGTCTCGGGGTGGGCATAGAGCGCGTTGATGGTGAAATCGCGCCTTGCGGCGTCCTCGGGCCAGTCGGAGGCAAAGGCGATGGTCGCGCGCCGGCCGTCGGTGGCGACATCGCGGCGTAGGGTGGTGATCTCGACCGGGCCATCCTTGAGGATCGCGGTGACGGTGCCGTGCTCGATCCCGGTCGGCACGGTGCGGATCCCTGCCCGCCCGCAAGCTGCGATCACCTCGGCGGGCATCAGCCTCGTGGCGCAATCGACATCGTGAACGGCAACGCCCAGCAGCCCGTCCCGCACCGCGCCGCCGACCCAGCGGATATTCTCCGCGCCCAGTGCCGCCGTCAGCGCGGTCAGCCCCTCGCGGCGGGTCCAGTCGGCCTGCGCCAGATCACGCAGCATCGCGCAGGGCCTCCAGCGTGATCCGGCGCGACAGGTTGGCGATGATCGCCGCCGTCACGCCCCAGATGCGGAAGCCCTGCCACTCGAGTTCGAGATAGCGGCGGTTGGCCCCGCGCCAGAACACCTCGTTGGCGGTCCAACTGGCCGGATCGAGCAGCATGTGGAGCGGCGCCTCGAACCACGCCTCGACCTCGGTGGGATTGGGCGTGAGGGAAAGGCCCGGGGGGACGACGCCCACCACCGGCGTCACCAGAAAGCCCGTGCCGGTGTGATAGACATCGCTGGTGCCGATCACCCGCACGGCCGAGCGGGGGAGGGCCAGCTCCTCCTCCGCCTCGCGCAGGGCAGCGGTGACCGCATCCTCGCCGGGATCGATCTTGCCGCCCGGGAAGGCGACCTGCCCCGGATGATCGCGCATGGCGCGGGGCCGCTGTGTGAGGATCACTTGCGGATCATCGGCCACATCGGTGATCGCGATCAGCACGGCGGCAGGCGTCGCCCGGCCGCCTTGCGCGAAACGGGCATCGCTCAGCAGGCCGTCCACGGGGCGGGCGTGGCCATCCGCGAAGGCGCGGGCGAGGGGATCGAAGAGGCTCATGGCAGCAGGCGGAAGGATTGTCCGCGGCTGGTGACCTGCCAGCCGTTCTTCTCGGCCCCCTCGGCCAGCGCGATCTCGGCCAGCTGCGCCCAGGTCGAGCGGTTGAGGCGCGCCTCGCAGCCGCGCCGCACGTGGAGATAGAGCGCGGGGTTGTCGGGCGAGCCGGCGACCCGCAAGGTGTGCTCCGGACCGGCGATCACGATATCGTCGGTGTTGAGCCGAAAGGCCAAGGCGTCATCGGCGCGCACGCAATCGGTGGCGATGAAGGCCGCATCCTCGACCTCGACGCCGAGTTTCTCGAACGGGGTGACCAGCCAGTGGTGCCCGGCATCGTCGCGGGTCAGCAGGCCCGCAAAGGCGCGCACCATCGCCTCCCGGCGGATCGGCCCGCCTTCGTGGAACCAGGTCCCGTCGGCAGCGATCACCATGTTGCTATCGCCGATCTGCTGCGGGGTCCAGCTCTCGACCGGCGGCAGCTTGCGCTCGGCGACCAGCGCCGCGATCTGCGCGAGGGTCAGGCCGGCAAGGTGCGGGGGCGGTTCGTAAGGCATAGCGGCAAGAGGGATGGCAGATGCGGGCGGGCAGGTGAAGGGGTTAGTTCCCCTATCCCTCCCACGGGCCAAGCATCCCCTCGACGGGCATGGCGGCGAGGCCGTGACCGCGGGCGAGCAGGCGATCCTGCTCGTAGGGGCCGGGGCAGCGCCAGCCGCCGGTCATCGCCGCGGAGAAGCCCCAGCGCCCGTAATAGGCGGCATCGCCGATCAGCACCTGCGGCAGCGCCGGACCTCCGGTGGCAGCAAGGCGGGCGTCCTCGGCGAGCATGGCGCTCATCAACCCGACGCCGAAGCCCTCGCCTTGCCGTTCCGGCACGACCGCGACCGGGCCGACCATCACCAGCGGCACCTGCCCCTGCTTGGTCTGGAGCCCGACCGGCCAGCACTGGATCGTGCCGACCAGCATCTCGTTCTCGTCCAGTGCGGCAAGGCTGAGGCCGGGGAGCCAGTCCATGCCCTCGCGGATGCGGTAAGCCGTGCGCGCATGGCGATCCGGCCCGAAGGCGCGGTCGAGCACCGCCTCGATCATGGCGGGATCGACCGCCTCGAGCGGGATCAACGTCGCGGTTGCCGAAGCCATCAGCGCGCGGTCAGCTTGATCAGCCGTGCGCCCTTGCCGTCCTCGGCGATCCACAGGGCGCCGTCCGGCCCCTGGGCAATCGCGCGCAGCCGCTTCTCGAAGCCGTAGCGGGCGGCCTCACGGGCAGTCTCGCCCTCGGTCGCGACCGCGACGAGTGCCTTGGAGCCGAGGCCCGGCATCAGCATCTGCCCCTTCCAGGCCGGGAACATGGCGCCGGTGTAGAACAGCATGTCGCCCGGCGCGATTACCGGGGTCCAGCTCAGCGCGGGCTGGGCAAAGCCGTCATCGGCGCTGTGATCGGGGATCGGCTCGCCATTGTAGTGGTCGCCGTTCGAGCGCACCGGCCAGCCGTAATTGGCGCCGGGCCTGACGAGGTTGAGCTCGTCGCCGCCCGCCGGGCCGTGCTCGACCTCCCACAGTCGGCCTTGTGCATCCCAGTCGATTCCGAGAATGTTGCGGTGGCCATAGGACCAGATTTCCGCCGTCACACCGCCCTTGTCCGCGAGCGGATTGCCCGCAGCCGGCGTTCCGTCGAGATTGAGGCGCACGATCTTGCCGAGCGTGGTGCCGGTATCCTGCGAAGGCTGCATCTTCTGCCGCTCGCCGCTGGCGATGTAGAGGTGCTTGCCGTCGGGCGAGAAGGTGATGCGGTGCGAATAGTGGCCGCGTCCGGTCACCTTGGGGGATTGGCGCCAGATCACGCTGAGGCCCTCGATCGCGCAGGTGGCGGCGGCGGTGCAGACGAGCTTGCCCTTGCCGACCGCCGCGCCGCGGGTGTCGTTCTCGCCGGCTTCCGCCCAGCTCAGATAGATCGTGCGGGTGCCGAGCTTGTCCGAGGCCTCTGCGGGAAGAAAGGCAATGTCGCCGAGCCCGCCCTGACCGCCGTAATCCACCGCGGGCGCGCCGCTGACGGCGGCGACCGCGCCGGTGGCGGTGTCGACGACCTTCACCTTGCCCGACTTCTCCGTGACGAACAGCATGGCCGTGCCGGGCGCGAAGGCGAGTGCCCAGGGCTCTTCGAGGGTCGCCACCTCGCTCGAGCGGAACGGAGCGGCGGGGGCGGTGGTCGTCGCGATCTCGCCTGCGGGCTGGGCGGTTTCCCCGGTTTCGGCATTGGCGCAGCTTGCCAGCGCCAGCGCGGGCAGGGAAAAGGCGGCGAGCAATCGGGCGGAACGGGTCATGCTAGGGTTCACTCCGGAATTGACAGCATCCACCGCGCCTCTGGTCATCGGCGTCGACGAGGCGGGCCGGGGGCCGCTCGCCGGGCCGGTGGTTGCGGCGGCGGTGGTTCTCGGCGGGGCGATACCTGCGGGGCTCGACGATTCCAAGCGCCTTTCGCCAGCCCGCCGCGCGGTGCTCGACGGGGCGATCCGCGAGACCTGCGGCTGGGCGGTGGCGGTGGTGGAGCCCGAAGAGATCGACCGCGTCAACATCTTCATGGCCACCATGCTCGCCATGACCCGCGCCGTGGCAAGCCTGACCGCCGCGCTCGGCTGCGAGACCCGCGAGGTGCTGATCGACGGCAACATGACCCCGCATGGCCGCTGCGCCGAATGGTGCTGGCCGGCCCGCGCGATTGTCGGGGGCGACGGGATCGAGCCGTGCATTTCCGCCGCCTCGATCATCGCCAAGGAATGGCGCGACCGGATGATGCACGAGGCCGCTGCCGCGCACCCCCATTACGGGTGGGAGCGCAACAAGGGCTATGGCACGGCCGAACACCTCGAAGCCTTGCGAGCCCACGGCCCGAGCCCGCTGCACCGCCGAAGCTTCGCGCCCGTGGCGCAGTTGGTGCTGATCTGATCGTCGCCTTCGTGCGAAGGTGAGTCCTCGCCGCCACACCCCCGCATCTGGAGTCCTGCCGCAGGGCACGGACTCAACATCTTGTGCCGGACTCGTTTCGTTCCGCAATCAGGATGATTGTCGCACTGCAAGCCCCGTAAAATTAGGTGCTTGACGCGGACTCTTCAAAGACTCATGCCTGTGGATAAATCCCCGGACATGACCAGTGAGGGCCAAGTGGCAAGCGTAATAGAAAAGGTGAAGTCGCGCGCGAAAAGCGTTCAAAAAACGCAGGAAATCGTGCGCGCGCCCGATCTTCCGCTGGGCCGGATCCTGCCCGGCGACTGCATTGCCGCGATGCGCTCGCTGCCGAGCGCGAGCGTCGATCTCGTGTTCGCCGATCCGCCCTACAACCTCCAGCTCGGTGGCGATCTCGCGCGGCCCGACGGCAGCCATGTCGATGCGGTGACCGACCACTGGGACCAGTTCGACAGCATGGCCGCCTATGACAAGTTCACCCGCGAGTGGCTGACCGAGGCGCGGCGCGTGCTCAAGCCCGATGGCGCCTTGTGGGTGATCGGCAGCTACCACAATATCTTCCGCGTCGGCGCGATCCTCCAGGACCTCGGCTTCTGGATTCTGAACGACATCGTCTGGCGCAAGACCAACCCCATGCCCAACTTCAAGGGCACCCGCTTCACCAACGCGCACGAGACCCTGATCTGGGCGAGCATGGGCGAAAAGTCGCGCTACCACTTCAATTACCGCGCCATGAAGACCCTCAACGACGAGCTTCAGATGCGCTCGGACTGGGTGCTGCCGATCTGCTCGGGGGGCGAGCGCCTCAAGGAAAACGGCAAGAAGGCGCACCCGACCCAAAAGCCCGAGGCGCTGCTCTACCGCGTGCTGCTGGCGACGACCGAGAAGGGCGACGTGGTGCTCGATCCCTTCTTCGGCACCGGCACCACCGGCGCGGTCGCCAAGCGGCTGGGCCGCGAGTGGATCGGGTGCGAGCGCGAGGATTTCTACCGCGGCGTTGCTGAAAAGCGCATTGCCCGCGAACTGCCGCTCGATGAAAGCGCGCTCACCACCATGCAGTCCCCGCGCGCCGCGCCCAAGGTGGCGTTCGGCGCGGTGGTCGAGGCGGGGCTGATCCCGCCCGGCTCCAAGGTGTTCGACAAGAAGCGGTGCTGGGTCGCCACGGTGCGCGCCGATGGCTCGCTGGAGTGGCAGGGCAAGACCGGCTCGATCCACGGGCTCGGCAAGGACCTGCAAGGCGCGCCAAGCTGCAATGGCTGGTCGTTCTGGCACTACGAGCAGGGCGGAGACGTCCAGCCGATCGACGCTGCACGCCAGCTCTACCTCCTCGCTGCCGAGGACTGACCGGACCGCATGGCCGACAGCGTCTATCTGCACCCGCTGACGCTGGTCTCCGGCCCGCAGGCGGTCGAGGGCGGGGCGGTGCGGCTCGGCGGGTCGATGGCCTATGCCCGCGAGTTTGCGCTGGTGCTGCGCGACGGGCGGGCGGCGAGGGAGCGGATCGTCGGCACGCCAACCGAGATCGAGGCGGCGATCGCGCGCCTCCCGGGCGGTATGGCCGAGGATGCTGCGGCGCAATGGGGCAACCTTGCGCAGGTGCACCCGCCGCTCCAGCTCGGAGGACGCACCATCCGGCTCGATCAGCCGCAGGTGATGGGCATCCTCAACGTCACCCCCGACAGCTTCTCGGACGGCGGCCAGCACGACCAGACCGAGGCCGGCCGCACCCATGCCGCCGCCATGCTCGAGGCGGGCGCGGCGATCATCGACATCGGCGGGGAAAGCACCCGCCCGGGCGCTGCCGCAACCTTCGAGGACGAGGAGATCCGCCGGGTCGTTCCGGCCATCGAATATTGCGCCGCCATGGGCGCGGCGATCAGCCTCGACACGCGGCGCGCAGGGGTGCTGGCGGCGGGGCTCGCGGCGGGCGCGCATATGGCAAACGACGTCTCGGCGCTGCGCTATGATCCGCGTTCGGTCGAGGTGGTGGCCGCAGCTGCCTGCCCGGTGGTGCTGATGCACGCGCCCGGCGCGGGCGAGGATCTCCACAAGGGGCCGGGCTATGCCGATGTGGTCAGCGAGGTGTTCGATTTCCTCAGGCACGTGCGCGGGCAGGCCATTGCCGCAGGCGTTGCCGAGGAGCGCATCATCCTCGATCCCGGCATCGGCTTCGGCAAGACGCTGGCGGAGAACCTCGCTCTGATCAACGCCCTGCCCTTGTTCCACGCGCTCGGCAGCCCGCTGATGCTGGGGGCGAGCCGCAAGCGCATGATCGGGGCGCTCTCGCGCGAGGAGGAGGCGGGGGACCGGCTCGCCGGATCGCTCGCTCTGGCGCTCAGGGGGATGGATGCGGGCGTTCACATCTTGCGCGTGCATGACGTTGCCGAGACGGTGCAGGCGCGCAATGTCTGGCGGGGCATGAGGGACGCCGCGCTGACCGATTTCAGCCAGCTCCCGCCGCTCTAAACCGGCTTTCCCAAGCGACCCGCTTCTGTCACGGAGCGGGCCTAGAACCTCGCCGATTCCGCCCTCAAGGAGCCTTTCGATGCGCCTTCCGCCGTTTGCCGCCACTCTGCTCGCCGCCCCGCTGCTGGCGGGCGCTGCCATGCCGGTCATGGCCGAGACCCCGGTGCCGGTCAGCCTCACGCCCGACCAGCTGCTCGAGCCCTATTACGCCGCGCTGCGCACGCAGGTGGAGATGCCCGTCGCAGGCCCGAACCCGGCGCTGGCGGGCGGCACGGTGCTCACGCGCATCGCCTTTGGCAGCTGCAACCACCAGAACGCCTCGCAGCACATGTGGGCGCAGATCGCGGCGCAGCAGCCCCAGCTGTTCCTGATGATCGGCGACAATGTCTATGGCGACAATGGCTGGGACGCGGACGCGGGTCTCGAGAGCCTGCGCCAGTCCTATCTACTCCAGGCCTCGCACCCGGAATTTAAGGGTTTCCGTGCCAGGTTCCCGATGATGGCGACCTGGGACGACCATGATTTCGGCCTCAACGATGCCGGCGGCAACTTCCCGATGCGGCGCTGGGGCGAGGCCCTGTTCGAAAGCTTCTGGGGCTCGTCCGAGGCGGTCAGATCGCGCCCCGGCGTATACGAGAGCACCATAACCGGGCCCGAGGGCAAGCGGGTGCAGGTGATCCTGCTCGACACGCGCTTCTTCCGCTCCGACCTCAAGCGCGCCGCATGGACCAAGGACCGCCCGCCGCTCGGCGGCTATGTGCCCGACGACAGCGCCGACAAGACCGTGCTGGGGGCAGAGCAATGGGCGTGGCTCGCGCAGGAGCTGGCCAAGCCCGCCGACCTGCGCGTGGTCGTCTCCTCGACGCAGGTCATCACCACCGCGCACCAGTTCGAGGGCTGGACCAATTTCCCCGCCGAACGCGCCAAGCTCATGCAGGCTCTCCACGGGCGCGAGGCGAGCGGGCTGGTGATCCTGTCGGGCGATCGCCATGCCGCGGGCATCTACAAGGCCGAGCATCAGGGCGAGACCATGTGGGAGCTGACCAGCTCCTCGCTCAATCTGTCCTTCGGCAGCGACAATGACCGCAGCACCGCGCGCGAGCCCGATCCGGCGCGGGTCACCAAGTTCTTCTCCGAGGAGAATTATGGCCTGATCGACATCGACTGGAAGGCTCGCAAGCTGACCATGGTGCTCAAGGGCAATACCAGTGCCACTCTGGCGAGCCAGACCTTCGACTGGTGATCTCCTCGAAATGTTTCACGTGAAACATTTCAAGCACTTATGTAGGATTGCCGCTGGGGAAATCCGTCACAGCGTGAAGCCGCCGTCCGACACCATCACGTGCCCGGTGATGTTGGCGGCGGCATCGCTGAGGAGGTAGCAGATCGAATCCGCCATCTCCGCCGAGGTGGCAAAGCGCCCCAGCGGCGTCGTTTTCGCCATGCGCGCAATCGTCGCTTGGCGGCCGATCGCGGCGACAGAGGCCTTGAAATCCTCGCCGCTCTCCCAGATCGCGGTGTCCACGCCGCCGGGGGCTATGGCATTGACCCGGATGCCTTTTCTCGCGTTCTCGGCCGCCGCGATGCGCGCCATATGGGCCACCGCCGCCTTGGAGACGCCGTAAGGCCCGATCCCCGGCACCGGCTTCAGCCCGGTCGTCGAGGCGACCACCACCACGCTCCCGCTCTTGCCCTCCATCGCCCGCAGCGAATGGGCGAGCGTCAGGAATGCGCCGTCGAGATTGACCGCCATCACCCGCCGCCATTCGGCCAGCGAAATCGCCGAAATCGGGCCTCCTGAACCTATGCCGGCATTGACCACGGCATGGTCAAGACCGGCCAGGAGGGGGTCTAGACCCACCCAAAGCGCCTCGTCGGCGACGCTGCCGGTGACGCGATGCACTTCGCAAGTCCCGAGATCGAGCGCATCGAGCCCGGCGCCGTCCACATCCACCAGCACCAGCCTGGCGGCACCGCGCGCCGCAAGCGAGCGCGCGCAGGCCGCCCCGATCCCCGAAGCCGCACCCGTGACCAGCGCCGAGCGCCCCGCAAAGTCCTGAATCTGTGTCATGCGCAAGCGGCTAGGCGTGTCCGCCGATCCGATCAAGCGGCCCCTGTCAGGCGGCGTTGTCGATCCCGAGATCGGAGAGCTTGCGGTAAAGCGTCGAACGCCCGATCCCGAGCCGCCGCGCCACTTCCGTCATCCGCCCGCGGTAATGGCCGATGGCGAGGCGGATCACGTCGGCTTCGATCTCTTCGAGCGGGCGCAGGTTGCCGTCGGGGGTGTAGAGCATGATCCCCACCCCGTCGTGCGAATTGGCCGAGAAGGCGCTATCCTGCTCGCCCAGCATCTCGGACAATTGCGGGAAGCTGTCAGCGGTGAGCGAATTGCCCTCGCAATAGACCGCGGCGCGGAACAGCACCGATTGCAACTGGCGGACATTGCCCGGCCAGTCATAGGCGGCCAGCAGCGCCAGCGCGGAGTCGCTGACCGACAGGTGCTTGAGGCCCGGTTGCTCGCCGATGCGGGCAAGGAAGTGGCGGGTGAGGGCGGGGATGTCGCCGCTGCGCTCGCGCAAGGGCGGCAGCACAATGCGGGTCGCGCCGAGGCGGGCGGCAAGGCCGGCGTCGAAGCGCCCGGCCTCGACCATCCGCTCGAGCCCGATATTGCTCGTCACCAGCAGGCGCACATCGACACGGAAGCCGTAGCTCGCGCCGACCGGGCGGATAATGCCGCTCTCGAGCGCCTCGCCGAGGCGTTGCTGGAGCTGAGGGGTGAGGCGGTCGACCTCGTCGAGGACCAGTGTGCCGCCGTCGCAATGCTGGAAGGCGCCGATCTGGCGGTCGAAGGCGCCGGGGAAGCTGCCGGGTTCGTGTCCGAACAGCACCGAATCGACCGAAGCCGGCGGGATCGAGGCAAGGTTGATGGTCCGCAGCGGGTCCTTGGCGCGGGGGCTGGCGCCATGCATGGCGCGCATCAGCATTTCCTTGCCGGTGCCGCTCTCGCCCTCGATCAGCACATGGCCCTGGCCGCGCGCGGCCTTGGCGGCCTGTGCGAGTGCGGCGCGGAAGGTGGGGGCGGTGCCGATCATCGCGTCGAAATCGAGCGTCGCGGACATCTTCTCGGTGAGCGGGGCAAGCTCGTCGCGCGGGACATGGCGCGTGGTCACGGTCCGCAGCGCCTCCATCAGGCGGTCGGGCGAGACGGGCTTGACGAGATAGTCGCTGGCGCCCGCGCGCATCGCCTCGACAGCGAGCAGCGGCGAGGCGCTGGTGGTGAGCATCAGGATCGGCAGGGCGGGGCGGCGCGACTTGAGTTCGGCGATCAGCGCGCAGGCATCATCGCCCGGCACCCATTGATCGAGCAGGATCGCGGAGAGCTGCATCCCCTCGCGCGTGCCGAGCATCGCGATCGCGGTCTCGGCATCGGGTGCGACGATCGTGCGCCAGCCATCGCGCGCGGCGATCGCGGTGATGAGGCGCGACTGGGCCGGCTCGTCATCGATGAGCATCACGATCCGCGCATCTTCCTGCGCCTCGGGAAGGCAATCCATTTCCGCCATCAGTCCTGCCGCTCGGCTCCCTCGCCGGCCGGGGCAATGGTCCCGCAGCCGGCTTCACCCGCGGGACATAGGGGGTGGAGGTAAAGACGTGATTAAGACTGTGCCGCGGCGGGACAGAAATCGGCGGCAGCGCGTCCGGCGCACAGGCCGCCAGCCTCGCAATAAAGGTGACTTGAGATAGGCGCGCGGCTTCGATACGTGGACGGCAGGGGCCGCAAGGCTCGCTTTTTTCGCAACCATTCGGCAACCAATCGCCCGTCCGGGCGTTGAGGGACCCAAGGGGAAGAGACATCATGAGTGTGCACGACATGGAAAAGGCCGAAGCGACCTACGGGGGCTTCATGGCCACGCTGAAATGGGCTGTTCCGGTAATCGCGGTGATCGCGTTTGCCGTTGTCGCCGCGATCGCCAGCTAAGCGCCCGCGCCAGTGAAAATCGCCATCCTGAAAGAGCGCGCCTCGGGCGAGACGCGCGTCGCCGCCACGCCGGAAACGGTGAAGAAGTTTACTGCGCTCGGCTGTTCGGTCGCGGTGGAGGCGGGGGCCGGGATGGTCTCCTCGTGTCCCGACGAGGCCTATGCCGAGGCAGGGGCAACGATCGGTGATGCGGGGGCCGTGGTGAAGGATGCCGACATTGTGCTCGGCATCCAGGCACCCGAAGTGGCGCTGCTCAAGGGCGCCAAGCCCGGCGCATGGGTCGCCGCGCTGTTCGATCCCTTCGCGAAGAAGGACGTGGTCGAGGCCTATGCCGCCGCCGGTCTCGAGGCGCTGAGCATGGAGTTCATGCCGCGCATCACCCGCGCGCAGAGCATGGACGTGCTGTCCTCGCAGTCGAACCTTGCCGGTTACAAGGCGGTGCTGGCCGCCGCCGACACCTATGGCCGCGCCTTCCCGATGATGATGACCGCGGCCGGCACGGTGCAGGCTGCGCGGGTGTTCATCATGGGCGTGGGCGTCGCCGGGCTCCAGGCGATCGCCACCGCGCGGCGTCTGGGCGCGCAGGTCTCCGCGACCGACGTGCGCTCGGCGACGAAGGAGCAGATCCAGTCCTTGGGTGCCAAGCCGATCTTCGTCGAGAACGTCGCCGGGATCGAAGGCGAAGGCTCGGGCGGCTATGCGACCGAAATGAGCGAGGAATACCAGAAGGCGCAGGCCGAACTGGTGTCCAGCCACATCGCCAAGCAGGACATCGTCATCACCACCGCGCTGATCCCGGGCCGCGCCGCGCCGCGGCTCATCACCGACGCGCAGATCGCGACGATGAAGCCGGGCAGCGTGATCTTCGACCTTGCGGTGGCGCAGGGCGGGAACGTGGAAGGCTCGAAGCCGGACGAGGTCGTGGTCCGTCACGGTGTCTCGATCATCGGCTATTCGAACACGCCCGCACACCTTCCGGCGGATGCCTCGGCGCTGTTCGCGCGCAACCACTACAACTTCCTCAGCGCCTTCTGGGACAAGGAGGCCGGTCGTCCGGTGCTCGACGAGGAAATCGGTAATGCGATCCGGCTCACGCAGGGCGGGAAGGTCGTCAACGAGCGGCTTCAGGGGGCCTGATCCATGGACTTCATTGCAATTCTCAGCATCTTCGTGCTGGCCTGCTTCGTGGGCTATTACGTTGTCTGGTCGGTGACCCCGGCGCTGCACACCCCGCTGATGGCGGTGACCAACGCGATCTCCTCGGTGATCATCGTCGGCGCGCTGATCGCCGCGGCCGAGGCGGAGAACCCGGTCGCCAAGTATCTCGCACTGGCGGGCGTGGTGATGGCGAGCATCAACATCTTCGGCGGCTTTGCCGTGACCGAGCGCATGCTCGCGATGTACAAGAAGAAGGAGAAGTAAGAGATGACCTTCTCCATTCTTTCCGCCGCCGCTGCGGGTGAGGGCGGCACGCCGTCCTGGGCGATGCTCGCCTATCTCGTCGCCGGCGTGTTCTTCATCCTCGCGCTGCGCGGGCTTTCGAGCCCCGCGAGCAGCCGTGCGGGCAACCGCAACGGCATGATCGGCATGGCAATCGCGGTCGGGACCACGCTGGTGATGCACGGCACGAACCTTGTCGAGATCGGCATTGCCATCGCCATCGGCGCGATCCTCGGCGTGACGATCGCGCGGCGCATCGCCATGACCGCGATGCCCGAACTGGTGGCGGGCTTCCATAGCCTCGTCGGCCTTGCCGCCGTGGTGGTGGGTCTGGCCGCGTGGCTCAACCCGGCCGCCTTCGGGATCACCGATGCGGCGGGCCAGATCAACGCCGTCAGCCGCATCGAACTCGGCCTCGGCATCGCCATCGGGGCGATCACCTTCTCCGGGAGCGTCATCGCGTTCCTCAAGCTTTCGGGCCGGATGAGCGGTTCGCCGATCATGCTGCCGGGGCGGCATGTCATCAACCTCGGCACGCTGGCGGCGATCCTCGTGCTGATCGGGCTCTACACTGTCTCGCCGCAGGGCGGGGCGGGCGAGGGCTGGATGGTGATCGCGGTCACTGTGCTGGCCTTTGCCATCGGCTTCCTGCTGATCATCCCGATCGGCGGCGCGGATATGCCGGTGGTCGTGTCGATGCTGAACTCCTATTCGGGCTGGGCGGCAGCGGCGATGGGCTTCACGCTCGGCAACTCGGCGATGATCATCACCGGCGCGCTGGTCGGCTCCTCGGGGGCGATCCTCAGCTACATCATGTGCCGGGCGATGAACCGCAGCTTCATCTCCGTGATCGCGGGCGGCTTCGGTGCCGATGCGGGCGCGGGCGGCGGTGCCGGCGGCGCGCGCGAACAGCGGCCCTACAAGCAGGGCAGCGCGGAAGACGCCGCCTACATGCTCGAACAGGCCGA
>VFQM010001521.1_pt1 | contig 20084 bp, 19 predicted proteins | sample 3512391 | NCBI WGS metagenome assembly VFQM01 (sample SAMN10412369, study PRJNA504923) | tailings metagenome | isolation source: Replicate 1 from Balatoc abandoned mine | place: Philippines | reverse complement strand
ACCGCCTGAAAAGTGCTCTCAACACCACATAAATCCCGGTGCAACATAATTGCCGTTATGTGGTTGACCACATAACTACACCTACAACCACCGCATCAACCGGCTCTCCACCATCCAGGAGCACTACATGATCCGCCGCGCCATCGATCGTGGCGTCAGCAAGGAGCGCCTGGCCCGGGCCTTTGGCGTGAACCTGAGCTCCATCAACCGGCGCATCAACCTGCTCGAGGGCATCTGCCCGGACGCGATCGCCCGACTGCAGGACAAGCAATTCACCCCGGACGTGACCCGGGTGCTGCGCAACATGAAGGCCGCCCGGCAGGTGGAGGCGGTGGAGCTGATGGTCGCCAGCAACACCATCACCGTGGCCCATGCCGATGCCTTGCTAAAGGCCACACCGCCAGAGCAGCGAACCGACTTCAAACCCACGGAGCGCGACAAGCAACGGGCGCCCATCGAGCAGATCGTCAAGCTGGAGAAGGAAATGAGCCAGGTCCAGACCCAGTACAAGGACGCCGAAGAAAACTACGGCTCTGACCTGCTCAATCTAGTGGTGGCCAAGGGCTACCTGACCAAGCTGCTTGGCAACGATGCCGTCAAAAGCTACATCTCCCGCCACGAACCCGAAATCCTCGAGCATTTCGAGCTGGTTGTGAATACCGTGAGCATGGAAGAGGCCGTGCAACAGCAACTGGAGGCCGATGGAGAATTCGAAGAACCGCCCGAGGGGGAGGCTCCGGAGCAATAAGTCAGTTCATTGCCGCACCACAATACCCCCCATACGTCAGAATAGTTGTCGCCTCGATAGAACCAAAAACCTTGGGGCGGCGAAGAAGGACGAAAATGGCCCGATACGGACAATCATTCAAAGACAAGGCGCTGGCCCGCTTGCTGGCGCCCGAGAGCGCAGCGCTGCACGTGGTAGCGCAAGAGCTGGGCGTTGGGGTGTCAACCCTAGAACGCTGGCGCGAGCAGGCACAGAGCAGACCGGCCCGCGTGCCGGGCTGGAATGCAGGCAGTCGGCTCGAAGCCGTCATCACCACAGCGGCCCTCAACGAGGCGGCCAAGAGCGCCTGGTGCCGCGAGCACGGCGTATACCCGAGCGAGCTTGACCAGTGGCGCAGCAGTTGCACCACGGCCTTGTCCAACCCCGAGGAGGCGCGCGCCAGCCCGCAGGCCACGCGGGCCTCAGCCAAGCGCATCAAGGAGCTCGAACGCGATTTGCTGCGCAAAGACCGGGCACTGGCCGAGACTGCAGCGCTGTTGGTGCTATCAAAAAAAGTCGCGGCGATCTTCCAAAAGGGAGAGGACGAATGATCGGCCTCGAAGATCGCCAAGCCTTGGCCCGTGACATCTATGCTGCGCACGCCGCCGGCGCACGCCTGCGCCCAGCCTGCCAGATCGTCGGCATCGACGTGCGCACCCTGCAACGCTGGAAGGCCCAGCAGGGGCTTGAAGCGGGCGATGGCCGGCCGCAGGCGCTGCGCCCGCCCCCTAGGCATGCCCTGAGCCCGGCTGAGCGCGCCGCGCTGCTGGCAGTGGCCAACCAGACCCGCTTTGCCTCGGTGCCGCCGGCGCGCATCGTGCCCATGCTGGCCGATGAAGGGGTCTATCTGGGCAGCGAGTCCAGCATGGCGCGTGTGCTCAGGGCGCATGGGCAAAATGCCCGCCGTGGCCGCTCCAAGGCTCCCAGAGCGCTGCGCCCGCCCAGCACCCACATCGCTACCGCGCCCGGCCAAGTCTGGTGCTGGGACATGACCTACTTGCCCGCCGTGGTGACCGGGCGCTGGTTTCACCTGTATCTGATTCTGGATCTGTACAGCCGCAAGATCGTGGGTGCCGAGGTGCACGAGAGCGATGACGCCAACCACGCCGTGCACCTGGTGCGCCGCACCGCACTGGCCGAAGGGATTGCCGCTTTCACTGATAAACCGGTATTGCATGGCGACTTGTGGATCGACTCTGAAGGCGACTACGGTGCTGGCCATGCTCAACTGGCTGGGAGTCAAGCCCTCGTACTCGCGGCCGCGGGTGAGTGACGACAACGCCTATGCCGAGGCGCTGTTTCGCACCGCCAAGTACCGGCCCGAGTTCCCGGCCAAGGGCTTTGCCAGCCTCGATGAGGCCAGAGCTTGGGCGGCGCAGTTCGTGCATTGGTACAACCACGATCACCGCCACAGCGGCATCCAGTACGTCAGCCCGGCCCAGCGACACAACGGTGAAGACCACGCCATTCTCGGTGCACGCCATGCGCTGTACCAGCAAGCCCGGCAGAAGAACCCGGCGCGCTGGTCGGGCCAGACGCGCAACTGGTCGCCAGTTGCAGCGGTGACGCTCAACCCGGAACGTGACTCGGTCATCAGGTCGGCTGTGGCTGGCGCTCATATTCAGGCGGCGGCGGCATGATTCAGGCGACAACTATCTTGACATGCGCCGTACCGGAGGGTAAAATGCTGACAATAAAAATAACCTTCGGAGGTGGTCATGCACTGGTATCTCGTCCATACCAAGCCCAGACAGGAAAAGTGCGCCCTGGATAACCTCCGGCGCCAAGGGTTTCAGTGCTATCTGCCCACCCTCCCATCTGAAAAGCTCCGCCAGGGCGTGCTGACGGTTGCAGACGAACCCTTGTTCCCGCGCTACCTGTTCATCCGCCTGGGCCAGGGCGACTCAGCGCCAAGCTGGGCGCCTATCCGTTCGACCAAAGGGGTCAGCCGGCTGGTCAGCTTTGGGGTAGAGCCGGCCAAGGTGGCTGACTCGCTGGTCGAGGCTCTGCGGGCGCAAGAAGCATCTGTTCAGGCCGAGCCGGAGCGCCTGTTCAAGCCCGGTGAGCGCGTGCGTCTGACAGAAGTACCGTTCGCCGGTATCGAAGGCATCTACCAAATGGCCGATGGTGAGCGGCGCGTCATGGTGTTGATCGAACTGCTCTCCAAGCAAGTACGGGTGCGGGTTGCACCGGCCAACCTGCGCAAGGTCGGCTGAAATATTTCTCAAAGTCATGACGGTGTGGCATAATGCAGCCAACCGTTAGGACTTTTGCAGCACTCCGCTGCTTATAAAAGGCCCCGGATTTCCCCTATTAGAACTCGCTGACCGCGCTTGCTGATCGTGAAACGGCAGGGCGGTAGCGTGCTCCTAAACCACATTGATCACCATTTTCCTTCAATAGGCTGAGTTCGCCTTAACCGTGTAAAATATCGGTCAGGTTATTTTTCTAAGAAAATCAACATGGAGCAAAGCCGGTACGAGCAGTTGTTGGTCAGTCTTGAGGGACTGACAGCGGCACAGATCGATGCGCTGCTGCAAGCCCTGCGCGAGCGCCAAGACGCCGACGGCGTGCAGCGCCTCATCATGGCCCGCATGGCTCAGGAAGGGTGTTGCCCGCGCTGCCAAAGCACCCACAGGTACAAACACGGCATCGAGTTTGGCGCGCAGCGCTTTCGCTGCAGAGACTGCGGCAAGACCTACACCGCCACCACCGGCACCCCGTTTCACCGCCTGCGCGACAAATCCAAGCTGCTGGAGAACGCCGCCTGCATGGCCGACGGCCTCTCGGTGCGCAAGACCGCTGCGCGCTTGGGACTCTCGGTACAAAAAGCCTTTCGCTGGCGCCACAAGTTTCTGGCCCTCCTCAACCAGCAAAAGCCCAGCGCCCTCTCGGGTATCGTCGAAGCCGACGAGACCTTCTTCCCGGTGTCCTACAAGGGCCAGCGCAAAGCCCTGCCGCGCAGCCCCAAGAAACGCGGGGGCAAGGCCAAGGACGGCTCTGGCAGCGAGAAGACCGCTGTGGTGGTGGCGGTGCAGAGGGGCACACAGGTGGCCTTTGATCAGGTGCTGGAGCGAACCACAGGCACGGCGCTGACCGAAGCGCTGCGCCCGGTGCTGGGCGCAGATGCGGTTCTCAGCACCGACGGCAACGCCTCTTACTGGACGGTGGCCGAAGAACTCAAAGTGGAATCTGGGTACTTTGTCTCGCAGTACCACGGCAAGGGCGGCAACGGACCTTGGCATGTCCAGAGTGTCAACCGCTACGGCTCCAGCTTGAAGTCTTGGATGGCGCGCTTTCGCGGTGTGGCCACCAAGTACCTGGCCAATTACCTGGGCTGGCGCCGTTTGCTGGACCGCTTCAGGGACCAGCTCACGCCCGAACAATTCCTGTTTCATGCGCTGCGCACTTCGTATCAATTATGATATACACGGTTAAGGATACCCTGAAAAACCCAACATCAAATGTGCTACAGCCTGCTGGGATTTCACCTGCTGGGATTTCTCTCAGTCCGAGCCCGTTTGCGCCTGAATTCGCCACCGATTAGCCTCATTTTTGGTCTTTTGCGGGCCTCTTGCCCGTTTTTAGGCGCGCTTATGCCTGCGCTCCCATCAGCTTGTGACGAACCATCCACAAGTTGGACAGCGCAAACAGCGTCTTGATCTGCAGCGTGTTCTTCTTCAGACCGCGGTAGCGCACCTTGGTGAAGCCAAACTGGCGCTTGATCACCCGAAACGGGTGCTCAACTTTGGCCCGAATGCTGGCCTTGATCTGCTCGACTTTGTTGATCAGCGCATCCAATGGCTTGTGGTCTGCGTCCAGTTTCTTGCGCTTGCCTGGGCGCATGGCGACGTGCCACTTGCAGTCGGCCTTGGCATCGGGGCGCTTGTCTGCACCTTGGTAGCCGGCATCGCCGAACACGTCCGTTTCCTGCCCGTGCAGCAAGCTGTTGCCTTCGGTGACATCGGCCACGTTGCCTGAGGTGCAGCGCACGGTATGCACCAGGCCCGAGTCGGCATCGACGCCTATGTGGGCCTTCATGCCAAAGTGCCACTCGTTGCCCTTTTGGCTTGAATGCATATCGGGGTCTCGGGCTTTGTCTTTGTTCTTGGTCGAGCTCGGTGCCGCGAGCAGGGTGGCATCCACAGCGGTGCCGGCCTTGAGCAGCAAGCCACGTTGCACCAGCAGTTCGTTGACAGTGGCCAAGATTTGCTCGGCCAGTTTGTGCTTCTCCAGCCGGTGGCGAAAGCGCAGGATGGTGCTCTCGTCGGGCAAGCGGCCAAAGGCGTCAAGCTGGGCGAATTCGCGGTACAGCGGGGTGTCAAAGAAGGCCTCTTCCATGGCCAGATCCGACAAGTTGAACCACTGCTGCATGAAGTGCACGCGCAGCATGGTCTCCAAGGCAAAGGGCGGGCGCCCGTTGCGCCCTTCGCAGTAGTACGGGGCGATGAGATCAACCAAGGCAGCCCAAGGAACTACGCTTTCCATCTGCTGCAAAAACACCTGCTTGCGGGTCTTGCGCGTGCACAGGTTCAGGTCAAAGCTGTTTTGTTTCATGGTGTTGAAGTGTGCCGCACGGAGCTTACATCTACCATACTGGTGAGGGTGGTTTTGCAGGGTTTCCTTAAAGAGAACTCAGCCCTTCAATACGAAATCCATCGAGGCCGTGGTGCGAGACGTCATGGCCATCAATCCGCAGGCTGTGATGGTCATCAAGTCGACCGTACCGGTGGGCTTCACCAGACCAAGCTCATGCCGGATGTTCAAGGGAAAGTCTCGACTATTTCGACTACGGGGTCAGGAAAATGAGTACAGTAAATGGCGGCTTAATATCACTTGCGCGGAGCGTGGTTCGTAACCACGAATTGTTATTTAGATTAGCGAAAAGAGAATACACTGCGCGCTTTCGTGGCAGCATTTTTGGTATAGCCTGGGCCGTACTAACACCGCTCGCTCTCGCCATGGCATATACGTTTGTTTTCGCAGGCATCTTCAAGATCAAGTGGGTCGGAGCTGCCACTGATCATGAAGCAACCTTCGCAATTAATTTACTCGTCGGCCTGGCGATCCATGGAGTTCTTGCCGAATGTTTGTCGCGCGCGCCAAGCTTGGTTCTATCTAACCCAAGTTACGTAACGAAGATCGTCTTTCCACTAGAAATCCTAGCTTTCACAATTATTATTCCAGTAATTGCCACGGCGGCTATTAACCTGTTGATCGTCGTTGTAATCAACTTGCTAATTAACAAAGAATTGCACGTAACTTTGTTATTTGCTCCAATAATCATTGCCCCCTATCTGTTATTTATCGTTGCGCTCTCCATGTTTGTGTCGGCGATTGGGGTCTATCTGCGTGACCTTGCGCATGTAATCGGCCTAGTTGTCACATTATCGATGTTTTTAAGCCCGGTATTCTTTTCATTGGAGGCTGTGCCCCCGACCATGCGAGAGGTTATTTTGTTTAATCCCCTAACCTTTCCAATTGAACAACTACGTCAAATAATTTTGCTGGGAAAGACGCCAAACTGGGTGGGCCTAGCTGGCTACACCACTTTCTCTTTGGTTGCGCTTTGGCTTAGCTACGGCGCCTTTCAGAGGTTGCGGAAAGGATTCTCCGATGTCGTTTGATGTAGCGATTCTGGCAACAAACCTGTCCAAAGCTTACAGAACTTATCGTCAACCGTCCGACCGGCTGAAACAGGCGCTTTACAACGGGGTACAACCTTTTTTTCGAGCATTCGGCAAGACTGGGCCTGAGCAAAGATACTATTCGGAACAATGGGCATTACACCCAATTAATCTTGAGATCAAACGCGGGGAAACGGTCGCCATCATCGGCAAGAACGGTTCAGGCAAATCCACGCTTCTTAGTTTGCTCTGCGGCACATCCTCAGCCACATCCGGAGAAGTACGACATTTCGGTCGCGTCGGCGCACTTCTCGAGCTTGGATCAGGGTTCAATCCAGAATTCACGGGGCGCGAGAATGTATATCTGAATGCTAGCTTGCTTGGCCTTTCGACCGTCGAAACCGAAGCGCGCATCCACGAAATTGCTTCGTTCGCGGATATCGGCGACTATTTTGACCAGCCGATTAAGACATATTCTTCCGGCATGACCATGCGCCTTGCCTTTTCCGTCATAGCGCATGTCGACTGCGACATACTTGTGATAGATGAGGCCTTGGCCGTCGGTGACGCATACTTTCAACAGAAGTGCCTCCGCTGGTTGCGTCAATTTCAGAAAACTGGAACGGTTGTATTTGTAAGCCATGATGTTGGTGCTGTCCTTTCCCTTTGCTCACGAGCAGTCTGGCTGAACGAAGGTAAGACGCAGATGATCGGCGTATCGAAGGATGTCTGCGAGGCTTACACTGCTTTTATTCACAAGATGATTACCGGTCAGAAGCTTGAATCACCAAATTCGGTTCCATCACAATATCCGCCAGACGAGTCATCCCAACTCGGACCCTCGAGCCCCGATTCGTCGCCCCCATCCTCAGACACTGCTGCGGCCGGAACTGTAATGCCGGCACCGTTACCCCAACCACCCCAGTCCCAGTCTGCTGTTTTCGATACGTTAGCCAATAGCGACAGTTTCGGAACGGGTATGGCGAAAATCATCAGTGGAAATTTGGTTTCACCAAATGATGCTGAACTGCCCATGCTCCAAGGCGGGGAAATTGTCAAACTGGTTATCAAAGTACAGGCCCTAAAAGCGTTGCTCTCGGTTATAGTCGGCTTTATCGTTAAAGATCGGCTTGGCCAACCGATTTTTGGCGACAATACATTGGAACGAAATAGTGGTCAGGCATTCGATTTGAGCGAACTTGATACGACAACCGTAACATTTGAGTTTCAGATGCCATTACTCGCGACTGGAAGGTATGCAATCACGCTTGCAGTTGCCACCGGAACACTTGCAGAACATATACAGCATCATTGGCTTCACGACGCGCTTATGTTCGACATCCACTCCTCTGTCGGTGGTGTGGTATTCGGTCTTCCCTCATCTCGTTCCACAATTTTGATCAATGACAACCAATCCTTGTCCTGAGGACGTGGGATATCGTAATTCAAATTAAATAAGGATGAATATGAACGATGTGTTCGATCGCATCTACGAAGAAAATACGTGGGGTAATACCGAATCCCGATCTGGTGACGGTTCGGACATCTCTGGCACAGCGCGTATGCGTAATTCGTTGGCAACATTGCTGAAGGATCTGAAGATTAAATCCATTCTCGATTTACCAGCCGGTGACTTTAACTGGATGCGGCTTATGAATCTGGAAGGGATTGACTATATTGGTGGCGATGTCGTCGCGCGAATCGCGGAACAGAATCAGGTCAGTTACGGCTGTGAAAATATTCAATTTCAGCAGCTGGACGCATGCAAAGACCCGTTGCCGCGTGTAGATCTCATTCTTTGCCGGGACATGTTGGTTCATCTCTCTTTCGCGGATTGTTGGTCTGCCTTGTCCAATTTCCGAAATAGCGGGAGCACCTACCTTCTCACTACGACATTCACGGCCCGTGATCCGAATCGTGACATTACGACGGGTCAGTGGCGTCCGTTAAATCTTCAACGGCCCCCTTTCATGTTCCCGAGACCCCTACACCTTATCGTAGAACACTGCAAAGAGTGGAACGGGTTTTGGGCGGATAAATGTCTCGGCCTATGGCGTCTTGAGGACTTAGACGTTGCAGCGCGATCGATCCGAAACAGGAGTTGGTAATCCATGAACATTCAACGACCGTTGGTATCCGTCGTCCTGCCAACCTACAACCGTGCACATCTTATTGGTCAAGCTATCACTAGTGCCCTGAATCAAACGTATCAGAATATTGAATTGATCGTTGTTGATGATGGCTCGACGGACAATACCGAAAGTGTGATCGCAACGTTTGACGACGAACGACTCCAATACATAAAACTTTCCAAGAATGTCGGGCGTTCCGCCGCTCGAAACCACGCACTACGCGCCGTGCGGGGTGAGTTTGTAGCCTTTCTGGATTCTGACGACTACTTCCTCCCCTTTAAGACCGAGCTTCAAGTCAGCTTCTTTGAGGCCAATCATGATGTACAAATGGTCTATACGGCTTCCGGTTGTGTTGCAAGTGATGACGAGCCAATCAAATATTTTTACCGTGCGCCGGTGTCAGGTCATCTGTACAATGAAATCGCATTCTTTAAGCCACTCACCATTACCCTTCCGACCGTTATGTTACGTCGCGAGGTTCTAGCCAAGGTCGGTGGCTTCGACGAAAAGATGGAGCGATTCGAGGACACCGATTTTTGGCGGCGAATATCCAAGCATTTCAAGATTGGGGCCATTGATGAGGTGACCTGCCACATACGCAGCCATGAAGGTAATCACATCAGCGCCTTTGAGCCCGTCACTTTCGAGCGCGCGATCGACTATTATCTCCAGAAAATCATGACTGAAGACAGCGATGTCGATCCACTGATTCTTCAGGCGGGTTCGCGGCGACTATGCGAGTTGTATGGCGCCGCATTGGTCGGGGTTCCTGGGGCGGATGCGTTGTCGAAGAAACTTACATCCAAAGGTCAAGCGCTGTTCCAACCATTGGTATCAATCGTAATCCCGGTATACAACGGGGAAAATTTCTTAGCGCAGGCAATCAATAGTGCGCTTGCGCAAACATACAAAAATGTCGAAATTGTAATCGTTAATGACGGCTCGACTGATGGGGGCGCAACGGAACGGATCGCACTCGCATATGGAGACCGTGTGCGCTATTTTTCCAAACCGAACGGTGGATGCGCATCAGCACTCAATCATGCGATTCAGCACGCACGCGGTCAATACATCTCTTGGCTCAGTCACGATGATCTGATAACGCCGACGAAAATTGAAAAGCAAGTCGCGTTTTTGGCGCAACAGGGGAATCCCGTTAAAACCGTCGTTTACGGGGACTATTCTGTATTCTATAGTGACGCCCCTCGGCACTCTGATGTCCCTGCCGTAAAATTTCCTGAAGTCAGGCCCGAATATTTTCGTTATTTCCTAACGACTCATAATATTCTTCACGGTTGCACTTTGCTTATCCCAAGATGTGCAATCCTTCAGCATGGGATGTTTGACGAAAACCTGAAAACCGTTCTGGATTTTGACCTCTGGTTCAAATTAGCAAAAGCGGAACGGTTTGTATTCCTTCCGGGGGTCGTAGTTCACGCCCGGGCGCACCAGGACCAGGATACGAATCGCAAGCGCGATGTGCACATGAAAGAAGCCAATGAATTATTAGCTCGTTTTGCTGAAGAGTTGTCGGATTCAGAGGTTAAAACAGGATCCAATCAACCTGGGGTAGTTGGCTACTATATAATTGCCGAGTCGTTGAAACGAAGGAATTTCCACGATGCGGCGTCGCATGTTCTTAGATTGGCAGAGAAGGCCGTAACCGACGCGATAAGCCTAGATTCGCCCTTGTCTCCAAGAGGGAATGAAGCATTAGAATCGTTACTCTTAATTGCTCGTAACACAGTTATGCAAGGTACCCTTGGATCCACAATGTTAGGTAACGAGTGTGCAGAACAGATTCAATATGAAGGGGTTGCAGTTGTTTCGGCAGCTGGCTTTGAGAGAAAAACAAATGTGACAAATCGCACACAAACTTCTCTTCTTCGTAGAATCGTCGGACCGCGGATAGTCAAACATGTTATTAGTGTATTGGTTCGACACCCTTTTGTGCAAAGAATAGCGCGTTTATGTGTTCGGAGACTTCCAGTAAGCGCACAGGTACGCCTAGCCAATGTTTGGCGCCAATTCAAAAATTGAAACACTGACAGAAAGCGAGTAAAACGTGAATACAATAAAGACTTTGATTAATAAAATATTTGAGTTTATTTCGTCGAAGCTTAAGACGACGAAAATCGAATCAGAGGTAAGCGCCGTCGGTGTTCGATCGCAACAAATCGAAGCCAGCGTACAACAGGCCTTTTATGTATTAAAAAACTGCGAACATAATATCAATGCACTCGCCGAATTTATGATGTCGCTTAGAGGGGAGATTCAGATCGAGATGCAACGCGTTCGCCTAGGCACAAGCGCCTCACCCGATGGTGGACTGGCTGTTGTGATGTACCTTGATTTGCTTGAAAATGTCCTTACTGGCTCGATTACGATGGATGGTGCTCAATCGGGTGTAGGGGAACAACCGTACGATCCCTTAAGACGCTCGCTTGGGCGAGATTGGCCGACGTCCGCTATGACAATGATCGGTAGTGCGCGCATGAGGAATCTGCGCAACCTGCTTGAAATGGCGTTGGAGAACGGTGTCGAAGGAGATTTCATCGAGACAGGCGTATGGCGGGGCGGCGCTTGCATTTATGCAAAGGCGATCTTTGATGCCCACGGAGCAAAGACACGTCAGGTATTTGTTGCTGACAGTTTTCGGGGGTTACCGCTCCCGAATGAAGTTGATTATCCGCAGGACGCTGGTGATACACACCATTCATACTCCGAGTTGGCGATTTCCAGGGGGGCTGTAGAGTCGCATTTTCGTCGATTCGGGTTGCTTGATCAGCGAGTAATTTTCATCGAGGGCTGGTTCTCAGAAACACTTGCTAAGGCACCTATAGATAAGCTTTGTGTGCTGCGCCTTGATGGAGATATGTACGAAAGCACGATTGTTGCGCTTGAGGCTCTCTATGACAAGATTACACCGGGTGGTTTTGTTATCGTCGATGACTATCTTTTAGAACCATGCGCACAAGCGGTAAACAATTTTCGGGCCAGACGTAGCATAACAGCACCGATGCATCAGGTGGACGGTGCTGCGGTCTGGTGGCGAGTATAGGATATGGCACACAGTCAATATCCTCTGCCCCCCCCCAGAGGAGGAGCATCCCGATGAAGGTCTTGGTCCTAGGTGCCACCGGCCTCCTCGGTAACGCCATGTTCCGCGTCCTGTCGCAAGCCGACAATCTCGCGGTTTGTGGCACGGTGCGTAGTGCAGCGGCGCAAATGCACTTTACGCCAGTGCTGGCAAGCCGTCTGATAAAAGTCGAGGATCTTGAGGATGCGACACAGCTTGTTGCGCTGCTCGATACGTTTGCTCCAGACACGGTGGTCAATTGCGCTGCACTGCCGCGAGCGCAGGCTCAGGATCCGACACGACTGATTGCCGTTTTCTCGCTGCTCCCGCGCCGACTGCAGCAACTCTGCCGAGAACGCGACATTCGACTCATCCAGATTGGGTCTGACGGCGTTTTCAGCGGCAAGCGCGGCGGGTACACCGAAAACGACCTGCCGGACGCGGAGGATTTATATGGCATCGCCAAAATTATTGGGGAAGTCGATGGTCCTCGCGCCTTGACGTTGCGCACCTCGATGCTGGGACCCGAGCTCGCAGGGCAAAATGGCCTGCTTTCCTGGTTCCTGCGCCAGGAAGGCGAATGCCGTTGCTATACGCGCGCGATCTTCTCCGGTTTTCCCACCGTGGTGCTGGCAGAGATTGTCCGCGATGTCGTCTTTCCGGATGAGAGTCTGCACGGCATTTACCACGTGGCCGCCGAGCCGATTTCAAAATTCGACTTGCTGGAATTAGTGCGTCAGCAATACGGCAAGCAAATCCAGATGATTCCGGATGACTCCGTCGTCATTGACCGCTCGCTTTCAGCCGAGCGTTTCCGCCGTGCCACTGGATACTCCTCGCCCTGTTGGCGAGACATGATCGCAACGATGCACGCATTCAATTTTGGACTGAGGGAAAGTTGATGTTCACGAATAAGGTAATCACTATCACCGGTGGTACGGGCTCATTTGGAACGCATGTCGTCAAGCTGTTTCTGAACACGGACGTTCAGGAAATTCGCATCTTCAGCCGCGACGAGAAGAAGCAGGAGGAAATGCGTATCGCAATGAACAACAGCCGTCTGAAGTTCTATATCGGCGACGTGCGCGATTACGAAAGCATCTCGCAGGCTCTGCGCGGCGCTGATTACGTTTACCACGCCGCCGCCCTGAAACAGGTGCCATCATGCGAGTTCTACCCGCTTGAAGCCGTTCGTACCAACGTATTGGGAGCCGGGAACGTCATGTCGGCAGCGGTAGCCAACGGCGTTCAACGCGTCGTCGTTTTGAGTACCGACAAGGCGGTTTACCCTGTGAATGCGATGGGCCAGACCAAGGCGCTGATGGAAAAGGTGATGGTCGCCAAAGCGCGCACTCTCGGCTCGCACGAGACCATGCTGTGCGCCACGCGCTACGGCAACGTCATGGCTTCGCGTGGCTCGGTCATTCCGCTCTTCATATCCCAGATCAAAGAAGGCAAACCCATTACCGTCACCGACCCGTCGATGACGCGATTCCTGATGTCGCTGGACGATTCTGTCGACCTCGTGCTGCATGCCTTTGAACATGGCACGCACGGCGATATCTTCGTGCAGAAGGCGCCTGCTTGCACGATCGGCGATCTGGTCGTCGCGCTGAAGGAGATTTTCAAGGCCGACAACCCGGTACGGATCATTGGAACACGCCATGGCGAAAAACTCTACGAGTCGCTGATATCGCGTGAGGAAATGGCTCGCGCCTATGACACGGGTCGCTACTACCGCATCCCCGCCGACAACCGCGACCTGAATTACGCGATGTATTTCACCGATGGCGAAGAACAGATTTCGGCATTGGACGACTACACATCGCACAATACGACGCGCTTGGGCATTCCCGAGTTGAAGGAGCTTCTGCTCGGGCTGGACTACATTCAGCGGCAACTCGCAGGGGATAGTTCCACCACGCCAAACGACCGGTAATGAGCAGAAAAATGAATCAACAGGAATCACAGGCACATGCGTGCGCCTTCTGCGATAGTAATCATTTGTCGCTTGTTATGGACTTCGGACAGGTTGCACTGGCCGGCGGTTTTCTCAAAGAGGAGCAATTCGCCAGCGAACGGAAATTCCCGTTGCGGGTTTACTTCTGCGACGACTGCTATTCCGTTCAGGTGGTCGACAAGGTGCCACCCGACGTACTCTTCCACAACTACTTCTATTTCTCATCGTCGATCGGAACGTTGCGCGATCATTTCCGCGGGTATGCAGAAGAGATCACCCGACGCTTCCTCGAACCGGCGAAGGCAACGGTGCTTGAGTTTGGCTGCAACGATGGCGTGTTGCTTCGGCCGCTGGCTGATCAGGGCATCCGTACAGTTCTCGGTGTAGATCCCGCGAAGAACATAGTTGCTACGATCAATGATCCGCGAGTCACGGTCATCAACGACTTTTTCACCGAAGACGTCGCCAGGCGCCTTGTGGCTGAGCATGGCAAGATCGACATGATCATGGCCAACAACGTTTATGCCCACATTCCAGACATTCAGGGCACCACGCGGGCCGTCGAACTGGCACTTGCTGACGACGGCATTTTTGTGTTCGAGGTGCACTACCTGGGTAAGGTCATCGCAGAAATGCAGTACGACATGATCTACCACGAACACCTTTACTATTATTCGCTGCTCTCGGCGATCAAGCATTTCGCGCGCTATGGCATGGTGGTGTTCGACATCAAGCCGGTACCGATCCACGCTGGATCCATGCGTTTTTACGTTTGCAAGCGGAACAGCAGATACGCTCAACCGTCCGAGGCGGTGAGAGACCTTGAGGCCGAGGAGCGAGCAAAGGGCTACGATAATTTCGTAACCTTCCAGCGTTTCTCGGAAGATGTCATGGGAACGCGCATCGCGCTTATGGAACTGTTGCGCAAGTTGAAGGCGGATGGAAAGCGCATTGCCGGTTATGGCGCCTCGGGCCGCGCAAATACGATGATTCAGTACTGCGGCATCACACACGAGCAACTCGATTACATGATAGACGACGCACCGGCCAAGGCTGGCTATTACACACCGGGATCGCACTTCCTCATCCATCCAAGCAGCGTGCTCGCGAGTGACGATGCACCTGATTATGTACTGGTCTTCGCCTGGAGCTTTTTCGACGAAATCTGCAAGCGCAACGCCGACTTTCTTGCAAGTGGCGGGCGCATGATCCTGCCGTTGCCGACGGTCTCGATATATCCGCCCGAGGTCTGAGCCTGCCTTCCCGTATTTCAATTCAACCCATCACCGGAGCAAAACGATGAGAGTCATGTCAATCTTTGGCACGCGCCCAGAAATGATCAAGATGTGGGCGACACTCAAGAAACTGGACGAACTGAATTTCGAACACATCATGGTGCACACCGGGCAGAACTTTACGCCCGAGTTGCGGGAGTTTTTCTTCACGGACCTGTGCCTGCGCAAGCCGGACTTCGAACTAAACATCGATACCTCGGGCTATGGCAAGGAAGTGGCCGATGTCATCCTGAAGTCGGAAGAGGTGATGGAAAAGACTCGCCCGGATGCACTGCTGGTGCTTGGCGACACCTACAGCGGCCTCGCTGTGTTGCCGGCCTCGCACCGTGGAATCAAGATATTTCACATGGAGGCCGGCCTGCGTGCCTGGGATCGCCGCATGCCCGAGCAGCGCAACCGCATCCTGATCGACCACATCAGCAACGTGCTACTTCCGTACAACCACTATCACCGAGAGAACTTGCTGCGCGAAGGCATTCATCCTTCCAAGATCATCGTTTCGGGTAACACCACCTTTGAGGCGATGCGAGCTTTCGCGCCGCAGATCGAAGCCAGCGACATACTCAGTCGCCTTGGGCTTGAAGCGCAGAAATACATTCTCGTGACTGCGCACCGCAGTGAAAACGTCGACAACCCGAAGACGCTCGCCAATATCTTCGAAGCACTGAAAAAACTGACTGAGCGCTTCCCTTTCGAAATCATCTTCCCGATGCACCCGCGCACGCAAAGCAAGCTCGCCGGCATCGAGATTCCGGCACGCCTGCGCATCATGGCACCGCTCGGCTTCTACGATTTCAACCGCTTGCTCAAGGAATCGTATTGTGTGCTATCGGACTCTGGCACGGCCGCCGAAGAAGGCCTTTTCTACAAGGTTCCGAACGTCAGCCTGCGCATGGCGACTGAGCGAATGGAAACGCTGGAAAGCGGATCGACCATTGTTTCGGGCATGTCAGCAGACAACATCGTCGAGTCCGTCGTCACTGCCGTCAGCCAGCCTTGGAGCGCACGCTACGATTTTGCCGACGACTTTTCGCCTTCGTCGGTTGTGGTCAATGCGCTACGCACCCAGATTACCAACTTCTTCTGACCGCAGACCTTGTCTGCTGAATTGTTCCCGCACGCGTCAGGGCCGCAACGTGTAGCGCTCATATCGACCGATTATCCGCCGTTGCGAACCTCGGCCGCTGTCCAGATGCACGATCTGGCTGTCGAGATGTGCAGGGCGGGACATTCGACTGTCGCCATTGTGCCGACTGTCGACCTGTCCGAAAAATGGACGAAGGAGACCAAGGACGGCGTCATCGTCCTCCGTATCCGGGCACCGAAAACGCGAGACATCGGTTATGTGCGGCGCACGCTCATGGAATTCTCGTTGCCATTTCTGATGCTCCTTCGTTTGCGCAAGACGCCGTTCGCGCGCATGCGCTGGAATGTCGTGGCATGGTATTCGCCGACCATCTTCTTCGGACCCCTGGTCTGGTATCTCAAGCGCACGAGTGGCTGCCGCACCTACCTGATCTTGCGCGACATCTTCCCGGAGTGGACGCTCGACCTTGGACTCATGCCCAAGGGGCTCGCCTACGCCTTTTTCAAGGCGATCGCGAACATCCAGTATGCGGTTGCCGATGTGATTGGAGTTCAGACGGAGTCGAACCTGATCTACATGGAATCGTGGCGAAATCGTCACGGCAAGAGCGTCGAGGTCTTGCACAACTGGCAGTCGCCCAAGCCAAACACGGGCTCCAGCATCGTCGTTTCATCCACGTTGCTGGCGGGGCGCAAGATCGCCGTATACATCGGCAACATGGGCGTTGCTCAAGGCATGGACATTCTGCTCGATCTGGCTGAAAGCCTGGCGCATCGCGACGATATCGGCTTCTTATTTGTAGGACGAGGCTCTGAGGTAGGCCGCCTCAAGGAAAGAGTGAGAATCAGTGGTCTTACTAACACCTTATTCTTCGACGAAGTGGATTCGAGCGAGATGCAGGGCCTCCTCGCACAATGTTTTGTTGGTCTGCTTGCATTGGATCCGCGCCATAAAACGCACAACATTCCAGGCAAGTTCCTGACCTATATCATGGCGGGCCTTCCCGTGCTGGCGCGCGTAAACTCGGGAACAGACCTCATGCGGCTAATCAACGATGAGGGAGTAGGTCGCGCGCTTGATTCCACCAATCCGGAACCCCTTCGCGAATTCCTCGAGTTGATAATCGACAATCCTGCGGAATACGAAGCTATGTCCCGATCTGGTCGGGTCCTTGCTACCAGAATGTTCTCGTCATCCAATGCCGTGAATCAGATCGTTGCAAGACCATGCAAAACCATAAGGTGAACACGCCCACGCCTGTCCTCATCGCTGGTGCTTCGGGCTTCATTGGCAGGCGGCTGCTGAGACAGGGCGACAGGGCACTAGTGCGCCGGCCGGCGGGTCTGGAAAACGAAGTCGTCGGCGCGCTCGATGATCCCGTCTCCCTTTCCTTGGCCTGCGAGGGCGTCGCGACGGTGTTTCACTGCGCGGGCTATGCCCATGCGTTTTCTTCATCCGACCCCGATGCCCATTGGCGCATCAATTTCGAGGGCACGCGCAAGCTGCTCGATGCGGTGGGCGAGGCGGGTGTCAAGCGCTTCGTCTTTCTTTCCAGCGTGAAGGCGATGGCCGAGCCGGGCGATGAGTGCGTCGATGAAGAGTGGCCCGGCGAACCGGTTACGCCTTATGGCAAGGCGAAGCGTGCGGCCGAGGATGCGGTCCTGGAAGCGGGCGTTCGATACGGTATGCACGTCGTCAATCTGCGTTTGGCCATGGTCTATGGACGAGGAGGCCGGGGCAATCTGGAGCGTATGGCGCGAGGGATTCAGAGGGGCTGGTTTCCACCGTTGCCGGAAACGGGCAACAAGCGGTCGCTCGTGCATGTCGATGATGTGGTCGATGCCATGCGCATGGTGGCGTTGCGTCCTGAGGCAAACGGCCGGACGTATATTGTGGCTGGACTAGACGCCTATTCAGGGCGGCAGCTTTATGACGCGATTCGGGCGGTGCTGGGCATGCCGTCCGGCCGATGGGCCGTGCCTGCCTGGGTTCTGCGTGGCAGTGGCCTGCTCGGGGATGGGGTGGGGCGTTTGACGGGGCGGGCGTTTCCACTCAACTCGGAGGTGGTCGCCAGGCTGCTCGGGTCGGAATGCTATTCACCAGCCAGGATCGAAGCCGAGTTGGGCTGGAAGGCGCGTATTGGCCTGCTGGATGGGCTCAGGGAGATGCTGGTAGGTTCGACTCCGAAAGCGCCCTTGAGTGCTGGGGCAACATGATCATCGTACGATGAAATACCATGAGCATTGTCTGATGAAGAGAATTTTCGACCTGCTGCTTGGTCTAGTCCTGGCTCTTGTCCTGGCCTTGCCAATCATCATCATTGCCCTCTTGGTCCGCCTGACATCGCTGGGGCCGGCCTTGTATTGGTCGGATCGGGTGGGCCGGAATAACGCGATTTTTCGGATGCCAAAGTTCCGCAGCATGCGCGTAGAAACCCCTGCGGTGGCAACGCATCTGTTGGCTAATCCTGGGGCTTATCTCACGCCCGTCGGTTCCTTTTTACGCAAGTCCAGCCTGGATGAGTTGCCTCAGATCTGGAGCATTCTCAAGGGCGATATGAGTTTCGTGGGGCCGCGTCCGGCGCTGTTCAACCAGAATGATCTTATTGCCTTGCGCACCGAGCAGGGGTTACACGAACTGCTGCCTGGCCTGACCGGATGGGCGCAAGTCAATGGAAGGGATGAGCTGCCGATTCCTCAGAAGGTGGCTTTGGATGCGGAGTATCTGGAGCGCCGATCGTTGCTTTTCGATATGAAGATACTTTGGATGACGGCGTTGAAGGTTCTGGCAAGGGATGGAGTGTCACATTGAAGCCCTCCATATTTAAGCTAGCCGTCCCCATCCTGGCCCTGCCGCGAGCGGCGAAGCGATTCGTCGCTTTGTCAGTCGATCTGGGCCTCTGCGTCCTGACCGTCTGGTTGGCTTTCTATCTGCGGTTGGGGGAGTTCGTTGCCCTGTCTGGCACCGCGTTGTGGGCGGTGGCTGCCTCAGTAGGCATAGCCCTACCCATCTTTGTGGTGTCGGGCCTGTACCGCGCCATCTTCCGCTATAGCGGCTGGCCAGCCTTGCTGGCGGTGGCGCGCGCGGTGGGCATTTACGGCTTGCTTTATGCCTCCGTTTTCACCGCCATTGGCGTTACCGGGGTGCCCCGTACGGTGGGCTTCATCCAGCCGATTCTGTTGCTGCTGTTCGTGGGCGCTTCGCGTGCGTTGGCCCGGGTCTGGCTGGGTGACCAGTATCTGAGCATCCTCAAGCGTGCTTCACGCCCCAAGGTGCTGATCTACGGCGCAGGCACCACTGGCCGCCAGTTGGCCGCAGCCATGGCCAACAGCCACGAAATGCAGGTGGCGGGGTTCCTGGACGACGACGACCGCCTGCATGGCCACGTGCTCAACGGCCAGCCCGTCTACAACCCGGCCGACCTGGACAACCTGGCCACCACGCTCAACATCTCCGACGTACTGCTGGCCATGCCCAGCCTGAGCCGCAAGCGCCGCAACGAGATCCTGAGCCAGATCCGCGTGGCCCGCGTGGCCGTGCGCACCCTGCCCAGCGTGACCGACCTGGCCCAGGGGAAGGTCAGCATCTCGGATTTGCGGGAGCTGGACATTGACGACCTGCTGGGCCGCGAACCGGTAACGCCCAATCACATCTTGCTGGTCAAGAACATCGTGGGCAAGGTGGTGTTGGTGACGGGCGCTGGTGGCTCCATTGGCAGCGAGTTGTGCCGCCAGATCCTGGCGGTGAACCCGGCCAAGCTGCTGCTGATCGAGCAGAGCGAATTCGCCCTCTACGCGATTCACCAGGAGCTGGAAGAGAAACTGGCTGGGCTGGACGTTGCCACGCCACCCGTACTGGTGCCCCTGCTGGCCTCGGTACAAGACGACGACCGTATGCGCGAGATCATGTCCACCTGGCACCCGGACACGGTCTACCACGCAGCCGCCTACAAGCACGTGCCGCTGGTGGAACACAACCCGGCCGCCGGCATAAAGAACAACGTGCTGGGCACGCTGCGCACCGCCCAGGCCGCCGCAGAAAGCGGCGTGAGCGACTTTGTACTGATCAGCACCGACAAGGCCGTGCGGCCCACCAACGTGATGGGTGCCAGCAAGCGCTTGGCTGAAATGGCGCTGCA
>VFQM010001520.1_pt1 | contig 20104 bp, 23 predicted proteins | sample 3512391 | NCBI WGS metagenome assembly VFQM01 (sample SAMN10412369, study PRJNA504923) | tailings metagenome | isolation source: Replicate 1 from Balatoc abandoned mine | place: Philippines | reverse complement strand
GCGTGATCGAGTTCTGGCGCAGCTCGGCCGTCATCATCCTGCTCTTCGTCTTCTATTATGCCCTGCCGGTGGTCGGCGTGACGCTGCCGGCGATGACCGTCGGCGCCATGGTGCTGGGGCTCAACATTGGCGGCTATGCCAGCCAGGCGGTGCGCGCCGGTCTGCAGGCACTCGACCGCGGCCAGAAGGAGGCCGGACAGGCGCTTGGGCTGTCACGGTCGGCGATCCTGCTCTGCATCGAGTTGCCGCAGGCGCTGGTGACCATGAGCCCGACCTTCATCAACCACGTCATCCAGCTGGTGAAGGCGACGTCGCTGGTGTCGCTCATCACGCTGACCGACATGACCTTCCGCGCCAAGGAGATATCCCAGATCGCATACGAGCCGGTGCCGATCTACCTGTCGCTGCTGATGGCCTATTTTGTCGCCTGCTATCCGATCGCGCTGTTCGGGCGCTGGGTCGAGCGGCGGGTCAGCCCGGCCAGGGAGGTCCGCCGTGGGATTTGACATCGGCTTTGCCCTGGCGACCGTGCCGGCGATCCTCAGCGCCATCGGCATGACCCTGCTCGTCGCGGCAGCGAGTTGCCTCGGGGCCGCCGCGCTCGGCTTCTGCCTCGAGCTCACGCGGCGGACCGGCGGTCTTGCCGGCCTCCTCGTCCGCTTCCTGATCGACTTCATCCGTGCCACCCCGGTGCTGGTGTGGCTCTACTGCCTGTATTTTATCCTGCCCTATTACGGCCTGCGGCTCGGCGCCCTGACCGTCGGCATCGCCGGGCTCAGCCTCTATTTCAGCGGCTATCTCGCCGAGGTCTTCAAGGCCGGCATCGACGCCATCGCCAAAGGCCAGCAGGAAGCAGCCATTGCCCTCGGCCTCGGCGCGCTCGACACCATCATCTTCGTCATTGCACCACAGATGCTGCGCAACATCGCCGCCCCCATGGGCAACTATTTCGTCTCTATCCTCAAGGCGACGCCCTATCTGGCGGTGCTGGCCGTGCCCGAGATGCTCGGTCGCGCCTTCGACATCGCCTCCGAAACCTATCGCTACGCCGAGCCGCTCACCGTTGCCGGCCTCATCTTCCTCGTGCTGGCGCTGGCGATCTCGCAAGCCGTCAAATGGCTCGAGCGGCGCCTGCTGACACCGCTGGCCCGCTGAATGGCCAGTGTGGAACCACCTCCATCGCGCTCCTTGCAGAAAGACCTCCATCCCATGCACGACAATGCTCAAGACCTCAGCGTCCAGATCACGGCGCTGCACAAATGGTACGGGACCTTCCATGTCCTGAACGACATCGACCTCACCGTGCCGCGCGGCGCCCGCATCGTCATCTGCGGCCCGTCCGGCTCGGGCAAATCCACCCTCATCCGCTGCCTCAACGGCCTCGAAAGCTACCAGCAGGGAACCGTGCTGCTCGGCGGGACGCGGCTGGGCGACAATGCCAGGCAAACCCAGCTGGCCCGCCGGCAGACCGGCATGGTGTTCCAGAGCTTCAACCTGTTCCCGCACCTGACCGTCCTTGCGAACTGCACCCTCGCCCTGCGCCGCGTGGCAGGCATGGCGCGTCACGAGGCCGAAAGCCTGGCGCGGCACCATCTCGAACGGGTGCGCATTCCCGAACAGGCGCACAAATATCCGGCGCAGCTGTCGGGCGGCCAGCAGCAGCGCGTGGCGATCGCCCGGGCCCTGTGCATGAACCCGCGCCTGATGCTGTTCGATGAGCCGACCTCCGCACTCGATCCGGAGATGATCAAGGAGGTGCTCGAGGTGATGACCGGGCTCGCCAACGACGGCATGACCATGATCTGCGTCACCCATGAGATGGGCTTCGCCCGCGAGGTCGCCGACGCGGTGGTGTTCATGGATCAGGGCTCCATCGTCGAGCAGGCAGCACCCGCCACATTCTTCTCGACGCCGAGCCATCCGCGCGCCCGCAGCTTCCTCAACACGCTGCTGCATTGACATGACGGCGTCGCCGGCGGGCTGGACACGCGTCTGGACATCTCTCGACTTCGACCGGGACGGCAAGCAGCATGACTGGCTGCGGTCGCCGTTCTCTTCCGACCTGTCCGCCTACGGCATCATCCCGATCCCGATCGTCTGCATCCGGAATGGCGAGGGGCCGACGGCCCTGCTGATTGCCGGCAATCACGGCGACGAATATGAGGGCCAGGTGGCGCTGAGCAAGCTGGCCCGGCAGGTCGAACCGGCAGACGTGCGCGGCCGCATCGTCATCCTGCCGGCGCTCAACCACCCCGCCGTGGTGGCGGGGCGGCGGCTGTCGCCGCTCGACGAGGGCAATCTGAACCGGCTGTTTCCGGGCGAAGCCAACGGCACGCCAACCCAGATGATCGCCCACTACGTCAGCTCGGTTCTGCTTCCCATGGCCGATCTTGTCATCGACCTGCATTCGGGCGGCAGGTCCCTGTCATATCTGCCCTGCTGCCTGATCCGCAGCGGCAAGACGGCATCCGAAACCGCAAGACTCATCGAACTCATGCAGGTCTTCGGCGCCCCGATCGGGTCGATCAGCGACGGCGCCGGTGGCGGCGGGGCAACGACGCTGTCCGCGGTCGCCCAGGCTGTTGGCGTGCCGGCGCTCACCACCGAGCTTGGCGGGGGTGGTACTTTTTCGCGGGCCGGCGAGGCCATCGCCACACAAGGCCTCCACCGCGTCCTCAAGCACATCGGCATCCTGCCCACTGCCGAGACCGAAGCGGCGCCGCCCGTCCGCCTCATGCGGGTCGACGGCAGGGACGCCTACACCTACGCCTCCATCCATGGCATCTTCGAGCCCGCTGCCGACATCGGCGACAGCGTCCATGCCGGCCAATGCGCGGGTCGCATTCATCCGATCGAAGGGCCGCAAAGGTCGCCCGAAGAAGTCCGCTTCGCCCAGTCCGGCCTCGTCGCCTGCCGGCGCGCGCCGGCCCTCACCGCGCCTGGCGACTGTCTGTTCAAGCTCGTGACCGACGTCGAGGGGATGTGACACGAGTTTGACCGCGGATGACGAGCCTCCAAAGAGAACTCGGTGGTCAGGCGTCATCACCTGGCCTGAGCCTGGGCTCACACCCATCCATCACCATCGGTCAATTCCGGTTTTCAGGGATAGCTTCGCAATTTTCACTGCCATAGAGGAGATGGTCCGCAAAGTTGTAGGAGGATGTATGAGGCCGAATTCGTCTGAGTGGCGTAGCTCGAAGGCTTACGATTTCATTGGGACGGTAACGGCCGATGCACTCGCCTGGGAATTCCTGCGCAGGAACCCAGCCTACCAGCGAGAATTCGCAGAGCTTCAGAATTTCGGCTCCACGCAAAATGCTCCTTCCCTGAATGCGTTGCGGACGCAGTGGGGGTTGCGATTTCCCAGCCAATCCTGAGCGGCCGGCAACAACACAGCCGGTCTACTGGACACCCGAGGTCGATCCAGGGGTCATCCTGCTCGTCAACACCCCACCACTTCTGACAGAGGATGCCCATGTCCAGGCGGCACTGCCGCCAGCGGTTTCGCAACGCGACGAGCTCGGTGAACATATGCGCACCTTTTCTGCGGCAAATGGCTGCCAGATCGCGCTCGTCCATGGCACCGAGAGCACGAACGCGCTAGCCGCCATAGTGCCGCTCGATGCCAAGGCATCCGAGCGCCTTTCATCGCTCGACAGGTTTGTCAGGTCTTTCAAAGGACGCAACTTGCCGGACAGGCGCCTGACGTCATCGCAACGCACGCGACTTCGACATATGCTGCGTGCCCTGGACGGCCGTGACGAAGGGGCCTCCCATTTCGAAATAGCCCATGTGCTGTTCGGCTCGCGTTTCGTCGTCGCTGCAGAATGGCAAGAGTCACCATTTCGCTACGCAACGCTCCGCCTCATGCGCGATGGCCGCAAGATGATCGACGGCGGCTACCGCCAGTTGCTGCGATCCAGGCGTCGCGGCTCCTGAACGTGTAGGCAAAGCCGGCGGCACCGTGCCTGTGCGAAATAGGCCCTGCTCATTTCGCACCTGAACAGCGCCTTGCCCCTTCTCCATCATCGCCCCTGTCCGCCGCTTGATCTCAACGGCTTTCACAAACGCGATGGAGACGTCCGATGAACGGTCGAAACACCGGCTTGCCGCCGCGCTTTCTGCGCACCAAGGAAGCGGCCGACTTCCTCAGTCTTTCCGCCCGCACCCTTGAAAAGCATCGCACCTATGGAACCGGCCCCGCCTACCACAAGCTCGGGGGTCGCGTCGTCTACGCCATCGACGATCTCAAAGCCTGGGCCGATCGCGGCGCGGTGACCTCCACTTCCGATCCGCGTGGAACCGTGCTGCCCGCCAAGCGCTACGCGACGACGCCTCCGGTCCATGCCGGGCGCTACCCCCGCTGACCGCGCGATTGCTCGCCTTTGTCGGCACGACATCGCCCACCGTCGGAGCGCGGGCAGCTCGATCTGTTCCACGCGCTGCCCGGCGACTTCGCGCCTCGAGACGCGCAGGACCTCATGGCCTATCCGTTCTTCTCCCTCGCAAAATCCAAACGTATCGCCCCCATCGACTTCAAGGCTCGAGACGTGACCATCCGGGTCGAGGCCGTCCCGGATCATGGCATGGCCACGATCTGGGACGCAGATATCCTGATCTGGGCGGCTAGCCAGATCGTCAACGCCCGCGACGCCGGCCTGCGGACGTCGCGACTGATGGCGACAACGCCCTATGAAATCCTGACCTTCACCAGCCGCGGCGTGAGTTCGCGCGACTACCAGCGCCTGAAGGCCGCGCTCGACCGGCTTCAATCGACCACCGTGGCGACTTCCATCCGCCAGCCCGCCGAGGGCCGCCGCCATCGCTTCTCCTGGATCAACGAGTGGCAGGAGCGCACGGATCGCGACGGACGCCCAATCGGTATCGAGCTGATCCTTCCCGACTGGTTCTATCGCGCCGTCCTCGATGAAGCGCTCGTGCTGACGATCGATCCTGCCTATTTCGGCCTGACCGGTGGCCTCCAGAAGTCCGGCAGCCTCTCGCCGCTCAAGCATTTTGCCTACGACCTGCGCGACATTGTCCGCCGGCAGCCCCTGCCCGGCTATCGCCTAGGTATCGAGCGCAATGACGATGGCCCGGACATACTCACCTTCGTCGCCACCGATCCATCCTCTTTCTTCCCGCCGCGCCCGCGCCGGAAACCATTAACGCACCCTGGGGACAAGCCGTGAATATGCTCGTGCTATCGGGGACCGCGCCTATCGTGCCATCGGGGACCCGATCCTCGTGCCTTCGGGGACTGGTATCGACGTTTCCTCGTCGCAATTCAAAGCCTTGTGGCCACTGTAACTTAACTAACCTGGATTCCTTCGGAATCTTTCTAACGAACCCGCACCAATACAGGCCTGAGGACAACCTCGCCGCACTGGCCAGGAGCTCGGTCATGGTCGTCGCGCTCCTCGATCAACAAGGCGGCACGCTCACCCGGCACAGCCGGAAACCTGAGCGCGCGAATTCCCTTCCACACCAGGAAAAACACATCATGAGCGGCATCGCGGCTTCCCGAATGCGCAGCTCGACGCTGGCCGGGCTCCCCGCAGGCTCCCTCACCCACGTCGAGGTAACCTGGATCGAGAAGAAGATCGAGCGCTGGATCCGCTTCGGAAGGGCAGCGCAAGAGCAGGTCATCGACCGCCGCCGGCGCGTTCTCTCCTTCCGGCCGGATACCGTCTTCGCCTTCGTTCGCTGGGCCGCCAATGATTTCGGCACGATCATCTCGCGCATTGACGTCGTGCGCGCCACCGGACTTGGCGAAGCCTACCAGACACTCCCCTTCGTGCGTCCCGGCGGCGAGATCCTGCTCAAGATCGATGGCTGGCCGAAGGTCGAGCGCGTGCTGCAGGCGATCGACGCCATCGAGCATCTCGGCATCGACCCCGAGGCAGTTTCACCAGACTACTGGCGGCACATCCACAACCGCATGAGCGCGGGCCAGGAGCCACGGGCTTACACGATCGGCCAGCATCGAGCCTTCCTCTTGCGCCAGAGGGCCGAGCCATGAGCCGCACGAAATTGGCCCTCTCCACGATGCTCGCAACGCTGGGCGTCGGGCTGCCGGCACTCACGCCCATGCCGATCAAGTTCATCTGGAATGCCTCGGCCAGCGCGCCGGTCGGACTCTACAGCATCGACTCCGCCGGGCCATTCGAGGTCACTGATCTCGTCGCGATCGACGTGCCCGAACCGCTCCGGACATTTCTCGCCGAGCGTGGCTATCTGCCGAAGGGCGTGCCGCTCCTCAAGCGCGTCCGTGCCATATCCGGGCAAACAATCTGCCGCTCGAACCTGGCCATCACCGTCGACGGCATCGCGGCTGGATCCGCGCTCGAGCGCGATCGCTCCGGCCGACCGCTGCCCGGTTGGCAGGGCTGCCTGCGCATCCCTGTCGGCGAAATCCTCCTCATGAACTGGAAGGTCCGCGACAGCCTCGACGGTCGCTACTTCGGCGTCACCTCCACCAACCGGATCATCGGCCGTGCCGTCCCTTTGTGGACCTCCGAGGAGGGCAACGGCCGCTTCGAATGGCGCGCGCAAACCCGGTGAACGCGCGACCGACGGCGCGTGTCTCGCCGCCGAACTCATCACCGCCCACCAACATGAGGAGCCTTTCATGGCACAGATCGGACAGTTTACGCGCGAGGCAGGTGGCTTCTTCGGCCGCGTTCACACCCTCGCCTTCGACCTCGAGCTCAGCATCGTTGCGGCCGGGCCGAGCGAGGCCGAGAACGCACCCGACTATCGTGTGCTGCGCGGCGCGGAAGATGGGCCGGAGGTCGGCGCAGGCTGGTCACGCAAGAGCGATAAAGCCGGCGAGTACATCTCGCTGCTGCTCGACGACCCGACCTTCGCAGAACCGATCCGGGCGCGCCTGTTCCAGAACGGAGCCGACACAACGTCATGGTCGCTGCACTGGAACCGGCCGCGCGATCGCAGCGAGACAGCATAACCGATGTCCCCCCGCGACACTCCCATCGCTCGACGGCTGTGCATCCCGCGCAGCCGTCCGGACGCCGGATGGAGAGGCAATGCCCGCCATCTCGCGCTCCTCCTTCTTTCCGGCTTCGTCCTGTCGGCATACCCGACCGCACCGGCCAATGCTCTGGCAAGCGCCGAGTATCAATCGAGACGCGCCGATCCCTACGCCGCTCACGTCACAGATGCCTCGCAGCGCTTCGGTATTCCCGCCGCATGGATACGCGCTGTCATGCGCAAGGAGAGTGCCGGCGACGTTCGCGCCGTTTCCATCGCCGGCGCTCGCGGCTTGATGCAGATCATGCCCGCAACCTGGGATGACCTGCGTGCCCGGCTGGCGCTTGGCCGAGATCCCTTCGATCCGCGCGACAACATCCTCGCAGGAACCGCCTATCTCCGCGAGCTGCACGATCGCTACGGATCGCCTGGCTTCCTTGCCGCCTACAATGCGGGGCCGGCGCGTTACGAGGCCTATCTCGCCGGACGTCCGTTGCCGGCGGAAACCCGCGCCTATGTAGCAGCGCTCGCTCCGCTTGTCGGCGGCACGCTGACCGATCCAGCGCCAATGAGCACCGCAGCGATTGCGGCGGAAACGCTCCCCTGGCGTCGCTCACCGCTCTTTGTTCAGGTCCCTGTGCACATTGCCACCGTCGCGCTCGACGGAGCGAATTCCGCGACGGCGGCGAACGCCATCGTGCGCGATGTCTCCGCCGTCACGCCGCGATCGAACGGCCTTTTCCCTGTGCGCTTCGATGCGGGAGGTCCGAAATGACGCAGATCGCGGGACGGAGCGGCCTTTCGTGCAACGGGGGAGGCTGGGCGGGAAACGGAGGAATCGCAGGGAAACACGACAGGCTAAGGCAAGGTAAAAGTGCCTGCCCGGAACACTCTAAGCCACTGACATGGCTTGTGTTTTCACGGGCATGCCGAGCGGTCGCGGGCATATTGCCCGAATATCGCGAGTGCTTTCAACGCTTCGATATGCACGGCCTGCCTCTCGCGGCGATTGAGTCACGGCCATGAGCGAAGGCGACAGTGACTTCCACATCAAGCCAGGGCGCATCCGCTCTACGCGGGCACCGAAGGCCAAGAGCTTCGTCAATCAGGTGTTCGCCGCGGCGAAGCGGGCCGGACACACCTCAGGCGGTGCTCCGTCGGGGCAAGCAGGCCGCCGACTTGGCCATTCGACCTTCGGGCGCGGGCGCAATGTCTTCGGGCGATCACGCATCTTCTCGTCCCATCGCCGCGTCGTCATCAAGGCGCGCGTCGCCCGCCATCAGGGCCGCACGTTCCGCTCAGCACCGCTCGTCGCTCACGTCTCCTACCTCAAGCGTGAGGGCGTCAGCCGCGACGGCGAGAAGGGCGTGATGTTCGACGCGAACGCCGATCGCGTCGACGACCTCGCCTTCGCCGATCGCTGCAAGGACGATCGCCACCACTTCCGGTTCATCGTCTCGCCGGAGGACGCGGCGGAGATGACGGACCTCAAAGCCTTCACCCGCGATCTCGCGCAGCAGATGGAAGCCGATCTCGGCACGCGGCTCGACTGGATCGCCGTCGACCACTGGAACACCGACAATCCGCATGTGCATCTGCTCGTGCGTGGCGTCGACGACACCGGCGCGGATCTCGTGATCTCGCGTGACTACATCAGCCGCGGACTGCGTTCCCGCGCCGAGGATCTGGTTGACATCGAGCTCGGTCCGAAACCCGAGCACGAAATCCGCAGCGCCCTCGAAAAGGAAATCACCGCCGAGCGCTGGACGCGGATCGACGCCGAGATCCAGCGGGCCGCCGACGAGACCGGCTACATCGATCTCAGGCCAGACAGGACCGGGCCGTCCGATCCGGAGCTCCGCCGCCTGATGGTCGGGCGCCTCCAGCATATCGAGAAGATGGGGCTGGCGATCCAGGGCGATCCCGGCCAATGGGTGATCGGCCTCGAAGCGGAGCGCACGCTGCGCGATCTCGGCATGCGCGGCGACATCATCAAGACGATGCATCGCGCATTCTCTGACCGCGGCCAGGAGCGCGGCGTCGCCGACTATGTTGTCGACGGCAGCACGTCTTGCACTCCGATCATCGGCCGGCTTGTCGATCGTGGCCTCCACAACGAGCTGACCGGCGAAGCCTATGCCGTCATCGACGGCGTGGACGGGCGCGCCCACCATGTCCGCTTCCGGGGTATCGAAGCCTTCGATCAGGCTCCGGCCAATGGCGGCATTGTCGAAGTCCGTCGTTTCGGCAGCCCCGACGACCAACATCCGACCCTCATGCTGGCCAACCGCTCCGACCTCGATCTGCAGGCACAGGTCACCGCGCCGGGCGCAACCTGGATCGATCATCGCCTTGTCGAGCGCGAGGCCATGCCTCTGTCGCAGAACGGATTTGGCCGTGAGGTACGCGACGCCATGCAGGCCCGCGCCGAGCATCTTTGCGATCAGGGTCTCGCCCGGCGTGACGGACAGCGCATCGTCATGCAGCGCGATCTCCTCGCCACGCTGCGCCGGCGCGAGCTCAATGCCGTCGGCGAGAAGCTCTCGGCCGAGACCGGCCTGCCGCATCTGAAGGCGCAGGCAGGCGAGCACGTCGCCGGCACCGTGCGCCGGCGTCTCGCTCTCTCCTCCGGACGCTTCGCCATGATCGACGGCGGCTTCGGCTTCCAGCTCGTGCCCTGGGCGCGCGACCTCGACCGCAAGCTCGGCGAACATGTCGCCGGCCTCGCCAAGGTCGGCGGCGGCATCGAATGGTCGATCGGACGCAAGCGCGGCCTCGGCCTCTGACAACGACGAGAAAGGATCCCCATGTCCGCGACCAAAATCCTCTGGGGCCAGATCACGGTGGTCTTCGTCATCGTGATCGCCACGACCTGGGCGGCCACGCAATATGTCGCCTGGCAGCTTGGGTTTCAGGCACAGCTTGGAACGCCCTGGTTCAAGCTTGCCGGCATTCCGATCTACTACCCGCCGGCCTTCTTCTGGTGGTGGTATTTTTTTGACGCCTACGCGCCCGACATCTTCAACAAGGGCGCCTTCATCGCTGCCTCCGGTGGTTTCATCGCCATCGCCGTCTCCATCGGCATGTCGGTCTGGCGGGCGCGCGAAGCCAAGAACGTCCAGACCTATGGCTCGGCGCGATGGGCCGAGAAGAAGGAAGTGGCGGCGGCAGGTCTTCTCGGCGCCGACGGTGTCGTCCTGGGTCGGATCGAGCGCGACTATCTGCGCCACGACGGTCCGGAGCATGTGCTGTGCTTTGCACCGACGCGTTCGGGCAAGGGTGTCGGCCTCGTCGTCCCGACGCTTTTGACCTGGCCGGGCTCGGCGATCGTCCACGACATCAAGGGCGAGAACTGGCAGCTCACGGCCGGCTTCCGTGCCAGGCACGGACGCGTGCTGCTCTTCGATCCAACCAACCCGAAATCTGCCGCCTACAATCCGCTGCTCGAGGTCCGCCGCGGCGACTGGGAGGTCCGCGACGTGCAGAACGTCGCCGACGTCCTGGTCGATCCGGAAGGCTCGCTCGACAAGCGCAACCACTGGGAAAAGACCAGCCACTCGCTTCTCGTCGGCGCCATCCTGCATGTCCTCTATGCCGAGGAAAACAAGACGCTCGCCGGCGTTGCCGCTTTCCTGTCCGATCCGCGCCGTCCGATCGAAGCGACACTCGCCGCGATGATGACGACGCAGCATCTCGGAGACTTGGGCCCTCACCCGGTCGTGGCGTCGACGGCGCGGGAACTGCTCAACAAGTCCGACAATGAGCGCTCAGGTGTGCTGTCGACTGCCATGTCCTTCCTCGGTCTCTACCGCGATCCGGTGGTCGCGGAGGTAACGAGCCGTTGCGACTGGCGCATCGCCGACCTCACCACCGATGCAAAGCCCGCCACGCTCTTCCTGGTGGTGCCGCCTTCCGATATTTCCCGAACGAAACCGCTGATCCGCCTGGTCCTCAACCAGATCGGCCGACGGCTCACCGAGGATCTGCACGCCAGGGAACGCAAGCATCGCGTCCTGATGATGCTCGACGAGTTCCCCGCGCTCGGCCGCCTGGATTTCTTCGAGTCCGCGCTCGCCTTCATGGCCGGCTATGGCATCAAGAGCTTTCTGATCGCCCAGTCGCTCAACCAGATCGAAAAGGCCTACGGCGCCAACAACTCGATCCTGGACAATTGCCATGTGCGCGTGAGCTTCGCCACCAATGACGAGCGGACCGCCAAGCGCGTATCGGATGCCCTCGGCACAGCCACCGAAATGAAGGCGATGAAGAACTATGCCGGCCATCGGCTTTCGCCATGGCTCGGCCACCTGATGGTTTCGCGCTCGGAGACAGCACGCCCGCTGCTGACCCCTGGCGAGGTAATGCAGCTCCCGCCGGCCGACGAAATCGTCATGGTCGCCGGCACGCCACCGATCCGGACGAAGAAGGCCCGCTACTACGAGGACGCCCGCTTCCGCGAACGTGTGATCCCACCGCCAGATCCAGGCAAATTGGCGCGCACATGTCGAGGCGATGCCTGGTCGACGGTACCCGCGCGGAAGCCCGATCCGGCACTCGTGTCCAACCAGGCGCCTGACAATGCCAATGCCGGCCCGCGCCGAGAGCCCGAACTGCCCGACCACATCGCCATCGCCAAGGAGACCACGGACCAAAGGCCGGCAGGGGAATTTGCACACTTCCTCGATGACGAGCCCGAAGACGCCGCGCGCCAGCGCCAGACGCTGCGCCGCCAGATGACAGGCATCGCACACCAGGTCGCCCTCGACCCGGGCGATGGCATGGAGCTCTGACGCCATGCGGGACCGTCTCAATCTGACCCTGCCGGTGGAGCTCATCGGCCGCATCAATGAACTGGCCGAACGAAAGAGGCTCCCCAGGTCCGCAATCGTCGAAGCGGCCGTTACGTCCTTTCTGTCGCCTGACCACGCCGATGCGCGGGAAGCGGCGTTCGCCCGCCGCCTTGACCGTCTCACCCGCCAGGTTCAGCGCATGGAGCGAGATCTCGGCGTAACGGCGGAAACACTCGCGCTGTTCGTCCGCTTCTGGCTGTCGATCACCCCGCCACTGCCGCCCGAGGCGCAAGCAGCGGCGCAGGCCAAGGGGCGCGAACGCTTCGACGGCTTCGTCGAAACGCTCGGCAAGCGCCTCCAGAAAGGCCAGAGTTTCCTGCGGGAGATTCCGGAGGATGTTCCCGCAAGCCTCGCGAGCGATGATCCCGGATGAGAGGGTTGCCACCAGCCTCCTTTCAATGTAGTAACGTACCTACATTATTGATGGAGGTCGATCCCATGACCATCACGACCTTGTCGAGCCGCGAACTCAACCAGGATGTTGGACGTGCAAAGAAGGCGGCATTGAACGGCCCGGTTTTCATCACGGACCGTGGCAAGCCTGCCCATGTGCTGTTGAGCATCGAGGACTACCGCCGGCTGACGGACAAGCATCGAAACATCGTGGACGCACTCTCCATGCCGGGTCTGTCCGATATCGAGTTCGATCCCCCTCGCGCCACTATCCACAGCCGTGAGGTTGATCTTTCCTGATGTTTCTCCTCGATACGAACGTAATTTCCGAATTGCGGAAGGCTGGAGACGGCAAGGCGGATCCAAAAGTCGTCGCGTGGCTGTCACGGAGCGACGCGGCGAACTTCTTCATTTCCGCGATCTCGCTGATGGAACTGGAAATCGGCGTTCAGCGCATGGAGCGGCGCGACCCTCAACAGGGAATGGGCCTGCGCACCTGGATGGATACCCACGTCATCCCAGAATTTGCCGATCGCACCCTTCCGATCGACGCCTCGGTCGCCTTGCGCTGCGCCCGGCTGCATGTTCCAGATCCACACGCCGAACGTGACGCATTGATCGGAGCGACAGCGCTGGTCCATGGAATGGCGGTCGTGACACGCAACGTCACCGATTTTGCAACATTTGGGGTCACGCTCGTGAACCCATGGGAAACTTGATCGAAAGGGTCACGCCTCGCCCCTTTTGACCTGCCTGTCTGCGCTCCATAACGAAAGCATGACAAGGGCTGCGCCGAGTCGACCCTGCATCCTGTTTCCTGCCTCGGACATCGTGTAATTCCAACGCCGCCTTCGAAGGCGGCTCCGCCGATCTCCTGTATTTGTACGCTGCACTACGCACGCCGCTCTAACCTGTTGAAGCGGCCAAATATTTGGCTCTCTTGATCATCCCCGATCGGGGGCGCGCCTTGCGCAACCCCGCACGAGAACGGGGACGACGTGGCAACTTCTCAGAAAACCTCCGAGGCGATCCTGCGTGGTGAGCGCATGTTGCGCACCGCACTTGGTCCGGCAATCTCCGGCTTCCTGGAAGACCCGTCCATCGTCGAGGTGATGCTCAATCCCGATGGGCGGCTCTGGATCGACCGGCTTTCCGGCGGGCTTGAGGAGACTGGCCATACCCTGTCCGCGGCCGACAGCGAACGCATCGTTCGCCTCGTGGCCCACCATGTCGGCGCGGAGGTCCACCCTGGCAATCCGCGCGTCTCGGCCGAGCTTCCCGCAACGGGCGAACGGTTCGAGGGCCTATTGCCTCCCGTGGTGGCGGCTCCGGCCTTCGCGATCCGAAAGCTTGCTGTCGCCATCTTCACGCTCGACGACTACGTGGCAGCAGGCATCATGGCGGCAGGGCAGGCAACGGCGCTGCGTGAGGCCGTCACCAAGCGGGCCAACATTCTCGTCGCCGGCGGCACCTCGACCGGCAAGACCACGCTCACCAATGCGCTGCTCGCCGAAGTCGCCAAGACATCAGATCGCATCGTCCTGATCGAGGATACGCGCGAGTTGCAATGCGCCGCGCCCAATCTCGTGGCCCTGCGCACCAAGGACGGGCTCATCTCGCTCGCCGATCTGGTGCGCTCCTCGCTTCGCCTGCGCCCCGACCGCATTCCGGTGGGCGAAGTGCGCGGCGCCGAAGCGCTCGATCTCCTCAAAGCCTGGGGCACCGGCCATCCCGGCGGCATCGGCACCATTCACGCCGGCTCTGGCATCGGCGCTTTGCATCGCCTCGAGCAACTCATCCAGGAGGCGGTCGTCACCGTCCCGCGCGCGCTCATCGCCGAGACCATCGATCTCGTCGCGGTTCTTTCCGGCCGCGGCTCCGCGCGGCGCCTGGCCGAACTCGCCCGCGTCGAGGGGCTCGGCCCCGACGGCGACTACCGCATCACTTCCATTACCCCCAGCAACGCAGGAGCCTTCGCATGACCCTGTCCATTCCCCGCGCAGCGCGCCGTATCGCGGTTTTCTGCCCGGTCGTCGCCCTCGCACTCGCCGCCGCGCCGGCAGCACACGCTTCGGGCTCTTCCATGCCCTGGGAACAGCCACTGCAGCAGATCCTGCAATCGGTCGAAGGCCCGGTCGCCAAGATCATCGCCGTGATCATCATCATCGTGACCGGCCTGACGCTTGCCTTCGGCGACACTTCGGGAGGCTTCAGGCGTCTGATCCAGGTCGTCTTTGGCCTCTCGATCGCTTTCGCCGCATCGAGCTTCTTCCTCAGCTTCTTCAGCTTCGGCGGCGGAGCGCTCGTCTGATGGAGGAGCCGGTCCCCGGATTCAGCGCGCCCGTCCATCGGTCGCTCACCGAGCACATTCTTCTGGGTGGTGCGCCGCGCTCGATCGCCATCCTCAACGGCACCTTGGCTGCAGCCCTGGGCCTCGGCCTGCGGCTATGGATCGTCGGAATTGCGCTCGGCCTCATCGGCCACCTGGCGGCCGTCTGGGCGGCCAAGCGCGATCCGCTGTTCGTCGACGTCGGGCGCAGGCATCTGCGCATCCCCGGTCACCTCAGGGCGTGAGTTGGCCGCGATGATGAACCTTGCCGAATACCGCAACCGCACTGCCCGGCTCTCGGACTTCCTGCCCTGGGCAGCGCTGGTGCGCGAAGGCGTCATCCTCAACAAGGACGGCAGCCTCCAGCGTACCGCCCGCTTCCGCGGCCCCGACCTCGACAGCGCCGTGGCGGCCGAGCTCGTCGCCGTGGCAAGCCGTCTCAACAATGCCTTCCGCCGCCTTGGTTCCGGCTGGGCGATCTTCGTCGAAGCGCAGCGCCATGCTGCCGGCGCCTATCCGGAGAGCACATTCGCGGACGCGGCCTCGGCCCTTGTCGACGCAGAGCGCAAGGCCGACTTCGAAGAGGCCGGCGCCCATTACGAGTCCAGTTACTTCCTGACCCTCACCTGGCTGCCGCCTGCCGAGGACGCCGCTCGCACCGAGGCCTGGCTCTATGAGGGCAAGGCCGAAACCGGCGTCGATCGGCATGAATTCGTCACCAGTTTCATCGACCGCACCAACCGTGTGCTCAATCTCGTCGAAGGCTTCATGCCCGAAAGCGCCTGGCTCGACGACGCCGAAACGCTGACCTATCTCCATGCCTGCGTTTCGACCAGGCGTCATCGCGTCCGCGTTCCCGAGACGCCGATGCATCTCGACGCGCTCCTCGCCGATCAATCCCTGACCGGCGGACTCGAGCCTCGTCTTGGAGAACAGCATCTTCGCATTCTCACCATCGTCGGCTTTCCGACCGCGACCACGCCGGGGATTCTCGACGAACTGAACCGCCTCGCATTCCCCTACCGCTGGTCGACCCGCGCCATTCTCCTCGACAAGACCGAGGCAACCCGTCTGCTCGCCAGGATCCGCCGGCAGTGGTTCGCCAAGCGCAAATCGATCGCCGCGATCCTCAAGGAGGTGATGACCAACGAGGCGTCGGCGCTTATCGACACCGATGCCGCCAACAAGGCAGCGGATGCGGATCTCGCGCTGCAGGAACTCGGCGCCGATCATGCCGGCCAGGCATATGTGACGGCAACGCTCACGGTCTGGGACGCCGACCCGCGCGTCGCCGACGAGAAGCTGCGGCTCGCCGAGAAAGTCATCCAGGGCCGCGACTTCACCGCGATCGCCGAGACCATCAACGCGGTCGACGCCTGGCTGGGCTCGCTGCCCGGTCACGTCTACGCCAATGTCCGGCAGCCGCCAGTCTCCACCATCAATCTCGCCCACATGATTCCGCTGTCGGCCGTGTGGGCGGGCGAGGAGCGGGACGAGCACTTCGCAGCTCCTCCTCTGTTGTTCGGCAGGACGGAGGGCTCGACCCCGTTCCGGCTTTCGCTTCATGTGGGCGACGTCGGCCACACGTTGATCGTCGGCCCAACGGGCGCGGGCAAATCGGTGCTGCTCGCGCTGATGGCGCTCCAGTTCCGTCGCTACCGCCGCTCCCAGGTCTTCGCCTTCGACTTCGGCGGCTCGATCCGCGCCGCAACGCTTGCCATGGCCGGTGACTGGCACGATCTCGGCGGCGCCTTCGGCATTGACGTTGCAGAACCCGTCCAGCTCCAGCCACTCGCGCGCATCCACCATGTGCCGGAGCGAGCCTGGGCCGCCGACTGGCTGATCTCGATCCTTGCTCGCGAGAGCGTGCAGATCACGCCGGAGGTCCAGGAGCACCTCTGGTCGGCGCTGACGTCCCTGGCCAGTGCGCCGGTCCACGAGCGCACGATCACCGGCCTCACAGTCCTGCTCCAGTCGAACGATCTGAAGCAGGCGCTACGGCCCTATTGTGTCGGCGGTCCCTATGGCCGGCTGCTCGACGCGGAATCCGAGCGGCTCGGCGCCTCATCGGTCCAAGCCTTCGAAACCGAGGGGCTGGTCGGCACCGGTGCCGCGCCCGCAGTTCTTTCCTATTTGTTCCACCGCATCGAGGACCGGCTCGACGGTTCGCCCACCCTCATCATCATCGACGAGGGCTGGCTTGCGCTCGACGACGACGGCTTTTCCGGGCAAATTCGCGAATGGCTGAAGACGCTGCGCAAGAAGAACGCCAGCGTCGTCTTCGCCACGCAGTCGCTCTCCGACATCGATCGTTCGTCCATCGCGCCGGCGATCATCGAAAGCTGTCATACGCGGCTCTTGCTCCCGAACGAACGTGCGATCGAGCCACAGATCACTGCGATCTACCGGCGCTTCGGCCTCAATGATCGTCAGATCGAAATCCTGGCACGCGCCACACCGAAGCGCGACTACTATTGCCAGTCCCGACGCGGCAACCGTCTCTTCGAGCTCGGCTTGTCCGAAATCGCGCTCGCGCTCTGCGCAGCCTCCTCCAAGCAGGACCAGGCGCTGATCAGCCAGATCCATGCTCGCGCCGGCACGGACGGCTTCCTCGCCGAATGGCTGCGCGCCCACGAGCTCGACTGGGCTGCCGATCTCATTCCGAACCTCACCAATGTCGCGCCGGCCGACACCCAGGTGCCCGGCAATTCAGTCCAAATCGAACAGGAGATCTTGTCATGACACCCCGTCATCACCCTCGTCTGCGCGCCGCCGTAATGGCCGCCACCATGTGCGTCGCGCCGGTCGTGGCGATGTCGTTCATGGTCACACCCGCCCACGCGCTCATCGTATTCGATCCGAAGAACTACGCCCAGAATGTGCTGACCGCCGCGCGTTCCCTCGAGCAGATCACCAACCAGATCACATCACTTCAGAACGAAGCGCAGATGCTCATCAACCAGGCCCGCAACCTCGCGAGCCTGCCCTTCTCCGCGCTCCAGCAGATCCAGCAGTCCGTGCAGAAAACCCAGCAGCTTCTGAGCCAGGCGCAGAACATTGCTTTCGATGTTGGGCAGGTCGATCGCGCCTTCCAGCAAACCTACAAAAGCATCTCGCTGTCCACTTCCGATCAAGAGCTCGTCGCCGACGCACGCTCGCGCTGGCAGAATACCGTCGGCGGCTTGCAGGACGCCATGCGCGTACAAGCCGGCGTCGTCGGCAACATCGAGACCAACCGCGCGCAGATGTCGGCGCTGATCGATCAGAGCCAGAATGCGATTGGCGCGCTGCAGGCGGCGCAGGCCGGCAATCAGCTCCTCGCCCTCCAGGCGCAACAGCTCGCCGATCTCACCGCGGTCGTCGCCGCTACGGGGCGAGCGCAGGCACTGACCGAGGCCGAGCGCGCGGCGGCCGCCGAACAGGGCCGGGAGCAGCGCCGCCGCTTCCTTATGCCCGGCTCCGGCTATCAGCCGGGCGACGTCAAGATGTTCGATCGCTGAGGGCATCACCATGGATGGCAAGACCCTCGCCCGCATCGGCACCGTCATCTTCGTCGCGCTGGCCATCACGGCGGCCGCGCTGGAGATGAGCCGGAAAGACGAGCCTCAGGCCGCAACGCAGCAGGCCATGGCGCCGGCGGCGCCAGACCCGCTGCGTGCGGGTCTTCGCCGTTGCCAGGGTCTCGGCGAAGCGGCGCTCCGCGATCGCGAATGCCTGGCGCTGTGGGCCGAACAGCGCGACCGCTTCCTCGGGCTCATGCCGGCGACGACCCCGGCGCCGGAGGCGCAATAGCCATGGGCGGCACCGGCGTCATCGATCAATTCCTCGGCACCTTCACCCGATACATCGATTCCGGTTTCGGCTTCCTCGGCGGGGAGGTTGCCTTCATCGCCACGACGCTGATTGTCATCGACGTGACGCTCGCTGCCCTGTTCTGGAGCTGGGGCGCCGACGACGACATTCTCGCACGGCTCGTGAAAAAGACGCTGTTCGTCGGCGTCTTTGCCTATCTCATCTCCAACTGGAACAATCTTGCCCGCATCGTCTTCGAGAGCTTCTCGGGCCTTGGCCTGAAGGCGAGCGGGACAGGGTTTTCCGCGCAGGACCTGCTCCGCCCCGGCAAGGTCGCACAGACCGGCCTCGATGCAGGCCGTCCGCTGCTCGAATCCATATCCGGACTGATGGGCTGGATTTCGTTTTTCGAGAATTTCATCCAGATCGCCTGCCTGCTGTTCGCCTGGGCGCTCGTCCTGCTCGCCTTCTTCATCCTGGCCGTGCAGCTCTTCGTCACGCTGATCGAGTTCAAGCTGTCGACGCTCGCCGGCTTCGTGCTGATCCCCTTCGGCCTTTTCGGCAAATCCGCCTTCATGGCCGAACGCGTGCTCGGCAATGTCATCTCGTCCGGCATCAAGGTCCTGGTGCTGGCCGTCATCATCGGCATCGGCTCGACCCTCTTCAGCCAGTTCACGTCCGGCTTCGGCGGTCAGAACCCGACGATCGACCAGGCCATGGCGATCGTGCTCGCTGCGCTCTCACTCCTCGGCCTCGGCATCTTCGGGCCCGGCATCGCCAATGGCCTAGTCTCAGGCGGACCGCAGCTTGGTGCAGGCGCTGCAGTCGGTACAGGCCTTGCCGCCGGTGGTGCGATGCTCGCCGCGGGTGGCGCAGCCGGTCTTGCCGCTCGCGGCGGCGCCATTGCGGCATCCGGCCTGGCCACAGGCGCCCGTAGCGGCGCATCCCTCGCAGGTGGAGCCTCGGCAGCCTACACGCTCGGCTCCGTTGGCCACTCGGGCGCAACGGCTATCGCCGCCGGCATGGGCGGCATCGCGCATGCCGGCGCATCCGCAGCCGCCTCACCGTTCAAGCGCGCGCTATCGCAGACCGCAGCTTCCCTGAAATCGAGCGCCGCATCCGGCACGAAGGCCGCCTTCGGGGCCACTGGCGGCACGTCGACCATGGGGACAGTTGGCGGTCCTGCCGAGGCAGCGACTGACGCCGCCATCGGCGGCGCAGCCAAGGGCCAGCCCGACTGGGCCAAGCGCATGCAGCGCGCGCAGCGCATCTCCCACGGCGTCCAGACAGCCGCTCACGCCGTCCGCTCCGGCGACAGCCATGGCGGCGGCTCTGCCATCAATCTTACAGAGGGGTACTGATCGATGAACATCTTCCGACGACCATCGACCCATTACGGAAAGACGCCCGAACCCGAAACGCCCTACCAACGCGCCGGCCAGGCCTGGGACGAACGCATCGGCTCCGCCCGCGTCCAGGCGAAGAACTGGCGCTACATGGCCTTCGGCTGCCTGACCCTCGCCGGCAGCTTCGCGTCCGCCCTCGTCTGGCAATCCGCCCGCGGTACGGTCGTCCCCTGGGTCGTTCAGATCGATCGTCTGGGACAGGCACAGGCTATCGCGCCCGCCGTCACAGACTATCAGCCGACCGATCCGCAGGTCGCCTGGCACCTCGCCCGCTTCATTGAACAAGTTCGCGCGATCCCGGCCGACGCCATCATCGTCCGGCAGAACTGGCTGCGCGCCTACGA
>VFQM010001517.1_pt1 | contig 20127 bp, 24 predicted proteins | sample 3512391 | NCBI WGS metagenome assembly VFQM01 (sample SAMN10412369, study PRJNA504923) | tailings metagenome | isolation source: Replicate 1 from Balatoc abandoned mine | place: Philippines | reverse complement strand
GCGCCTCACGCCTCGGTGTGCCCTGCGAGCGCGCCCTGCAATACGAGTACGTCGACGCGCCGGTGGACGACGGTGCCGAGCTGCCGGGTCGCACGCTGCGGATCTTTGAAGTCGGCCATGTCATGGAGGACCTGGCCATTCGCTGGCTGCGCCTGGCTGGCTTCGACCTCTACACCCGCAAGCAGGATGGCGAGCAATTTGGCTTCTCCGTTGCCGGGGGCCGTATCCAGGGGCATATCGACGGCGTGATCGCTGGTGCTCCTGCCGACCTGGGTTTGTCGTTTCCCATGCTTTGGGAGTGCAAGACCATGAACGACAAGAACTGGCGCGACACGGCCAAGAAGGGAGTCGCTGTCACCAAGCCCATCTACGCCGCACAGATGGCGATCTACCAGGCGTATATGGAGCCGAGCATTCCCGGCATTGCATCCCAACCAGCACTGTTCACCGCCATCAACAAGGACACCCAGGAGCTCTGGCTGGAACTGGTGCCGTTTGATGCGGCGCTGGCACAGCGCATGTCGGATCGGGCCGTCAAGGTCATCCAGGCCACCGAGGCCGGTGAATTGCTGCCGCGCGTGGCAGCAGAGCCGAGTTTCTACGAGTGCAAATACTGCGCCTGGGCGCAGCGGTGTTGGGGTGAGCCGGGTGCGAACGCCCAGGGGGTGCAGCCATGAACGCGCAGCTTCCCGAACACGTCACCCGAGCAGCAATGCTCGCTGGGACACGACACAAACCCCTGATCGGCGCATCCATGCTGGAGCGCCTGCTGTTGCGTCATGTCGCGGTCGTATGTCCGGAATCGCGGCTGATCGTGGCGGTTATAAAACAGGCCTTCGTTGACCTGTGCTCGCCCTCGAAGCATCAGCGTGCCGAAGCCAGGCGATTTTTCAAGGATGGTCGCCTGGAACTCTGGTGCGACCAAGTGGGCCTGTCGCCCGAGTTCATGCGCGAGATCGCGACCAAAGCGGGCTACCTGAATCCGGCAGATGCCAGCGAAGGAGGTGGCCATGCTTGATTTCAATGGTCAAGACGATGTGGGTTCGTCTGCGGGTGGCAATGCCGAGCGGGACGAGTTGCGCGCCGCTTTGTTAGCTCGGCTGGAGAGTGTGCTGTTTGCCCTGTTTCCGGCTGGCAAGGTCGTGCACGGCAAATTCGTGGTCGGCGATGTGCTGGGCAGCCCGGGACGCAGCCTGGAAATTGAACTCGACGGTGAGCGTGCGGGTTTGTGGATCGATCGCGCCACGGGCAATGGTGGGGACATCTTTGCGCTGATTGCTGCACATCGGCACTGGGATACCCATCGCGATTTCGCTGCGGTGCTGGACTTCGCCCGCGAACTGCTCGGCCGCGCGCCCGCCGTGTCTCCCGTCAAACGCAAGGCCAGCGCACCGGTGGATGAGTTGGGGCCCGCCACGGCGAAATGGGACTACTTGGCCGCCGACGGCAGTCTGATTGCCTGCGTGTATCGGTATGAGCCGGCTCCTGGACGCAAGGAGTTCCGACCCTGGGACGCCAAGCGCCGCAAGATGGCTCCGCCCGATCCGAGACCGCTCTTCAATCAACCCGGCATCGCCCATGCCGAGCAGGTGATTCTGGTCGAAGGAGAAAAGTGTGCGCAGGCCCTGATCGATGCCGGCTATTGCGCGACCACCGCGATGCATGGTGCAAATGCGCCCATCGACAAGACCGACTGGTCACCCCTGCAGGGCAAGCATGTCCTGATCTGGCCCGACCGCGACAAGCCCGGCTGGGAATACGCGATGAATGCGGCCGAGGCGGTCATGGCCGCCGGTGCGCATCATTGTGCGGTGCTGATGCCGCCAGCCCATCCGACGGAAGATGCGCCGCAGGGCGCCGCGGATGGGTGGGATGCGGCCGATGCACTTGTTGAAGGCTTTGATGTGCAGGGCTTCCTGACCGATGGCGAGCGCATTCAGTTTCAGCCATCGACCACCGAGTCTGGGCAGACGTCAGACCCGACCGAGCCATCGGTCTGGGCGACGGAAGACGCGCTGGCGCTGACCTTCTCCGGTCGGTACGCCCAGGACTGGCGCTATGTCGCCCTGTGGGGCAAATGGGTGTTCTGGACCGGAAAGCGCTGGCAAACCGAAGAAACTCTGGCAGCGCATCACCTGATGCGGCAGATCTGCCGTGAGGCAGCGCTCAAGGCCGATTCGCACCGGGTGGCGGCCAAACTCGCCAGCAGTGGCACCGTGGCCGGGCTGGAACGACTCGCGCGTTCGGATCGGCGTCATGCGGCAACGGCTGATGAGTGGGACGCGGATCCCTGGTTGCTCAACACGCCGGGCGGCGTGGTGAATCTCAAGAACGGTGTGCTGCGTTCGCACGATCGCCTGGATCGGCTGACCAAGATCACGACCGCCACGCCATCAGGGGATTGCCCCACATGGCGGCAATTCCTGAATGAGGTCACGGGCGGCGACCAGACCTTGCAAGCGTATCTGGCTCGCATGGCGGGGTATGCATTGACCGGATCGACCCGCGAACACGCCTTGTTCTTTCTCTACGGCACCGGTGCCAACGGCAAATCGGTGTTCGTCAACACGTTGGCCACCATTCTGGGTGATTACGCAACCAATGCGCCCATGGACACGTTCATGGAAACCCGCACGGACCGTCATCCGACCGATATGGCCAGCTTGCGCGGGGCACGTTTCGTCGCAGCGATCGAGACCGAGCAAGGGCGGCGCTGGGCCGAATCCAAGGTCAAGAGCCTGACCGGTGGTGACAAGATCTCTGCCCGCTTCATGCGCCAGGATTTCTTTGAGTTCATGCCGCAATTCAAGCTGATCGTGGCCGGCAATCACAAGCCGGCGATCCGCAACATCGATGAGGCCATGAAGCGGCGCCTTCACCTCATCCCGTTCACGATCACCGTGCCTCCGGAGCGCCGCGACAAGCATCTGCAGCAAAAGCTGCTCGCGGAACGCGACGGGATTCTGGCCTGGGCTGTTCAAGGCTGTTTGGAGTGGCAGCGCTTGGGCCGACTTGATCCGCCGCAGCAGGTGCTCGATGCCACCGACGAGTACTTCGAAGAGGAAGACGCCATTGGCGAGTTTCTGGACGAGGACTGCCAGCAGTCGCCCGTGGCGCGCGAGGCGATCTCCGCAATCTATCAGCGCTGGCGCGAGCGTGCCGAGCGGCGCGGTGAGTACGTGGGCACCAGTCGCTGGCTGACCCAGCAACTCATCAACCGTGGGTTTGCCCGCACACGCCTGCATGGCGGGGCCAAGGCTTTGTCCGGCCTGTCGCTCAAACCCCGCGATCCGGGTGGCTACATGCCCTATCGCGATGACTGATCCCAATGGGTGACCGAAAGTGACCGGCATCTCGTTATCTCTCTACACGTGTACGCGCGCAGGCGCGAGCGGTTAACGAGAAACGGGTCACCTTCGGTCACCAGATGCCAAAAACGCATGGAGTGACCAATGAACACAATGACCATCCTCGCCCTTGATCTGGGCACACAAACCGGCTGGGCACTGACCAGCCGTGACGGCAGCATCACCAGTGGCAGCCAATCCTTCAAACCCCAACGCTTCGAAGGCGGCGGCATGCGCTTTCTGCGGTTCAAGCGCTGGCTCACCGACATCAAGCAGTGCAACGACGGCATCGACCAAGTGGTCTTCGAGGAGGTCCGTCGCCACGTTGGTGTCGACGCTGCCCACGCCTATGGCGGATTCATGGGCCAGTTGACCGCCTGGTGCGAGCACCATCAGATCCCGTACCAGGGCATCCCGGTTGGCACGATAAAGAAGCACGCCACTGGCAAAGGCAATGCCAGCAAGGACGAGATGGTTGCATCCGTCCGTGCCCGTGGTCACAGCCCGGCAGACGACAACGAGGCAGACGCCATCGCCTTGTTGTACCTGGCCCGTGAGATGGCCGCAGAGGGGGTGTGACATGAAAGTGCCGCAATACCGTTACCGTTGCCCCCTGGGCAATCTGCAGCCGACCACGCCAGACCTGGATGCCGTCAAACGCGAGGGCTGGCGCACCGACCACATCCTGGTGGTGTCCGAGCACGACGACCGGCTGGACTGGGTGGAGAAGCAGTTCGTGCGCAGGCTGGGCGAGCGCCTCTATGGGGATGGAGGTAAGCGCCATGACTGAGACACGAACCGAATGGACAGTCGAAGACGTGGCAGTTCGCTTTGCCGAGGCGGCCGAGACTGCGCACAAGCTGCCCCGAGTTCGCCCTGGCGGCTACTTCAACCCCTGGATGACGCTGGCCTTCCAAGTGCCCGAGCGTTACCCCGACCCCGATCGGCTGTACCGGCCCATGCCGCCCAGCCCACAAGCGGTGGAGAGGATGCTCGAGACCATGCGCTGGGTGCAGTGGCTGGAGGTAGAGCAGCGCCACTTGGTCTGGATGCGCTCGAACCGGTATCGCTGGGAGCAGATCGGTCGGCGGTTTGCCTGCGCCGCCCGCACTGCTCAGCGCCGCTTTGATGCCGCCATTCATCTTGTCACCCTGCACCTGAACCAAGGCCATTGAGTGAAGTCGCGGCAAGTTGATGGCTTGCGCGGGGTGACGCGGGATGGTGATGAAGGATGCCAAAACATCCCCTGTCGCGTTTTACCCGGTTTCGGCCTACAGTTTCAGCTATGGTCAGGACAGCGGTGTGGGCAGCGGGCATGATCTTCAGACTGCAACCTCCCACGCCAACAAATGCGAAGCGATGCGAACGCATGATGGCTGGTGCCAATCAGGTGATTGCGGAGTCCTGCGGAAAATCGATGGGTCCTTCCTGGCCAAAACGGTATGCGGGGGGCAACAGCGCGAGATTTCGATAGCGTCTGCCCTGAAAAACAGGTTACCACCCGGCCAGGTTACCGGCCCGTGGTTACCACCACCCCAGACAGTTACCACCCCCTGAATATTTCCAACCCGCCCGGCGGCAACGCTCGGCGGGTTTTTCAATTCCATGACGCAAACTCTGCAGATCGAATACCGCCCGATCGATGCGCTGCTGCCCTACGCGCGTAATCCGCGTACGCATTCGCCAGCCCAGATCGCCAAGATCGCGGCCAGCATCGTGGAGTTCGGCTGGACCCAGCCCATCCTGGTCGATGGCGACAACGGGATCATCGCAGGCCATGGTCGCCTGGCGGCAGCGCGCAAGCTCGAACTGGGCGAAGTGCCGGTGATCGAGTTGGGCCATCTGAGCCCGGCGCAGAAGCGCGCCTACGTGATCGCCGACAACCGCCTGGCCCTGGACGCCGGATGGGATGATGAACTGCTGGCACTGGAATTGGCGGAGCTGTCCCTGGCTGGGTACGACCTGTTGCTGACTGGCTTCGAGGATGACGAGCTGGCCAAAATGCTGGCTGATCTCGGTGGCGAAAGTGGTGAAACGCCGGAGCAGGATTCAGATCCGGAAGCAGACGACGATGTCCCTGAGCCACCCAAGCAACCGATCAGCTGCCTCGGTGATGTCTGGCAGCTGGGCCCGCACCGCCTGATCTGTGGTGATGCCAGTGATCCGGCCGCCATCGCCACCCTGATGCAAGGCGAGCAGGCGAGCCTGTGCTTCACCTCGCCGCCCTACGGCAACCAGCGTGACTACACCTCTGGTGGCATCGCTGACTGGGACGGCCTGATGCGCGGCGTGTTCGCGCAGGTGCCCATGGCGCCCAATGGCCAGGTGCTGGTCAACCTCGGACTGATCCACCGCGACAACGAGTTCATCCCGTACTGGGATCAGTGGATCGCCTGGATGCGCAGCCAAGGCTGGCGGCGTTTTGCTTGGTACGTCTGGGACCAGGGGCCGGGAATGCCCGGCGACTGGCAAGGCCGCCTGGCACCGAGCTTCGAGTTCATCTTCCACTTCAACCGTCAGACCCGAAAGCCGAACAAGACGGTGCCCTGCAAGTTCGCCGGCCAGGAAACCCATCTGCGCGCCGACGGATCGTCGACCGCCATGCGCGGCAAGGACGGTCAGGTTAACGGTTGGACCGCTGCCGGCCAGCCCACCCAGGACCACCGCATCCCCGACTCGGTGATCCGGGTCATGCGCCACAAGGGAAAGATCGGCCAGGACATTGATCACCCAGCCGTGTTCCCGGTGACGCTGCCGATGGAGGTGATCGAGGCCTACACGCAGGAAGGCGAAATCGTCTTCGAACCCTTTGGCGGCAGCGGCACCACGCTGATGGCCGCCCAGCGCACCGGCCGCATCGGTCGGGCTGTCGAGATCGCGCCTGAGTACGTCGATGTGGCGCTGATCCGTTTTCAACAGAACTTCCCCGGTGTGCCGGTCACCCTGGCCGACACCGGCGAACCCTTTGAGGTCGTCGTCCAGCAACGCCAAGCCGAGCGCCGGCAAGAGAGTGAACATGCAACTGTCTGAACATTTCGAACTGGCCGAGTTCCTGGTCTCGGAGACCGCCGCCCGTCGTGGCATCGCCAACGAACCCACGCCGGAGGTCATCGAGAACCTTCGTCGGCTGTGTCAGATGGTGCTGCAGCCTTTGCGCGCCAAGCTTGGCAGCCCGGTAGTCATCACGTCTGGGTACCGTTCGCCGGAACTCAACCGCGCCGTAGGTGGCAGCAAGACCAGCCACCACATGCAAGGGCGCGCCGCCGATCTCATCGTGCCGGGTCTGTCGCCGCTGGCGGTCTGCCAAACCGCGCAGCAAATGAAGCTGCCCTGCGTCCAGATCATTCACGAGTTCGGTCGCTGGGCGCATATGGCGGTGGCACTCCCCAATGAGCGCACCCAATTTCTGACGGCCAAGCTGGCGCAGGGGAAGACGATCTACGAGCCGGGGTTGGTCCATGTCTGAACCCTGGCTCTCCACCCACATTGAGCGCTGGCCGACAGAAAAGCTGGTGCCCTACGCCCGCAATGCCCGCACCCACTCTGATGAGCAGGTGGCGCAGATCGCCGCGTCCATCGTCGAGTTCGGTTTCACCAACCCGATCCTGGCCGGCTCCGACGGCGTGATCGTCGCCGGTCACGGTCGCCTGGCTGCTGCCCAGAAGCTGGGCCTGGACACGGTGCCCGTGGTCGTCCTGGATCACCTGACCCCGACCCAGCGCCGTGCGCTGATCATCGCCGACAACCGCATCGCCGAGAACGCCGGTTGGGACGATGCCATGCTGCGCATCGAACTGCAGTCCTTGCAGGAAGACGGCTTCAACCTGGACATTACCGGCTTCGATGCCGACGCCCTGGCCGAGATCATGGCTGGTGAGGAAACCACAGTCGACGGACAGACGGATGACGATGCCGTGCCTGAGGTGCCGGTCACGCCGATCTCCCGACCGGGAGATGTCTGGGAGCTGGGCAACCACCGCCTGGCTTGTGGAGACTCGACGGACCCCAAGGTCTATGACGCTTTGATGGCGGACTCGAAAGCCGACATGGTGTTTTGCGATCCACCCTATGGGGTGAATTACGCCAACAGCGCAAAGGACAAGCTACGTGGCACGCACCGGCCGATCCTCAATGACAACCTGGGCGAGGACTTCGAACCCTTCCTCACGGCGGCATTGACGCCGATGTTGCAACGATGCAGCGGTGCGGTCTACATCGCCATGAGCAGCAGTGAATTGGACACACTGCAATCGGCCTTCCGGGCTGCCGGCGGCAAGTGGTCGACCTTCATCATCTGGGCCAAGAACACCTTCACACTCGGCCGCGCCGACTACCAGCGCCAGTACGAGCCCATCCTCTACGGCTGGCCGGAAGGACAGAACCGCCATTGGTGCGGTGACCGCGACCAGGGCGATGTCTGGAACATCAAGAAGCCGCAGAAGAACGATCTGCACCCGACCATGAAGCCGGTGGAGTTGGTTGAGCGGGCCATCCGCAACTCCAGCCGACCGGGTGACGTCGTGCTCGACCCTTTCGGTGGCTCTGGCACCACCTTGATCGCGGCAGAGAAGTCCGGCCGCATCGGCTGGCTGATCGAACTCGACCCCAAATACGTGGACGTGATCGTGCGCCGATGGCAGGACTGGAGTGGGCAGGAGGCCTACCGGGAAGCTGATGCGGTCAAATTCAATGACCTGGCGGCAGCGGCTGGTATGGCGAACCCAGCTGACTCAGAGGAGGCCGACGCATGAAACAGTCGCGCCTGATGTCCTTGGTGGAGTCGCTGGTCAATGTGCTGGTCGGGTATGGCGTGGCGGTGGCCACGCAGATGCTGGTCTTTCCGTTGTTCGGTCTCGCCGTGACCTTCACGGAGAATCTGCTGATCGGCCTGATCTTCACGGTCGTGTCGATCGTGCGCAGCTACGCGCTGCGCCGGGGCTTTGAAGCCCTGCGGGTGCGTCAGTCGGCCATGGCCTCTTCGACGATCTCGCAGTGAATCACGAACCCGGTGAGGTAAGGCAGGCCCTTGGGGATGCCGTGCTGCTTGCTGGTCTGGCGCCCGATGGTCCAGCCCATCCAGCGTTGGGTGGCGGTATGGATCGCGTCCTTCAGGTTGGCGCCAGCGTGCAGTTCGTTCAGCACGTCATCGGCAAAGTGGCGACCGTGGCGGCTGTCGAGGAAGGTGCACACCGATTCAAGGGGCTGGTAGGTGGCGTCTGAGATCGCGGTCATCGCGATCGGCCAGGCGGCTGCGGCTCGTTCATTCATCGATCCCCAAAAGCCCCAGGCTTCGTTCTGGGTTGCAGGAATTTTTGCTTGCTGGGTGGTGGTCATCGTGGGCTCCATGTCTGTGTTGGCGATGACTCCATTCACGCGCTGTTCCATCTGAAAGCCAAGGCTTTCACGATCATTCTCGGCGGCCGTGATCATTTCGCGACGCTGGCCAATTCGGCCTGGGCATTGGCAATCAGGTCCAGACGCAGGTTGGGCGTGATGTTGCAGGCCAGGGCGTTGAGCGCCCAGTTCATCACCTGCGATTTGTCCTGGGGCGTCTCGGCGGCATCGAGCCGCTCGATGTACTGGTCCAGTTCACGCAGGCTGCGCTCCAGGGTGGAGCGGGCGGTGAGCAAGGCATCTTTGGCTTTTTGCTCAGCCATCTGACGCATCAGGGTGTCGAGATCGAGTGTCATGGTGGGGCTCCGTTCAATCGTTTGACGATGACCCCATTGACGCGCTGTTCGACACAGAAGCCAAGCCTTCACCCGAAGAAGATGCACAGCGTGGCGGCGGAGCCACTACCCAAGTCGGGCGGCGTAGCGCGCGTAGTCCCCGCCGGACGGATCGACATACAGATACGGGCGACCGGGGGCGTGGACTTCGACGCACAGGCGCCCCTGACCGACATACCCGCCCTTGCCGGCCAGCCAGTTGCGTGAGGCTAGCAAGTTGGCGGCAAAGCCGTCGAACTCTTCGGGTGTCATGGTCCGGGTCTCGGTGACATAGACCACGTAGTCGCCGCTGGCGCTCATGTCCTTCAAGTCCGCTGGCTTGCGTGCAAACGGCAGCCGGATGCCGAGTTGCTCGACCTGAATTGCCTGGCCCTCCCACTGGAGGGTCATGGGCGTGCGTTCAATGGTGATGGACATGCTGGGCATGACGTGCCTTTCTGATTGGGTCGGTTCGGTACTTGGGGTGGCGTTCATGCGGCCTCCCCATCGGGGGAGACAGGATCAATGCGGTACACGCGTTGACCACCGGTCTCCTTGCTGGAATTGATGATCAGACCCAGGCGCTTCTTGAGGGTGCCTGCGAGGGTGCCGCGTACCGTGTGCTGTTGCCAGCCGGTGGCCTCCATGATCTGCGCGATGGTGGCGCCCTCGGGACGCTGCAACAGACCAATGACCAGTGCCTGCTTGCTGTCCGCGCGGGTGCGAACGGGCTTCTGTTTGCCAGGGACCTGCCAAGTCGCCTCCGCGCTCTCGACGGCAGCGTTCAGTTCCGGATCGTCCAGCGTGATGGTCGGTGGCAAGGCGCCCGGTCGGGGCAGGCCGAGGGCGTCGTAGCCCTCGGCAGCGACCACCCAGTCATCGCCATCGGGCGTGATCAGGGCGCGTTTGAACAGACCTTCAAGCACCTTGGCGCGGGCACCGCCCTTGATGTGCTCGGGGAACCAGACGATCTTGCCGGCGCTGTCCTGCACGGCGCGCGCCAGGATGGCCTGCTGGTTGGGGTTGAGTGTCGTGGCCATGGCTACCTCAGGCTTGCATTGCAGTGGCGCTGCCGTTGGCGGAATGTGTCCCGTTGGCTTTGCGGTTGCGATGCACCGGCTGCTTGGGCGTACCCCCTGCCGCCCGCAGGCCAGCGTCAAAGGCGGCTTGCAAGGCGCTCTTCACACCCCAGACGCTGACGTCGTGGAAGTCCAGGCTGTCGCGGTGGCGGGTCTGCAGGGTTTCGATGAACAGGTGGTCCAGGGCGATTGATTCGAACAACAGTTCGATCTCGTCGGGGGACAGTGCGGTGGGGGACATCTTCTTGGCCATTACGGGCTCCTTGGTGGTGGGTTGCTTGTCAATCGACATCCGCATTCACGCGCTGTGCGCCACAGAAGCCAAGCGCTTTTTAATCCCGGGTGATTCACTCGCCTTTGCCTGACCCATACCTCCAGGAGGCCACCCACTTGCACTGAGTAGATCAACACCATGGGACTGTCCATTCGCGCCTACGCGCGCCACCGAGGCGTGTCGCACGTGGCCGTCAAGAAGGCCATCGACACGGGGCGCATCACGCCTTTGCCGGACGGCACGATCGATCCGGTGGCTGCCGATGCCCAGTGGGCGGCCAACACCACACCGACCCGGCGGTCGGTAGCCGCAGAACCCAGGGAAGTACCGCAGGCTCCCGCAGCAGTCCGCGAGATGACGCAGGCGCCCGCAAGAGCGGTACGGGAAACAGCCGAACCACCGACGCCGGCGCTCTCCACCGGCGGCACCTCGCTGCTGCAGGCGCGTACCGTCAACGAGGTGGTCAAGGCGCAGACCAACAAGGTTCGCCTGGCTCGTCTCAAAGGCGAGCTGGTCGACCGTTCGCAGGCCGTGGCCCACGTGTTTAAGCTGGCCCGGGCCGAGCGCGATGCCTGGCTCAACTGGCCAGCACGGATATCGGCGCAGATGGCGGCAGGCCTGGGTGTGGATCCGCATGTGCTGCATGTAGCGCTTGATGCCGCTGTGCGCCAGCAATTGCAGGACTTGGGCGATCTTCAGCCGAAGGTCGACTGATGGGTGGACTGACCATGGATGAGTCGTTTTACGAAGGCTGGGACGCCATCGAGCGCGCCTGGCGCGAAGGCCTCACGCCTGATCCGCTGTTGACCGTCTCCGAATGGGCGGACAAACACCGGGTGCTCTCGAGCAAGGCGGCTTCTGAGCCGGGACGTTGGCGCACCAGCCGAACGCCTTACCTGCGCGAGATCATGGATTGCTTGTCACCCATGTCACCGATCGAGCGTGTGGTGTTCATGAAAGGTGCCCAGGTCGGCGGAACGGAGCTGGGTTTGAACTGGGTGGGTTATGTGATCCACCACGCTCCAGGGCCGATGATGGCGGTGTGGCCGACGGTCGAGATGGCCAAGCGAGCGTCCAAGCAGCGCATCGATGCGCTGATCGAAGAAAGCCCGGCCATCCAGGAGCGGATCGCCCCGGCGCGCAGTCGCGATTCCGGCAACACCATCCTGGCCAAGGAATTCCACGGTGGCGTCCTGGTGATGACCGGTGCCAACAGCGCAGTGGGTTTGCGTTCGATGCCGGTGCGCTACCTGTTCCTGGACGAGGTCGATGGCTATCCGCTGGACGTCGAGGGTGAAGGCGATGCGATCTCTCTGGCCGAAGCACGCACCCGCACCTTTGCCCGGCGCAAGATCCTGATCGTCTCGACCCCGACCATTGCCGGGGCCAGCGCGGTCGACCGAGAGTTCGAGGCATCGGACCAGCGCCGCTACTTCGTGCCGTGCCCGCACTGCACGCACCGCCAGTGGCTGCGCTTTGAACAGCTGCGCTGGGAGCGTGGTCAGCCCGAGACGGCTGCCTACATCTGTGAAGGCTGTGGTGAATCGATTGCCGAACACCACAAGACCTGGATGCTGGAGAACGGTCAGTGGCAGGCCTGCGCCCCAGAAAACGCCGGTCGTACCGCCGGGTTTCACCTGTCGAGTTTGTACAGCCCGGTGGGTTGGCGCAGCTGGATCGAGATTGCCCGGGCCTGGGAGTCGGCCGCGATGTCCGACTCCCGATCAGCCTCAGCGATCAAGACCTTCAAGAACACCGAACTCGGTGAGACCTGGGTCGAGGAAGGCGAAGCGCCGGATTGGCAGCGCCTGCTGGAGCGGCGCGAGGATTACCGCGTCGGCACGGTGCCCGCAGGCGGCTTGCTGCTCACCGCTGGGGCTGACGTCCAAAAGGACCGCATCGAAGTCTCGGTCTGGGCCTTCGGACGAGGCAAGGCGGCCTGGCTCATTGAGCACCGGGTGCTGATGGGCGACACCGCCCGAATGGAAGTCTGGTCGGCCCTGGCCAAGCTGATGGGTGAAACCTGGACACACAGCAGTGGCTGTCAGCTGAGCCTGGCGAGGGTTGCACTGGACACCGGCTACGCCACCCAGGAAGCCTATGCCTTCGTGCGCAGCGTGCGCGATGCGCGGCTGATGCCGATCAAAGGTATTGCTGGTGGCGCAGCACTGATTGGTACACCCACGGCGGTGGATGCGACCGCCAGCGGCAAGAAGCTTCGCCGGGGCATCAAGGTGTTCCCGGTGGCCGGCGGCATTGCCAAGCTGGAGTTCTACAACAACCTGCGCAAGAGCGCGGAGGTGGCGGAAGACGGCGTGACGACCATCTACCCGGCCGGCTATGTACACCTGCCCAAGGTCGATGCCGAGTACCTGCAGCAGCTCTGTGCCGAGCAGCTGATCACACGCCGTGACCGCAACGGTTTTGCCCACCGCGAGTGGCAAAAGATGCGCGAGCGCAACGAGGCGCTGGACTGCTATGTCTACGCCCGCGCCGCTGCGGCAGCGGCTGGCCTGGACCGGTTCGAAGACCGGCATTGGCAAGAACTGGAAAAACAACTGGGCGAGAAATCGGCAGGAATTGATCCTCCAACCGACGCCATCACTACTGACACCCCCGAGGCCACCCGAGAACAGCGATTCGATGGTGGCCTCAGTACTTCTGGCAGCACAACACCGGCTTCGCGCCGAGTGGTGCGCAGCCGATGGATGACCTGACATGACCTACACCCCTGAACATCTGCAGGCCCTGCGTGAAGCTTTGGCCAGCGGCGAGCACCGCGTGACCTACGAAGGCAAGAGCATCGAATACCGCAGCGTTGCCGATCTGAAAGCGGCAATCGCCGAGGTCGAAGCCAACATGGCGCGTGAGTCTGGCGCACCGAAGTCACGCCAGATCCGCGTGAACACGAGCAAGGCGCTCTGATGGCCTGGCTCAAAAACCTTCGTCGCCGCATGTTCGGCGGCACGCCGGTCTATGACGGTACCGGTGGTGGTCGCCGGGCGCTGGCCTGGATGCCAGGCAACCCAGGTGCCGTGGCCGCCTTGTCGCTGGCTCAGGATGAGTTGCGTGCCAAAAGCCGCGATCTGGTGCGGCGCAATGCCTGGGCCGCCGCCGGGATTGAAGCCTTCGTGGCCAATGCCATCGGCACCGGCATCAAGCCGCAGAGCATGGTGCAAGACCAAACCACCCGTGAAGCGATCCACAGCCTGTGGTGGGACTGGTGTGAGCAAGCCGATGCCGCAGGCCTGACCGACTTCTACGGTCTACAGGCCTTGGCCACCCGAGCCATGCTCGAAGGCGGCGAAGCCCTGATCCGACTCCGCTACCGGCGCGTCGAAGATGGTCTGCCGGTAGCACTGCAGATCCAGGTGCTGGAGGCTGAGCACCTGCCGACCACGATGAACCGGGATCTGCCTGGTGGCAATGTGATCCGTGCCGGCATCGAGTTCGACCGACTCGGGCGTCGGGTGGCGTACCACTTGTACCGCTCCCATCCGAATGATGGGCTGTTGGCTCCGATGTCCAGCCAGGGTGGGATGGACATCGTGCGGGTGGATGCCAACGAAGTGATCCACCTGTTCCGACCCTTGCGCCCCGGCCAGATCCGAGGCGAACCGTGGCTCACCCGGGCGCTGGTGAAACTCAACGAACTGGACCAGTACGACGACGCTGAGCTGGTGCGCAAAAAGACGGCCGCCATGTTCGCGGGCTTCATCACCCGCATCGCCCCAGAAGACAACCTGATGGGCGAGTCGGCGGCCGATGCGAATGGCGTGGCACTGTCTGGCATGGAGCCCGGCACCCTGCAGATCCTGGAGCCGGGTGAAGACATCAAGTTCTCGGCACCGGCGGACGTGGGCAGTTCTTATGCCGAATTCATGCGTCAGCAGTTCCGCGCTGTGGCTGCGGCCATGGGCATCACCTACGAAATGCTCACTGGCGATCTGACGCAAGTGAACTACTCTTCCATCCGGGCGGGCCTGCTGGAGTTCCGTCGACGCTGCGAAGCCTTGCAGCACGGCGTGATCGTGCACCAACTGTGCCGACCGATCTGGCGTGCCTGGATGGACCAGGCCGTGCTCGAAGCAGCCATTGACTTGCCTGGCTATCGCAAAGACCGCCGCGCCTACCAGGCCGCCAAGTGGATCCCGCAAGGCTGGAGTTGGGTCGACCCGCAAAAGGAATTCAACGCCATGAAGCTGGCGATCCGGGCGGGCTTGATGAGCCGGTCGGAAGCGATCTCCGGCAATGGCTACGACGCGGAGGACGTGGATCGGGAAATCGCAGCCGACAACGCTCGGGCCGATGCACTGGGCCTGGTCTTTGACTCCGATGCTCGGCATGACCAGGCGCCCGCACCGGCACCCAATGAAACCCAAGACGGCCAGGCCACTGACGCGTCTTCAGCCAATTCGGGTGATGCAACCCCCGACAACCAGGACTCCCAACCATGACTTACCTTGCCTCCCGCCTGTTCGGGACGCCCTTACTCATCCATCGCCCCAAGCTGGACGTGATCTTGTCTGTCGTTGGGCGGCGCATCGGCATGGCCGATGTGCCTGCGATGCCGATGATGGACATGGCCGCCTTCCAGCGGCCACCGTCAGCTGTAGCCCCCGAGGGCATTGCAGTGATCCCGATTCATGGATCGCTGGTCAAGAGATCACTCGGCATGGAAGCCGCCTCGGGCCTGACTTCTTATGGCGATATCGCCGCCATGCTCGATGCGGCGCTGGCTGATCCCCAGGTCAGCGGCATCCTGCTTGACATCGACTCGCCCGGTGGCGAGGCCTCGGGCAGTTTCGAGTTGGCCCGCAGGGTGCGCGAAGTGGCCGCCCAGAAGCCCGTCTGGGCAGTGGCCAACGATGCCGCGTACTCAGCAGCGTATGCGATTGCCGCCAGCGCTCAACGCTTGTTCGTGACAGAAACGGGAGGCGTCGGCTCCATCGGCGTGATTGCCCTGCATGTGGATCAGTCGGTCAAGGATGCCAAGGACGGCTACCACTACACCGCGATCACGGCTGGCGCCCACAAGAACGACTACTCGCCGCATGAGCCGCTGTCGGATGCGGCTAAGACCGAACTGCAAGGGGAAGTCGATCGACTCTACGCCATCTTCACCGAGCACGTGGCCGTCATGCGCGGCCTTGATCTCGATGCCGTGCGCGCCACGGAGGCCGGTCTGTTCTTTGGCAGCAGCGCCATGCCCCAGGGGCTTGCCGATGGTGTCCAGACGCTGGAGGCCACCCTCAGCCAATTCCACCAGTTCCTTAGCGCCCGTAACCATTCGCCGTCTCAGGTGCGGGACGTCATCCGTGCTGAGGCGGCACCCCTGAAAAAGGAAATGACCATGAACGAAGAAGACAAAGTGCTGGAGACCATCGGTGTCGACGAAGCGGCAGTATTGGTGGCCGAAGCCCGTCGCGAAGTCACCCAAACCGCCCAGGCGATTGCCGAGCTGTGCCTGCTGGCCGGTTGTCCCGATCGTGCGGCCGAGTTTATTGCTGCCGGCAAATCCCAGGCCGATGTGCGACGCGTGTTGATTGACGCCCGTGCTGCGCAGTCCGACGCCGCCGACATCCGATCCACGATCACCGTGGATGCAGGCACGCAGTCGCTCGATTGCCCTGAGACCTCGCCCATCGTGGCGGCCGTTAAGAAACTCACCGCCCAAGTCTGAGAAAGGAATCAGCCATGCCCGCTATCACCGAAGCAAACAACCTCGGCGACCTCTTGAAGTACGAAGCCCCCAACCGCTACTCGCGTGACGTCGCCACCATCGCCGCTGGCCAGAACCTGCCCCTGGGCACGGTACTCGGCCGCAATGCCAGCGATGGCAAGCACTACGCCATCGACCCCGCCGCCACCGACGGCACTGAGGACGCCATCGGGGTGCTGGCCAACGCGATCGATGCCACCCATGCCGATCGCAGCGACGCCATCCTGATCGCCCGCCACGCCATCGTGGCCAAGACCGCGCTGGTCTGGCCGATTTCCCTCACCGGCGCCCAGCGCATGGCCTACGAGCAGCAGCTGGCCGAGCGCGGTGTACTGGTGCGTGAATCCGCCTGACATCCGCCTGACCTTCGCCACTTACAGCCCGTCCTTCCATCCCCCGAGCCCGCCTGGCCGTCTGGCTTGCGCGGGTTTCGTCATTTCTGGAGCCCCGAATGAACAACCCGTTTCTGAATCCTGGTTTCTCGATGGCCAGCTTGACTGCCGCCATCAACCTCATCCCTAACCGCTACGGCCGCCTGGAAGCCCTGAATCTGTTTCCGGCCAAACCTGTGCGCACCCGCCAGATCATTGTGGAGGAGTACGCCGGTCGCCTGAACCTGCTGCCTACCAAGCCGCCTGGCTCGCCCGGCACCGTGGGTGAGCGTGGCAAGCGCAAGCTGCGCTCCTTCGTTATTCCTCACATCCCACACGACGATGTGGTGTTGCCCGAGGAAGTCCAGGGCATCCGTGCCTTTGGGTCTGAAACCGAGATGGAAGCTATCTCCGGCGTGCTGGCCCGACACCTGGAGACCATGCGCAACAAGCACGCCATCACGCTTGAACACCTGCGCATGGGTGCACTCAAGGGAAAAATCCTAGATGCCGATGGCTCTGAGCTGGTTGACCTCTTCGATGCTTTTGAGATCGATCAGACAGTGGTCCCCTTCAAGTTCTCGGTCACGGCTGATGAAGCTCATCTGAAAAACGCCTGCTATGACCTGCTCTCCAAAATGGAAGACGCACTGCAAGGTGAGATGATGACAGGCGTTCATGTTCTGTGCTCCCCAAGCTTCTTTCGAGCGCTGACCACTCATAAGGAAACCAAAGCCGCCTACACCAACTGGCTGCAAGGCTCCATGCTGATCAGCGATGTGCGTGCTGGATTCAATTACACCGGCGTAACCTTCGAGGAGTATCGCGGTAAGGCCAGTTACCTCAATGCCAACGGCACCATGGCCACGCGTGACTTCATTGCTGAGGGCGAGGCACATGCCTTTCCGCTTGGTACCGTGGACACCTTCGGCACCTATTTCGCCCCGGCCGACTTTAACGAGACGGTTAACACGCTGGGTCAGTCCCTGTACGCCAAGCAGGCGCCACGTCAGTTCGATCGCGGCACTGACTTGCACACGCAGAGCAACCCGCTGCCGATGTGCCATCGCCCGGGTGTACTGGTCAAGCTCACCTCGGCCTAATCACCGGCATGCAACACGCCTTTGAGCGAGCGGTCTCGCGCCTGTTCGCCCGGTTGGGTGTGCCTGGCACCTACCGGCTGGCTGATGGGCGAGAAATCGCCACCCGGTTCATCGCCAAGCAGGCCGATGTCGTCGAGTCTTTCGGTGACACGCGTCTGGCGCTGGCGACCCACCGGTTTGATGTGATGGCGCGCGAGGTTCCATCACCCCGAGAGGGGGAAAGCTTCACCGTCGCTGGCCAGACCTATCAGGTGGTGGGTGAACCGCTGGCCGATCGCGATCGCCTGATCTGGACCCTGACCGGAGCGCCAGCATGAGGCTGATGGCCGCTTTGTCCGGCGACCTGGACCAGATGCTGGCCGAAGAGGTGCGCATTGCCGAGCAGGCGGTGACGCAGTCCATCCGCGAAGCCACCGACGGGCTCAAGACCGAGTTGCGCAGCCAGATCACTGGTGCCGGCCTCGGTCAGCGCCTGGCCAATACCTGGCGTGGCGAGGTCTACCCCAAGGGAAAACAGAGCATCAAGGCAGCAGGCCTGGTCTACAGCCGAGCCCCTGAAGTGGTCGGCGCCCATGACCGGGGCGCGACCATCCGTTCCAAGGACGGGTTCTGGCTGGCGATCCCGTTGCCCGCCGCCGGCAAAGGCCCGCGCGGCAAACGCATGACCCCCGGCCTATGGGAAAAACTCCGCGGCCAACGCCTTCGCTTCGTCTACCGCCGGGGCAAGCCGTCGCTCCTTGTCGCTGAAAACCAGCGTGCCCGCCAAGGCCAGCGCGGCGGTTTCTCCGTAGCTTCACAAAAAGCCCAAGCCAACGGCCGAGGCCTGGTCACGGTGCCGATGTTCCTGCTGGTGCCCCAAGTCACCTTGAAGAAGAAATTCGACATCGACAGCGCCTCGCGCCGCTGGGTCAGCGGCCTGGCCCATCGCATCGCGAATCGCTTTGACGAAGCGGAGCGCCGGTCTGGAGCCAATGCATGAGCCAACGACCCAGTCAACGTGAGAGCGCCATCGGCGCGTTGTTTGCCGTGCTTGGCCAGTTGTCATTGGGCACATCCGGAACGACGGTCAAACGCAACGCTGCCTTGCCCGAGCGTGTGTCGGACCATGCCATGGCCATCCTGCGTGATGGCGAGATGGGCGAGCCCGAGGTTTCACTCTCGCCGCTGACTTACCACTGGCAGCACCAGGTGGCGATCGAACTGTTCGTGGCCGATGTGGATGCCGATGTGCGCGACGCCCGCATGGATGGCTTGCTCACCGAGTTGGCTGGCCTGATAGAAGCCGACCGCACGTTGGGTGGCGTCGTTGGGTACGCGGAAATCGGCGCACCGAAATTCGACGAGCTGGCGCCCGACGGCAGCAGCGGCATCAAGGCCTGCCTGCTGCCTGTGGTTCTGCACTACAGCAGCAGTGGCCCGCTGAACTGACCACGTCGAAACTCGTTTCGACGTCTCCCATCCCCATCCTTCAAGGAGAAAACTATGGCCCGTGCCTATGGCGCAAACGCGAGCCTCTTGGCGGCGTTCGAATCCACGTACGGCAGCACACCGGTAGATGGCTACTGGCAGTTGCCCTTTGTGTCCACCTCACTTGGCTCCGAACAGGGGCTGATCGCCAATGACCTGATCGGCCTGGGGCGTGACCCTAGTGCGCCGATCCGTGATGTGATCAAGGTCGAGGGTGACATGGTCGTGCCGCTCGATGTGCGGCACATCGGCCTGTGGCTCAAGGCTTTACTGGGCGAGCCCACCTCGGTGGGCACAGGCGTGGTCACTCACACCTTTGGCTCTGGCAAACCGAGCTTGCCCAGCCTGACGCTGGAAACCGGTCTTCCCGATATCCCCGCCTGGTTCGTCGCCTCGGGTGTCATGGTCAACAGCCTGCAGGTGGGCTTTGCGCGTTCCGGCGCGGCCAACGCCACGGTCGGGCTCATCGCGCAGGGCGAGGTGCGGCGCACCGCCACACTGGATGACACCCCGAGCACTCGGGATCTGCAGCGCTTCAACCAGTTCCAGGGGCAGATTCTGCGCAATGGCCAGGCGCTGGGCAATGTGGTTTCTGCCCAGTTGACCTACTCCAACAACCTGGAACGCATCGAGACCATCCGCTCGGACGGCAAGATCGATGGGGCCGATCCGACGGTGGCCAGTCTCACCGGCAACCTGGAAGTGCGCTTTGCCGACACCACGCTGATCGATGCCGCCACGAACAACACGCCGCTGGAATTGACCTTCGGCTACGCGATCGATGCCGATCACCGCCTGACCTTCATCGCCCACGAGGTCTATCTGCCCAAGCCCAAGCTCTCTATCTCCGGGCCCGGCGGCATCCAGGCCACTTTCGAGTGGCAAGCCGCCAAGGCCACCAGCATGGCGCGCATGTTCACCGTCGAGCTGGTGAACGACGTCTCTTCCTACTGATCACCCAACCGAGGTTTCTCATGATCAAACTCAATCTCCCGCGTGAGCCGCACTGGATCACGCTGGCCGCCGGCGTGCGCCTGCAGGTGCGTCCCGCCACCA
>VFQM010001516.1_pt1 | contig 20128 bp, 20 predicted proteins | sample 3512391 | NCBI WGS metagenome assembly VFQM01 (sample SAMN10412369, study PRJNA504923) | tailings metagenome | isolation source: Replicate 1 from Balatoc abandoned mine | place: Philippines | reverse complement strand
GCGACCTGCAGTTCCTCGACGTCGGCGGCATGAAGCTCTACGAGCGCGTCGCCCGGCTGGTCGCCAGCGAATGGAACACCACCGGCCAGTGCGCACTGGTGGTCGGCGCCACCTTCCCCGCCGAGATCGCCCGCGTACGCGAGCTGACCGGCGACATGCCCTTGCTGGTTCCGGGCATCGGCGCCCAGGGCGGCGACATCGAAGCGACGGTCAATGCCGGCTGCACGCGAAAGAATGGCCAGAGCGGCACCGGCCTGATGATCAATTCCTCGCGCGCCATCCTCTATGCCGGCAAGGACGAGAACTTCGCCGCTGCCGCACGTCGTGCCGCCGAGGAAACCCGCGACGCGATCAACCGCTTCCGCTGATCGCCGGCACACAAGGCGCTCCGGCAGGCGAGATGGAACGGACGCTGCGGATCGCGCAGCCGGCGCGCCAGCTGATCGTCAATGCCGACGACCTCGGCATCGGCCGTGAGCGCGATGCCGGCATCCTCGAACTTTTTGCGCGCCGGGCCATCACCTCCGCTTCCCTGCTCGTCACCGGCGCCAGCGCTGCAAGTGCAGCGGCTGAAGCCGTTGCCGCCGGCCTGCCGCTGGGCCTGCATCTCAACCTGAGCGAAGGGCGGCTGGCCGCCGCCAGTTCGCTGACCGATGCCGAAGGCTGCCTGCTCGGCAAGTTCGGCGTCCGCAGCGCACTGGCCGCCGGCACCGTTGCCGACGACGACATCGCCGGCGAAATCCGGCGTCAGTTCGAAGCCTTCATCGCGCTGACCGGCGAGCTGCCGAGCCATGTCGACGGCCACCACCACATCCATGTCGACGCCCGCGTCGCCGCCGTGCTGGCGCCGATCATGGCGCGCGAATATGGCGTCTATCGCGTCCGCCTGCCGCGCCAGCACGGCCTTGACGGACTGGCCGGCGACGCCGACTTCGACCCGGGTTTCCAGCAGGCGGTAAGGGCAGCGGCCGAGGGCGCGGCGCCGCTGTTCGCCGCCCACGGCATTCATGGCACGAAAGCCTTTCTCGGCCAGTCCTTCATGGGCCGGCGGCTGCAGGCCGCAGCCCTTGGCGCTGCACTGCAGGCGCTGGCCGACGCCGCCGATTCGGCCGCCCCGCTCACGGCCGAATTGATGGTGCATCCCGGCTACCCGGCCAGAGAGGGCGACAGCGATGCGTTCGGCCGCTCACCGGCGCGGGCGCATGAGCTGGCGGTACTGCAGGGCGAGCCCTGGCGGCATGCGATCGCCGGCTGGGCGCCGATCTCCTTCCGTGAACTGGCGCGGCCGCGCGGCAGGGGTGACCGCGGACACTCGCGCCCGACGCTGCTCATCTACGGCAAGCTGACGCCGGCTACCGGCAATGCGGAAACGGCCCGGCGCTACGCCGCAGCCTGGGAAGACATCGCCGACATCCGCTTCCGGCCGCTGCCGGCCGCCCCCGATTCGCCGCAGGCAATGACGCGCCAAACGGCCCGCGAGTGCATGAGGCTGCAGGAGATGGCGCGCCAGGAGGCGCTCGACTTCGCCTTCGGCATCCATCTGTACCGCGCCGGGCAGCCGCTCGACATGGCCTTCTCGGGGGCTTTTGCCGATATCCGTTCCGGTATCCGCCCCGATGCTGTTTCCGCCTTCGAAGCGCCGCCGCTGCCGTTCGCCCTCCTCGCCAGCGGCACCGACGCCAACGCCGACCTCGCCGTTCCCGAACGGCGTGCCGCGATGGTCTCCGCACTCGCGCATGCCGATTTCCTGGTCTGCCTGAACGAGGAACAGAAGGAGCGGCTGCAGCCGCTCGGCCTGCCCGACGAGGTGCTCGTCCAGCCGAACGGGATCGACGTTGCCACCTCATCTCGGCATTCGCTGCGCCAGGCGCTGGGGCTGGCGGCCGACGCCGTGCCGGTGCTCTTTCCGGCCGGCTTGCGCCGGCTGAAGGGCATCCTGCCGACGCTGGAAGCGCTCGCCGACAGCCTCGCCCGGCGCTTCCCGACGCACGTGCTGGTGCTGCTCGGCCCCGTCCTCGAAGCCGGTTACGCCGCGGAAATCCGGCAGCGCATCGACAGCCTGACGGCGGCGGCACCGGCCTTGCGGGGGCGGATCGTGCTCCACCCCGGGCTGCCGCGAGACGACTACCTCGCCGCCCTGCGCGAAGCGGCGCTGGTGATCAACGCCTCGGAACACGAAGGCCTCAGCCATGCCCTGGCGGAAGCGATGGCCGCCGGCGTGCCGGTGCTGGCGCGCGACATTCCCGGCAACCGGCTGCTCGTCCGCGATAGCGAGAACGGCCGGCTGTTCGCCGATTTCGCGCATCTGCCGGCGGTCTATGCGGCCTGCTTCGAGTCTCCGGAGGCCACGGCCCGGCTGGCCGGGCAGGCACGTGCGGACATCGCCCGCGAGTATCCGGTGGCGGGCGAACGACACGCGCTGCGCCGCATGCTCGAACGCAGCCTGCAGCGTCGGCAGACCGCGCTGAGCTTTGCCGACGGCAGCTGCCTGCGCCTCGACCTCGCCGCCGGCACGCACCCGCTTTCGGCCGACAATCTCGCGCTCTTCCGCCGGATGTCGCTGTCGCCGACCGCCGCGACACAGCTGCCGGCCACGCTCGATCTGGCCATCGACGTCGGCTGCGGTTGCGGCGCCTTCGGCCTGCTGCTGCTCGACCTGCTGGCAAGCCACGGCCGACGCCTGCAGCGGATGATCTTCAGCGACCCGCACCGGCCCAGCCTCGATGCGCTGGCACGCACGCTGACCCGCCACGCAGCCGACCTGCCGGCGCTGGAAGCGGCGACGCTCAGCGACGGCAGCCTGCTCGCACCGCTGCTGACGCAGAACGCACGGGCGACGCTGATCTGCGCCAACCTGCCGCAGACGCCGGGACCTGCCGCCTTCCGCGCCGACCGCCACGGCGGCAGCGACGGTGCCGACCTGCTCTGCGCCCTGATCGCGCAGCTGCCGGCAGCGCTTGCGAGCAACGGCGAGGCTTTCCTGACGCACCTCGAACTGGCGAATCCGTCGCGGGTAGCCGCCGCGCTCGCAGCGAACGGCCTGCAGGCAACGACCATTGCCGAGCAGGTCCGGCAGGTGCCGGCCACGGATTACGAAGCGCTGCAGCCCGGACTCGTTGCCTGGCTGCTTGCCGAACGGCAGGCCGGACGTGCGCAGTTCACGCTCGACGACGGCCTGATGACCTTCCGCATGCGGCTGTTGCGCGTCCGGCATGCGTGCTGAGCGACGCCGGCCGCGCTGCGTGCACGCATGGCGCGACGGTGCGACAATATCGGCGTTTGCTAATTCACTCACTGGACACCCTTCACGATGAAACCCGGCACCCTGCCCCGTCGTCTGCCGATCGCCGTCGCCGCAATCGGCCTCGTCGCCCTCGCGGTCTGGTGGGCCGGCCGCCCCAAGCCCGTTGCCGTCGTTGTCGCCGAGATCGACCGCGGCAAGGTCGAGTCGACGATCGCCAACACCCGCGCCGGCACGGTCGAGGCCTGCCAGCGCACCAAGCTGTCGACCATTCTCGGCGGCCGCATCGAGGTGCTGGCGGTGAAGGAAGGCGACCGTGTGCAGAAGGGCCAGCTGCTGATGAAGCTGTGGAACGACGACCAGCAGGCGCAGTCGACGCTCGCTGCAGCGCAGATCGAGACCGCCCGCCGGCGTGTCGCCGAGGTCTGCACGCTCGCGGCGAATGCCCAACGGGAAGCCGAGCGGCAGGCCTCGCTGCGCGAGAAGGGATTCGTTTCCGGCTCGCGCGAGGAAACGGCGCGTGCCGAAGCACGGGCGAAGCGGGCGAGCTGCGATGCGGCACGCGCCGAGGTGAACTCGGCCGAAGCGAAGTTTGCGGCGACCAAGGTCGAACAGGGCAGAACCGTGCTCTACGCACCCTTCGACGGAACCATCGCCAAGATCGTCGGCGAAGTCGGGGAGTATTCGACGCCCTCACCTCCCGGCGTGCCGACACCGCCGGCGATCGACCTGATCGATGACTCGTGCCTCTACGTGAAGGCGCCGATGGACGAGGTGGATGCACCGAAGATCCGCGACGGCCAGCCGGTGCGCATCAGCCTCGATGCGCTGCCGAAGCAGAGCTTCCCGGGCACGGTGAAGCGCGTCGCACCTTATGTCTCGGCGGTCGAGAAGCAGGCACGCACCGTGGACATCGAAGCCACCTTCGACGACGCCAGGGCGCCGGGCCGGCTGCTCGTCGGCTACAGCGCCGACATCGAGGTGATCCTCGCCGTGCGCGACGATGTCGTGCGCGTACCGACCTCGGCACTGCAGGAAGGCAGCCGCGTGCTGGTCGCCGGTGGCGACGGCAAGCTGCAGTCGCGCACGGTGAAGACCGGCCTCGCCAACTGGGAATTCACCGAGGTGATCGAGGGGCTGGCTGCCGGCGACAAGGTGGTGACCTCGCTCGAACGGCCGGGCGTCAAGGACGGCGCGGCCTACTCCGCCGACACCAGACCCGCGGCGAAATGAGCAGGGCCAGCGTGGCACCGCTGATCGAACTGTCCGGCATCGAACGCGTCTTCCTGCTCGGCGACAGCGAGGTGCATGCGCTGCGCCGGCTCGACCTCACGATCGGGGCCGGGGAGTACGTGGCGGTGATGGGGCCGTCCGGCTCCGGCAAGTCGACACTGCTCAACCTGCTCGGCCTGCTCGACCGGCCGAACGCGGGCATCTACCGGCTGGAGGGGCGCGACGTGACGACGCTGTCGGCCGACGAGCAGGCGCGCGTCAGAAGCGAGCGCATCGGCTTCGTCTTCCAGAGCTTCCATCTGGTGCCGCGGCTGACTGCCGCCGAGAACATCGCCCTGCCGATGACGCTGGCCGGCATTGCCCCGGCGGAGCGCGAGGCGCGCGTGGCGCAGGCGCTTGCCGATTTCGGCCTGACCAATCGCGCCGACCACCGGCCGGACCAGCTGTCCGGCGGCCAGCGCCAGCGCGTGGCGATCGCCCGGGCAACGATCATGCAGCCGGCGGTGATCCTCGCCGACGAGCCGACCGGCAACCTCGACCGGGCGACCGGCGACGAGGTGGTGCGCCTGCTCGAAGAGTTGAATTCGCGCGGGGTGACGGTGATCGTGGTCACCCACGATGCAGCGCTCGGCGTGCGCGCCCGGCGGCAGCTGATGATGGAGGACGGAGCGCTGAAGCACGATTCCGGTTCAAGATGACTGCACACCATTCACCACAGAGACACAGAGGCACAGAGAAAATCGGGAGGGAATCATGTTCTCTACCCGACTCAGGTCAATTGTCGCTGGTGTCTGTCTTTCTCTGCGCTCTCTGTGTCTCTGTGGTTAATTGGTTTGTTTTTCCCCAACCATGCACGCCCCCGACCTGATCCGCTTCGCGCGCGGCGCCGCCACCGGCAACCCGCTGCGCAGCACCTTGCTGGTCGTGGCCATGGCCATCGGCGTCGCCGCCGTCGTCATCCTGACGGCGCTGGGCGACGGCGCCCGCCGCTATGTGATCAACGAGTTCTCCTCGCTCGGCAGCAACCTCGTCATCATCCTGCCCGGCCGCTCCGAAACCGGCGGCTTCAACCCCGGCAACGCCGTCACCAGCACGCCGCGCGACCTGACCGTCGACGATGCGCAGGCGCTGCTGCGCGCACCGGCGGTGAAGAACGTGGCGCCGCTCGCCGTCGGCACGTCGGAAATCAGCGTCGGCGGCCGGCTGCGCGAAGTGATGATCGCCGGCACGACGGCGGAGTACACGCAGGTGCGCAAGCTGGACATGGCGCAGGGGAAGTTCCTGTCGCCCGGCGACTGGCGGCGCGGCGCCAGCGAGGCGGTGATCGGCGCCAAGGTGCGCGAGGAACTGTTCGGCAACGGCCCGGCGCTCGGCCAGCTGGTGCGCGTCGGCGACCGCCGCTTCCGCATCGTCGGCGTGCTCGCGGCAAGCGGCCAGGGGCTGGGCATGAACACTGACGAGATCGTCTTCGTGCCGGTGTCGCTGGCGCAGGCGATGTTCAACAGCAACACGCTGTTCCGCGTGCTGATCGAGGCCACCGGCCGCGAGACGATCGAGCCGGCGAAGACGCAGGTCACCGAGATCATCAAGCAACGCCACGACGGCGAGGAGGATGTGACGGTGATCACGCAGGATGCGGTGCTGTCGACCTTCGACCGCCTGCTCGGCGCGCTGACCATGGCGGTGGCAGGCATCGCGGCGATCAGCCTGGCGGTGGCAGGCATCCTGGTGATGAACGTGATGCTCGTCTCGGTGACGCAGCGCACCTCGGAGATCGGCCTGCTCAAGGCGCTCGGCGCCGATGCGGCGACGATCCGCAACAGCTTCCTGACCGAGGCGGCGATGCTCTCGCTGGCCGGCGCCGTGCTCGGCTACCTGCTCGGACTCGCCGGCGCGGCGATCATCCGCCAGCTCTATCCGACCTACCCGGCCTTCCCCCCGGACTGGGCGGTACTCGCCGGACTCGGCACGGCGCTGCTCACCGGCATCCTCTTCGGCGTGCTGCCGGCGCGGCGCGCGGCGCGCCTCGATCCGGTGCAGGCGCTGTCGAAGCGATGAGCGAGCGATGATCAGGACGACCGACACCCTGCACCTGGCGCTGCGTGCGATCACGGCGCATCGGCTGCGCTCGTTCCTGACGCTGCTCGGCATCGCCGTCGGCATCGCCGCGGTGATCCTGCTCACGTCGATCGGCGAGGGCATCCACCGTTTCGTGCTCGCCGAGTTCACGCAGTTCGGCACCAACGTGATCGGCATCGGGCCGGGCAAGACGAAGACCGCCGGCCCGCATCCGAGCGGCATCCCGACTTCGGTACGGCCGCTGACGCTGGCCGATGCCGACAGCCTGAAGCAGCTGCCGCATGTGACCGGCGTGACGCCGACGGTATGGGGCAACACCGAAGTCGGCGGCAACGGCCGTCTGCGGCGGACGACGGTCTATGGCGTCAGTGCGGCGATGACGCAGGTATTCAGCATCAAGGTGCGCACCGGCCAGTTCCTGCCGCCGGACGATTCGGACAATGCGCGCCCCTTCGTCGTGCTCGGCGCCAAGCTCAAGCACGAGCTGTTCGGCGCCGAGAATCCGCTCGGGGCGAAACTGAAGATCGGGGCGATGCAGTTCCGCATCGTCGGCGTGCTCGAAACGAAGGGGCAGTTCCTCGGCATCGACCTCGACGACACCGCCTACATCCCGGCGGCGCGCGCACTCGAACTGTTCAACCGCGACGGGCTGATGGAAATCCACGTCGCCTACGCCGAAGGCGTGCCGGCGGCGCAGGTGAGCGCGGCAATAAAGCAGACGCTGACGGCGCGCCACGGACGCGAGGATTTCACGATCACGACGCAGGAGGACATGCTGAAGACGCTGTCCAAGATCCTCGACATCCTGACCATGGCGGTCGGTGCATTGGGCAGCATCTCGCTGCTGGTCGGCGGCGTCGGCATCGTCACCATCATGACCATCGCGGTGACCGAACGCACCGGCGAGATCGGCCTGCTGGTGGCCCTCGGTGCGCCGCGGCGGACCATCCTCGGCCTCTTCCTCGGCGAGGCGGTGGCGCTCTCGGCACTGGGCGGGCTGATGGGGCTGGCGCTGGGGATCGGGCTGGCGCAGCTGATCCACCTCGCGCTGCCGGCACTGCCGGTACATACCCCGCTCAGCTTCGTGCTGCTTGCCGAAGGGGTCGCCATCGTCATCGGCCTGGCGGCCGGTGTGCTGCCGGCACGGCGTGCGGCGCAGCTCGATCCGGTCGAGGCGCTGCGTGCCGAGTGAGCACCGGCAACTGATCCACCTGCACCGGCGGGCACCGCCGAAGCCGGCTGTCGGCGCCGCCTGCAATGGCTGCGGCGTCTGCTGTGCGGCGGAACCCTGTCCGGTCGGGATGCTGGTCTTTCGTCAGCGCCGCGGCCCCTGCCCGGCGCTGCGCTGGCACGAGGACGGCAACGCCAGCCGCTATCGCTGCGGGCTGCTGACGGCTACCGGGGAATATCTGCGCTGGCTGCCGGTCCGCTGGCACGCGCGGGCGGCACGTTTCCTCGCCCGCCGGATCGCCGCCGGTGCCGGCTGCGATTCGGACGCGCACTGCGACTGACGCGGCAGTGCCAGAGCACGCGCCAGGCCGCGTTCAGCTATCCGCCGGCGCCTCGTCGATCGGCCGCAGGCCGATGCCGCCCTTGCCGAGATAGACGGCGCCGGGACCGTGCTCGCCGGCAACGCGGTAACGCTGGTTGCCCAAATGCACTTCGACGCCTTCGTAGATCGCTTCCTCGGCAATGACGCGGGATTGCTGGGCGAGGCTGATCTTCTGCTCGACCGCCTCCTGCTCGGCACGTGCTACGGCAATCTCCTCCGAGAGCTTGTTCGCCGCGGCTCGCGCCCGTTCGACCATGTCCGGACGGACGCGCTGCGGGTTCTTGGCGGCGAAGTCGAGCAGCTTGCTGATTTCGAGAAGCTGGTTTTCCTTGCCGTCCCGGTCCTTCGCCATGTCCTGCGCCAGCTTGTGCAGGGCAGGATCGACGCCGATGAAGAACTGGGTGGAGACGCGGTTCGGCGAACCGAGGATCTTGCCCTTGATCGACATCGTCGCCTGCGCACGACCGCCGATGATGTGGCCCCGCCGCTTGTCCCCGACGAGGATGTGGTTGGCGGCGGAGAGTTCGCACTGCATCGCCGTGTCGTCGATGAAGATGCTGTCGCCGGCCTCGATGCGTGCCTGCTGGGCATAGGCGGCGCTGAACGAACCGCCGCAGCGGATGTGGTGCTCGGCCTCTTCCTTGCGCCCGAGGCTGCCCATCACCCCGCCCTTGACGACGATGCTGCCGCCGGCTTCGAGCGTGGCCGCCTCGACCATGCCGCCGATCTCGATGTCGCCACTGGTGCGCACGGTCATGCCGGTGGTGACGTCGCCTTTGATGACGACGCTGCCGTCGAAGTCGATGTTGCCGCTGGCGGTGTTGACCTCGCCGACGGAGAAGACCGGTTCGACGGTCATGCCGCCGGCGACCTGCACCGGCTGGCCGGTGACGCTGGCGACGAGGAGATCGGGGTCGGCCGGATCGATTGCGACGCCGGCCAGGTTGGCGGCGTACATGACGTCCTTGCCGGGGCGCGCCGGAACGGGAATGCCGAGCAGCGTCAGCCCGGCGGTGCCTTCGGTCGGCGGGTGGCGACGCATCAGCTTGTCGCCGGCATGGACGACGAGGATCTCGCCGAGATTGCGGTAGTCGATGCGGCCGCTTTCGTCGACCTTCGGCCGCCGGTCGCGTGCTTCCGGCAGCAGGCTTTCCAGCCAGCCGTCCTTGCCGTGCTCCGGTTCGCGGCCGCGGGCGATGACCAGCGCACAGGCCGATCCGTCGGCGATGGCACGATTGATGGCGTCGAGATCGATACCCTCGGAAATTCCCTTGCCGGCGAGTTCGCCGAGAATGGCTTCCTTGGTGATGGTTTTCCCGCCCTGCGCCGGCGTCACGTCGAGCTGCGCGCTCATGCCGTCGGCAGCGAGCTTCAGATCGAGATGGGCATCGACGCACTCGGCGAGGCGCAGCGCGGCAACCGGGGCTCCGGCGTTGTACTTGGAAAGCAGGATGGTGGCGGCAGCCGGCAGGTAGCGGAGCGCACCATGGCCCATGTCGACGATGCGCGCACGCAGCCAGTTCTCGTCGATCGGCGCGGAATCCGCGGCCGGCTCGACGGAGGCAATCAGCGCCCCGGCTTCAGGATCGAGGCGGAGTTCGAGGCCCGCCCCCTGCTTCAGTTCTTCCGTCATCACCCCTCTCCCCATCGATAAGCTGAAATGCTGCTGGCCGGCTTCCTGGCTGCGGGGCCGAAGCGGCCGGGCGAGTGTGGAGCCTGTATAGTTCTGACGCACCGAATGCTGCGAGCAACTGCGGGCGTGGAACACTTACCGTACCAGAACGGGCGCAGGGCGGCCAGTACACAGTGGACACAAATGTTTCAGGAATTCACGGATTTGCAGACGAACAATGGATTTTTCCGCAGGGCCGACGGCAGGCTCCGGCAGATTGCACCGCAAGGGTGGGCCAAGCGCCTGCTCGCGTGCCTGCCTGGCCTGTTCGGCCTGTTCTGCCTTCTCGTCAGCGGCGGCGCCCTGGCGCTGCCCAGGCATTCCCCGGTGCCGGGTGGCATCGCCATCCTGCCGCTCACCGGCGAACGGGCGCCGACGGTGAGCTTCGACAGCCGGCCGCAGGCGGTATTGCGGCATGACGGGCGATGGTTCGCGCTGATCGGCATTCCGCTGGACACCCCGCCCGGCAGACATGAAGCCATTGTCGAATCTGCCGGCACGCGGCAGACGATCGCCTTCACCGTTGTCGCCAAGCGCTATCCGACCCAGCATCTGCGCATTCCGGACCAGCGCATGGTCGAACCGCCGCCGGAGCTGGCAATGCGCATCGCCGAAGAACAGCAGCGACTGACGGCGTTGAAACGCCACTTTTCCCCTGACCCCATGCCGGAAACGGCTTTCGTGCTGCCGGCCAAAGGGCGTCTCTCGGCACGCTTCGGCGGACGCCGGGTACTCAACGGCGAGCCTCGCTCACCGCATGCCGGGCTCGATGTCGCCGTCGGCATCGGCCAGCCGGTACGGGCCAGCGCCGGTGGCAAGGTGCTCGCCATCGACAATTTCTATTTTGCCGGCAGCACGGTGCTGATCGACCACGGGCAAGGGCTCATCACGCTCTATGCCCATCTCTCGCAGGTCGATGTCGAGCCGGGACGGATACTGCGCCGCGGCGATCCGGTCGGGCGCAGCGGCGCCAGCGGCCGCGCCACCGGCCCGCATCTGCACTGGGGCGTATTCGTCGGCGGCAGCGCGGTCGATCCCGAACTCTTCCTCGGCTCGGCGCACTGAGCAGGACAATGGGCAGGGCAGATGCCAAGCGCGACGGCGACAGGCAGAATAGCGGCTGCGGCGACACCACGCGCCGCATGGAACTCGTTCTGGAGATATGACGATGAAGCCTTCACTGAACCGTTTTGCCTGCACGTTCGCCTTCGCACTGCTGACCTTGCCGATGGGCGCTGCAGCAGCGGAAATCACCTGTCCCAGCCTGGCCGATGTGGTTCAGGTCGCCAACTGTCCGAGCGAAGATGAACTGGTGTTTACGTACAACGGTTACTGCAGCGACAACCGCCGCATGTATACGCAGGGACCGGACGTCTGCCGGGACTATCAGCTCTACCGGAAGCTGAAGAATGTGGTGCTGTGGGAAACCAAGGACGGCAAGTTCCACGCCTACCTGTCGTGCGACCTGCCGCCGGACGCGATGAAGCAGGCAAAGGTGTCGAAGATCACCGTCGGCAAGGACGGCAAGATGACACGGGTGGCCTGCAGCTACGGCGAGGACATCACCTTCTCGTATCGCACCCATGAAACCTGCCGCGCGGACTCGGCTGCGGCCTGCGCCACCGAGCCGGGAGCCTGCAAGGCCCGCTGCGAATAGCCGGACACGCTTCAGGCACTAACCCCGGGCACTCAACACCGGTGCCCGACCCTGACAACGACAACGGCGCCCGCGGGCGCCGTTGTCGTTTGAGGCTTGCAGCCTGGTTCAGGTCTTCGGTTTTTCGGGCACGCTCATTTCGCCCTTGCCGTCCTTGGCCTTGTCGCCCGGACAGGCGATCGCAGCAAAGCTGGCCGTCGCGAATACCGCCAGCAGGACGGCGGAAAGCAGTTTTCTCATCGTCGGTCTCCTTGGGGTTGGGGGTGCCGGAGTGTTACCCGTGTGTTACCCGTGTGTTACCCGTGTGTTACCCGTGTGTTGCCCGTGTGTTGCCCGCGTGTTGCCACAATATCGCCCGGCGGTTTTCATTCTGGTACAGCCGTCGCCTCACAGCAAGGTTCAGTAACGATGATGCCGGCCGTGGTGGTGGTGCCGGGGAGAATGCCAGGCACGGGCATGCGGCGGCGGGCCGTAGTGATGGCTGCGGTAGTAGTAGACCGGCGCCGGTGCGTGGTGGTGATGGCGATAGCGCGGGCGCGAATGATCGCCGACCGACTGGCCGACGACGGCGCCGACGGCGCCACCGACGCCGCTGCCGATGATGGCGCCGTTGCGTCCGCCGACGGAATCGCCGATGACAGATCCGGCCATCGCGCCGACACCGCCGCCGATGGCGGTGCCGAAATCGAGGGCCAGGGCTGCGCCGGGAAGCAGGCTGCCGGCGAACAGGCTGCCGGCGATGAGCAGCGCGTGAAGCGAGAGTCCGTTGTTCATTTCCGCGTTTTTCATTTCCGAGATCCTCGTGCATTGAACATGGACGCACGATAGTCCGGACGGGGAAGCCCGTGAACAGGGCGAAACAAAGGATTACATCTTGTCGGGAAACGTCACCGGGCAGGACCGGGCGGCGGCCTCAGAAGGCTTCGTCTTCGCGCAGGTAGCGCCACTGGCCGAGCGGCAGTTCGCCGAGACGGACGCGGCCGATGCGCACGCGCTTGAGACCGACGACGCGCAGGCCGACGAGTTCGCACATGCGCCGGATCTGGCGCTTGCGCCCTTCGCGCAGGATGAAGCGGAGTTGATCCTCGTTCAGCCATTCGACCTTTGCCGGCCGCAGCTGCCGGCCGTCGAGTGAAAGTCCGTGGTTGAGGAGACGTAGACCGTCGGCGACGATCTCGCCCTCGACGCGGACCAGGTATTCCTTTTCCACCGATGAGTCGTCGCCGATCAGGTGGCGGGCGATGCGCCCGTCCTGCGTCAGCACGAGCAGACCGGTGGAGTCGATGTCGAGGCGTCCGGCCGGTGCCAGGCCTTTCAGGTGGGCGGCCCGGAACTCCGGTGCATTGCCGGGGCGCCACTGCGTATCGCGACCGATCAGGGCCACGGCCGGCTGGAAGCCGGGTTCGGGCTGACCGGAAACGTAGCCGACCGGCTTGTTGAGCAGGATGGTGACGCGCTCTTCCTGCTTTGCCCGTGCTTCGGGGGCGAGGGAGATTCTGGCATCCGGCGCGGCGCGCGTACCCAGTTCGGTGATGCGCTGGCCATCGACGAAGACCCAGCCGCGTTCGATGTAGGTGTCGGCCTCGCGGCGCGAACACAGGCCGCGCTCGGCCATCAGCTTGGAGATGCGGACACCGGCGGCCGCGTTGCCGGCTTCGGCCGCAGGGGCTGGCTTGTCGGCATCGCGCACACCTGCTCGCGGCGCCCGGGACGGGCGGCCGCGGTCGGGCCCGCCGGCCGGCGGGCGCGCCGGGCCGGGCACCCGGCGTGCAGGACCGGCCGCCGTGCCCGGCTTGCGCGGACGATCGGTCACCGGCTTACTCCTTGACGTCGATCAGCGCGACTTCGAAGACGAGCGTGGCGTTGGGGGGGATGACGCCACCGGCACCGCGGGCGCCGTAGCCGAGCTCGGGCGGAATGGTCAGCTTGCGCTTGCCGCCGACCTTCATGCCCTGGACGCCCTCGTCCCAGCCGGGGATCACGTAGCGCTCGGCCAGCGGAAAGACGAAGGGGTCGTTGCGGTCATGGCTGGAATCGAACTTGGTGCCATCGGTGAGCCAGCCGGTGTAGTGCACGACGACGAGCTTGCCGGGCTTGGCTTCGGCGCCGGTGCCGAGGATCAGTTCTTCGATGACGAGGCCGCTGGCCGTGGTGGTGACGGACATGAATGTCTCCTTGCGGGGTGGGTATCGGGTAGGTGGAGGCCGGTGCGACTGGCCGGGGGAATCTCCCCGGACACGGCTGCAGGCCTCTTCAGGGGGTGAAGTTTAGCCGAGAGCGCCGCTGCCTCGCGGATTTTTCCGGTGGCGGGCAGACGGGAAGGGATAGCCAGGCGAAGGTTGTTGCCCTAGAATCCGGTGACCTGACAACTAAAAATACGGAGACAAATCATGAAGCTACTGCGTTCGGGCATCGCCGCCCTGTTGCTGATGAGCAGCGTTACTGCCGCTACGGCAGCGGAAGGCGAAACCATCCGCATCGGGGTGTTCTGCCCGTTCAGTGGCGGTTCGGCCGACATGGGGATTTCGATGCGCAACGGCATCCGGCTGGCGATCGACGAAATCAACGGCATGGCGGGCGGCGTCAATGGGAAGAAGATTGAACTGGTCGAGATGGACGACAAGGGCAGCCCGGAGACGGGCAAGCAGGTGGTCGGCGAGATGCTGGCCAAGGAGAGGGTGGTGGCGGCCTTGGGCGTCTGCAATACCGGGGTCGGCCTGGCGACGATCGATCTCTTCCAGCAGGCGAAGGTGCCGCTGATCGTGCCGGTGTCGACCGGTACGCCATTGACCCGGAAATTTGCCGGCGAGAAGGAGAACTGGATCTTTCGCGTCTCGCCACGCGACGAGATCCAGGCCCCGTTCATCGTCGCCGATGCCCTGAAGCGCGGTTATCGCCGCTTTGCGCTGTTCGCCGACACGACGGGCTACGGCGAGGCCGGCCGGAACGACGTCGAACAGGCGCTGGCCAAGGCAGGCTTGAAGCCCGTGTCGGTGCAGCGCTTCGCCGTCGGGGTCAAGGATCTGTCGGCGCAGGTGAAGGAAGCCCGAGCCGCGGGGGCCGATGTCGTGATCAGCTACACGGTCGGCCCGGAAGCCGCGGTGCTGGCGAAGGACATCGAGAAGCAGAAGTGGGCGGTGCAGCTGATGGGCAGCTGGCCGCTCTGCTGGCGGAATTTCATCGACGGCGCGGGCAGTGCCGGCGAAGGGGCCTTGATGGCGGTGAGCTTCATCCAGCAGGCGAGCTTCCAGCGACGCAATGCCTTCATCACCGCCTACACGCAAAAATACGACTCGCCGACGATTCCGGCACCGATGGCGGCAGCCCAGGGCTATGACGCGGCCCTGCTGCTTTTCTACGCACTGCACCAGGCACAGAGTTCCGCACCGGCGAAGGTCAAGGAGGCGCTGGAAAACCTGAAGCGACCGGTGTCCGGGGTCATCACCACTTACGACCGGCCATTCTCGCCGAAGGATCATGATGCGATAACCGACAACATGCTGGTGATGGGCATCGTACGCAACGGCACGGTCGATTATGCCTATCGCGAGGATGCCGCCCGCGGCTATGTGGTGCAGCGGAAGTCGAACTGAAATCGGGGAAATTGCTTCGCACACCAGCAATCGAGCGATGGCGGATGCCGCCGGGGACCAGCTTCGGATAAACTTGGAGCTTCGGATTCACAGGGGGCGACATGGACATCAATGCAGTCATCTCGGCAAGGATCGAAGACGAGGAAGGGCTCCAGACTTTCTTCGATGCGCTCGTCGATCATGTACTGACGATTGAGCGTGAAGTATCCCGACTCAAGGATGTTCCGGGCGACCGGGAGGCGATCGCCAGCCTGTTCCGGGCGATGCACAACATCAAGGGCGATGCGGCGATGTGCAAGGTGGAGCTTGGCGTTGCCATCGCCCATCCGATCGAAGGCCTGCTCTCCCGCCTGCGGGCGGGCGAAGTGGTGTTTTCCGACCTGACGGCGGAAGCCATCCTGCTCGCCACGGACAGGCTGGAACTCGCCACGGACTCGCTGCTCTCGCATCACGCACTGGACAACCTGCGCCTGCCGCAGCTGGTGCAGGGGCTGGAGAAGATGTCGCGGGCGATGCCGGAAGGGATCGATGCGGCAGCCTCGGCGCTGATCGAGTCGGTCACCGGCTTCAAGGCCGCGGCGATGGTGCATCTGCCGCAGGGGAAAAGCCTCGCCACTTCACGCAAGAACCTGCAGGTCGCCGACGACCTGCGCTTCTTCCGGGCGATCGCGCTGCAGTCGGAGGCCCGTGCCAAGGAATTCAAGGGACGCACCAACCGCATCCTGCGCCTGGCACTGGAAACGAATCAGGCCGGCGGCAAGAAGGTCGACCCGGTGCAGCTGGAGGCCGCGGTCTACCTGCACGATCTGGGCATGATGCTGCTGCCGGAACCGCAGTGGCTGCATGTCGGCAAGCTGAGCGACGAGGAGAAGATGATCCTGCACAGCCACCCTGGCTACGCCGCCGGCCTCGTGCAGCGGATGGAAGGCTGGGAGGAGGCGGCACGGATGATCGCCCAGCATCACGAGACACACGACGGTGCGGGCTATCCGGCAGGACTCAAGGGAGACGAGATCTGCGACGGTGCGAAGATCCTGGCGATCGTGGACGCTTTCGAGGCGGTGATCCTGAAGCACATCAACCGCGGCAAGAACCGCTCGGTGCTGCGGGCCATCGCAGAAATCAACGCATGCGACAAGCAGTTCTCGCCGGAGTGGATCGAGCCGTTCAACCGGGTCATCAGGCGGACCATCGAGAGCTGATGATTCGCGCCCTTCCGCCCCACGTCACCGATGAGCATTGATGTCGAGCGCCGCTTCGGCGGCATCGGCCGCCTGCACGGCGCGCCGGCCCTTGTCCGTTTTCAGGAGGCACATGTCTGCGTCGTCGGTATCGGCGGCGTCGGTTCGTGGACGGCGGAAGCGCTCGCTCGCAGCGGCGTCGGCAGGCTGACGCTGATCGACCTCGATCATGTTGCGGAATCGAATATCAACCGACAGGTGCATGCCACTGGCGAGACCTTGGGAAAAGCCAAGATCACGGCAATGGCAGAGCGCATCCGTACCATCAACCCACTCTGCGTAGTCGATGAAATCGATGAATTCGTCACGCCGGAGAATGCCGCCGCCTTGCTGCGGGATGAATTTGACGTGGTCGTCGATGCCATCGACCAGGTTCGCGCCAAGGTGGCGATGATTGCACTTTGCCGGCAGCGGCAGCTGCCGATCGTCGTTGCCGGCGGAGCAGGCGGCAAAAGTGACCCGGGCCGCATCCGCATCGACGATCTGGCACGAACGGAGCAGGACCCGTTGCTCGCCAAGGTACGGGCACAGTTGCGCAAGCAGCACGGTTTCAGCCGTGATCCGAAGCGCCGTTTCGGCATTCAGGCCGTCTATTCGACGGAACCGCTGCAACCGGCCTTTTCGGCTGCCTGCGATATCCCGGCCAGCAGTGGCACAGGCCTGAACTGTGCCGGCTATGGCTCGTCGGTATGCATCACGGCCAGCTTCGGCTTGTTTGCTGCTGCGGCTGCCATGCAGATTCTTCGGGAGGATGCCTGATGGCGCGGATGAAGAAACGTCGCTCGCAGAAATCCGGCATGCCGCCGGGGGCACTGGTGCACATCGGCGAGGTGAAGACAGCAAACTCCACGATGGTGCTGACCTGCCTCGGCCCGCAGGGTGTCGTCGAACATGAATTGAAGAGCGTGGAGGATCTGGCGACGGTGGGGATCGATTACCCCGTCCGCTGGCTGAACGTTTACGGCGTGCACGACAGCAAGCTGATGGCTGCCATTGGCCAGCACTTTTCGCTGCATCCACTGGTTCTGGAAGACATCCTGAACACCGACCAAAGGCCGAAGCTCGATGTGTACGACGACTATCTCTTCATCGTCGGCCAGATCTACGACACGACGCGGGAACGCGGCGATCTGACGATGGACCAGGTGAGCCTCGTCGTCGGCAAGGGGTTCCTGATCTCGTTTCAGGAGCGTCGAACCGGCACCTTCGAACCGGTCCGTCAGCGCCTGCGCGCCGAGAAGAGCCCGTTTCGTCGCCATGAGGCGGACTACCTGGCCTATGCGCTGCTTGACTCCATCGTCGATGCCTACTTCAGCGTCATCGAGCGCATCAGCGACAAGTGCGAAGTGCTGGAGGAAGAGATTCTTGGCAAGCCGAAGCGGGGCGTGCTGAGCAAGGTGCATCAGCTGAAGCGGGAACTGTCGCTGCTGCGCCGCTCGATCTGGCCGACACGCGAGGTGATCGGCGCACTGCAACGGGGGCAGTCGGCGTTCTTTTCTGACGAGACGCGGCTATATCTGCGCGACGTTTACGACCACACGGTACACCTGCTTGAACAGCTCGACGATTCGCGCGAACTGCTGACCGGACTGCTGGACATCTATCAGAACACGGTCAGCAATCGCGTCAATCTTGAAGTGCGCACACTGACGCTGTTGACCACGGTGTTCATGCCGGCGGCGCTGGTTGCCGGGATATTCGGCATGAATTTTCGCAGCATGCCGTGGCTCGATTCGCCGGACGGCTTCGAGTCGGCGCTGATCCTGATGGGTGCGGTGGCCTTCGCGCTGTTTGCGGTGTTCTGGTCGCGGCGCCTATTTCGCTGAGGTATCCAGCCAGACGTCGAGCCCCTGGGCGTTGAGTTCGATGTCGCTTTCCCACAGCTTGAGGACATCGGCCGGCCCGAGACGGCAGCCAAAGCGCTCGACCTCGTTCACCAGCAGGTGCGCAAGATTCGCACGGATTCGCGCGTGGCGGTCCGGCCCCGGTCGCATCTCGCGGCGTGCAATGGTGACGTGCGCATCGATCATGCGGTGCAGGTCCGCAGCGTGGCGATCCAGGTCGCGCAGTTCGCTGAAATGGGTCAGGAACATGACCCGCGGATTGAAGGACATGAGCAGGTCGATCGACGCATGCATGGCATCCGGATCGAACTGGACTGGCGTCGTTGTCGGGAACACGAACTGACGGCCATCGGTATCGAGCTCGCGATAGGACAAGCCGAATGTGTCGCCGGTAAATATCGCATTGGCCTTGCGATCGACGATACAGATGTGGTGGCGTGCGTGCCCGGGGGTATCAAGACAGAGCAGCTCGCGTTCGCCAAGCCGAATGACCGTCTCGTGAGCAGCCTCGATGATTCGATCAGAAGGTATTGGCAGTATGTCGCCATACATCCGGCGTACTTCGGATGCACCATAGACCGCCGCGGCACCGGCCACGAGCTTTGTCGGATCAGCCATGTGACGTGCGCCGCGTGGATGCACCACGAGCTTGGCCGACGGGAAGGCCTGCATCAGCGCACCGGCACCGCCGGCGTGGTCGAGGTGGATGTGCGTCAGGATGACAAAGTCGACGGCGTCGACACCGAGTCCCATTGCTTCCAGAGCCGACTCCACCCTCGGGCGCGATTCGTTGGTGCCGGTGTCGACGATGGCAACGCGCCCGGAGTCGACAATGAAGTGAATTGCCGCATGGCGTGGCCGTATGTAGCCGGCATCGATCGCACTGATACCGTATTCGTAATGGAATATCTCTAACATCATGATGTATCCGTTGCAGTGGCGCGATTATAGTTGCTCCAGCCGTTTGCTTGTGACAACCTGCGCATTTTTCTGCGTCCGCGTTTCAGTATGGATCACTTCCTCGCCGATGATGGCGAAAAACTGTATTTGAAGATTTCCGGCAGCGGTAGTCCGCTCGTCATGCTGCATGGCTGGACAGCCAGCCACGCGGAATGGTTTCCGTATCTGGCCGCACTGAATAGGCACCATACCGTTTATCGCTGGGACGCACGTGGCCATGGCGGTCACCTCATGAAAACGGACAACGCGCCGACCGTTCAGCGCATGGCGCGCGATCTGCACAACCTCCTGGAACACTATGGGCTGCAGAATGCCTGCGCAGTAGGGCACTCGATGGGAGCGCTAACGCTCTGGCAGTACATACGCGATTTCGGCTGCGACCGGCTGGGCAGGATATGCCTGATCGACCAGTCGCCGAAGTTGGTGACCGATGACGATTGGCCGCACGGCATTTATGGCGATTTCGATGTTGAGCGCTCCCGCCGCTTCGTATCCGAGCTTGAATCCGACTTCGCCGAGTCCGTGTTGCGCCTGGGTGCTTTCGGGCTCAACGAACGCGCGCGAAAGAAATATGAGGAAAACGCGAAGGGCTGGGAAAAATCGAGAGACTGGCTCAGGCAGCTCGAAGCGAAGCCCCTGATTGCCTGCTGGCAAAGCCTGACCGAAGCAGATTACCGGTCAGTACTGGATGAAATCGCCATTCCCGCCCTGCTGATCTACGGTGGCGAAAGCAATTTCTACCACTCGAGTACGGCAAGATACGTACACGAAAACATCCGCAATGCGATCCTGCATATCTACGAGGGGACAGATCATTCACCCCATCAGTGGCAGCGCGAGCGCTTCACCCTGGACCTCCTAGCCTTCTCGGCCGGTTGATCGTCGCCTATACGGTGAGTTCGGGAATCGTGCCGCAAGCATCCGTGCCCTCACCGCTCAGGTGAGTTTTCAGCCGAACTCACCACAGAAACACTGCGCATCGATCTGGTTTGATGCGGACGCCTGAAAGCAAAACACCCCGTCGGCGTTTGCGGACGGGGTGTTTGTATGGGGAGC
>VFQM010001514.1_pt1 | contig 20135 bp, 18 predicted proteins | sample 3512391 | NCBI WGS metagenome assembly VFQM01 (sample SAMN10412369, study PRJNA504923) | tailings metagenome | isolation source: Replicate 1 from Balatoc abandoned mine | place: Philippines | reverse complement strand
CCATGAATCAGACATCCCTCGCTTTGGGAATCCTCTGAATGTCGATACAGCCTAGTCGCCGCTGAACCGCACCTTCCCCAGATCGCCCATGCCGACAGTCCCGCTCGCCATCTCGAGCATCCGGTCGAGGCTGCGCTTGGCTTTCAGGCGGATGCCTTCCTCGATCTCGATCTGCGGGGAGAGATCGCGCAGGGCCACGTAGAGCTTCTCCATCGTGTTGAGCGCCATGTAGGGGCAGATATTGCACGAGCAGTTTCCGTCCGCGCCGGGAGCGCCGATGAAATTCTTCTCGGGCAGGGCCTTCTGCATCTGGTGGATGATGTGCGGCTCGGTGGCGACGATCAGGATGTCGCCGGGGAAGGTCTTGGCGAAGGACAGGATCCCGCTGGTCGAGCCGACGTAATCCGCGTGGTCGATGATCGTCGGCGGGCATTCGGGGTGCGCGGCGATGGGCGCGCCGGGGTATTGCTCCTTGAGCTTCAGAAGCTCGGTCTCGGAGAAGGCCTCGTGGACGATGCACACGCCCGGCCACAGCAGCATCTCGCGGTTGAACTTGCGCGCTAGGTAGCCACCAAGGTGGCGGTCGGGACCGAAGATGATCTTCTGTTCGGGCGGGATCTGGGCGAGGATCGTCTCGGCCGAGGACGAGGTGACGATGACGTCCGAAAGCGCCTTAACCTCGGTCGAACAGTTGATGTAGGTCAGCGCGATGTGATCGGGGTGCGCCTCGCGGAAAGCGCGGAATTTCTCAGGGGGGCAGGAGTCCTCGAGGCTGCATCCGGCGTCCATGTCGGGCAGGATCACCGTCTTCTGCGGCGAGAGGATCTTGGCGGTGTCGGCCATGAACTTCACCCCGCAGAAGGCGATCACATCCGTGTCGGTCGCGGCGGCCTTGCGGCTGAGCTCGAGGCTGTCGCCCACGAAGTCGGCAATGTCCTGGATGTCCGGCGTCTGGTAATAATGCGCGAGGATCACCGCATTGCGTTCTTTCCGCAGGCGGTCGATCTCGGCCAGCAGATCGGCGCCGGCGGGGTTGCGGGTGAGAAGGCTCATCGGTCGGTCCCCATCATCTCAGGAGCCGCCGATATAGGGGCAGCTTCGCGCTTTTCGAGCGAAAAGCTACATCGTGAAGCCGGGCGGCAGGAACGCCTCCATCGGCCGCGCTGCGCCCGGGCTGCCTGCCACCAGCCATTCGGTGAAGGCATAGCCGGGCGGCGAATAGGCCAGCAGCATCGAGAGCGCGAAGACTGCGGCATAGACGCCGACACCCCACCAATAGGCCGAATGCACGCGGCCCTCGCGGCGCTTGTCCGCGATCATGGCGATCACGGGGAACAGGAAGGTGAGCAGGTTGGTCGCGGTCCAGGCGTGGGGGATGAACAGCGGCAGAGGCAGCAGGCGCCCGAGGCCGGGGCCGGTGAGGATGCTCATCGCCACCAGCATCAGCCGCCGGTGCCAGCCCAGATGCCGCCGCACGCGCAGCGCCCACAGGGCAATCCCGCCGAAAGCGAGCAGACCGGCCATGTTGCTCACCAGAAATTCGTTCTTCGCAAAGAAGAACGGCCCGCCGGTGGTGCGCGCGGAGATGGTGATGATCATCAGCCCAGCCGCGACCATCAGAGGGATCCACAGATAGGCAAGCTTGCCGAGTTGGCGGTGCAGGCCGCGGTTGCCGGCGGCGATGGTGACAGCCTGCGCCAGATAGAGCGCCAGCCAGCCCATGAAAACCAGCCCGTGCACATGGAACGCCAGCGGCAGCGCGAAGCTCGACCGGCCCATCGCCAGATTGAAGCTGAAGCCGGCGACGATCACGCCGGCCATGACGAAGGCCATGATGGTGAAGAAACGGGCGCCGTCGGCGGCGCGTCCGCCTGATGCAAGTGTTGCCATCGGATTGATCCCCCTCCGAAGCGCGTCCCATAAGGAGTGGATCACGGATCGCCTGCCGGCGCAAGCAGGCTTGCGGTCAGGCGGTGTGCCACACCTCGCCGTCACGGCGGGCAGCCCCGCGCTTCTCGAGATCGAGGAGATGCGCCGTGACGCTCATTTCCGCCGCTCCGACAAGGCGCGGGTCGAGGCCTTTGTACATCTCGGGGATGAAGGCGCTGACGGGGCGGGCCTGCTCGCCCAGCAGACGCAGGATCTGGTTCTCGCGCTGGCGGCGGTGGCCGATCATCCCGCGCACGAGCTGCTTCGGCTTCTCGATCGCGGCCCCGTGGGCGGAGTGATAGCGCACATCCTCGCGCGCCATCAGCTTCTCGAGGCTCGCCATGTAATCGCCCATGTCGCCATCGGGCGGGATGACGACGCTGGTCGACCAGCCCATCACGTGATCGCCGGTGAACAGCGCACCGCTCTCTTCCAGCGCGAAGCACAGGTGGTTCGAGGTGTGCCCCGGCGTAGCGACGGCGGTGAGCGTCCAGCCGGTGCCGCGCATCGCTTCGCCGTCGAGCAGCACGCGGTCAGGCGAGTAGGTCGGATCGAAGGCCTCGTCGGAGCGCGGGCCTGCCACTTGCAGCATCAGCGGCGCGCAGCCGACGATGGGTGCGCCCGTGCGCCCGGCCAAAGGCGCGGCGGCGGGCGAGTGGTCGCGGTGGGTGTGCGTGCACATGATCGCGAGGATCTTGCGCCCTCCCACCGCAGCGATGATCGCGTCGATATGATGGGGCTCGTCCGGGCCGGGATCGATCACTGCACAATCCGGCCCGTCCGCCGGTCCCACGACATAGGTCTGGGTGCCGGTGAAGGTATAGGGCGAGGGATTGGGCGCCAGCACGCGGCGCACCAGCGGCTCGACATCTTCCGCAAGGCCGGTGGGCCAGGGCTGGGGAGGGATCGTGACCATGATGCGAGCCCTCATGGCCCCGTCCGTGGGCAACGGCAAGTCTCGCTGCGGGAGAGCGGCGTCCTCGCGTCTCGACTTTGCGCCGCCAGCGCGGCTAGGAATGGCAAAAACGGGAGAGATTCATGTCCGACTACATTCTGGTGCTCGATGAAGGCACGACCTCCACGCGCGCAATGCTGTTTGCGCGGGACGGGGCGCTGGTCGCCTCGGCGCAGGAGCCGCTGACGCAGCATTACCCCCAGAGCGGCTGGGTCGAGCATGATGCCCGGGAGATCTGGGAAAAGACGCTCGCCTGCGCGCAGGAACTGCTTCCCAAGGCGGGCGGGGCGGCGAGCATCGCCTGTCTCGGCATCACCAACCAGCGCGAGACGGTGGTGGCCTGGGACCGCGCGACCGGCGAGCCGCTGTGCAACGCGATCGTGTGGCAGGACCGCCGCACCGAGCCCTTCTGCGCCGAACTGCGGGCGGCGGGTCACGAGGCGGGCGTGCAGGAGCGCACCGGCCTGCTGCTCGATCCCTATTTCTCCGGCACCAAGATGCGCTGGATGCTCGACAATGTGGCGCAAGTGAAAGCGGCAGCGGAACGCGGGACGCTCGCCTTCGGGACGGTCGAGAGCTGGCTGGTGTTCAAGCTCACCGGCGGCGCGGCACATATCACCGATGCCTCCAACGCCAGCCGGACCCTGCTGATGGGGCTCGAGGACGCGCAGTTCGACGAGGGGCTGTGCGAGCTTTTCGGCGTGCCGCTCGCTGCGCTGCCGGGGGTGGTCGACACCTCGGGCGCGCTGGCGATGACGCAGCCCGACCTGTTTGGCCGCGCCATTCCGATCACCGGCCTTGCGGGCGACCAGCAGGCGGCAACCGTCGGGCAGGCGTGCCTTACGCCGGGCCAGACCAAGGCGACCTATGGCACTGGCGCTTTCGTGCTGACCTGCCAGGGCAGCCGCATTCCGCGCTCGAAGAACCGCCTGCTCGGCACGGTGCTGACCCAGCTCGACGGGCAGCGCACCTATGCCATCGAAGGCTCGGTGTTCGTCGCCGGGAGCCTTGTGCAGTGGCTCAGGGATTCGCTCGGCATCGTCGAGGTCGCCTCCGAGACCGAGGCGCTGGCGCGCTCGATCCCCGACAGCGGCGGGGTGGTGATCGTCCCGGCGCTGGCGGGCCTCGGGGCGCCGCACTGGCGGGCCGATGCGCGCGGCGTGATCGCGGGCCTCTCCTTTGCGAGCGGCAAGGCCGAGCTGGCGCGGGCCGCGCTGGAGGCCATGGCGCACCAGACCCACGACCTGTGCGCCGCCTATGCCGCCGACGGCGCGCCGTGGCAGACCCTGCGGATCGACGGCGGGATGTCGGCCAACGACTGGATGGCGCAGGACCTTGCCGACATGCTCGGCGTGCCCGTGGAGCGTCCCGGCTTCGTCGAGACGACCGCTCTGGGGGCGGCGATGCTGGCGGCGAGCGGGGCGGGGCTCTATCCCGATCTCGGCACGGCCGCGCAGGCGATGCGCGGGCAGCTCAGCCGGTTCGAACCGGCCATGGCTGACGAGGTGCGCGATGCGCGGCTGGCATCCTGGCGCAAGGCGCTCGCCGCGTCCTGATCCTTAACCGAAGCGGCCCAGTTCGCGTCCGATCCGGTCCTGGAAGGCGCGGACGGGGGAGGCCATTTCGAAGTTCTGGCGCCATGCCTCGTCGAGGCGGGCGATGCGCTTGTGGAGCTTCTCGGTGTCCGCGATCAGTTCGCGGGTGGCCGGTTCGAGCAGGGCAAGCTGGCCCTCGTCCGCCGGGCGGTCGGGCGGCAGGGTGCCGTGCAGCCGCACCTGCGCCTCGCTCAGTTCGCCCGAGAACAGCGCGCGCTGGTTCAGCAGCCAGGCCAGTACGTGCATCATGCGGGTGGTGGTCTTGAGCCCCTCGGTCGAGAGCGCAAGGCGCACGAAAGTGTCCTCGCCCGAGAGCGGCTCGCGGGTGCCGGCGGCGAACACCGCGCGCACTTCGTCGGCGAGGACCAGCGCCTCGGTATAGAGCGCCTCGATGATCGGGCGCGAAAGATTGGTCGTGCGGGACATGGGCAGGAGGGCTACTCCCGCGCGGGGCGGGCCGCCATATGGTTATGGTTACTTTCCAAGCAATTTTTGGCTCTCGTCCCGCCCGTGGACAGAATTGGCAATCCCTTAACCATAAGCCCTGCTGTTTCACGTGAAACATCGCCCCCGCGCCCTTTGCGGGCCCTGCTGGAGGGGGTCAGGAAGGGGTCAAGGGGGAGCAAACGGGGGGCAAGCGGGAGGCAGGGGCCGGGCAGGGCGTGGCGAGCCCGCCGCGCAAACGGCGCGGTCGCGGCCCGTCCGGCGGCCGTTCAGGCGATGATGTCGGGCAGCAGCGTGTCCTCGATGATCGCGATCTGGTCCTTCAGGCGCAACTTGCGCTTCTTGAGGCGGGCGATCTGGAGCATGTCGGCCGAGGCCGATCCGCGCGCCGCCTCGGTCAGGGCAGCGATCGCGGCGTCGAGGTCGCGATGCTCGGTCTTGAGCAATTCGAGCTTTTTCCTGAGCTCCTGCTCGGTCATCTGTTGCCCCTGATCCCAATGCTGCCGGCGCGCGGCCGGCGCGGTTCTGCCGCCCCAATGCTTCCCCCCGCTACGCGTTCCCGCAGGGTTTGTGTAGATGGCCCGCGCAACAATTCCCCGCCACCCGCCCGCCCGGCCTGCCGCGCCCCCGCGCCCGCAGCCTGTCGCGTGCGGCTACGGATGCATCGCTTAAGCTACGATCAGGGCTTTGCAACCAAGCCTGCTTGTGGTTCTTTCGGACCTGCGGCTCGGCCGCACCCCAAAGCCGAGTCGCCTGCCCGGGGGCATCCCCCCGCCTAGACAGGAGAACGCCTCATGGCATCGACCGCAGTGTCTTCTTCCCACCTCGCCGCCCTCCAGACCAAGCACGCCGGCCTCGAGGCCCGCCTGCGCGACGAGCTCGCCCGGCCCGCACCCGACACCGCAATGATCCAGTCCCTCAAGAAGCAGAAGCTCCGCCTCAAGGAGGAAATCGCCGGCGCCTGACCGGCGACAGGTGCGCTGCGGCGGCGCCCGGGAATCTCAGCCATTGCAGGCGAGGGCTGTGAACCTTACACCTGCCTGCAATGACCGCCGCCGCCGCCGCCCGCCAGATCCTGACCCGCCTGACCGAGGTGATGGCCTCGCGAATGCACGCGCAGGCCAAACTCGATCAGGTGGTCGAGATCATCGGCGAATGCCTCTCGAGCGAGGTCTGCTCGATCTACCTCCTGCGCGAGGGGATGCTCGAACTCTTCGCCACCCGCGGCCTCAACCAGAGCGCGGTGCACGTCACCCGCATGGCGATCGGCGAGGGGCTGACCGGCGCGATCGCGCAGAAGGTCGAGACGCTCAACCTCGCCGAGGCCAAGGCCCACCCCGATTTCCAGTATCGCCCCGAGACGGGCGAGGAAAAGTTCCACTCCTTCGCCGGTGTCCCGATCGTCTACCGCGAACGCGCGGTGGGCGTGCTCTGCGTCCAGCACGTCGAGCCGCGCCGCTATGAAGAGGTCGAGATCGAGGCGCTCCAGACCACTGCGATGGTGCTGTCGGAGCTGATCGCCAATGCCGAACTGGTCGACGAGGAGCAGGCCCTGGGCCTCACCGCCGACCAGACCGGGCCGCAGACCCTCACCGGACTCACGCTGGTCAAGGGGCTGGGCGCGGGCGTTGCCGTCTACCATCAGCCGCGCGTCGAGATCACGCAGGTCATGGCCGAGGACACCGAGGCCGAACGCCAGCGCGTCTATCGTGCCTTCGACCGGATGCGCGAGCAGATCGACGCGCTTGCCAGTCAGGCCGAATTCGGTGTCGGCGGCGAACACGAGGAGGTGCTGGAGACCTACAAGATGTTCGCCTATGACGAGGGCTGGTCGCGGCGCATAAACGAGGCGATCGATTCCGGCCTCACCGCCGAGGCCGCGATCGAGCGCGTCCAGCAGCACACCCGGATGCGGATGCGCGAGATCGACGATCCGCTGCTCGCCGACCGGATGCACGATCTGGAGGACCTCGCGAACCGCCTGATCCGCATTGTCGCAGGCCAGGTCGGCACGGCGGCCTCGCAGGGCCTGCGCAAGGACACAATCCTGATCGCGCGCAATCTCGGCCCGGCCGAACTGCTCGAATATGACAAGCGCCGCCTCAAGGGCGTGATCCTCGAGGAAGGCTCGCTCACCGCCCATGTGGTGATCGTGGCCCGCGCGATGAATGTCCCGGTGATCGGCCGCACCAAAGCCGTGCGCGGCACGATCCGCGAGGGTGACGAGATCCTGCTCGATGCGACCGCCGGCAGCGCCATTGTCCGGCCGCTGCCGCAGGTCGCCGATGCCTTCCACGCGCGCTTTGCCAAGAGCCGCGAGAAGCAGGCGGCCTATGCCTCCCTGCGCGATGTCGAGCCCTTCACCCGCTGCGGCCAGCGCATCCAGGTGATGATGAATGCCGGCCTGCGCGACGATATGAGCGCGCTCGGCCTGACGGGTGCGGACGGGGTCGGCCTGTTCCGGACCGAGTTCCAGTTCCTCGTTTCTGCCACTCTGCCCCAGCGCGAGCGCCAGACGCGGCTCTACCGCGACGTGCTCGATGCGGCAGGCGACAAGCCGGTGATCTTCCGCACGGTCGATATCGGCGGCGACAAGTCGGTGCCCTATCTCGCCAGCGAGATCGCCGCGCAGGACGAGAACCCGGCGATGGGCTGGCGCGCGCTGCGCCTCGCGCTCGAACGCGAGGGGCTGATGAAGATCCAGGCGCGCTCGCTGCTCGAAGCGGCGGCGGGGCGCTCGCTCTATGTGATGTTCCCGATGGTCTCCGAGCCGTGGGAGTTCGACGCGGCCAAGGCCGTGTTCGACGAACAGCTCGCCTTCCTGCGCGCCCAGAAGAAGCTGCTGCCCGAGCGCATCAATTTCGGCGCGATGCTGGAAGTGCCCGCGCTCGCCGAGGTGCTCGATATGCTGCTGCCGCGCCTCAGCTTCCTGTCGATCGGCACCAATGACCTGACGCAGTTCCTGTTCGCCGCCGACCGCGCCAACCCGAAGCTCGCCGAACGCTACGACTGGCTTTCCCCTTCGATCCTGCGCTTCCTGCGCCGTGTGATGCAGGCGAGCGTGGGCAGCGGGGTCGATATCGGCGTGTGCGGCGAGATGGGCGGGCGCAGGCTCGAGGCGCTGGCGCTGATGGGCATCGGCTATCGCCGCCTCTCGATCACGCCGGCCGCGGTCGGTCCGATCAAGGAGCTGGTGCGCAAGGTCGATCTGGCCGAGCTGACCGCGGCGATGAACGGCTGGCTGGCGAGCCCGCAACGCTCGCTGCGCGAGGAACTGGCGGCCTGGGCGGATGCCCGCGACATCGAGTATGATTGAGTCCGGCCTTGCGGAGAAGCGTGGTCGGCACGCGGTAGCATGAGATGCCAACGCTTGACAGGATAGGCGGCGACAGCGACTTCCGTTCAAACGCAATTCACCACGCAACAATCAATCACAGCGTCGCATAACAAGAGGCGCGGGACCGGGTCATGGACAGCGAAGACACCAACAGCGCGGACACGGCGCCGCTGACCGGCAATGCCGGACCGGGCGCGACCTTGCGTGCCGCGCGCGAGGCGCAGCGGATCGATCTCAAGCATATCGCCGCCGAGACGCGCATTCCGCTGCGCCATCTCGAGGCGATCGAGGCCGATAACTTCGAAAGCCTGCCGAGCCGGGCCTATGCGATCGGCTTCACCCGCACCTATGCCAAGGTGCTCGGGCTGGACGATGCGGCGATGGTCGATGCGGTGCGCGCCGAGCTGGCGGACGGCTCGATGCGCCGGGCGGTGCCGTCCTCGGCTATGGAGCCGGGCGATCCGGCGCGGCTGCCCTCCTCGGGGCTGGCCTGGGCGGCGGCGGGTGCGGTGCTGATCCTGGCGATCGGGATCTTCGCCTTCTACAACAGCTATTTCGGGGCCGGGGCCGAGCCGGACACGCTGGCCCCGCCCGAGCCGGTCGCAAGCGCAACTCCTGCGCCCGCACCCGTCCCGGCGGCAGCCGCCGTGCCGAGCGGTCCGGTGGTGCTCACCGCGCTCGAGGACGGGATCTGGGTGCGGCTCTACGAGGAAGGCGGCGAGCGTCTGACCGAGCGCACGCTGAAGGCCGGCGAGACGCTCGAGGTGCCGGTCGCCGCGCGCGATCCGCGCATCAATACCGGGCGGCCCGATGCCCTCTCGGTGACGATCGGCGGGCAGCCGGTGGCCAAGCTGTCCGAGCGGCCCGCGACGATCTCGGGCGTGCCGGTCTCGGCGGCGGCACTGGCTGCGCGTGCAAGCGCGGGCGCAGCGCCCGCAGCCGCCGGCACGGCTGCCCCTGCCGCCCCGGCTCCACGCCGCGTGACCACGCCTCCGGCCACGGGAACCGCGCCCGCGCCCGTGTCCGCACCGGCAGGCGAGGCGGCTCCGTCCTCCGATACGGCCACCACCCCGACCGCCTGACGCTTTTCCGGTTGATTAGGGGGCTTGCCGCTCTCGACTTGCGCGCGGCTTGGCTTCAGGGATTCGACCTATGTTCATGTGCTGCGCGCCACCAGAGCGCCAGCCGTTCCGAGGGAGCCCGACGCGCCATGACCACCCCCCTTAAAGCCATCTCCCTGCGCCTTGCCGGAGCCGCGCTGATGGGCGCGAGTGTCGCGGGTGTCGCGACGCTCGCCGTCCCCGCCGCCGCGCAGGACAACGCCGAGGAGGCGCGCCTGCGCAAGCTCGAGGCCGAGGTTCGCGCCCTGCAGCGCAAGGTCTTCACGGGCGGCGACCCGCGCTTCTTCGAGCCGCAGATCGCGCCCGGCACCGCCGCTCCCGCGACGGCTCCGGCGACCACCAGCGCCCCGGCGGCGACGGCAGTGACCGACATCCTCGTGCGGCTCGATGCGCTCGAGGGGCAATTGCAGGCGCTGACCGCCCGTTCCGAGGAGCAGGCCAATGCCATGGCGCAGCTCGAGGTGCGGCTCGCCGCGCTCGAGACCGCTGCCACCGCGCCGGCGGTGACGGGCACAGAGGCTCCCGCTGCGGCCACGCAGCCGACCCTCGCCCCCGCGCCGACGCTCACCCCTGCGACCGTGACGGCCCCCGCCGCCACCACCGCAGCGGCTGCGCGCACCCCCACCCAGACGCCGCCGCCGCCCGCTTCCGCGCCCAAGCCCGCGCCTGCTCCGGCCACGACCGCTCCTGCGACCCCCGCCGCGACCCCGAGCGCCGCGCGCCTTGCCGCGGTGCAGGCGATCGCCAAGCCGCAGACCGCCGATGCCGGGGATGACGAATATTCCTACGGCTTCCGCCTGTGGAACGCCGGCTTCTTCCCCGAGGCGCGCCAGCAGCTCACCCGCTTTGTCGAGCAATATCCCAACCACCCGCGCATCAGCTTCGGGCGCAACCTCCTTGGCCGCGCCTTCCTCGACGACAAGATGCCCGAGGATGCCGCCCGCTGGTTCCTCAAGAACTACCAGGCCAACAAGACCGGCGAGCGCGCCCCTGACAGCCTGCTTTACCTCGGCGTCTCGATGGTCGCGCTGGGCGATACCAAGCGCGCCTGCATCGCGCTCGCCGAATTCGCCGAGACCTATCCGCTGGTCGCCGCGGGCCGCCTTGCGACCGATTACCAGACCACCCGCGCGAAGGTGAAGTGCAGCTAGAGCCTGCCGCGGCGGCCCGCTTTGCCGCCGATCTGGCGGCGCTGTGGCCCGAGGACGAGCGCACAGGGCCGCTGGGCCTTGCCGTATCGGGCGGGCCGGACAGCCTCGCGCTGCTGCTGCTCGCCCATGCCGCGCTGCCCGGGCGGATCGCCGTTTGCAGTATCGACCACGGTCTGCGCCCCGGGGCGGCGGCCGAGGTCGCGCTGACGGGGCGCATCGCGGCCGAGCGCGGTATACCCTTCACCCCGCTGGCGGTGCGGCTTGCGCCGGGCAATCTCCAGGCCGAGGCCCGTGCGGCGCGCTATGCCGCGCTCGCGCGCTGGGCGGAGGAGACGCGGCTGGGCGCCATCGCTACCGCCCACCATGCCGATGATCAGGCCGAGACCCTGCTGATGCGCCTCAACCGCGGGAGCGGGCTGGCGGGCCTTGCCGGGGTGCGTCCGCGCGGGCGCATTGAAGGCAGCGAGGCGGTGCTGCTGCGCCCGCTGCTCGGCTGGCGCAAGGCCGAACTGGCGGCGCTGGTCACGGCGGCCGGGATCACCCCTGCCCAGGACCCCTCCAACGCCAACCCCGCCTTCGACCGCGCACGGCTGCGCAGTGCAATGGCACAGGCCGACTGGCTCGACCCCGTGCAGATCGCCGCCAGCGCCGCCCATCTGGCCGAGGGCTGGCAGGCGCTCGAATGGTATGCCGAGCTTGACTGGCACGAGATGGTCATGCGCGAGGAAAGCGACACCGGAACGCCCGGCTTCAGCTATTGCGCCAATGTGCCGCGGGTGATCGCGATCGAGACGATCCTGCGCATCATCCGCGAACTCGGCGGCCATGCGACCCGCAGCGAGGCGGCGCGGGCATGGGACCGGCTATGGGCGGGCGAGAACGCCTCGCTCGGCGGCGTGCTGGCGGTGCCGGGGGTGGAGCGGGTCGAGAAGGTCGGAGTGACGATGCGCGTCTGGCGTTTCCGCCCGGAGCCCGCGCGCGGGCGGGTAAACTGACATCATCGCGGCCCCGGGCCTGAGCCGGGGCAGAAACAGATGTCCCGGCCAGGTCTTACAGGATCCTGTCGCCCACGCCGACCATCCGCCCGCGGGTGATGATCACCTTGTCCCCGCGCCCGGCGGCGGCGAACAGCTTGGCGGCGAATTCATCCGGCACGCCGACGCAGCCGTGGCTGGCATAGCCGTTCAGCACCGGCGAGCCGTGGATCGCAATCCCGTCCCATGTCAGGCGCAGCGTCCAGGGCATCGGCGCGTTGGCGTATTTCTCGGAGACGTTGTTGCGCTCCTTGGTGAGTATCGGGAAGGTGCCGAGCGGGGTCGGGTGTTCCTGCGTGCCGACCAGCACCACCGCCGTCCCGATCTCGTGCCCGTCGCGAAAGGCGCTGATGACGCGGGCTTCGAGATCGACCGTGATCACCAGCTTGCCAGTGGGCGGCGCGCCGCTCTCGTCCCAGAACCAGTCGCCATAGCGGAGCGTGCCTTCGATCGGCAGGATCGACCTGATCACGAAGCCGCCGTCGGCCGCGAGCGGCCCCGGCGGGGCTGTGGCAGACTGCGCTTGTGCCGCAAAGGGCAGGGCGCACAGGGCAAGAAGGAAGGTGAAGGCCCGGATCATCAAGGCCCATATGCCGCCTCGGGCCGATGCTTGCCAGCAATTAACCAGCCAGCGTCCCTCGCGGGGACGGCCGAGGCGCGGGGGTTAATCCCGGGGAAGGGCTGCGGGTGCGGCGCTCGCCGCGCCCTGCCGGCCGGTCAGGCGAGCGCGCCGAACAGGTCGTGGGCGTCGGCGTCCTCGATCGTCACATTGACGATATCGCCCGGCGCGAGGCTGGCGGGGACGTTGCGCAGGTAGACCGCGCCGTCGATTTCCGGAGCGTCGGCCTGGCTGCGGCCCGTTGCGCCGATGTCGCCGTCCTCGTCGGGTTCACCGACCTCGTCGATGATGACGGGGAGCGTGCGGCCGACCTTGGCGGCGAGCTTGGCGGCGCTGATGCGCTCGGTCACTTCCATGGTCCGGGCGTAGCGTTCTTCCTTGACGGCCTCGGGCACCTGATCGGGCAGGGCGTTGGCGGCTGCCCCTTCGACGGGTTCGAAGCGGAAGGCGCCGACGCGGTCGAGCTGCGCTTCCTCGAGCCAGTCGAGGAGATAGCGGAAGTCTTCCTCGGTCTCGCCGGGGAAGCCGACCACGAAGGAGGAGCGGATTGCGATGTCGGGGCAGATTGCGCGCCACGACTTGAGGCGTTCGAGCACCTTGGCCTCGTTGGCCGGGCGGCGCATCAGCTTCAGCACCTTGGGGCTGGCGTGCTGGAAGGGAATGTCGAGATAGGGCGTCAGCAGGCCCTCGGCCATCAGCGGGATGACCTGGTCGACGTGCGGGTAGGGATAGACATAGTGGAGGCGCACCCAGGGCGCGTGGCCCTCGGGGGTGCGGAGCTGGCCCAGTTCGCGCGCCATGTCGGTCATGTGGGCACGCACCTCGCGGCCCTTCCACTGGCGGCTATCGTGGCGGATATCGACCCCGTAGGCGCTGGTGTCCTGCGAGATGACGAGCAGTTCCTTCGTGCCTGCCGCGACCAGCTTCTCCGCCTCGCGCAACACGGCATCGATGCGGCGGCTGGCGAGTTTGCCGCGCAGCGCCGGGATGATGCAGAAGGCGCAGGAGTGATTGCAGCCCTCGGAGATCTTGAGGTAGCTGTAATGGCGCGGGGTCAGCTTGATGTCGGGCTGCGGGATCAGGTCGACGAACGGCCCCTGGCTGGGCGGCGCGTGGGTGTGGACCGCCTCGACCACCTGCTCGTATTGATGCGCCCCCGTCACCGCGAGCACCTGCGGGTGCACGGCGCGGATCGCGTCGGCTTCCTCGCCCATGCAACCGGTGACGATCACGCGGCCGTTTTCGGCGATCGCCTCGCCGATTGCGGCAAGGCTTTCCTCCTTGGCGGAATCGAGGAAGCCGCAGGTGTTGACCAGCACCACGTCGGCGCCCGCATAGTCTTCGGCGAAGGCATAGCCGTCGGCGCGCAGGCGGGTGAGAATGCGCTCGGAATCGACCAGCGCCTTGGGGCAGCCGAGGCTGACCATGCCGATCTTCTTCTGATCGGGCAGGACGGTGGGTGCGGTGGGGGCGGATGTCATAGCGGCGCGGCCCCTACACTGTGCAGGGCGATTGCGCTAGGCTTGACCGCGGGGCGCCATGCGGGGCATTGCCAAGCCCATGATCGCAAAACTCTTCTCCGAGCACCCGCGCGCCATCGGCGAGACCTATGGCCAGCACGCCCGCACTGCGCTCAGCTTCGGCTGGCGGATGGTGGTGGGGGGGCTTGCCTGCATGGTCCACGCGGTGATCCCCGGCCTCTTCGTGAAGACCGCGAGCCGCACCGTGGTGCAGCTCGACGCCGAGATGCGCGGCCGCAAGCCTGCGCCGGGCGCCGAGGAGTTTGCCTACGTGATCTAGACCGCTGGCTAGCTATGCCTTGCCCGCGGCTTTCGCTACCATGCCGGCACGAAGCGGCCGTCATGCCAGGAGAGCGACCCGATGAGTGACTTTGCCCTGTGGCCGGTGCTGACGGGCGCTGCCGCCTTCTTCGTGGTGGGGGCCTTGTGGTACGGGTTGATTTTCGCAGTGCCCTGGCAGCGGGCGGCGGGGCTCTCGAACACCCAGCTTCGCGAGGGCAATATGGGCGTGATCTTCGCGCTCGCCTTCGCCTTCGAGCTGCTGATCGCGATGGTGCTATGGCACCTGCTCGCCCGCACCGATCCGCCGCCGCATGTGGTGATGATGATGGCGTCGGGCTTCGCGCTCGGCGTGATGATCCCGGCGATCGGGATCAACTACCTGTTCCTCAGAAAGCCGCTCGCGCTGTTCCTGATCGATGCCGGGCACTTCCTCGTCGGCATGGCGGCGATGGGCGGCGTGTTCGTCTGGTTCCGGGGCGGCTAGTCCCACTCGCTCGGGGTGGTGGGGACGATCTCGACCACGACATCGCCGGGCTGGAGGGTCTGGCACTCCGGCTCCCAGAAACCGATGGCGTGGCCGCCGCGATAGATCCGCAGGCCCTGCCCGCCGCTCTTGAGGGCATTGATCGAGCCGCCGTGCTCCTCCGGCGAGATTACCCGCTCGACCAGCTGCACCCGCCCGCCCACGCTGGCGAGGTCGGCGAGGTAATCGGCGATATGCGCGCCCTTGACGCTGCCCGCCAGCAAGAGCCCGGTAAAGCGCACCGGGTTGATGACGTTGTTGGCGCCCGCCTGCCGCGCCAGCAATTCATTGTCCTCAGCGCGCACCACCACGCTGATCGGCACCTTTGGAGCAAGGTGGCGCACGGTGAGCACGATCAGGATCGAGGTATCGTCCCGCCCGGCCGAGACCAGCACGCTCGCCGCCTCGGCGATCCGCACCGATTTGAGCGTCTCGTCCCGCGTCGCATCGGCGGCCATGACATTGACGCCGAGCTTCTCGGCCTCGGTCAGGCGCTCCTCGCTCGGGTCGATCACGACGATGCAGCGCGGATCGACCCCGCGCGCGATCAGCTCGCCCACGCTTTGCGAGCCGGAGACGCCGTAGCCGAGCACCACGACGTGCCCTGTCAGCTGTTCCTGGATGCGAGCCATGCGCCATTTCTCCCAGCTGCGCTTGATGACGAAATCGTAGGCCGCGCCCACGAAGATGAACAATACCGCGATGCGGACCGGGGTGACGATCACCGCCTCGATCAGCCGCGCCCGGTCCGAGATCGGGGCGATGTCGCCGAAGCCCGTGGTGGTGATCGAGATCATCGTGAAATAGACGACATCGAGGAAGCTGATGACCCCGTCGTGCCCGTCCTTCAGCCCCTGGCGGTCAAGCCAGTGGACGGCGATGACGAAGGCGACCAGCAGGAAGGCGAGGGTGAGCCGCAGGCCGAGGTCGCCCCACACGGGCAGCCGCACCTGCCGCCGGAGCGGCTGGAACTGGTCCGCGAGCCGCGCGCGCCGTTTGAACGGGTTGCGGCCCGGCGGGGTTGCCATCAGCCGGCGAACCGGTCGGCAAGGATGCCGATGGTCGAATAGTGGGTGAGATCGAGCTGCAAGGGCGTCACCGCGACATAGCCTTCCTCGATCGCCTCGAGATCGGTGCCGTGATCGAGCGTGTGCTCGATCTGGTCGAGGCCGAACCAGAAATAGCGGTAGCCGCGCGGATCGCGGCCCTCGACGATGGTGCCGCGGGCATAGTCATGGAAGCCCTGCCGCACGACACGGATGCCTTTCACCGCATCGGCAGCGATCGCAGGGAAGTTGACGTTGATCAGCGTGCGTTCTGCCATCGGCGCGTCGATCAGTTTTTCGAGCACCTTCGGTCCCCATTCGAGCGCCGCGCCGAAGGGCACCTCGTCGCCCATCCCCTCGCGGGCATAGACCTGGCTGAAGGCGATGGAGCGCACGCCTGCCAGCGCGCCCTCGATCGCGGCCGAGACCGTGCCGGAATAGGTGATGTCGTCGGCGAGGTTCGCGCCGCGATTGACGCCCGAGAGGATGATGTCGGGTGCATCGGGCATGACCTCGCGCAGCGCCATCATCACGGAATCGGTCGGCGTGCCGCTCACCGCGAAGCGCCGTTCGCCGTGCTTGTGCAGGCGCACGGGCCGGGTGAGGGTGAGCGAGTGGCCCGCGCCCGATTGCTCCTCGGACGGCGCGCAGATCCAGATGTCGTCGGAGAACTGGCGCGCGATTTCTTCCAGCACCTTGAGGCCGGGGGCGTTGATGCCGTCGTCATTGGTGAGGAGGATTCTCATGCGCCCGCCTCCCCGATCCGTTCATGCTGAGCTTGTCGAAGCACCGTATTTCCTTTGTCGCTGGGGAGGATGAAGAAAGTGCGGCCCTTCGACAAGTTCGGGGCGAATGGGATCGTTAGTTGGGCCTGATGACCTCGAGCCCGCCCATATAGGGGCGCAGCGCCTCAGGCACCGTCACCGAGCCGTCGGCGTTCTGGTAGTTCTCGATCACCGCCACCAGCGTGCGTCCGACCGCGAGGCCCGAGCCGTTCAAGGTGTGGACGAACTCGGTGCGCTTCTCGCCCGCCACGCGGTAGCGGGTGTTCATGCGGCGGGCCTGAAAGTCGCCGGTGTTCGAACACGAGCTGATCTCGCGATAGGCGCCTTGGCCCGGGAGCCACACTTCGAGATCATAGGTCTTGCGAGCGCCGAAGCCCATGTCGCCGGTGCACAGCAGCAGCTTGCGATAGGGCAGGGCGAGGCGCTCGAGGATGGTCTCGGCGGCGCGGGTCATGCGCTGGTGTTCGGCCTCGCTGTCCTCCGGCTTCACGATGCTGACCAGCTCGCACTTCTCGAACTGGTGCTGGCGGATGAAGCCGCGGGTGTCGCGTCCGGCGGCGCCCGCTTCCGAGCGGAAGCACAGGGTGAGCGCGGTGAGGCGCATGGGGAGCGCGCCCTCGTCGAGCAATTCGCCCATGACGCTGGCGGTGAGGGAGACTTCGGAAGTCGGGATGAGCCAGCGCCCGTTGGTGGTGCAGAAGCTGTCCTCGGCAAACTTGGGCAGCTTGTCTGTGCCATACATGGCATCGTCGCCCACCAGCACCGGCGGGTTGCATTCGGCATAGCCATGCTCGCCTGTCTGCACGTCGAGCATGAACTGGCCGAGCGCGCGGTGGAGGCGCGCCATACCACCGCGCAGGAAGGTGAAGCGTGCCCCGGACAGCCGCGTGCCAGTCTCGAAATCCATGCCGAGGGCAGGGGCGATGTCGGCGTGTTCCTTGGGCGTGAAGTCAAAGGCGCGCTTCTCGCCCCATTCTGTCTCCACCCGGTTGTCTGCCTCGTCCGCGCCGTCAGGCACGTCGGCAGCGGGGAGGTTGGGGATGATCTCGAGCGCGGCCTTCAAATCGCCCGCCAGCGCGTCGGCGCGGGCTTCGAGCGCGGGCATGGCGTCCTTCAGGGCGGCGACCTCGGCCTTGATCGCTTCGGCGCCCTCCTTGTCGCCCTTGGCCATGGCGGCGCCGATCAGCTTGCTCGCCTCGTTGCGGCGGCTCTGGGCGACCTGCACCCCGGTGGTGGCGGCGCGGCGGGCCTCGTCGAGCGCGATCAGGCTGGCGGCCTGTGCGGGAAGTCCGCGGCGGGCAAGGCCTGCGTCGAAGGCTTCGGGGTTTTCTCGGATCAGGCGGATGTCGTGCATGGCCCGAGCCTATGCCCGCTCGGCCCCCCTAAGAAAAGCGGCAATCGCGATGGAACATATGGCGGGCGAGGCAGGTTCGCTCCGTCCGAAGGAGACTTGGCAATGATGCGTAAACTGATTGGCGCCGCGATCGGCGCGAGTGTGGCGAAGAAGCATCCGGCGGCAGGCGGCGTGACCGGCGCGGTGCTCGCGAGCGCGGTGCCCTTCGTGCTCGCCCGGATGAGCCTGCCGGCGATGGTGGTGCTGGGGGCGGGCGGCTATGTCGCCAAGCGCTGGCTCGACAAGCAGCCCAAAAGCGGAGCCGGTCAGCGCAAGGCGCTCCCGGCTCCGGTGCAGCAATATCCCTGAGGACGGGGTAAGGGGCGGCGGCGGGGCTTGAGAGGCCGCCGCCCCTTGGGGAAGATCAGCCTCAGAAGTTGATCTGGCCGGTCACGAAGATCCGGCGCGGGTCGCCGTAGAAGCCGGTCAGCGTGCCTTCGCGCCCGAGCGTGGGCACGAAGGGCGCCCCGTTCACGCCGCCCGCCACGAAGTTGTAGCCGGCCACGACATATTCCTTGTCGAACAGGTTCTTGCCGTGGAGACCGAAGGAATAGCGCCCGTCGTCGGTGGTGTAGACGATGCTCGCATCGACCAGCACGAAGCCGTCCTGATCGAGGAACGGGTTGGGCACTTCGAACTGGCTCGCATCGGACCGCAGCGAGGCGAGGCCGATGAAGTCCATCATCCCGCCGCCGACCGGCAGGCCCATGTTGAAGCCCATATGCGCGGTGATGTCGGGGGTGTTCTGGAACACGCGGCTATCCGCCACATCGACCCCGAAGGCATCGATGAAGGTGTTGAACCTGGCGTCGAGCACACCCAGCGACCAGTTGATGCTGAAGCGGCTGCCGTCGCCGGCAAAGTCCTTGCCGACGAGCGCGTTGCCCTCGAACTCGATGCCGTTGACGTCGGCATCGGCGGCGTTGGAGGTGATGCCGATGAAGCTCTCGTTGATCCCGTCACCATTGGCATCGAAGCCGACCGAGCCGGGGATCTGCACGTCCTTGTACTGCGACAGGAAGCCGGCGAGGCTGATGTTCACGCGGTTGTCGAGCAGCGAGGCCTTCCAGCCCAGTTCAAAGCTGTCGACCGTTTCGGGGTCGAACGCCATGAAGTCGAACACCTCGTCCGCGGTGCAGGCCCCGCCGCGCGGGTTGCGGCACGCGGTGGTCTGGCCGCGCGGGTCGAAGCCGCCGCCCTTGAAGCCCTGCGAATAGGTGAAATAGAGGTTGTGATCGGCATTCGGCTGCCAGCTGATCGAGGCGCGCGGGTTGAAGTCCTTGAAGGTGGCGCTGCCGTTGAAGTTGCTGGTGGTGGCAGCCGCAACCCCGGTGCCGCCGAACAGCGGCGAGAAGCCGCCGAGGAAGGTGCGGCGCAGAACCTGGCTGGTGCGCTTGTCATTGGTGTAGCGCCCGCCGACCGAGACGCTGATGGTGTCGCTCAGATCATAGGTGAAATCGCCGAACACCGACCAGGTCTTGGTGTTGACGTCGCCCAGCGTCTGCGCGGCAAGGCCGTTGACGGTGGTGAACAGTGCCACGTCGAAGGCGGTGAAGGCATTGGCGTCGAGGTAGTAGAAGCCGAGCACGCCCGACAGCTTGTCGCCTTCCAGCAGCAGTTGCAGCTCCTGGCTGAACTGGTCGTTTTCGTAGATGCCGGGAACATCGAGATCGCTCGAGGGCAGGCTGTCGAAATCGATCGGCGAAGTCGTCTTGTCCTCGCGGTAGCCGGTGATCGACTTGAAGGTGAGGGTGTCGGACAGTTCGACCGCGAGGTTGAACGCGCCGCCATAGGCCTCGACCTCCTGATCGATGATGTTGAGCCCGGCGCGGGTGTCGAACACGTCATCGAGCACCGGCGCTCCGGTCAGGCGGCCGGCGATGAAGCGGTGGCCCTGCCGCGCTTCGGAATTGTCCTTGATGTAATCGCCCGAGAGCCGGGCGGTGACGATGCCGCTCTCGAACTCGATGGTGCCGCGCGCGGCCCAGACGTCCTTGTTGTAGTTTTCGGTGCCGAGGTTGAGGTTTTCGCCGAAGCCGCCGCGTGACAGGCGCGCGCCGCTCGCGCCGATCTTGAAGTTGTCGCCGATCGGGGTCGATGCGGTGACGATCAGATCGGCCTGGTCGTAGGAGCCATAGGTGCCGCGCACCTTGAGGCTGGTCTCGTCGGGCAGCGGGGCGGTGACATATTTGATCGCGCCGCCGACGGTGTTGCGGCCATAGAGCGTGCCCTGCGGCCCGCGCAGCACTTCGATCCGCTCGACCTCGTAGATATCGAGCACGGCGGCCTGCGGGCGGTTGAGATAGACGTCATCGACATAGAGGCCGACGCCCGCTTCAAAGCCGCCGACCGGGTCCTGCTGGCCGACGCCGCGGATGAAGGCGGTGAGCGTGGTGTTGGT
>VFQM010001509.1_pt1 | contig 20178 bp, 15 predicted proteins | sample 3512391 | NCBI WGS metagenome assembly VFQM01 (sample SAMN10412369, study PRJNA504923) | tailings metagenome | isolation source: Replicate 1 from Balatoc abandoned mine | place: Philippines | reverse complement strand
TATTTGATACATACTATGATGTATTGATCGACAACCTTGATGAAATATTGGCTATTGATAACAAACATGCTGAAGCCTTAGCCCTACAATCATCAGCGTATGGATTAAAAATAAGTTACAGTCCGATGCAGGGTATGTTTCTTGGTCCAAAGAGCAGTAGCATTATCGAAAAAGCAAAAAAGCTGAATCCCAATTCCACCTTGGTCTGGAAAATTTATGCAGGATCGAAACTCTTCACACCTGAAATGTGGGGTGGAGATGTGAAGGAGGCCATCAAAGCTTTTGAAACGGCTGTTAAGCTGTACGAATCCAAACCTGAAGCACTAACAGATAACTGGCTATACCTGGACACCTTAGCCTTTCTCGGACAGGCCTATGTAAAAGATGAGCAAACTAAAAAAGCCATTGACATTTACGAGAAGGCCTTGCAAGTAGAACCTGAGTTTAACTATGTAAAGAAGGCTTTATTACCAAAAGCAAAAGAAAAAGCCAAAACCATTTAATAAAATGAAAATTCTGCTGCCCTTCGCTTTGATCCTTTTTTTTGCTGAGGTAATATATGGCCAATGTTCAACTGTGAAGGGCATGGTGCTCGATGCAGAAACAGAAGCTGTGTTACCGGGTGCTACAGTTTATCACTTGAGTGATTACCAGAAAGGAACGACTACAGATGTGAATGGTGAATTTAGTTTGGCTGCCAAGGTTGGTAGTCAGATAAAACTAAGTTTTATTGGTTATGAAGGACAAACCATTACTGTTGACAGCACCTGTACAGTTCTTGTGAGACTCGCTCCCCTGACTACAAGTCTAAATGAAATGACTATACGGGCAGAGCGATTGGTGGCAGAAGGTTTTACTATTACCAAACTTTCTAAACTGAATATTTACACCAATCCAGGTGCTAAGGCAGATCCTTTATTAGCTGTTAATACTTTGCCAGCAGCCACTACGTTAGACGAATCGGCCAACATTAGTCTGCGGGGAGCAGACCCGGCAGAAACAGGTATCTTTCTAAACAACGTACCCATTAATGATGCTGTTCGTTACGCACAACTGAATGGTATTGGCACCTTCAGTATTTTCAACACAGCTATTATCAGTCAGATGTTGGTTTACCCGGGTAATCCTCCTTTGGAATATGGTAACACGACATCTGGTCTGATTGCCTTGAGCACAGATGAAAAAGTGCCTGATCAAAATACCAATTCCCTAACGCTTTCGCTGGCCAATATCGGCTTTCTAAGTAGTCGGAAACTCAATGAAAAATCTTCGCTTACTGCTTTCACGAACATTCAACCCTCTGCAGGCATAAAACTTCTTAATCCTGCTTCGTTAGAAAGACTGAAACGATTCAATACTGTCGACCTTGGGCTCCATTACCTTAACCGACTGAGTGATCGAACCCTTATGAAAATTTTCAGTTACAGTAATGCAGAATCGTTTAGTTATGAAACACGGCAGCCCACTTACACCGGTAACTTTAATCAGGAAAAATGGAGAACGCTTTTAATCTTTAACCTAAGACACCGTTTAAAATACGGAGAGCTATCATTTAACAATGGTATCAATGCATCCTCCAGCCGATTTCAGTTGAGTATCATCGATACTCAACTTCAATTGCAGGATTATTACACAAGCCTTACTTATCAGTATGCCTGGAAATTGCTGGAAATTAAAACAGGGATAACGTATGACTACCGGTCAACCGATTTTTCAGGAACCTTGCCCGTCTATGGATTTGCGCTTGCGGAAGAACATCCTGCTTTTAATCTGATTTCCTCAAGAGATTTAAGAACACCGGAGGCTTTTGTTTATTCAACTTATCACTTGAGTCCCAATTGGCAAGTAGGCACAGGACTGAGAAAAAATGTTTTCCAGAATAATCAAATCGATTATTTAAGCAGTCAGATAAACCTCTCCTACCAACCAGCAGCCTATTGGAAACTTATACTCTCAGCTGGTAACTATAATAAAGTAAGCATAGCGCAAGACGATTATTCACAATTCCTGCATTATAACAGCAAGCAATACGCATTAGACATTTCACACAAGCGAACAAAACTTGAAAACAGTTTATCAGTCTATTATAAAGATGGAAGTCGAAATGACTTACAAACTGCTGTTAAAGGAATAGAATTCTACAGCCGTTATCAGCTCCCGCAGAAAATAAGGATTGAGGTAGCGTTAACTTCTCTCGATGCTACGCAACAAAGTATACAGGCTGACCCACAAGCTTCCAGATTCGACATCAACTACATTATCAGAAATACCATTGAATACAAATTTCTCTCCACCTGGACCTTGGCTACTGTCTTCATGAGACGACAGGGTATTTTGGTTGATCCCGTATTACAGGCTGCCTATCGTCAGGATTTAAATGCTTATGAACCTATGTATGGTAATCCGCAACGCCTGCCCGACTATTATCAATTAGACATGAGTTTAACAAAACTTTTTCTACTTGGTAAAAATGGAACAGGTGTATTGTTTATCAACACCGGCAATGTGCCTAACTTTACTAACGTGAGGAGTTATACCTATAACTTTGATTACACTGAAAAAAGTAAAGAGTTGTTTTCATTGCGCACCTTTTATATCGGGGTTATGCTGAATTTCTAAAAACTCAACAACAATTCTTTTAAAGTTGATCGTAACGCTAATATTCTCTGGATTATATTCAAATTACAGTAACTTTACTTTCAATTTTCTCTTATGGAATTCGGTAAAGTAGATCCTGCTGATCTTGATAAAATAGATTTCAAATTACCCCCTGACCATGCTGATACTACCGCCATTTTAGCTAAAACGAAAAAAAAGGATACGCAGATTTATATTGGTTGTGCCAAATGGGGTAGAAAAGATTGGGTTGGCAAACTGTATCCACCCAAAACAAAAGAAGCTGATTTTTTAACACACTATGCCAAACATTTTAACTGCATAGAGTTAAACGCTACCTTTTACCGCATGCCTACGCCTGCTCAGATAAAAACATGGAAGAGTAAAGTAGGAAAAGATTTTAAGTTTTGTCCCAAGTTTGTAGACCAGATTACTCACTTACGAAGACTAAAAAATGTAAAGGAAATTACCGATCAGTTTCTAGAAGCCATTTACGAATTTGGAGAAAACCTCGGCCCCATTTTTCTCATGCCACATCCCCAAATGGGGCCTAAAGCATTAGAGAACATACAAGCCTTTATTGAATCATTACCAGACGAAGTCGAGTTGTTTACCGAGTTCAGGCATCCCGAATGGTTTAGTAATCAACAAGCTTTTGATCAGGTATTTGAAGTCTTGAAAAAACAAAAATCAGGTGCCATTATTACCGATGCCAGTGGCAGGCGTGATTGTGTACACATGCGCCTGAGTACACCGGAAGCCTTTATCCGTTTTGTGGGTAATGGTTTACATCCAACAGACTATATACGTGTTGATGACTGGGTGCAACGCATGAAACAGTGGAAAGAGCAGGGCATACAGCGCATCTGGTTTTTTATGCACCAGCATGAAGAATTACATTCACCTGAACTTTGCCGCTACCTGATTCCTGAAATCAATAAACATTGCGGCACCCATATCAAGGGAATCAATTTTATTGATAATCAGGAACTATTCGGATGAGTAACAAGGCCCTTAATGCTCTTAAAATCTAATCATGCTCAAAAATCAACCACTTTTCTAAAATCCCGTTACATCAAAATGTGCTATTTTCGCACCTTCTCTTGTACTTATGAAGCTTTACGATCAGCATCCCATTAGTCTTACAAACTCACTCAGCGGTAAAAAGGAGTTATTTAAACCCATAACTGAAGGTTATGTGGGCATGTATGTTTGTGGTCCTACGGTTTACAACAATGTGCACCTGGGCAATACCCGTACATTTTTAACTTTTGATATTGTTTCGCGCTACTTCCGCTTTTTAGGCTACAAAGTGCGTTATGTGCGCAACATTACCGATGTGGGGCACTTAACCGATGATGCCGATGCCGGTGAAGACAAGATTGGCAAGAAAGCCAGGCTTGAACAACTTGAACCCATGGAAGTAGTGAAACGCTACACAGAAGATTTCCATGGGGTAATGCGTTTGTTTAACATACTGCCACCCAGTATTGAACCCTCGGCTACAGCGCACATCATTGAACAAATAGAAATCACCAAAAAACTGATAGACTTAGGGTTGGCCTATGAAGTAAATGGTTCAGTATACTTTGATGTAAAAAAATATAATCAATCACATCACTACGGAATATTGTCTGGCCGCAACATTGAAGAGTTGATGGAAAGCGGTCGTGACCTGGACAGCCAGGATGAGAAACGTGAGAAAGTAGATTTTGCCCTTTGGAAGAAAGCCGCTGAAGAACACATTATGCGTTGGCCATCACCCTGGGGTAATGGTTTTCCGGGCTGGCATATTGAATGTACGGTGATGAGCACTAAATACCTGGGCGAAACTTTTGATATACATGGTGGTGGTATGGATTTGAAATTCCCGCATCACGAATGTGAGATTGCACAAGCAACAGGTGCCAACGGTAAAGTGCCGGTTAATTACTGGCTGCATTCTAACATGCTTACTGTAAACGGACAGAAGATGAGTAAGTCCTTGGGCAATTCATTTTTGCCTGCCGAACTACTGAGCGGTAATCATCCTTTGCTCGACAAAGGGTATAGTGCCATGACTACCCGCTTCTTCATGTTGCAATCGCATTACTCCAGCACTTTAGATTTTTCTAACGAAGCCTTGCAGGCTGCTGAAAAAGCATATCAAAGATTAAGTTCGGCATTAAAAGTTATAAAAACTGAATTAAATAAGGTAAATGATTCGGTTCATGATGAAAATTTAGAAAAACATCTCAACACACTTTGTGATCAATGCTATAAGTGCATGAGTGATGACTTCAATACTGCTAAAACATTGGCGGTGTTATTTGAAATGTCATCACAAATTAACCTTTGGAAACACGGATCAACAGCAAGTACTTTAATAAACATATCTCATGAAACTTTTAATAGATTCAAGGAGACCTACATAAGATTTATGGAAGATGTCCTCGGATTGAAGGAGGAGCAGAACCAAAATAATAATGCTTTAGATGGCGCCATTAAGGTATTGATTGACTTGCGCAAGAAAGCCAGAACCGATCGCAACTATGCCTTGTCTGATAAGATACGAGACGATTTGAAAGCAGCAGGCATACAACTGAAAGATGGTAAGGATGGGGAGATGAGTTATGAGCTTGAATAACGATGGTTGTTGGTTGATGGTTGTTCGTTGTTCGTTGTTCGTGGTAAAATTAACACCATCGAAATATGTATAACCGCTTAAAGTTCCAAAAGGTCTTTTTATTGTGATCTCAATTAAATCATGGGTAGCAATTTATAAAAAACTTAGATTGCCTCTTCTGATTCCATCGGGATCGCAGTAAAGCGAATTATTATTTCTGTACACTTCACGGATTCTCATTATGTCGAAAAACGAATAACCAATAACCAACAACGAACAACCAATTGTTAAAAAAGCCTTTCATATTGCTCATTCGCATTTACCAGGCAACGCTATCGCCATTGCTGGGTGCTAATTGCAGGCATACGCCTACCTGTTCGCAATATACGGTTGAGGCTATTCAGGAATGGGGTGTGATCAAAGGAATCGCTATGGGAGCAAAAAGGATTTCACGTTGTCATCCATGGGGAACAAGTGGTTATGATCCTGTTCCAAAAAAATCAGATCGACCTAAAACAGATTAGGCTGCGTGTTTATCAGAAGAAGATAATCTGGTGATCATCTCTATGTCTTCAAAGTCAACATTAGCTTGTTTGATTGCCGACATCAGCAAGCGAATTTCATTCATATCAATGGTAGTATCCGCTTCTGCTAATTTAAAAAGATAAGCAAAGGCGCAGAGTTTTTCTTCATCGGTGCAACCATTGAGTAAGGAAAGACCTCGTGTGTAGATTTCCTGCCTTTTGGCAGTACCAATGCTTCTTGCAAAGCCTTGAAAAATGGAATCATCAATGTGTTCTTCCTGCTTGATACTTTGCAACATTTTCATTTCACGTTCATCAATACGACCGTCAACATTGATCAACATATGAACAAGGTGTAGGAGTCCGAGGTGATAATTCGTATTCATAAAACAGCAGTTTGGTTAAAAATTTTACTGCGGATCAAAGCCTTCAATCCGTTGGTTTAAAGAGTCCCAATGTCGCTTACTTAAGCTTTCGTTTTATTTGGCCTCACCCTTCCCTCTCCACAGGAGAGGATAGTAGAGCTTAAGTAATCGACATTATATTTGAATATACTCAATTTCACCAATAAAGTTGCGTTGTAAGCGCGCCCAAAATGGGGTAATCAGCGAAATTGAATCAAAAATGAAGCTTGCTGAGAGAATTTGAGTAGAAACACCTACAACGGTAGGCTATGGGATTAAGAAAGGTATTCCTCCCATTCATTGGCATGCCCGTTGGCATAATCTTTTAAGAAGATAGCATAGGATGGTTTAACAGGTTTGTGCTTGAGTAGCATATTTGCTTCTTCTGGTGTGTAATCTCCCTTTTTTGCATTACAGCGTTTGCAGGCTGTTACCAGGTTAGTCCAGGAGTCTTTACCACCCTTTGCTCGGGGAATAACATGGTCGATGGTGAGGTCGCGTTTGGTACCACAATACTGGCACTCAAAATTATCGCGCTTAAAAATATTCTGACGGGTAAGGTTAACCCCTTTGTAAGGTGCGTTTACATATCGGTTAAGCCGGATAACAGAGGGCATAGGAAATGATTGTGTAATGGAATGCAGTTTATATCCATTAGCGCTTTTCACCATTTCGCTTTTATTGAGGTACACCAAAATAAATGCACGCTCAACTGAGCAGACCATAAGTGGGCTGGAATCGTTATTTAGCACCAATACACGGTTGTTCATACTGAAAGATAGTAGCTATCTCTCATCTAACAAAACTTAATCGCCTTGGTTCGAGGCTACTTAGCCAAGAATTCGCCTGAAATGCGATAGTTGGTGACTCACCTGGCCGCTCTCTGTATTGATAATGCCCTCCTCGCTAAGGCTATCTAGCCGCACACGCCCCGAAGCATGGATAATCTGATGGTTGGCATAGACTATACCCACATGGGTAATGGCTTCAACGCTATTTTTAAAGAAAGCCAGATCGCCCGGCTTGGTTTCCGATAAGAGCCTTACTGCTTTACCCTGTGTAGCCTGCTGGCGTGCATCGCGGTACAGTTTATAACCGCAGATTTTAAACACCATTTGCGTAAAGCCTGAGCAGTCGATACCAAAAGGTGTTTTACCTCCCCATAGATAAGGTGCGTGCAGATAACGGTTGGCTGTGGTTCTTAGAAATTCAAACTCTCGTTTTAATCCAAGGTTTTTGGCCTCTCCATTAAAAGCGAATTGTTCTTCCATCTTAAAAAGCTCGGTGCTCGATATGGGAATGATGCTTCCCATAACAATGGCCAAGGGTACTTTATTGTAGAGTATACTGGTGGTTAAGTCTGTGGCTATTTTAAGTTCAGCCCGGCCCAGGTAATCGAAATAATCCTTGCTGATGCTGTGGTGTTGCTTGGCATCAATCCAGCCCTGGTATTCATCGAATGCAATTTGGATTTTAATCCACTTCTTATCACTTGAGTATTGTTTTACTTCGTAATGATCTCCAAAAAGTAATTGTGTAACCAGTTCTGCTTTATCAGCAGCTTCTGCCCTAACGGCAACTACACTTAAGCGACAAACACCAAAATCTATAGTATCCATTAATTAATTCCTTCAATACGATTTATATAAAAATTGACCAGTTTATGTAAGGTTTAAAAAGCTGTGGTCTAATTATTTTCTGTTTATGATTTATAAAAAGTGCTTGCATTTAATCCGTCTGACCGCTGCTTACCTCAACATTCAGCGGTCTGACGGATGGTCGAAAAATGTCATTTAAGCAACTTCTTTGATTGTGTCATTTTCTTCATACTATTGTCAATGTATACAATATACTAAAATTTTACCCTGCTCAACTCGCGTTTAATATCGCGTTCTTTAATTGAATCGCGCTTGTCGTGCACTTTTTTACCTTTGGCCAGTGCTATTTCTAACTTGGCATATCCTCTTTCATTGATAAAAAGTCTAGTCGGTATCAGGGTAAGGCCTTTCTCCTCTACTTTACCTTCCAGCTTTTTAATTTCCATTTTTTTCAGCAACAACTTTCTTTCACGAGCCGCTTCATGGTTGTAGTGTGTACCTTGTGCATAAGCATTTATGTTAATGCCTTTTGCAAAAAGCTCGCCATTATTCAGGTAACAGTAACCGTCCTGCAGGTTTACCTTACCTTCTCGTATCGACTTAATCTCAGTGCCCTTAAGTACAATACCCGCAACATATTTATCCAGCAGCTCGTATTGAAATCCCGCCTGCTTATTGCGAATGTTAATATCATTTGAAAAACGGTCTTGCTTGCTCATCTTTATGAAGGCTTTTGTAAGAGCCTGTTCAACTTATCTTTCTTTAAAATTTTCTGTCCTGTTTTACCAATGGCCACCAGCCTGTCTCCTACCCTTGCCTGATAATGACAAATCAGTTCATTTCGTTCAATAGAATCTACCCAGGCTTCGAAAAAAATTTCTTCCCCCACAAAAGCAGGTCCTTTATGATCGATACTCAAAAAAGTACCTATACCTTCTTCATCGTCTTCCCGCATCTCTAATACAAACTGCCTGGTAGTCCACTCAATATCCCTAGCCAATGAAAAGGTAGCACAAACCGGGTGCACTACCTCACCATGAAAGGCTGCTACATCTTGCTGAGTAACAAGGTGCTTAAATGTTTTTCTATCGCCAGGTTTGAACATCTCTTTCACAAATAAAGCAAGTTTGTTTGTCAATTATTGTCATTAAATAGGCATTCGGGCCAGAGGTGTTACACTTAAGTCGGCAAAATCACCTTTTAAAAACTTATAGTGTGCGGCCATGGCAATCATGGCGGCATTGTCGGTGCAGTATTCGAAGGCCGGAATATACACTTGCCATTGTTTGCGCGCTGCCAGGGTCTGCAAACTTGTACGCAAGCCTGAGTTGGCCGATACACCACCCGCTATGGCTATCTGCTTTATGTTAGTCTGTTTGGCCGCTTGTTCGACACGTTTCAGGAGCATACCCACTAAGTGTGCCTGTAGGCTGGCACAGATATCGTTCATATTTTGCTCGATAAAATCAGGATTATTCTTCACCTCATCGCGCAGGAAATACATGAACTGTGTCTTGATGCCACTGAAAGAAAAATCCAGGTTAGGCATAAAAGTTTCCGTAAAAGTAAAGCGTTTGGCATTGCCCAGTTGTGCATATTTATCGACTAGCGGCCCTCCAGGATAGGGCAAGCCCATGAGTTTAGCTGCTTTATCGAAGGCTTCCCCAACAGCATCATCCTGAGTTTCGCCAATTACCTCCATATTGAGGAAGTCTTTCACCAACACAATCTGTGTGTGTCCACCACTTACGGTGAGGCACAAAAAGGGGAATGAGGGCCTGGGTTCGTCAATAAAGTGCGCCAATACGTGCGCTTGCATATGATTTACCTCAATAAGTGGGATATTCAGGGCCAAAGCCATGCCTTTAGCGAAGGAGACGCCTACTAAAAGTGAACCTATTAGTCCGGGGCCGCGTGTAAAGGCTATGGCAGATAAATTGCTCTTATCTATGCCTGCTGTACTCATCGCTTCGCTCACCACTGCTACAATGTTCTGCTGGTGAGCACGAGAGGCCAGCTCAGGAACCACTCCCCCATATTTTTGGTGTATGGCCTGCGTAGCAATAATATTATTAAGTACCTTGCCGTTGGTGATAACGGAGGCTGAGGTTTCATCACAGGATGACTCAATGGCAAGGATGATGGGATGCATGCTAATTAAATGAACGCGCAAATTATTAAAAATAGACTACGAAAAGTATTTGCCTACAGCGTTACTGGTCTGATCTTTTTACTTCTTTCCTCTTTTCTGCTTTTACAGGCGCCTCCGGTACAGCAAAGACTCATTGATCGTTATTTAGGCGAGTTACAAGGCATTACCGGTTTCCCGACTTCTATCAAAAGCTTCAAAATGCTCTGGTTCGACCGGCTGGAGCTTGAAAATCTGTTAATTGAAGATACAGAGCAAAACAAAATGATAGCCGTAGAGCGCTTAAGAATCAACTTTAAGTTGTTCGAAATGCTCAGGGGCAAGTATGTCAATATTGACGGTATTGTTGTGGATAAGGCCGATGTATTCCTGAATAATATCCGGGAGTCAGACAGCACCGAAGACCTGAACATCAACATCTTTATTGATCGGATTAACAAAAAATACGGAGGACAAGGAGGTGGCGGTGGTGCCAGTCCTGTAATCAATATTGGAGAAGCCATTTTACACAACAGCAGCTTCCGGTACAACGATGGGTCTACTGACACGCTCCAGGGTTTTGACTACCACCATTTCAAAATAGATATCACCGATGTATCGCTGGATAAATTTATGATTGTTGGCGATACAATCGAGTTTGATGTGGCTTCTATTATAGCGAAAGATGAAAAAACACAATTGCGTGTCAATAACTTCTCCACCTTTTTCAGGATATCGCAAAAGGCCATGGAGTTTTATAACCTGAAAGCAGACATAGGCAAGAGTTATATTGCAGACACCATCGTTTTTCTTTACGATTCCCAGCGGGACTTAAATCGTTTTAACGATGCCGTAAAAATTCAGGCACACTTAGATAAAATCAAACTGCATCCAGAGGATCTGGAACACTTTGCCCCCGGAGCCTCAAAACTTGATCTCCCCCTGCAAGTATCAGGGAACTTTAATGGTAAAGTGAAAAAGTTTGTGCTTAGCAACATGCTTTTACAAACCGGCAAAACTGAATTGCGTGGTGAATTGAGCATGGACGGCTTGCCTTATATAGATGAAACCTTTATTGAAATAGATCTTGATAACTCAAGTCTACGCTTCGAAGATCTTTCTTTCGCGCTCAATGATGAAGTTATAGAAAAACTATCCCCGCTGGGTTCTACCAATTTGAATGGACAGTTTTTAGGCTATGTGTCTGACTTTGTAGCCAATGCTTCTATACAAACAAAACTTGGCAACATTAAGTCTGATATTAACTTAAAAATTAACGAAAGCAATAACGAACGCTCTACATACAGTGGTAATTTGAGTTTAGTTAATTTTGACTTAGGCACTTACTTAAGCGACACGACTAACTTTCAAAAAGTAAGTTTGTCTGGTAAGATTAAAGGTTCAGGCTTAACAATAAGCACTGCCGATTTTTTACTGAATGCCAACATCAGTTCTATTGGCATTCTCAACTACGATTACCAAAATATTTATACTGATGCCCGCTTCGCCAAAGAATTTTTCAGCGGTAAAATTGGCATTAACGATGCCCATGCTAAAATTAGTCTGGAAGGCTCATTAGACCTGAGACAAGGTGTTAACGAGGTTAAGATGCAAGGGAAAATTGATACGCTCGATTTTCATAAAATATTGTTAAGTAAAGAGGTGCTAAGCCTGAGTACTGAAATTAATATTGACACTAAAGGTTTTGAATTAGATAGTTTAGTTGGAGTTGCATCTTTTAAAGATGCCGAGATACACTACCGTGAACGAAGTCTTGGGCTAAAATCAGTTGACGTATTTGCTGCACGAGAAAAGGAGTTGCACGAACTAAGTATAAAGACTGATTTAGTTTCTGCTTCTGCAAAAGGTAATTTTAACTTTAGCGATTTATTTATTGACCTGCAGGGCTTAATAACAGAACTGAATTTAAATATCCGAAATGATTCACTCCGCATTGCTGAGTACTACAAATCGGAAAGTAAAAGTTTAAAAGATTATGCTGTAAGTCTTGATGTTTTGGTAAAAGATGCTGCCCCTATCGCTGAATTGCTAAATATTAATTTTTCACTTTCTCCGAATGTGAGCATTCAAGGCAGCTTTACAAGAGGAGTAACTACTATTTTTAACGCCTATACCACCCTGCCAAGGGTGCAGTACAATAATTTCATTTTTGAAAATACCAACATTGATATTAATACTTCTAAGTTAAAAGACAGTACAGCTGTTTTGGCTATGGTCTTTATCCAATCAGATAAACAGAGTCTGGAAAGTATTGCCACTAAAAATTTGATTACCGAAGTAATCTGGAATAAAAATCATATCGACTTTAATCTTGATTTGGATCAGGAGAAATTAAATAACAACGTAAGGCTACGGGGCACTGTTGATTTTAAGGATAGTACCTACATACGTTTACAGAACTCAACCTTTCAGTTATTGGAAAAAGTGTGGCAGGTAAATGAGAAAACACTGGTTAGTCAAAAAGGAAGCGATTGGCATCTGGAACATGTGGGATTCTACCAAAATGATCAGGTCATTGATTTGCAGGGTATGGTCTCGGCTAATAAAGAATTACCGCTTTACATATCGTTACGCAATATTGATCTGAAAGGCTTCGAGTCCATCCTTTCAGAAAAACTGAGTGGTCTTGTTAATGCCGATCTTACTTTCAGGGATCTTTACGTAGAACCTACTCTTGAAAATAAAATTGATGTAAAGAACTTAACCATAAATAATTTTTTGGTTGGGGATATCACAGGCAATAACCAATGGAACAGTGAGGAAAATAAATTCTTGGTGGATTTTATGGTAACCCGCATGGGCATTGAAGCCATTAATCTGAAGGGTTATTACGATCCCACGAATAAAGCGAGTCCACTTAACGTACAAGCTGTACTTAACCAGGCAAATTTAAAACTCGCAGAGCCGGTATTGCGTGGCATTTTTAGTCAGATAGATGGCACCTTAACCGGCAAGTTTGCTATCAGGGGTACTATAAACAAACCTTTAATTCGTGGATCTGGTGAAGTAGCGAATGGACAGATTATGATTGATTACCTGAAGACCTTGTACAATTTTACAGGAATCATTGGTCTCACCCCTACTTCTATCTACTTTGAAAACATTCAGATGAAAGATGCCTTTAACAACAGGGGCAAATTAGAGGGTGTAATCGCACATCGTAATTTTGATAACATGCGCCTGAATATTTTTGGCAGCTTTACAAACTTTATGGTATTGAACACTACTCTAAAAGACAATGAATTGTTTTACGGCCAGGCTTTCGCCAGCGGTGAAGTGAATTTCTTTGGCCCTGTTGCCAATCTTAAAATTTCTGCGACAGCCAAAACCGATCGGAATTCCAAAATTTATATTCCGTTAAGCAGCTCTGGTTCTATTGAGAAGAAGGAGTTTATCAGTTTTGTCAGCTTCAGGGATACTGCTCGCGCTAATACGGATATTGATAATCGCAAAAAACTTACAGGCGTTTCCATCGATTTAAACCTTGACATTACTGAAGATGCCTACTGTGAAATTATTTTTGATATTAAGGCTGGCGATATTATCCGTGGACGCGGCAACGGAGACATTCGCTTACAACTTGATACTAAAGGAGAGTTTACCATGTTTGGAGGTATCGTATTTGAGGAAGGTGGTTACAACTTTACTTTGTACAATTTAATTAATAAGGAATTTGAAATACAGAAAGGAAGCAGGATAACCTGGTCCGGTGACCCCTATCAAGGCCAGATGGATATTAAAGCAGCTTACAATCAATTAGCCTCCATTGCCCCTATCATCATTGATGCTGAAAACCAGAACGATCCTGTGCTAAAGCGTAAGTATCCGCTACAAGTCCTCTTATCATTGGAAGGAGCTATGCTGTCGCCACAGATTAATTTTGATATTGTTGCCCGCGATTTACCGCAGACAGTAACGCTTACCAACGGAGTAAGTAAGCGCCTTGCCTTTGAGTTTGCTGCTTTCAAAACCAAACTGGATGAGCAAGAGCTAAAGAAACAAGTATTCAGTTTAATTATCCTAAGAAGATTATCGCCTTTAAATGAGACGATCAGCACGACAGGTTCGGTCACCAATAGTGTTAGTGAGTTACTCTCTAATCAGCTAAGCTACTGGATGAGTCAGGTGGATGAAAATCTGGAGATAGATGTAGACCTGGGCGCTTTAGATGCTGAAGCGTTTAACACCTTTCAGTTACGTCTATCATACACTTTTTTAAATGGTCGCCTACGTGTTACACGCGATGGCACCTTTACTAATCAGAATACGGCTGCTGCCGGTGTTAACAACAATAGCACAGCATCACTTGTGGGTGATTGGACCGTTGATTATTTATTAACGGCTGATGGTAAATTTAAAATGCGCATGTACAATCGCACGAATGCGAATGCCTTACTTAACGCACTGAATAACCAGAATGTGATCACTACAGGTGTAAGTATACAACATACACAGAGTTTTAATACATTGAGTGATTTATGGCGATCGGCCAGGGAGCGTAGAGAAGAGAACACAGAAGATCCTGAAATAAATGACGAGGCCGTTTTGAAAGAAGAAGATGGAGGCACGGAAGAATAGTATCGCTTACGGAATGCCAAGCTCTTTATCAAACAAAAAAGCGCTGTTCTTTTTTATTACTTGTTTGTTCGCTTATACTGGCCAGGCTCAATTTCTTTTAACAGACAGTATTCACTACCAACCTAAAAAAATAACAAAATTGAGTATTGCTGCTGGCGCTGTTTATGGCGCAAGCATGTTTGTGTTGAATGAGGCCTGGTATCAGGAAAACAAAAGAGAAGATTTTCATTTTTTTAACGATGCTGAAGAATGGAAGCAGGTGGATAAAGCAGGTCATTTTTATTCAGCATTTTACTTAAGTGCACTTAGCGCCCAAGCCATTAACCAATGTGGTGTAAAAGCAAGGAAGTCGGCCTTGCTGGGTAGTTTGTCTGGCTTTGTAGTGCTATCGTCTATCGAAATATTTGATGGCTATTCAGAAGCTTATGGTGCTTCAGTAAGTGATTTATTAGCCAATGCCGGTGGTAGTGTATTTTATTGGTGGCAGCAATACCATTGGCAGGAGTTGAGAATACAACCTAAATTTTCATTTCACCGTACGGCATTTGCTCCGTTACGCCCGTCATTATTAGGCGACAATCTTGCTACTGAAATTCTAAAAGACTATAACGGCCAAACCTATTGGCTATCGGCAGATATGGATAAGTTTGTGCGTTTCCCTAAATGGTTGAACCTGGCTGTTGGTTACGGAGCACATAACATGTTATATGCTCAAGAGGCCACCAATGCCATGAATGGTTACGATGCGTACCGGCAATATTACTTGTCTATCGATTTTGATTTAACAGCCATCAAAACAAATTCAAGCTTTGTAAAAATACTGATCAAGGCCTTATCCGTAGTGAAGTTGCCTGCTCCTGCCCTTGAAATGAATAAAAAGGGCTTTAAGTTTCATCCCTTGTATTTTTGATCGAAATAAGCGTAAAAGGATTCAGAAGCTTTTTGAATCTTTTTCGGTATTTACCCTTCCTCAATATTTTTAAGATCGTTCCCTATTTTATTAGGTTAAAAAAAACTATCTTCCCTTAGTTCTTTCATCCAAACAAGCGTTTATGAATCTCTTTAAATTTATCAGGCAGTACGTAGACGACATTGGTGGTCAGTTTACAGATTACGATCACACAAAGGCTGTTGTGGTCGTTCCTATTGGCAAAAATCGTTTTCAGACAGTTTTGGCCATTGTAAAACCCAGCCAGCTATCCGGAAAAGATTTGGCTGTGTTTACTTCTAAGGTTTGCGAATTTACCTCTACGATTAACGCCAGGGAAATTCTTGAGGAGAATGCCATGTTTGATTATAGTAAGTTTATGATTGAAGATGGCTACCTTAAAATTGAGGCATCGTGCCCTGCAGCATCCGTTACAGAAGAACAGGTGAAGGAGATGCTGCAAGAAGTAGCGACCATGTCGGACAAGTTTGAAATGGAGCTGACAGGACAAGATGTTTTTTAGTTAAGATGTTCTTCTAGAGATGAAGGACTAAAAACGATCTCTTTTACATTATTTTAGTTATATTGTTTTTTTAATGCCCCGTATTACTATTGAATAGTTGTGTTACCTAATACGATGGGCTTATGTATGAACAATTTTTTGACGTAAAACCGGTAGGTGTACGGTTTGAGAAACTCTTCCACCGTGATTTAGACTGTATTGCTATCTACTTCCCTTATGATGGCTATCTCATTTCAGTCACCAAACAAATAGAGGGTATTCTGTTTAGCAAAACGCATCGTTGTTGGTATGTGCCAGACCAAGCTGGTTTACTTAAAAATTTAATCGCTCACTTTAAGCGCCACAATGTTGAGGTAGATTATTCGCGTATTAACAATGCTAATGAATTACTCAGAAAAGCTGATGCATCTGTTGACGAGCTGCAAACTGCGGAAATAATTGCACCACCACCTAAAGAAAAAACTGAGGCCAAAAAACTTGTTGCCCTAAATCAGGAGCAACAAATAGTGCTACGCATGATGGAGCAAAAGCTCCACCTTAAAGGCTACACAAGTAATACCACAAAAACCTATCTTTTTCAGTTTAAGGAATTCATGCATTTTTATGCCAACTCGTATCCCATTGAACTTACCGATGTGGACATACGTAATTACTTACTTTACCTGGTAGAGCAGAAAAAGGTAAGTAAATCGACACAAAACCAGGCCATCAATGCCATCAAGTTTTTCTATGAAATTGTAATGGGGCAAGTAAGACAAACCTATTACATAGAGCGCCCCATGAAAGACAGGCCCTTGCCGCAGGTGTTGAGTGAGGAAGAAGTAGTGTCGATTATTCAACATGCAGGAAATATAAAACATACCACCATGTTGATGTTGATTTACGCTGCCGGCTTAAGGCGCAGTGAGTTAATGAACCTAAAACCAGGTGATGTTGATATGGACCGTTTAGTCGTTTTTATTCGTGGTGGCAAAGGCCGTAAAGACCGACAAAGTATATTAGCCAAACAGCTTATACCGATGTTGAAAGAATACATGAAGGAATATAGACCCAAGCGCTGGTTATATGAAGGTAAGGATGGCGAGCGCTATTCAGCTGCCAGTATGCAAATGGTATTAAAGCGAGCAGTAGAAAAAGCCGGAATAACAAAACACGTTAAGTTACACACCCTGCGACATTCCTTTGCTACACACCTGCTGGAGTCGGGCACTTCAACGCGTTACATCCAGACCTTGTTGGGTCATGAGTCTTCACGGACTACTGAAATATATACTCAGGTAAGTCGTTTTGCTTTAGACAAAATCAAGAGTCCACTAGACAATATTCTTCGCCTCGACAAATAAGCACACTGAACAATAAATATCAGTATTGCCGCCTAAAAAGTAAACTGACCTATGACCACTTGATTTTCTTGATCCTTCTCAGATTGGCCTCACTCCTACCTCTCTCCAATAAGAGAGAGATAGTGGAATCAAGAAAATCAAGTGGCTAAAAAGATTTCGTCAATATTAATCGACACTATACAAAAAATATATACGCCTTTACAGATCATTTAAGGGCTTTTTAAGTTATTTTTAAGCGGTTTTACATAAATAATATATATCTAATACCTGCACATACACATACGTTAGCAACAATGCGCAAAGACGACCAAGCTAACGATTGACACAAGGACAAGAACTCAGCTACGCAGACAGATTAGACCAAGAAACCAACGCACATTTGGCACATTTGCAGGCCGCACAAATCCGCCCGACTCCCAAGCCTGCAAAAGAGCCAAATCGTCCGCGCGCAAGAGTAAAACCAAGCCAAAAGTTTACTCATATCCCTTAAAAGTTTTGACGATATTTGACAATTAACTCATGTCAGATATATTTATTAGTTATTGAGATATTAAAGTGGAGTACGTAAAGAACATTAACCAACTACTTAAGCCAAAAGTGACTGAAAATCAGGTCGTTTTGGACTTATTTGCTGGGTGTGGTGGGTTATCCTTGGGGTTCGAGGCAGCTGGTTATAGGACAATTGGGTTCGAAATGGACCAATTTGCGGCATCGACCTACTCTAAGAACCTCAACGGGGAATGCTCCACTGTAAAACTTGACCTTTCCTTTGACTACCCAAAAGCAGATATAATTATAGGTGGCCCTCCTTGTCAACCATTCAGTGTTGGCGGATATCAAAGAGGAATTGAAGACGCAAGAGATGGATTCCCAATATTCATTGACGCAATTAAAAAACTTGAACCTAAGATTTTCATGTTTGAAAATGTTAGAGGACTGCTATACAGAAATAAAGACTATTTTGAATTAATAACAAACGAACTAAAAAAACTCGGTTATCTAATCGACTTTAAACTTTTGAATGCGGTTGACTTCGGAGTTCCTCAAAATCGAGAAAGACTTTTTGTTGTTGGACACAGGGCTAAGTTTTCTTTCCCCAAGAACAGGAATAAAAAAGTTACTGCCGGAGAGGCAATAGGTGATTTAATGTATACCACTCCTCCTGAAAGTAAATTCTTAACAGAATCAATGGACAGGTATGTTGCCAAATATGAAAAGGCATCAGACTGTATAAATCCTCGAGACATTTATCCAAATAAACCTGCAAGAACTTTAACATGTAGAAATCTTGCTGGCGCAACCGGAGACATGCAACGAGTAAGACTTGAAGACGGAAGAAGAAGGAGATTAATTGTACGCGAAGCTGCTCGATTACAAAGTTTTCCTGATTGGTTCGAATTTAACGGAAATGAAACAAGTCAGTTCAATCAAATAGGTAATGCAGTTCCTCCATTATTAGCATTTCAAATTGCGAATTCAATAAAGGAATGTTACTCACTTGGTGAGCTTCATTCAGCGCAAGAAATTGCTAATTCAAATTCACTAAATAAGGAGCTTACACTATTTGAACTATGAAGCAATACATTCTAAAAAGCACAAAATCAAAGAAGGTACAGAAAATCACTAATGAAGCCATTGAAATTTTAGAAGCAGCAGGAATTCCAATTGCTTCAAAATCCCAACGTGCGTTAGAGAAAATGGCTTTAGCATTTTTAGCTGTTGCTGGCGTTACGAAAGACTGGTCGAAAGTTAAAAGCGTTAGAGACAGCTATTTCTTAAAAACACGGGACATCATTAATTATATAAATAAGAACTTTGAAGAGAATATCTCTCCTGGTTCTTATGACGATATTAGAAGGAAGGATTTGAAACTACTTGTTCTTGCTGACTTAGTTGTTAACAGTGGTGAAAATACCGGAGCAGCTACGAACAATCCGACAAGAGGCTATGCATTATTAACAGAATTCGCTGAAGCCATAAAGGATTTTGGAACACCAAGTTGGAATAAAAGTATTAAAACGTTTAACTCAAAAAGAGAGAATCTTTCTGAACTATTATCAAGAAAAAGAACACTTGATAAAATACCGGTTACACTTCCGGGAGGAAAAGCGTTAACACTCTCACTTGGTGAGCATAATGTTTTACAAAAGAAAATCATTGAGGAGTTTCTTCCAATTTACGGAAAAGACTGCGAGGTCTTGTACATTGGCGACACATCAAACAAACTTTTGCATATTGAAGAAGATGAATTAAAGAAATTAAATTTCTTCAAATTGTCGCATGACGAGTTACCTGACGTTATTGCATACAATAAGAAAAAGAATTGGCTTTACTTGATTGAGGCGTACCACAGTACTGGACCAATGAGTGAATTGAGAGTTTTAGAACTTAAAAAGCTACTTAAGGAGTGCAAAGCTTTACCAATTTTCGTGACGGCTTTTCTAACAAAGGCGGACTTTAAAAAAATTGCGGCTGACATTGCATGGGAGACAGAAGTATGGACAGCTGACTATCCTGACCATTTAATCCACTTTAACGGACATAAATTTCTTGGCCCCTACTAAACCGCGCACACATTGTCTGGCCACTCATTCCTTCGCTCAACCAAAGCCATCCAATAAGTGCGCTCACTTTTGTTTAGGTGGACAAAGTGTGTTTCAAAAGACAAAAATTAACGTGGGACATGCGCACAGTTGCTAACAAAATGTTTATGCAATGCGGGGGTTCGGTGTAGGTATTAAAAGTATTTTCTTAATTTAGTTCGGTGTCGGGGACAGAGACGTGCAGGTCGGGCAAAACATTTCGCTGCGCTACATTTTTTTGCCCTCCTATTCCCCGCACTGCATAAACACAAACGTTGGCACGCAAGCCAGAAGCTCACTAATCAACTACAGTTTGTCGTTTGACATT
>VFQM010001508.1_pt1 | contig 20179 bp, 41 predicted proteins | sample 3512391 | NCBI WGS metagenome assembly VFQM01 (sample SAMN10412369, study PRJNA504923) | tailings metagenome | isolation source: Replicate 1 from Balatoc abandoned mine | place: Philippines | reverse complement strand
CTTGTCAGCTGTACCTGGGTTCAAAGCACTTCTTGACAAGCTTAACAAGATATTTACAGCAACGTCGAAGAATGGAAACTTCGGTTACATCCCTTCGATTGCAGGCAATAAGGTGTTTGTAGACTCACGTCATAAGCTCCTTGTGTATCTGCTACAATCAGCTGAGAAAATCACTTGTGCAGCTGCTCTGATGGTTGCAATGCAACGATTTGAAGAGGAAGGAATCCCATACATTCCTTGTATCTTCTATCATGACGAAATTGATTTTCAAGTTCCTGAAGAGTACAAGGAGCGCGCTGCTGAGATTGGTAAACAAGCGTTCGCCGATGGTCCAAAACTGTTTGGCATTGAGATCATGAGCGGTGATGCAAAGATCGGAAAGACATGGTATGATGTCCATTAAATATCGCCACAAGAAGACAGGCAACATTTACTGGGTAACCGGGACTGCTACTAATGCCACAAATGGCTCTGAAGGTCAAGAGATGACGATCTACCAGAACATGGACGGAAAGTTGTTTGTGCGCCTTACTTCAGAATTTGAACAGAAATTTGAACTAGCAGAATCATGACAAACACAACGATGAAAAGACAAGCTCCAAAATCCGCTATGGAGATTCAGCGACAAAAGGAAGCTGCGAGGAAACGTAGCCTGGAGCGTGCAAGACTGAATCGCATCGGTAACACCGCTTTGGTTACAAAACAAATTGACAAACTTGCAAGGGAATAGTATGCTTGCTGTATCTGTGTCTTTTAACGATCGTGGAGTGTGGTCTAAGGGCTACACTTATAAGTCAAAAGTTCCGGTTGAAAAAGATGACCTTGTCATCGTCCCTGTTGGGACCCACTGGTCTATTGGAAAGGTTCGTAGTGTAAAGGAAGGCTACGAATTTAAGTCCGGAATTGAATACAAATATGTTCACTCAAAATTTGAGCCATGATCTATGTATTCGCTGGAACAAACGGTGAATTCGATTCGCTGGTGGAAGAGCTGCATGCTCGTCAGTCATCGAAAAAGCTTTCACGAGTTCTATGGGCCTCTCAGTTAGATACTGCAGAGCCTTCTTCACTTTTCTTCATAGGGACTTGGTCGTTGAATCCGAGCAAGGACGCTGTGATTGCAAAGTGCAAACAACTTAACATTCGGACAATATTCGTCCATGACAACCTGAGCCTCATATGAACACAAAAGAGTATTTGATTAGCTGCTTGATCGAAGAGCTGGCTGAAGTCCAAAAAGAGCTTGTGAAGTGCCTGCGCTTCACCCCTGATCACGTCTCTCCACATGATCAAAACAGTAACATTGCGAGGACTGGTCTTGAGTATGCCGATGTAATCGCAATTATTGAAATGCTTGAAGCGGAAGATGTTGTGATCCCAATTTCTGCCGAACGCATTGCAGAAAAGAAAGACCGCACAAAGAAGCTCATGTTCACATCACGTAAGTTGGGTGCTTTGAAATGAGTCGTATCGCCATTATCGACGGTGACGTTCTTGCTTACCAGGCCTGCAAGCCTAGGTGGCAGAGCAAAGCAAAAATCGAGGATGGCGTGTCCTTCGTTAGCTTGGATGAACACGGTAAAAAAGTTCCTCTAGAGTTTACGGTAGACGAGGATCGTAAATACCTAGAAGAGTCGTGGACAAATTTCGAGAAAGCTCTCAATAAAATGCTTGAGACGCTTTTCTGCACTGATTACTTGATGGCCGTAAAATCAGGCCCAAGTTATCGCGATTTGATGTATCCAATTGAACTCAACGAAGATAAAACCAAAGCCATTTGGGGTTATAAGGCTAACAGATGGAAACCAGAGGGCGAGCAAAATAAGTTTGTAAAAACTTTACGGGAACTTGCCGTATTTGAAGAGCTGGCGATTCCTGCTGTCGGTCGAGAAGCTGACGATTACGTTCGTATTTGGGCGAACGAAGCAAGAAATAGTGGAGATGACTATATCATCTGCTCTATCGACAAAGATCTTCAATGCATCCCCGGCATGCATTATCTGATGCATAAAGAACAGTCTATAGAGGTGACGCCTCAAGCTGCCACGCGTCATTACTACGAACAGCTGCTTAAGGGTGACCCTACCGACAACGTACCAGGAGTGCCTCGTATTGGCGAAGTCAAGGCTTCTAAGATACTGGCCCAATACGACACAGAAGAAGAGTTTCAAGAGTGTGTAGTTAGCCATTATATTGAAGCTTACGGCGATAATTGGTTTGACTACTTCCTTTCTAACGCGAAAATGATTCACATTCAACGAGATATGAATGACTTTTTCAGACCTGCTGAGTGGCCTATCCTCAGAGAATTGTGTAATTTGAAATGAAGTTTACAGGAACAGTTCCAATTGTAACTAAGCCAATTCCTTCTATCGAAGGGGCTCTTAAGCTCGATCCGAGGTTTGACAACGGTCATTGGAGCTTCCCTGAGCAAATGGGAAATGGCGTAGGTTTTATCTATGTGATCTACGACACTGTATTGCAACGCGCTTATCTAGGAAAGAAAAATTTCAGAAGCATGCGCGATGCGAATGCCAGAAAAGAATCCGATTGGCGCCGCTATTTATCATCGTCGAAGTTGCTCATCAAAATAATGCAAGAGCGCCCTAAAAAAGAGTTTGAGTTTATTTGTATAGAGCAATACAAAACAAAAGGTACCCTTTCGTATTCTGAAACGTGGAGCCTGTGTTTGGTAGAAGCGCCTACAAGTGTCAAATGGTACAACAGTCTGATTGAAAAGGTTTCTTGGAATGTTAAGGAACCGATCACAGCTCGTCACAAACAACGTCTGAACGAAATCATCGAAAGGATGAAATGAAAACTCTTGTAACTATTATTGCTGGAATTCTGTTCTGCGTTAGCACAATTCTGCTTTGGGTTCGTGGGTTTCAGATTGTTAACTCAATCAGTTTTAACGACTGGAACAGTGCAGACTTTTTGGTCATTGCTTTCGCCTCACTCTCCCTCTTTGGGACTATTAAGAAACTATAATGGGCAAAATTGTAAAGAGACATCAACCTTGTTTGTCTTGTGACTCTCATGACGCACGACAAATCTACGAGGACGGCACGTCTTTTTGCTTTTCATGCCGTTCTTGGTTTCCTCCTGAAGGTGAAGAGAAAGTGATAACTGAGAAAGAAAGTACGCCGAGTCCAAAAGGCACCAAGAAAGACCTCGAAGAAATTTTAACATTTGGCTCTCGTGGCTTCGTTGAAAGAGACGTCAAGAAAAATATTTGTGAGCATTACGGTGTTCGTGTTTCGTATAACAGTAGCGGTGAGATTGATACTCATTACTACCCGTACGACAACAACACAGCATTTAAAGTTCGCAAATTGCCTAAAGATTTTAAATGGGTCGGCAGCTCCACAAAGTTATTTGGCCTAGATAAGTTTGAAGGCGGCGGCAAAAGACTGATCATAACAGAAGGTGAAATCGATGCGCTTAGCATGGCTCAGGCTTCGTTTAACAAGTATCAGCGATTCTATCCGGTGGTGGCTCTATCTTCAGCAGCTATCGTTGAAAAGTCGCTACTTGAAAGTCGCGATTGGATTCGCAGTTTTAAAGAGGTCGTTCTTTGCCTAGATAGTGATGAAGCCGGTCAAGAAGCTACTCAAAAGGCAATTCGCATTATTGGCATTGACAAAGTCAAACTAGCCAAGTTACCTTGTAAAGACCCTAACGAGGTGCTGGTAAAGCACGGTTGGGAGCGACTTATGCAATGCGTTTACGACGCAGTGCCGTTCGTTCCTGCTGGCATTATCGGTAAGAATCAGCTATGGGATGCTTTACAGAACTATAACAATGTAGAGTCTGTGCCTTATCCTCCCTGTCTAGATGGTCTCAACACAAAGATCAAAGGCATGCGAGGCGGCGAGATTGCGTTGTTCATCTCTGGTACTGGTAGTGGCAAGTCTACTGTGCTCCGTGAAGTAATGCTTCACATAGTTGAAACTAGAAAAGATGCAAAGATCGGTATTGTGAGCCTTGAAGAGTCTCCTGCAGAATCTGCTAGAAAACTAGCAGGTATGAAACTGCAGAAGAACCCTGCTAAGGAAGAGATACCAATAGACGAGCTCAAGGTAGGTTTCGACGCTGTGTTTGGTGATGACAGAGTTGTACTGTTGGATCACCAAGGCTCAATAAATGATAACAGCATTGTTGATCAGCTTGAGTATATGTGTCTGGTAGGTTGTAAGTACTTGTTTATTGATCACATTACGATCTTGGTATCGGAAGGCGTAGACAACCTAACTGGTAACGAAGCGCAAGACAAGGTCATGAATGACCTTTTAAGACTCGTTAAACGTCATCCCGACGTTTGGATTGGCCTTGTATCTCATTTGAGAAAAGCACAATCTGGTAAAAAGTCGTTTGAAGAAGGAAGGTTGCCATCTATTGATGACATCCGAGGCTCAGGCTCGATTAAACAGATCTCTTTTGACATCATTTCGTTTGCACGTAATCTTACTGCAAAGGATGAGAAAGTAAGAAATAGCATTAAGATGCGAATTCTTAAGTCGAGATATACCGGTCTAACCGGAACTGTTCATGGCGCCATCTACAATTATGACACGGGCAGGTTGATTGCATCTGACAAAATCATGGATGACGACGATTCGGAAGAGTTTACGTCATTATAAGAATATTGTTGTAAAATGCAACCAGGCCTCTGTCTTCTAGAGGAAGATTGAGATATGAATAAACATTAGGAAGAGATACATGTCAAGTAATCACATCAACACGCCTTGGTCTACGGTAGGCTACCTTACCTACAAACGGACATATGCTCGCGCAATTGAAGGGACAGATCGTACAGAAGAGTTCCCTGAGACAGTAGAGCGTATTCTGAAGGCGTGTCGAGAGCAGCTTAAGTGTGGTTTTACCAAGGAAGAGGAAGATCGACTGCGATTCTACTTCTTGTCTCTGAAGTGCTCTGTTGCAGGGCGCTTCTGGTGGCAGTTGGGCACGCAGACAGTTGATCGACTAGGGCTGGCGTCTCTGCAAAATTGCGCCTTCACTGTGGTTGACCACCCAATTCGACCTTTCTGTTGGGCAATGGACATGCTGGCACTTGGTTCCGGTGTCGGCTATAACATCCAACATAAACACGTAGACAAGCTGCCAGTAGTCCGTGACTGGTTCACCGCTCCGACTCGGGTCGACCACGGCGGTGCGGACTTCATCATTCCCGACTCTCGCGAGGGTTGGGTCAAGTTCCTGGGGAAAACGCTCAAGGCGGCATTTCTATCTGATTCGAAAGAGAAAGGTACCTTCACGTACTCTACACAAGCAGTTCGTGGTCGTGGTACGCCAATCAAAGGCTTTGGTGGTGTAGCCTCCGGTCCAGAAGATCTGTGCTGGGGTATTAATCAGATTTCGAAGATTCTGATGCAACGTCGTGGGAAGAAGATTCGTCCGATTGATGCTCTGGACATCATGAACATCATTGGTCACATTATTGTGGCTGGTAACGTTCGTCGCAGTGCTCAAATTGCCATCGGTGATCCTGATGACGTCGAGTACTTACTGGCCAAGCGCTGGGACATGGGTAACATCCCTTCATGGCGTGCTATGTCTAACAACTCTGTTGCTTGCGATGACATTCGTGATTTGCATGAGTACTTCTGGGATGGCTACGTAGGTAAAGGCGAGCCATACGGCCTGATCAATTTGCGGCTGTCTCGTAAGATCGGTCGCTTGAACGAAACACAATACCCTGACCCGGACGTAGAGGGCTATAACCCCTGTGCTGAGCAGTCACTGGCGAACTTTGAGACGTGTTGTCTGGCCGAAGTATTTCTACCCAACGTTGAAAGCGAACTTGAGTTCTTGGATATCCTTGAACTCCTATATCGTGTCAACAAACACTCTTTGACGCTGCCTTCTCACCACCCTGAGACTGAAGCAATTGTTCACAAGAACATGAGAATGGGCATCGGACTGACGGGCATCCTGCAAGCTTCGAAAGAGCAAAACAGCTGGATGCGCGCTGGCTATGACTATTTGCGTGACTTTGATGAACGCTACTCTATCATGAAAGGTTTCAATAAGTCTGTTAAACTTACTACAGTTAAACCATCTGGTACTTTGAGTCTTCTGCCGGGCGTCACTCCAGGCATCCACCCTGCGTACGCTCAATATATGTATCGCCGTATTCGTATTGCTGCAAGTCATCCTCTTGTAGATACTTGCCGTAAGAACGGATATCCGATTGAGTATGTCAAACATTTTGACGGCACTGAAGATTACAACACAGTTGTTGTGACATTTCCGTTTGCTTACCCGAAAGGTACCAAGCTGGCGAGTGAGATGACTGCGTTGGATCAAATCAAAGAAATTCGACGACTTCAAGAAGACTGGTCTGATAACAGTGTGTCATGTACTATTTACTATCGTAAGGAAGAAATTCCTGAGATTCGTGAGTATCTGCAGAAACATTATCGTAACGGCCACAAGAGTCTTTCTTTCCTACTCCATTCAGAACATGGCTTTGCGCAAGCGCCCTACGAGGAAATTACCCGTGAGCAATATGAAGATCTTCTTGCAAGAACTACTGTCATCTCTTCTATCGAATCGGCAGAATTCGATGGCCAAGACGAGTGCGCAACAGGAGCCTGCCCAATCAAGTGAACTGTTTGAATATCCGCTGCTTCCTGAGGATCTCAGAGCAGAAGGAATCCTTTCAGACGGTCGCTTCGTAAAGGTCTACAAACTCAAAATAGTATATGTATTGATGGCGGAAACGGAACATCCGGTCCTGGCAGGCGCGAGATTAATTTCTCTTACCTGTGAAGTTGACGATAAACGTATTCTGCCTACAGACATTCTCCAGATGACTCCGTGGGACTTTAACTATTTGATAGGTTTGATTCACAAACACAAGCGTTAAATCAAGGGGATGCCGAAAGGTGTCCCCTTTTAAATTGGAGATTATAATGCACCCTCTTCACGAAACTCTCAAAGACTCTGCAATACGCAATTTGATGATTGCAGATTATCGTCGCACAGGCCGTTCTACTGTAATTGCGCTCGACTTGCTTTCCACAGCAATGAGGAATCCACGTCAATGGATTCCGATTAGAGACCATTTCCCGAGTCTCGACGCCGACGAACACTTGATGCGAATGATACATGATATCATTCGTAAGCTTGAACTTCAAGCATTTCAGTTTCGTGTTGTCGGCCGTCAGTGGTCTATTGCATTTGGAGCACCCAAAGATGTCTAATTTTGCTAATTGCAAGACATGTAAATTCAAACATATAAACAATGGGGATGGACATTGCCATATGTTCAGGACAGAGCCAACAGAAACGTGTCGAAAACATACGCTTGTTGAGACTGAGATACGCGTTCCTTGTCAAAATCGACATTGTGAGTGTCCGGTAGGTGCCTGCTCGCATCCGGGTTGCTTTGACGATCGTGCAAACAATCAAGAAGACTTTTGCATGGTAATGATTGAGGGGAGAGAAGTCCCTAAAATCCGCCATCGAGTAATGGCTAACGCCGTTAAGGAAGCTGAGCGATTGCTAAAACGCAACAATGGAGGTAAGGCTTACGTACTACGAGTAGTGGCAGTAGCTGAGCTGAAACCTGCAGAACCTATTTGGGTGAAACAATGACAATCACTTTCAGACCTGAAAATGCAGAAGTTATTGAAGTAACTTCTCCCCATTTTAATCCTGAAGAGGCTGAGGACCCTATTTACAATCCTCGATATGAAGCCGAATACATATGTCCTGTTTTGAACATGGCTAATGCAAATGCACTTTCACTGCTGCAAAAGCTAGGAATGGAGAAGGAGCATGTAGGAGAGCACCGTGATGTAGAGGACCTGCTACAGCGATATCGAAAGTTATACGCGGAGAATGATGTGTTCATTCGAAATTATGGAATTCGGCTGGAACGTGTTTTACTGACGTGCATCAAGACAAATTCAAAACTGATTTGGAATTGAAATGGATAACTTTGAAAGAAACTTACGACAGATCATCAACAAGTTTGGTGTAGATTCTGGTATGGGTATTCCCGACTTTGTATTAGCGCAAGTCGTTAATGAAATGTTAGAGAAGGCCGAAGGGCAGAGTACCGCCAGGATGAGGATTCCTGTGACAGACGCTGAGCTGATTGCAGCACGTAAGAAAGTTATTGCAATTCTCATGTCGGCGCTCTCTGACATGTCTGTGGTCGATTGATGGATACAGTTCAAAGGCCGTGGTCAAATTACAGGCAACTCGATGAATTGCACAAAGAGGCAATTTTCACAGAGTTTTGTGTTATAGACGAAGAACCTGATCTTGATATGTTCAAATATCTATCTGGTTCTGACTTCTCTATGTCTTCTTTTAAAAAGGCGAAATGAGTCATCCTGTCCCAACAAAACTTCGAGAAGAGTTCAACAAGCATATGAAGGCACATGACCGTGATAATCTGCCTGACGGTGCTTGGTTCTACTACCTAGAACAGGCAGCACAAGAATTCTTAAATAAGTACAACCTGACTAAGCCCTGGCATTGTGCTAATACTGCAACTCACCATTATTTGAGAGGTAAGAATGGCTGATTATTTCCGACCAATGCTGGCAGCAAGAGAGTCTCCAGCATCATACCCGCTTTTCTTCAAGAAGCTGGTGTATCCAATGGTAGTTTCTCCGAAGTATGACGGCATTCGTGGCATCCCACGTAATGGCGTTGTTCTCTCACGCACAGGCAAACCCTTGCCGTCTATTCAAGTTCAACGCGAATTTGGGAGCTTGTTACCATTTGATGGAGAATTCATTGAAGGAAATCCTACAGATGAAGATGTCTACCATCGGACTGAAAGCCACGTAATGTCGGCTAACAAGCCAGGTGATATCCATTTTTATGTGTTTGATTTCACAGACGAAAGCATGCTGCTTAAGCCATTCTTTGAACGTTTAGAATGTGCGGAATCGCTGCTACCAAAAGATGGCAAGCTGCATCTTGTTCCGCATATCTATGTGGATAACGAAATGCAATTGCTTGAGTATGAGCAAAAATGCCTCCAGCTAGGGTTTGAAGGCATTATGATGCGCTCTCCCTTTGCACCGTACAAGAACAATCGTTCTACATTCTCTCAAGGCTGGCTCCTTAAGCTCAAACGGTTTGAAGACGCCGAAGCCAAACTACTAGACATTCTCGAAGGAAACAATAACCATAATGAACTCAAATACGACGAACTGGGATTTGCAAAGCGTTCTGATTCTAAAGAAAATAAAACTCCGTCTGGCATGGCCGGTCAGTACATCGTTGATTTCAACGGCCTTGAATTAATAATCGCTCCTGGTCATTTCAAACATCACGAAAGAGTTGAGCATTTGAAGAACAAGTCCCAATACATTGGAAAGTTCCTTAAGTTTCGCTACTTCAACAGAGGCGTGAAGGATCTTCCGAGATTTCCTCGCGCAATTGGTTTCAGGAGCAAGATCGATGTTTGATCTCGAAGACGCGCTGAGGAGGCAGGATACAGACGTTCCCGAATTCATTGAGCAAAACGAATTAGAAGTTCAGGAGCTGTTTGAAACAGGCTCTGCAGAATTTTTTATTGCTGGTAAAAAGTACGTATTCACATTGGAAATCAAAGGAGTTTAATATGTCCGGAATGAAAGCATCTACTATCAAGCGTTTGTTGAAAGATCGTATCGACGACTGGCTCAAGACAGTCGATGATGAAAATGTGCTCAAGCTGATCAAGCGAGACGTCCTTGTTTCTGGAGGCTGCATCGCATCTGCTTTTGCGGGAGATAAAATTAACGATTATGATTACTATTTCCGTACACGCGAGACGGCGCTTGCGGTTGCGCACTACTACGTCAAAAAGTTTAACGCTCTCAATCCGCCAGATTCACGTGATGGCATCCGGTATGAGCCACACATCCGAGAGACAAAAGTTGTTAACTGTAAGGGTGTCTCGGAAGACCGCATTATCATCTACATGAAATCTGCGGGTGTGGCAGGCGAAGAGCAGCAAGAGTATCAGTACTATGAAATGCGAGGAGAGGCGGAACAGGAAGCTTTCTTTGAGTCTCTTGGATCAGAAAAGATTGCGTCTGCAGTCTCTGAAGACCCGATGGAGGCCGGTGAAGAGCTTGTACAAGTGGTGCGTGCAAAAGAAAAGTATCGTCCGATCTTCCTTTCTGAGAACGCGATTACTCTTAGCGATAAGGTGCAACTTGTTGTACGTTTCTACGGCGAAGCTTCAGAGCTTCACGAGAATTATGATTATGCGCATGCAATGTGCTGGTTTGACTACGCTAAGTACGAATTGCATGCACCGGCTGAAGCACTTGAAGCTATCCTCACAAAGACGCTTATTTACAAGGGCAGCTTGTATCCAATTGCTTCAATCTTCCGTCTTCGTAAATTTATTGCGCGTGGATGGCGAATTACGGCAGGCCAGTTGCTCAAGATCATCTTCCAGATTTCTAAACTTAATCTGGAAGACCGGCACACACTTCGTGAACAGCTGATTGGAGTCGATCAGGCGTACATGACACAACGTCTCAGTGCGATCTCGGAGAATAAGTCCCAGCGGATTGACTCTGTGTATATCGCAAAGCTGATTGACGAGATCTTCGAGTAGCGCCTAGAGACTGCAGGTTTGTAAGTTAACGAAAAACGGCGGTCTGCTATCGCGCAAACCGCCGACATTCTTTAAAATGGAGTAATAAATGCATAGAAAACAATTTGAACAAGACTTTTTCGAAGCCTTCCGCAACTCGACACTTTCAAACTACGTAGTTCCAGGCCTTGAAAGTGTGTCGCTTGGTCAGTCAAATGGGTTTCATGTCCGCATGTTCCATATGACTGCTCACCAAATGATGCACATCACGCCTCACTCGCATCGGTTCAATTTACTCTCATTTGTGCTCGCAGGCTCGGTTGAGCATCATGTCTATGAAAAAGTAGGCGATGGCCACGAAAATCGACACGCCGCCTATAAGCTCGCCATTTTATCCCAAAAAGGCAAGTTTGGCGAATATGAGACGGAGTTGTATTCTAACGGGATGTTCCTTCGCTACGAAGCGGTCCACAACGCAGGAGGCTCCTACTTCTTGAATGCCGATGAGTATCACTCTGTAATCTTTTCAAAGGGTGCGAGGGTTCTCATCATTGAAGGCCCAGAAATAAATGAGCCTAAGGTTCTCGTGCCTCTCATCAAGAACAATGTTTGTTCTACACTGTTTGCAGCAGATTGGATGTTCAAAAAATGAGTACGTGGTCGTCCGCTGATGGTGTAGTTCACTTTTCAAAAGACAACCATCATTGTTCTCTTGAGAAGTTGATAAAAGGGTTGTACGATGAAATGAGCTGCAATGTGAGGCGCGTTGCGATTAATGCGTACGAGGTCTCCTTTAACTTCTCGCTTGAAAACGAAGCTGCCTTCAAAGTGATACAAGAGTTTGTTAAGCAAGTAAAGGAACACGATAAAAATGCAACAATCGACATTACAGCAACAATCAGATACATTGGATAGAATCTTTGTATTTGGGTCTAATTTAGCAGGAAGGCATGGGAAAGGAGCAGCGTTACATGCTCGTAAGCACTGCGGCGCAATATATGGCAAAGGTGTTGGTCGGCAAGGGAATTCCTACGCAATCCCAACTAAAGATGCTAATTTACAGACTTTGCCACTTATTACTGTGGCAGGCTATATTGGCGACTTTATCACTTACGCTGTCAACAATCCTGATCTTCGGTTTGAAGTCACAAGGGTAGGTTGCGGTCTTGCTGGCTACACCGATCAACAGATTGCGCCGCTATTCAGGAATGCGCCTGCTAACTGTAAAATGCCAAACGAGTGGCGGAAACACTTCTTTGACGAAAATAATCAGGAGGAACTATGAGGCTTCAAGTCTGTGATGGAAAATACACCTTCGTATTTGAGAACCTCAAGCTGTCAATCTTACAACACGGACAACCTTGGCTAGGTCCTTCGATTCAAGGCGAGAAAGCAATTATCGGCTTGATGCAGAGGGTGCACGAGCTCGTAAGAGAAGGGAGAGAGTTTGAAAAACTGTTTGCCGAAAACGCTGACCCAAAAACAGAGAAAGTGTTGTTGAGTTACGCTTTCTTGAAAGCTCTTCGAGAAAGACATGCTGACGATCAGAAACGAATTGCAGAACTGGAAGATGCTTTAGAAAAGGCAAAAGAGACGCTTGCTTATGCAGGAAGCGTTCTCAACACAGATGGCGAAGACCCTGTTGACAAGGCAAAAGATTACGCAGAAAAGGTGTTGAGAAATGGCCTTTAAAGTACCTGAAAAGTTCAGAGTAAAGACCGGTCCGCTTGCAACATCTTCATTGGATGGCAATAACGGTCTGTTCATTGTAATACTCGAGCACAAACAAAAGGTTAGAGTGATCGCGTCTGATGGCTTGGGCTGGGAACACGTTAGTGTGAGTCGACAAGACAGGACGCCCACTTGGGACGAGATGTGTCAAGTAAAGGCCCTTTTCTGGGAAGAATCTGACTGTGTGGTTCAGTATCATCCTGCCAAGAAAGACTACATAAACATCCATAACAACTGTTTGCACTTGTGGCGAACAGAAGGTATTCCAACCCCTCCAACATTCATGGTGTAATATGTCATTTGAAATTGTAAACAGCCTTCGTGATCACAAGATGGTAATCATCTACCATGCGCATTGTGCGGATGGTGTAGGAGCAGCATGGGCTGCGAGCTGTGAGTTTCCATACGCTGATGTAATTCCTGCTGGCTATCAGAAAGAGCTGTCTGAGGAACTTCTTCAATCTATCACTAATGCAGTTGTGCTGATCGTTGATTTCTCTTTTGATGCTGACAACATGCGTCGTATTTGCGAAAAGGCGAAATACGTTGAGCTACTCGACCATCACGTAACCGCCTTGCAAAAGCTTGTAGATTTCAAAGCTGAAAACTTTGATATGTCAAGTTGCAAAACAGAACGAAGTGGCTGTGGAATTGTGTGGGAGTGGCTGCACGGAGACGAACCAATGCCACCATTACTTTCACATGTTGAAGATCGTGACTTGTGGTTGTTTAAGCTCCCTGACACAAAGCAAGTTATGGCGGGATTTTTCAGTTACGAAATGAGGCTCGACGTATTTGATCACTATGCTTACCGAACCGAACCTCTCAAGGCTGCTGGAGAAGTTGCGTTGCGAATCGAGAATCGACACGTAGACTCAATTATCAAACAGTGCAAGCGTGAGTGGAATATCCAAGGTTACAAAATAGCTGTTGTTAATTGTAATGGGATGTTTGCTTCTGAAGTTGGCAGCCGTTTGGCCTCAACTTACGACTTCGTCATTACTTATTTCGATGATGACACGAAAGGGCGTAAATTCAGTCTTCGTTCCAAAGGTAATATCAATGTGTCTAATCTCTGTAAGGCGTTTGGCGGAGGTGGTCATAAGAACGCGGCAGGCTTTATCGATTTCGTAGAGTACCGTTCGCTGACTCGGCTGCTAACGTTTATGGAGGAGAATGATCTTACTCTTATTCTTGAGAAATAAACACTTTCAGCGGCCCCGAGGAGCACTCCGCGTTTGGCGGTAGGCGCTGGTCTGCCCCGAAACGGCGAGTCCCGCCCTGGCCAAACCTGCCACCCTGCTGTGGCAGTTTCGAACATCAGCCTGGCGGGTGCTGGCGCAACCCGTTAAATTAACCCATGACTCTCAACAGAGACGAGGGTGTGATAACGGGTTGCGATAAACCTGGTATCTTATATGATAATCCAATATCGGGTTATCTATCTTTCAATCTTTTCAAGGAAATCAAAATGGAACTCCGTAGCGTTATCGTGACCCCTGATGGCAAGCAATTCGACACCAAGTCGGAAGCAATGGACTACATGCGTCGTCCTAAGATTCTGGCTGCTCTGAACAAGCTGGAAGGCGTGACTGGTGAACTGGCTAACTGGCTGCTGGAACATCGTGAACAAGTCGAAATGGCTTTTGAAACGGGCACTATCCGCCGCGTGTCGAAGTCTGAAGCTAAGAAGCTGAAGGACGCTCTGGAGCATGTCAAGACTGTTCTGGCCGCTGACAAGAAGGCAGCTTTCGTTGTCGAAAACGCCGATGCGATCATCGACTCCTTCCGCTGGCCTTCTGTCAAGCGCATGGACGAAGCTGAGAAGGCTACTGCCGCTCGCAACACTCTGGTTGCTGCTAGCGAAGGCAATGAGTCCCTGGCTGACTGGATTGTTGCTAACAAGGCTGCCATCCTGGAAGCTTACGAAGCTGGCGTTGAAAAGCGTCAAGTGAATCCGAAGGCTCAAGAAGCACTGGCCGCCTACCGTGCTGAAAAGGCCAAGGAAAAGGAAATCCTGGACACCCAAGGCCAGGAAGCTCTCGACAAGTATATTGCCGAGAAGAATGCAGCTAAGGCAGCTGCAGCTGAAGCATCCAAGGATGTAACCACGCTGTAATACAGCCGCTTCTAGCATAAAAGGGGAGTCTCTCTACGAGCTTCCCTGCTAGGCGTCACTGATACAGCAGCTCATGTAAAGATGAGCAAAAAGGCTAGCCCAACGGCCTTACGATTTTACCCTTCAGTAAGAAGAATAAGTCGAGAAGGTTGGGCAAACTAAAGAGCACTCAACACGTCATATTGTTTTATGCGGTTCCTTTGTTGTCTAGACGAGATCAGTTTGGACTATAAACGATCCCAAGTAAAATGCAGAACAGACTATTCGCGGTAATCTGTTAATAAGAGCAGTATCGACGTGATGAGTGCTTTTTAGTTTAAGAATCAAAAACCAACTAGGAATGTCCTCGTCTCCTTCCTTCATACCTAGTTGGTTTTATTCCCCAGATGAGTCTGGGGATTTTTTTCGAATACACGCCTGTAGTTCAATTGGACAGAACAGCTGACTTCTAATCAGTAGCCGACGAAGGCCAAGGTTGCAGGTTCGAATCCTGTCAGGCGTACCAATTTTACCAAGTGGAGAAACCATGAAGATGTTAGATGCAACTGCAATTAATTATGCTAAGTCTCAAAAGCTTAATGGAAGCAACGCCGCGATTGAAAGCGCCTTGGCTGAGGCTTTCAAAGCTGGCTACGAATACCGTAAGCGACTAAGCTTTGCAGAAGCCTACACACCACCAGATGTGTTACCAAAGACAATCGATCCTCTACGGACTTCCGTAGACTCTTGGCGAAAGCGCTAAGAACAGACCTGAACATGTCTTTAAACTGTTCAATTTTTCCTTTTATTTTTTGGATTCGAAATGAAACACCTTGTCCTTATCCTCCTGGCTTTTATTGTCTGCTATGGTAGCTGGCAAGTTCTGACAAAAGAAGCGAGAGAAGTTCTCGTTTCGTTTGTAAAACAACACGTAGTAAGAATCGGCGTATTCAGCCTGATTCTGCTTCTGTTGTTTCTTATCGTGGCATCTCAACAGATGTCTATTCAAGTGTTCTAAAAAGGAAGTTGACATGAAATCAAAAATCGGCGTTATTCTTGCAGCCCTGGCGCTGGCAGGCTGTTCCCAGATTGACACAGGCAACGTAGGCGTGGTTAAAACAGGAGGTCAGTACAAGACTGAAGAGTTGCAGCCTGGCTGGCACCTGTCGATGTTCTCTACTGTGTATGAAGTCAGCACCAAGGAAAATGTTATTCAGTTCAATGACATGAAGCCGAAGACTGCTGATCAAATTACAGTAGAAGACTTGGACATTGACGTGTACTATCAGCTCAACCCTGGTAAGGCACAAGAGACAATGATTAAGCTCGCTGGTGACTTGGCTAAGAACCCCGACGGTGACTATGTACCAGGCTACAGCTATGTGTCGCGTGTGGCCCGTGAAGCTATTTACAACGCAATGGCAAAAGTCAAAGCCAGTGACGCACAAGTAAAGCGCAGTGCAATTCCAGCTGATGTTGCGGCAATTTTGCAGGCTGAGCTTGACGCGAAATTTGAGAAAGGTTGGTTCATTGTTACTAATGTCAACTTGAGAAACTTGACAGTAGACAGCAAACTGGAGCAAGCGATTCGGGAAGCTGCGCAGGTTCAATACCAAATTGAAACCAAGCAAAAGCAAGTAGAACTGGCGAAAGCGGAAGCTGATCGTCAACGTGCTATTGCCCAAGGCGAAGCCGACTCAGCTCGAATCAAAGCGGAAGGCCTTCGCACCGCTCAGGGTGCGGAGTACTTGAAGTTGTTGCAAATCCAAAACGAGGCTGAAGCAATTAAGAAATGGGATGGAAAGCTCCCTACTACTATGGCAGGAGATTCTCAGGCCTTTATTCCGCTGGGAGGTAAATAATGAGTTACGAGACTGTTTCTCATATTGCAGCAGCATTGCGTTCGCTGGGTTGTGAATACGACATTGCATTCCAAGATCGTCATTACTCTTCGAAGAAGCCAAAGCAAGGCGCCCCAAAGTTTAAATGGGAAGACGATATCTTTGCGCCAATGCAGAATGCGGAGACAGGCGATCAAGTAGAGTTCACCATTGACAGAGAGTGGGACTATCGTAAAGTTCAATCTTTCCGAACAGCAGTGAGAAATCACGCTATCAAGTTCTGGGGAGCAGATAACTTCGTTACCACTTACGATAAGGAGAATGGCGTTGTCTCAGCAATGCGTTCTGAAGCACGCATCTGAGATAACGGTCTTTGCAATGCTAAGGCATTGTGTAACTAAGCAATACGTAGGTTACGCAAAGTTTGAGCCAATGTCAAAAGATGCACTTGTCTTTATCTGCAAAGGTGATCAGCCGCTCCCTTCAGTTACGACTGCTCGAAACCACTTCATTGAAGAGGTTGACATAAGTTGGCTGAGAGATGTGGCACCAAGGGCGCTTGAGGTAGTTTCTACTGTCGAGCATGTTCAGTTAAATCGAGAACCTCTATGAAAGATAACCGATACAAAGTTACCTTCAAAGTTAAAGGAACGGCAGAGGAATTGACTGAAGAGGTCAGTTTCTTCGGTCACCAAGATAAGTCCCAGAAGGCCAAGAAAGCTATCGAAGATAGGTATCGAGGCAAGGGACAGAAAGTGGTGATCATTCGTGTCGAAACCATACAAACCTAGAAGGTTCATTGTTACAGGTCTGGAGCAAGAATTGCCAGTCAATCTGGCTTTCAAGTCTTACAAGTCTGCTGAGAATGTGGCAAGGAAACTCCTAAATGGAGAAGTATTTGACATTATTCTTAAGAAAACTGTTTTCACGAATCAGTAACTCCAAGAGCCCTTCGGGGCTCTTTTAAACGAAAGAGAAATATGAGGCCTATTATTGTTCTCCACAAAGGTGTCCAGCATCAAGTTCTTGAAATCTCCAAGCCGCTGTACAACAGTAGTTTGATCACGAGTGTTATTAACACTGGCGGTCGTCTTGCGGTCAATTTGGAAACAAACGAATTGACAATTATTCGAGGCGAGTCTGTTGTGGATTTTCACAAACAAATTGCCGACCGGTCGGTTCCTAACGAAACTACCAAAGCCGCAATGCAAGAAGCGCGAGAGATGAGCAGGATTCGGATCGTCGTAGATGGAAGAGAAAAGTGGTCTGCTCCGCCTTCATATTTTGAAAAGACGAAAAAAGATATCAAAAGCTGGGTAAAAGACTTGATTGATAGAGGTCGTGTTATTGAGGTTATTGTTGGCAATAAAACATATACGTCTACTAGCAAGGCGTTCTGGATGCATTTCGCACGTATTAAGTAAATTCAAAGGAAAGAGAATGATTAAAGAACTCTCAAATCTGAACCAGCAGCGTCGTATCGCCAAACAAGTCGAACAAATCTGCGACACGTTGCTGAAGCAAGCAGGCGATTTGGCTTTCAAAGACATTACAGTAATTGACACTGTAGATGTCATCTTTGGCATTCAACAGTGGGCTATTGCTCATGATCTGAAAGCTGAACTGAATGAAAACGACGCCGCTGTTCTGACAGTAGGCTTTAAGGACTAACATGTTTGCCGAAATCACTAAACCTACGACATTGTCTTTTTATCAAGGCCACTGGGAGAACAATACGCCGGTCATGGCAGATCGTGAAATCCCGGCAGGTACTACTGTAAAAATTGTTATGTGGTCGCGCTTTGGCGATGTCGGCATCACTGATGATCTCGAAGCAGATCAGGGATATGGAGCGCGTGTTAACTTGAGCGAATTGAGCAACGTTCGAGGTATTCGAAACAGGGTTCACTCAGCTGCAGGCTTCCCAATACCCAGAAAACAATTTTTCAAGATCTATCCCTGCTTACGTGATCTTTGGAGGGCTAAAACCCCTGAAGAGATTGCAATCGCAAAGCAGTCCCTATCTCCTTTATAAGGCAAATATGAGCGATAATTCGGTTACTGATGTCCGTCAACCTTTTCCAGAAGACAACAAAGAAATGCTACGGCAGCTCTGGTCGCAAGAACCTGAGAGTATTGACGAGTTCATCAGATATCTTGACAGAACCTTTGAGTTCGACTACGGTACCATTTGTCATGCAATTGCAGCTGCAGGTATTGCTGCGATGAAGCGAATGGACAAGACGTCGCAGGGTGGCATTACTGGTTTCCAGGCAAATGCAATCATGTGGATCTTTGTTCGCAATTGGGGCGGTTACGGCGGTCCAATGCAGCTCATTAATTACGAGCAAATGCTATTTCCGCAATCTGCAGAGCATTTTGCAAAAGAGATTACCCCAGATTGCTTCGAGTGGCTTAAGACAAAAGCGCGAGAGACTCTCACAAATGCTGAGTCAATGGCCCCTGAAGTTCGTGCACATTTGATTTCGATTCTCGAAGGAAATGTGCCTTTCGGTTACACAATCAAGAAAGTAGAGAATGAAAGTTCTTAAATTTTTCACAGAGTTCTGCAGCCCTTGCCGAACAATGTCTGTCCAACTTGCAGAGCTTGGTCTAGCCGTAGAAAGCGTTGATGCCATCAAAAATCGTGACTTGGCTGAAAAGTACTCTGTTATGGCTGTACCAACCCTCATCAAAGTTGATGAAGAAGGCAACGAAATCGCACGGCTTCGTGGTGCTCAAACTGCAGAGAAGCTCAAAGAATTTTTTGGAGACGGAAATGACGCTACAGTCTGAAGCAGCGCAAGAAGCGCAAATTAAAGAGGCAGGCTGCGATGCCCCTCGTCTTACTCCCGAAGACATTGACAGAGTAATTGTCGGCGTCACGTATACCATGTTGCCTTCTGAGAAGTGCATGGTATGCGAAATCACCCTTCGGAACGGTTTTACCGTTCGTGGTGAATCTTCTGTCGTGAGTAAGGAGAATTTCCGAGAAAATCTTGGAAGGGAGTACTCGTACAAGAAAGCTCGCGACCAGATTTGGCAATTGGAAGCGTATCTTCTTCAACAACGTCTTTTCGACGGCCTATGAGATATCGCGCAGATATTGTTGATATTATTAGAAGAGAGGATGGGACGATTGTTTCGTGGCCTTCTAAGTATCGAGTACCGTGTGGTATGAATTCAATCAAATGGATTGCAAACTATCCATCCAAATCTAACAACCAAATGACGCTTCCTGGGAAGGCTTTGGTGTTATCTGAATGGAAAGGGCAATCACTCACTGGCACTTATGTGCCTTATAATGTGCTCTTTCATTCGGAAGAGCGTAACAACCCTGCTAACTGGAGTAATTATGGCAAACAAAATGAAGCAATGGCGTCGTGAAGCTTTTAAGCACAATTCCGACCGTACTCGCGAACTGCAAGCCTCTGGAGACATCCCTGCTGGCGTCCGTGTTCGTCATCAGGGGCGTAAGTTCAAGAACAGTGTTGGCTCTCAATGGATGAAAGGCGCAATGACGCCTCTCCTGGCAGCGTTGTTTAGCCGTGTTGGTTTGTTGAATACTACAGCTCCAACAGTCTAATGCCTTCATTCTCTGCAGCACTTTTAACCAAACGCTCTGCAAGACAGCTTCGAAAAATCATGCTTGACAAAGCAGGTGAAAAGAAGCCTGGCGAATCTTTCTTCGCTGTGCCTGACAAAAATGTCACAAAGGCGCAAGAAGAAGGGGATGCATTCGCAGAGTCGAAGAGTAAGTCGCCATATGTAGAGATGTCTGGCTATGTATTTAACAGAGTTAAAGGCCGAGAGCATCTTGCTTTTGGTCTTTATTTCTCTGTTGATGAGATTCGCCGCTATCCTCGCTACTTAAACGTCATTGAGCATAAAAGCATACAAGACAATTTTGTAGACGAGGACGGAAAA
>VFQM010001507.1_pt1 | contig 20183 bp, 15 predicted proteins | sample 3512391 | NCBI WGS metagenome assembly VFQM01 (sample SAMN10412369, study PRJNA504923) | tailings metagenome | isolation source: Replicate 1 from Balatoc abandoned mine | place: Philippines | reverse complement strand
TCCATGCAGTTCACCACCCCCGACGAGCTGGGCGAGTTGGCGGTGTTCTTCTGCTCCACAGCCGCCAACAACGTGCGCGGCGTGGCATGGAACATGGACGGCGGCTGGGCTGCGCAGTAAGCCCAAACGCTATTAATTTAATAGCTACCAGCGCTTACCTATAAAGCGCTAGAGGCCAATTTCATCAAAAAGGCCCTTTGCATTGCGCGAAGGGCCTTTCTCATTCTGGAGGCAGTGTGGCGGTCAACCGTGGGCCGGTGCAGACCCTGCAGGCCCGTCAGCGTGCGGGGCTGCCGAATCCACCGCCACCGTGGTCTTGGCACCCGGGACGGCCTTGCGGGCAAACAGCGTGTACATGGTGGGCACCACAAAAATGGTGAGCAAGGTGCCCAGCGACATGCCGCCCACAATCACCCAGCCGATCTGCGAACGGGTCTCGGCCCCGGCACCGGTGGCCAGGGCCAGGGGTACCGCGCCCAGCACCATGGCGCCCGTGGTCATCAGGATGGGGCGCAGGCGTTGGGCTGAAGCCTTGACCAGCGCATCCACCATCTCCATGCCCTCTTCACGCAGTTGGTTGGTGAACTCCACAATCAAGATGCCGTGTTTGGTGATGAGCCCCACCAGCGTGATGAGCCCGATCTGCGAATACACGTTGAGCGAGCCCCCGCTCCACTGCAGCGCCAGCAGCGCGCCAATCATGGACAGCGGCACCGACACCATGATGACCAGCGGGTCGATGAAGCTCTCGAACTGCGCGGCCAGCACCAGGAAGATGAACACCAGCGCCAGCACGAAGACCACGCCCAAGGCCCCTTGCGAGCTCTTGAATTCGCGCGAGGTGCCATTCAGGTCGGTGGTGTAACCGGGTTTGAGCACCTTGGCAGCCGTGGCGTCCATGAAGTTCAGCGCTTCGCCCAGCGAATAGTCGGGCGACAGGTTGGCGGTGATGATGACCGAGCGGCGCTGGCCGAAGTGGTTCAGCTCGCGCGGGCTCACGCTTTCCTTCACGTTCACCAGGCTGGAGAGCGGAATCATCGCGTCATTGCGGCCCCGCACGTAGATGCTGTCGATGTTCTCAGGCGTGGTGCGGCCCCGGGCCTCGGTTTGCACGATCACGTCGTACTGCTCGGCATCGCGCTTGTAGCGCGTCACGGTGCGCCCGCCCAGCATGGTCTCAATCGCCCGGGCGACCACGTCCACGCTCACGCCCAGGTCGGCTGCGCGCTCGCGGTTCACGCTGATGCGCAGCTCGGGCTTGTTCAGGCGCAGGTCTGCATCAGGTGCGATGATGCCGGGGTTCTTGGCCATCTCGGCCAACATCTGCCGGGTCACGGCATTGAGGTTTTCGTAGCTGTCCGAGGTCTGGATCACATACGTCAGTGGCCGCGACCGAAAGCCCTGGCCCAAGGACGGCGGCGTGATCAAAAAGGCATTCACCCCCGGCAGCGCGCCCACCTTGGGCTGCAGCTCGCGGGCCATATCGAGCGTGCTGCGCTCGCGCTGCTCCCAGTCCACCGTACGGTAGATCACGCTGCCTTGCGCCACGGTGGGGTTGCCAATGTTGGCGAAGATGCGGTCAAACTCGGGGTAGTCGCGCCCGATCTTCTCCAGCTCCAGCGCATAGCGGTTGGTGTAGTCCAGCGTGGCGCCATCGGGCGCGGTGACGTTGACGAGAATCGTGCCCCGGTCTTCCAGCGGCGACAGCTCTTGCTTCATCTTGGGGTACACCAGCGCCAGCCCCACTGCGCTGGCCAGCATCACACCCACCACCAGCCAGCGGGCCTGGAACAGCGCGCCCCGCAGTCCGCCACCACCGCCCCAACGGGCCGTGACCACCCAGCGCAGCAGCCGGCCATAAGCGTCTGACATGGCGGTGAGCCAGCGCTCGATGGATCGGTCGAACCAGTTGGGCTTGGGGTTGTGCTTGAGCAGCAGCGAACACATCATGGGCGAGAGCGTCAGCGCCACAAAGCCGGACACCACCACCGCACCGGCCAGGGCCAGCGCAAACTCCACAAACAGCCGCCCGGTGCGGCCGGGCGTGAAGGCCAGCGGCGCATACACGGCCACCAGCGTGAGTGTCATGGCAACGATGGCGAAGCCGATTTCCTTGGCACCCTTGATGGCGGCAGAGAACGGATCGAGCCCCTCTTCGATGTGCCGGTAGATGTTCTCCAGCATCACGATGGCATCGTCCACCACCAGCCCAATCGCCAGCACCAGCGCCAGCAAGGTGAGCGTGTTGATGGAAAAGCCGGCCAGGGCCATCAGCGCAAAAGAGCCCACCAAGCTGACCGGAATGGTGATGATGGGAATGATGGACGCGCGCAGGGTGCGCAGGAACACAAAAATCACCAGCGCCACCAGCACCACCGCCTCGGCAATGGTCTGGTACACGCTCTTGACCGAGCGGTCGATGAACAGCGAGTTGTCGTTGGCGATGTCGATGGTGATGTCTGCAGGTAAATCAGCCTTCAGGGTGGGCAGCATCGCGCGCACACCGGCAGACAGCTCCAGCGGGTTGGCCGTGGCCTGGCGAATCACGCCCATCGAGATGGCGTCGCGGCCATTGAGGCGCACGCGGCTGCGGTCGCTGGCGGCGCTTTCTTCCACGCGCGCCACATCGCGCATGCGCACGGGAAAGCCGTTCACGGTGCGGATCACAATGTCGGAGAACTGCGCCGGGCGGGCCAGTTCGGTCTGCGAAGTCACGCTGAACTCGCGCTGCTGCGATTCGATACGGCCTGCGGGCAGCTCCAGGTTGTTGCGACGAATGGCGTCTTCTACGTCCTGCGTGGTCAGGCGGTAGCCCGCCATGCGCTCAGGGTCCAGCCAGATGCGCATGGCGTAGCGGCGCTCGCCGTAAATGGGCACATCGGCCACGCCGGTCACCGTCTGCAGCCGGGGCTTGACGATGCGGTTGAGCAGGTCGTTGATTTCCAGCGGGCTACGCGTGTCGCTGCTGAAAGCCAGCCACATCACGGGCGAGGCATCGGCCTCCACCTTGGCAATCACCGGCTCGTCCACCGCATCGGGCAGACGGTTACGCACCCGCGCCGTGCGGTCGCGCACCTCGGCGGCGGCGTTGTCGGCATCTTTCTCCAGCCGAAAGCGCACGCTGATCTGGCTTTGCTCGGCACGGCTGATGGAGGTGATCACATCCACCGCATCAATGCCCGCAATCGAGTCTTCGAGGGGCTTGGTGACCTGGGACTCGATCACCTCCGCCGAGGCCCCGGCGTAGCGCACGCTCACCGTGACCACGGGCTCGTCGATCTTGGGGTACTCACGCACCGTCAGGCGGGTGAAACTCACGGCCCCTACCAGCAAGACCAGCAGGGACAGGACGGTGGCGAACACCGGTCGGCGGATGGAGATTTCAGCAAGTTGCATGGCGAGCGTCGGGCAATGTCAGAAATGCAGAACTCAGGAAGACTGGCCGCCGCGCACCGGCGTCGGCTGCGTGGTGGCGCTCAGCGGACTCTGGCACGGGTTGGCGCCCGGCAAAGGGGGCACAGCGGCTGGGGCGGCTGCCGTAGCCGCACCCGATACTGGCTGGGACGCAGCGGAAGATGCCGTGGCAGGAGGTTCCGCGCCTGCGGCAGAGCGCCCGGCAGAAGGCTGGCCCAGCTCCACCACGCGCACCGCTGTGCCGTCGCGTTGCAGGCGCTGCTGCCCCGCCGTGACCACCACATCACCCGGTGCAAGCCCTTCCACCACCTCCACAAACCCTGGAGTGCGTGCGCCCAGCCGCACGGGGGTGCGCTTGGCCACCTGGCTGCCCTCTTCCGTGCCAGCCACCACCCGCAACACATAAGGCGCTGCACCATCGGGAACGATAGCCTCCTCAGGCACCACATTGGCGTCAGAGCGTTCACCAAACACCGCCGTGACGCGTGCAAACATGCCGGGGCGCAACTGCAGGCGGCGGTTGTCGATGCAGCCGCGCACGGCCAGCGAGCGGCCATCGGCGTCGATCTGCGGGTTGATGGCCAGCACCACGGCCGAATACTGCACGCCCGGCAGCGCGTCAAAGGCCACGCGGGCCGTCTGGCCGGTTTTGACCTTGTTCTGCAACCGCTCGGGCAGGCGGAAGTCCACGTACACCGCATCCAGGTCTTCCACGTTGACGATGTCGGCGCCATCCTTGAGGTAGTCGCCCACGTTCACGCCGCGAATGCCTGCAACGCCATCAAACGGCGCCACGATGCGCAGGCGCTGGGCTGTGGCTTCGGCCAGGGCGAGCTTGGCCTCAGCCACTTCAAGGTTGGCGGCACTTTCGTCCACCGAGCGCTGGCTGATGAACCCCTGGGCCACCAGCTCCTGGTTGCGCTTGTGGTTGGCGCGGGCGATTGACAGCTCAGCGCGGCTTTGCTGTATCTGGGCACGGGGCAACTGGTCGTCGAGCTGCACCAGCAACTGCCCTTTGCGCACGCGCTGCCCATCGCTGAAATTGAGCTGCGTGATGCGCCCGCTGATTTCAGGCCGCAGCACCACACTACGCCGCGAACGCAAGCTGCCCACAGCCTCTGCATCGTCGCGCATGGTCATCTGGCGCACCTTGGTCGCTTCCACCATCACGGGTTTTGCAGAGCCTTGCGCACCGGGCTTGGCCGCTGCATTGCCCTGCGGTGCGGGAGCACCGGCGCGAGCAGACCGCGCAGGCGACTGAAACCACCAGGCGGCGCCTGAAGCAACCGCCAAACCGAGAACAGCAAAAACGACGTATTTGTTCTTGAGCGCCATGAAATCACAGACCTGGGATGAGCGAAATGCAGCCAAACAATGTATCAGCGCGCTGTGGCCTGCGCAGGCGCCCCGCGCTTAACCCCGCAAGCCATCCCCTGAGATTTACGCCAGCTTTACACGAACGCTGTACGAGAAAACACTGCGCCGTCGCCCGGACATCACCATGGGAACGGAAGGCGCGAGTGAGCCGCCGTCAGAAAGAGGGTGAGAGGAGTCTGCACAAAGGCTGCCTCATCGCCATCAGCCGCCAAAGAAAGCCGCAGGCAAGCAACCATGCCCACAGTCTGGCTGGCGGGCTTGGCACCGTGGCGAGATGCCAGCCAGGTCAGAGGCCTCTCAGCGCCCCATCGCCTTGTCAACGCCCAGGTTGGCCAGCGCGTCAGCGCGCTCGTTGCCAGGGTGACCCGAGTGGCCCTTCACCCAGCGCCATTCAATGCGGTGCCCGCCCGTGTTCACCAGGGTGTCCAGCCGCTTCCACAGCTCCACATTTTTCACAGGCTGGTTGGACGCGGTGCGCCAGCCCTTGGCCTTCCAGCCGTGAATCCACTCGGTAATGCCCTTGCGCACATATTCACTGTCCAGAAAAAGCGTCACGGCACAAGGGCGCTTGAGGGCCGACAGCGCCTCAATCACGGCCATCAGCTCCATACGGTTGTTCGTGGTGCCCAGTTCGCCGCCAAACAATTCTTTTTCCAGCGCGCCAGAACGCAACAGCACGCCCCAGCCGCCGGGGCCGGGATTGCCTTTGCACGCACCATCTGTGTAGATCTCAACCTGATTCAAACCGGATTCCTGCCAATTGATTAAAAAGAGTTGCGAGCCGATGCTTGAGCGCGACGCGCAGCGCCGCCCGGGGTGATCAGCGCGGCGGCATGGGGCCATGCGACCCAGACTTGCGCGCCACCGGCACCGTGGCAGCCACCCGCTTGCGGCCCGAGCGCCATGCGGGCTCCAGCAGACGCATGCCATGCACACGCTTAACGGCCACCAAAAAGTAGCCAGCCCCAAGAATGGGCCACCACTTCTCGCCCAGGGGATCAACCCACGAAAAGCGCTCCAGCCATTCGGCACTGCGCACTGCTGGACGATAACAGCCAAAGCGGACGGTCTCGACCTCGAAGCTCAACAAACGCAGCCAGTCGCGCATGCGCCGAACACCGATGAACTCCCCCACATCGGGCAAATAAAGAGGTTCCTGTGTCCAGCGCTGGCACAGCCGTACACGCATCTGCCGCAGGCCCCACAGGCTCAGCGGGTTGAGCCCGGCAATCACCACCCGGCCCTCGGGCACCAGCACACGCTCCACTTCACGCAGCGCCATGTGCGGGTCCACGCTCAATTCCAGGGTGTGGGGCAACACCACCAAATCCAGACTGGCATTGGGAAACGGCAGGGCCTCGGGCTCAGCCCACAGGGCCGCCGCACGCGGCGCATGGGACGAACCAGCGTCTGAGGGCTCTTCAGTGCGCGAGAGCATGGCATCCGCTCCCAGCGCCAGCCACTGGTGCGGCATACGGTTGGTTCGCAGACCTTCGATGCGCGGCAAGCCAAGCTGCAGCGCGTGGTAGCCAAAGATGTCGGCCACGGCGTCGTCCATGCAGGCCTGCTCCCAGGCAAGCAGGTAGCGGCCTGGGGCAGAGTCGAACCACTGGTGCAAATCTATAATTTCAGAGCTCATGAAACTGCTGCCGCTACCCGCCTTCACCGACAACTACATCTGGATGCTGCATGACGGAACGCATGCCGTGGTGGTGGACCCTGGGGATGCAACCCCGGTGCAGCACGCATTGCATTCGCTGGGGTTGACTCTGCAGGCGATTCTAGTCACCCACCACCATGCGGATCATGTCGGTGGCGTAGGGGTTTTGCAGCAGCAAACGGGGGCGGCCGTCTACGGCCCCGCAACCGAGAAAATCACGCCCCAACCCATCGGGCTCACGGAAGGCCAGCAGGTACAAGTGCTGGGTCTTACCCTGCAGGTACTGGACGTGCCGGGGCACACCGCTGGGCACATCGCCTACTACTGCGCAGACTCGCCCGAAGGCCCCCTGCTGTTCTGCGGCGATACACTGTTCTCCGGCGGGTGCGGTCGCCTGTTTGAGGGCACGCCTGCGCAGATGCATGCATCGCTGCAAAAACTCAGCGCATTGCCCGACCACACCCAGGTGTGTTGTGCGCATGAATACACACTCTCTAACCTGAAATTTGCCTTGGCGGTGGAACCCACCAACGAGGCATTGCTCAACTACAACGCCTGGTGCGCGGCACAGCGCGCCAGTGGCCGCCCCACGCTGCCATCCCACATGGCGCAGGAGCGCGCCATCAATCCGTTTTTGCGGGTTCAGCAACCGGCAGTCGCACAAGCCGCCCAGGCTTATGCACCGCAGACCGATGTCAACGACGCAATTGCCGTACTGGCGGCCTTGCGCAATTGGAAGAACGAGTTTCGATGAAATTTCTGCACATTGTCAGCCTGGTAAGCATGCTCTGGTTGACGGGCTGCGCCACCACCGGCGGAGCCCCTGGGGTGGTCAGCAACGCCCCTGACGACACACCCACCAGCAGTCGCCCTGCGCACACCCCCATCATCCCCAAGGGCCCCCTGCAGCCCATCAAGGCGGCCAATGCCAGTAGCCAGGAGGTCGCATCGCTCTCCACCCCGGCAGACCTCTGGGACCGCATCCGGCGTGGCTTTGCCATGCCCGACCTGCAGCATGAACTGGTGCAAGACCGCGAGCAGTGGTACGCCAGCCGCCCCGACTACATGCAGCGCATGACAGAGCGCTCCAGCAAATACCTGTTCCATATCGTTGAAGAGCTGGAGCGGCGCGGCATGCCCACCGAACTGGCCCTGCTGCCCTACATTGAAAGTGCCTTCAACCCCCAGGCGGTCTCCAGCGCCAAGGCGGCGGGCATGTGGCAGTTCATGCCGGCCACCGGCAGTTACTTTGACCTGAAGCAGAACGCGTTCCGTGATGACCGGCGCGACGTGCTGGCCTCCACCCGCGCCGCGCTGGACTACCTGCAAAAGCTCTACGGCATGTTTGGCGACTGGCACCTGGCCCTGGCCGCCTACAACTGGGGTGAAGGCAGCGTGGGCCGTGCCATTGCCCGCAACCAGAAACAGGGTCTGGGCACCAGCTACACCGACCTAAACATGCCTGCAGAAACACGCATGTATGTGCCCAAGCTGCAGGCCGTGAAAAACATTGTGGCCAACCCGGAAGCCTTCAAAACCGAGTTGCCGGTGATTGAGAACCACCCCTACTTCCAGACAGTGGACATCACCCACGACATTGACGTTGCACTGGCGGCCAGCCTCGCGGGCATTCGCGAAGCAGACTTCCGGGCGCTGAACCCGTCCTTCCACAAGCCAGTGATCCTGGCTGCAGGCACGCCGCAGATTTTGCTGCCCTGGGACAACGCCAAGGTGTTCCAGCGCAACCTTGAAGCCCACAACGAGGGGCAATACGCCAGCTGGACGGTGTGGTCTGTTCCCACCACCATGACCGTGGCCGAGGCTGCGCGGCGCACGGACATGAGCGAAAGCGACCTGCGCAGCGTGAACAACATCCCACCGCGCATGATGATCAAGGCGGGCTCGGCACTGATCGTTCCACGCAGCGCCACCACCCGCCAGGACGTGTCTTCACACCTGGCCGACAACGGACAGGTGGCACTGGCGCCAGAGATCGTCACACGCCGCGCCTCGGTGCGGGCGGGCAAGGGTGAAACCGTGGCCACACTGGCCAGGCGCTACAAGGTCAGCGCAGCGAACGTGGCCGACTGGAACGATGTGAAACTGAACGCAGCCTTCAAGGCGGGCCAGCAAGTCGTGATGTACCTGCCGGTGCGCCAGGCATCAGCGCCAGCGCCACGGGCACAAGCACGCAGTGCCCCTGGCAAGGTGGTCTCTGCATCCACCCCCAAGCGCCGTGGCGGTACGCCATCAAAGGTGCGGCGGCGCTGACACAGGCATTCGGGCGGGCTGGCCAGTCACCAGCCTTGCCTTGAGCATGTGCGGAGCAACAACCCCCACACCGACACCTCTAGGTGCTCAGAGGCGCATGGACGCCATGCCCATCAGGCCCAAAATTCCCATGATGATCAGGTACAGCGCCACGATGGTGCTGAGCAGCCGTGGCATGACCAGGATGAGAATGCCGGCGATCAAGGACACCAACGGGCCGATGCTGATACTGAGCGACATGCGCGGTTCTTTCTGCGAGTGGAAAAACCGCTATCTTGCCCCAGCCCAATCGCCCGGCGGCATCAAACGTTGAATTTTTGCCGCGCCTTGCGCACCCAGTCGTTCGAGAAGGTGCGAGCCAGGTCCACCTTGGTGGCGGCAAGCTCCGGGTAGGCCAGCGTGAGGGCACGCAACGCCACTGCGGGGGCATCGTCCGGCATCATCCCGTTGGGCGAAAACGTTTCGCGGATACGGTGGAACGCTGCCAGATACAAAGGCCGGTCGGTGGCCAAATACGAGGCGGGTAATGCTTTGACGATATCGGCTGGCTCGGCGGTCTGCAGCCATTTGAGGGCGTGGACCATGGCGTTCACCAGGGCCTGCACCTGATCGGGGCGCTTTTGTACAAAAGGCTGCGCGGCATACAGGCAGCTGGCCGGCATGGTGCCGCCAAACAGTTCATGAGAAGCCTTGATCGTTCGCGCGTCCACCACCACACGCAAGCCCTGCTTCTGCTCGGCCTGCGCAATGATGGGGTCGGAGTGGCACAGCGCATGGATCTGCCCTGCGCGCAGCGCGGCCATGGCCGCCGTGGCAGAGGCCATTGCTACATACGTCGCACCCTGCGGGTTCAGCCCTTCCCGGGCCAGAATCCAGCGGGCAAACGAGTGGGTGGAGGAACCCGGCGCAGACACGCCAATGCGCTTGCCCGCCAGGTCACGCACCGATTCATACTGGGGCAGCATGCGCGGCAGAATGCCCAGCGCAATCTGCGGCGCCCGTCCGTGCAGCACCACCGAGCGCAATGCGTATCCATTCAGCTGCTGCCGGATGGTGTGCTCGTAAGAGCCCGAGACCACATCTACCGAGCCATCCTGCAACGCCTGCAGGGCCAGAGCACCGGCAGAAAAGTCGCGCAGCACCACATCCAGCCCTTCGGCCTTGAAAAAACCCAGCTGCTCTGCCAGCAGCACAGGCAAGTGGTACATCTCGCCCTGCCCCGCCACCGCCAGCGTCAGGCGATCACCGAGCGCTGCCGCGCGCGAACGGGCCGCCAGCAGGGGCGCGAACACGCCCGCTGCACAGGCGGCAGACATGATCCCGAGAGTACGGCGGCGAATCAAAGCACGCGGCATGAAGGTAAAGATGTGAAGGGAATGAATTGCTGCACCGCAACAATTGTGCAAGCACCCAGCAAACGAAGCATCAGGGAACACCCCTGAGGACTTTTACGTACTGCCGTGCTTTTTCAGCCAGTGAGGGCAACTAGTGCCCATGGCATGCAAAAAACCTGCCCACCGCAACTCAGCGATAGCCCACGAACAAGATCGCGACATTCACCATGAACGCCCCGGCCCACACAGCGCTGCGGGCTGTGGGCATGTTGGAGACATACATCATGATGTAGAACATGCGCAGCATGACGAACAGCATGGCCAGCAAGTCCAGCCAGGTCTGCCGCGCACCTAGCTGGTGCGCGATGATGACAGCGCCAATGAAGAAAGGCAGCGACTCAAAACTGTTGGCCTGCGCGGCGTTGGCGCGGGCGCGCCAGTCACCCTGGCGGGCGAGCCAGCTGCGCGGGTCGCTGTTGTCATAGCCACCCTGAGCGGGCGGCTTGCCCAGGGTGCCGCTCTTGGCGATCCAGGCGCACACGATGGGCAGCAACGCGGCCACCAAAACGCACCAATAGGCCACGGTGAATCGGGCCACTTGCAGGGATGTATTCATTTGTAAGCCTTTTAGGGCCCAAAGCCCCTGTGTATCAGCGCAAGCCGCTATGATTTTGGGAGTATTCTACCTGCGGCAAGCGGGGCCAAATGCCCTGCCAATTCAGCGGCGATCGACCAGCGCGTGCGCAATCGTGCCCAGGTCCACGTACTCCAGCTCGCTGCCCACAGGCACCCCGCGCGCCAGCCGCGTCACATGCAGCCCCCGGCTCTTGAGGGCTTCACTCAGCACATGCGCCGTGGCCTCGCCCTCGGCATTGAAGTTGGTGGCCAGAATCACCTCCTGCACCACGCCATCGCTGGCGCGCTCCATCAGCTTGTGCAGGCCAATCTCTTTCGGACCAATGCCATCGAGCGGGCTCAGCCGCCCCATCAGCACAAAGTAAAGCCCTTTGAACGCCCCCGTACGCTCCAGCGCCGACTGGTCAGCCGGGCTCTCCACCACGCACAGCCGCGATGCATCGCGCTCCGGGTCCAGGCAGGTGCTGCAGATATCGTCTTCGGTGAACGTGTGGCAACGCGCGCAATGGTGCACGTTCTGCACCGCATCGTGCAGCGCCACCGACAAAGCCTCGGCCCCCGCACGGTCATGCTGCATCAAGTGAAACGCCATGCGCTGCGCAGACTTGACCCCCACCCCCGGCAAACGGCGCAGCGCCTGGATCAAGACCTCGAGGGCGTTGGTGGAGGACATGGGAGCGTGGAAGGTACAGAAAGACGGGAAAGTGCGGTGAAAGGCTTCGACAGGCTCAGCCCGAACGGTTCGAGGGAAACGTCACAGATATGCGATCCAAATTCTGCCCTCTTCGGTCTTCACACCCCACCCTCAAGGGCGTAGCGAGCGGGATGAGCTGCAAGGCGGCCGGAGCACAGCAACCGGAACGTACTTAAAGTACGTGAGGATTGCGAGCACCGCCCAACAACGCAGATCGCCCGCTCGGTAGCCAACCCCCTCAGAAAGGGAATTTCATGCCGCCGGGGAGGCCTGGCATCCCTGCGGTGAGTTTGCCCATCTTCTCCGCCGAAGTCTCTTCAGCCTTGCGCACCGCCGCATTGAACGCAGCCGCCACCAGGTCTTCCAGCATGTCCTTGTCTTCGGCCAGCAGGCTGGGGTCGATGGTGATGCGCTTGACGTCGTGCTTGCAGGTCATCACCACCTTGACCAGGCCCGCGCCCGATTCGCCTTCCACTTCGATGAAAGCCAGTTCGTCCTGGGCCTTCTTGAGGTTGTCCTGCATGGCCTGGGCTTGCTTCATCAGGCCGGCGAGTTGTCCTTTATTGAACATGGATGGTTTCCTTCTTATAGAAAAGTAGCGAGGTCAAAAATTACAGCGGCTTGATGCTGCCCGGCACGATCTTCGCGCCGTGCTCACGCATCAGCGTCTGCACATAGGGGTCGTTCATCACGGTTTCTTCGGCCAGTCGCTGGCGCTCGGCGGCGGCAGCGGCGTTGCGGCGGGCGGGGCTGTCGATGACGCGGCCCACTTCCACGCTGATCTGCGTGGCGTAGCCCGCAGCCTCCAGCGCGGCGCGCAGGCGTTCGCGGGCGGTGGGCTGGTTCAGCGATTCGCGCTCCACCCGCAGCAGCCAGTGGGCACCATCGCGCGCCACCAGTTGGGACTGCAAGGCCAGCTCGCGCACCAGGGCCGTGATGGCCTCGGCCGCCACCAGCTGCTGCACCGTGGCGTGCCACACGTCGCCCTCTTCCGTGGGCGTGTAGCGCGCGGAAACCGGTGTGGGCGCCGACAGGGGCAAGGGCTGCAGACGCTCGCTGGGCTCGGACGCCTCGCGCACCGGAATTGCTACCAATTCAGGAGCTGCCTGCGCTTTTTCTGCTTGCGCTGGAGGCAGATTTTGCTCTACCTTTTCAGCCATACGCACAGGCGGCACGGCCGGGGTGGTGGGCACCGACCCATCGTCCGCGTCGGGCCATGGAGGGGGTTCGCTGCTGCTGTCTTCTTCCCAAGGCGGCACAGACTCTGCCACCGAGGCGGGTGCTGCAGCGGGCTGCGCAGGCGCTGGGATCGGGGGAGCGGTTTCGGGCGGCTGGGCAACGGCCGGGGCCACAGATACCACCGGGGCTGCGGCGGCAGAGGGAGTCGGCGCTATGGCAGGCGCTGGCGCCGGCGCCACTGGCAAGGGAGCCGCCGCAGGCTGCGCTGCAGCCACCGGAGCCGGTGCGGGCGCCGCTTCAGGCCGCGTCAGAGTTTTTTTTTCAGCCGGGTCTGCAGGGGCTTTGAAGGCCAACAGGCGCAGCAGCACCATGGTGAGCGCGGCGTATTCGTCGGGCGCCAGGCCCAGCTCGGCCCGGCCATGCAGGCACAGGCTGTAAAGCAGCTGGGTTTCGTCCGCCGGCATCTGGCTGGCCAGGCGGGCGGTTTCCACGGCTTCGGTATCGTTCGCGTCCACCGCCTGGGCCATCTGCGGCACGGCCTGGTACACCGCCATGCGTTGCAGCACAGCGCTCATTTCTTCCAGGGTTGATGCGGCCGACAGGCCGTTCATGCGCAGGGCGTCAGCCGTTTCCACCACGGTTTTGCCATCGCCCTGGGCCAGCGCGTCGATGAGGCGGAACACGTAGGAGCGATCCACCGCGCCCAGCATCTGGCGCACGCCCGCTTCCTGCAACTGGCCGCTGCCAAAGGCGATGGCCTGGTCGGTGAGAGACAGCGCATCGCGCATGGAGCCCCGCGCGGCGCGCGAGAGCAGGCGCAGCGCCTGGGGTTCGGCGGGCACGTTCTCGGTGGCCAGCACACGGGTGAGGTGGTCCAGCACGGTCTCGGGGGCCATGGGGCGCAGATTGAACTGCAGGCAGCGGCTCAGCACCGTGACCGGCACCTTCTGCGGGTCGGTCGTGGCGAGCACGAACTTGAGGTATTCGGGCGGCTCTTCCAGCGTCTTGAGCATGGCGTTGAACGCCGTGTTCGTGAGCATGTGCACTTCGTCGATCATGAAGACCTTGAAGCGCCCCTGCACCGGCTTGTACACGGCCTGCTCCAGCAGGCTTTGCACCTCGTCCACGCCGCGGTTGGAGGCTGCGTCCAGCTCGGTGTAGTCCACAAAGCGGCCGCTGTCGATGTCCGTACACGCCTGGCACACGCCGCAGGGCGTGGCGGTGATGCCGCCGTTGCCATCAGGCCCCTGGCAGTTGAGCGACTTGGCCAGGATGCGCGACACCGTGGTCTTGCCCACGCCGCGCGTACCCGTAAACAGGTAGGCGTGGTGCAGGCGCTGCTGGGTCAGCGCATTCGACAGGGCCTGGACCACATGCTCCTGCCCCACCATTTCGGTGAAATTGCGGGGGCGGTACTTGCGGGCGAGCACGAGATAAGACATGGGGCCGGATTCTACGGGCTGGGCAGGGGTCGCCCTTTTCACGGCAGCGATAAATCCCCGCGCTGGTCGATGGGGCCCGGCAACCGCAGTACAATGCGCGCTGACGGGCCTCCCCGCATGGCAAAGCAGCCAACCGGGTCAGGTGGGGAACCAAGCAGCCCTAACTGTGGAGTCAGTGCCGGGGGTAAGGCTCGTCACCTCATTGATCGGATGCCACCGCATCCACGCCAGAAGGCACCGGCAGGTGCCGCATTCCCCCCCACTTCTTGACATCGCCGATACCGCACCTGGTTTCCGGTGCGTAGTGTTCAGCCGCGCCGCACGCCGGACTCGCGCATGAACCTCTCCATCTCCTGCAGCGCGGAGACGATGGTTTGGAGCTCGGTTTCCTTTTCACGCAATTCGGTGATGGCGACTTCGTGGGTGCGGATTTGCTCCTGCAACTGCGCAATCTGCGCCTGCATCTCGGCAATGGCGGGGCCGTTGGACGTGGTCATGCGAAAAATCTCTTTCCGTTGGGCCAGGGACATCGTACCCGGCCATTCTGCTCGCTTGGCTCACTCGCTATCAAATCGATAGCTTCTAGCGCCCACCCATCAAGCGCTGCGCCCCAAAAACGCCAAAACCCCCTGCCCCGCACGCACGCCGCTGGCGAGGCTGGCAGTGAGCAGGTAACCACCGGTGGGGGCCTCCCAGTCCAGCATCTCGCCCGCGCAGAACAGGCCGGGAACGGTCTGGGCCATGAGGTGCCCATCAAGCGCCTCGAAGGTCACCCCCCCGGCGGTGCTGATGGCCTCATCGATGGGCCGGGTGGCCACCACGGTGATGGGCAGCGCCTTGATGGCGTGGGCCAGGGCCACGGGGTCGTTCATGCCGTCTTTGCCCAGGTGTTCGTACAGCACGCCCGCCTTGATGCCATCGAGCCCCAGGCGACTTTTGAGGTGGCTGGAGAGCGAGCGCGAGCCGCGCGGGTGACGCACCTCGACCAGCACGCGCTCGGGGCTGTGGTCAGGCAGCAAGTCGAGATGAAAGGTGGCGTGGCCGTGGGCCTCGATCTCATCGCGCAACAGATGTGACACGGCGTACACCAGGCTGCCCTCGACCCCCGTGGCCGTGGCCACAAACTCACCCCGGCGCTGGAAATGCTGGCCGGTGCTGCTGGTAAAGCTCAGCGCCACCGACTTGAACGGCTGACCCGCAAAACGCTCCGCGAAATGCGGCGTCCAGCCCACCGGCACGGCGGGCGTGCGGCCCAGCAGCTCTTGCAAGAAGGCGCGCCGCGTTTCGCCCGCAGGGGCGTGCATGCCTGCCACGTCAAAGCCGCAGTTGGACGGGCGCAGCGGGGCCACGGCCACGCCGCGCTCGGCTAGCAGGGGCACCCAGGCCCCGTCGGAACCGAGCCGCGCCCAGTTGCCACCACCCAGGGCCAGCACCACGGCGCGGCAGGTCACCTGGCACTCGCCCGCAGGGGTGGCAAAGCGCAGGACATGGGCTGACGATGGCGTGAAATCAAGCGCTTGCTGCGCAGGCTGCGCGGCATCGTGGTAGTTGACCCAGCCCAGCCAGCGGTGGCGCATGTGCAGTTGCACGCCCTGCCCGCGCAGGCGGTGCAGCCAGGCGCGCAGCAAGGGGGCGGCCTTCATGTCGGTAGGAAAGACCCGGCCCGAGGTGCCCACAAACGTCTCCACCCCCAGGCCCTGCGCCCAGGCGCGCACCTCGGGGCTGCCGAAGGCGCGGATCAACGGCTCGATCTGCGGCTGGCGCGCGGCATAGCGGCTGGCAAAAGGCTCGTGCGGCTCGGAATGCGTGAGGTTGAGCCCGCCCTTGCCCGCCAGCAAAAACTTGCGGCCCACCGAGGGCATGGCATCAAACAGGTGCGCGGCCACCCCGCTTTGGGCCAGCACTTCTGCCGCCATGAGCCCGGCGGGGCCACCGCCAATGATGGCCACATCGCAAGAGATTGCGGAAACGGCAGAAGTGGCGGGGGCGGAGGATGGGGCTTGGGACACGGGAGGCCTTTGGTCAAGGTCAAGAGGATGGCAAGAGAACGCGCGGATCAGAACAGGGAACCCTGCCTGGAATCGGGCACCGTTGGTGCGGCTTTGGCGGCACCAGGACGAGCGGCAGGCGCTGCGGGCAGCGCGGGCACATCCACCGCCGCAGCGCCGGGGGCGGGAGTATGCCCCATAGCGGCGGAGGCGTCGGCCCCACCCACCATCACCATGCGCCCATCGCCCGTGAGGAACGCGGCATGCACCACCTCGCCGGGCATCAACACAGACACGGCCTCGCGGTAGCGCTGCAGCTGCGCCACCAGGGCCTGCTGGCGCTGGGGCTGCGTGGCGCTTTTGTAGTCCAGCACCCACCAGCCCGCCAAGGGGTCACCAGCCTGCACCGCGCGGCGCTGCACCAGCCGGTCGATGCGCAGGCTCTGGCCCTGGTAGTGCAGCGGGGCTTCGTTGATGGCGGTCTGGATCAGTGCCGCATCCCACGCCCAGGCGCCTTCGCCCGCCAGAATGGCCTGCGCCATGCGGGCGGCCTGCTCGGCGGCGGCGGGGGTGATGTCGTGGTCTGCAGCCAGGCGGGCCAAGCGCGCGGCGGGCCAGCCATGGGCACGCACATCGGCCAGCGGGGCACCAGCCACACCGGCCTGCTCCAGCAGTTGGTGCATGGCATCGCCCTGGCGCGACAGCGGGGTCGATTCCGCATCGCCCGGCATGGCCACGGGGGCGTCGCCCTCCAGCCCGGCGGCGGTGTGCACGCGGGCGGTTTGCAGGGCCTCGGGCAGCGCGGGCAGGCTGGGGATGGTGAAGGTCGCAGCGGGAGCGGCGGCTTCTGCGCCGTGCTCTGCCGGGGCCAGGGCTTGCAGATCAACCTCCGTGACCAGCGGGGCGAGCCGGTTCCACCAGCTGCCGGGGGCCGAGTTGCCGGGCTGCACCGACGACAGCGCCAGGCAGTGCTTGGCGCGCGTCATGGCCACGTAGAGCATGTTCAGCTCCTCGCGGCTGCGGGCCTGCTGCTCGGCGGCCAGGGTGGCCTCGGCACTGGGGGGCGGGTTGGATTCGCTGGCCAAAAAGATGAAGGCCGAGGGCGCGGGCTGCTCGCCGGGCCAGTCCACCAGCACGCCCATGGTTTCGGCCTTTTGCGGGCGGGTGTCGGTGTCCAGCAGCAGCACGCAGTCGGCCTCCAGCCCCTTGGCACCGTGCACTGTCAGCAGGCGGATGGCCTGCGCATCGGCCCGGCCGGGGGCGCGCACGCCACCCTTCTTCATGGCGCGCACAAACGCATAGGGCGTGAGGTAGCGCCCCCCGTCGTGCTGCAGCGATGCCGCCAGCAGCGCCCGAAGGTTGGCCTGCACGGCCTGGCGCTGGGTGACGGGCGCGGCAGCGGCAAAGCGGGCCAGCACGTCGCCGTGCTCGTAGATGGCGTGCAGCGCATCGTGCGGCGGCAGGCGCTGCACCCAGCCCTGGTATTGAAGCAAAACAGGCCCCAGCGCTTGCAAATCAAGCGCAAGCAGCTCACTTTTTAATAGCAAACCAAACCAGCTGCAGCCCGCATGCTCGGGCTGGCGGCGCAGCACGGCCAGGGCCACCAGCGCATCGTCGCCCAGGCGAAACAGGGGCGACTTGAGCGCACGGGCTAGCGATAGATCATGCGTGGGCGAGACCAGCACATCGAGCAGCGCCACCATGTCCTGCACCTCGGGCGCGTCAAACAGGTCGGCCTTTTCGGGCTGCACGCAGGGCAGGTGCAGGGCGCGCAGGGCGTCTTGCATGCTGGCCAGGCGGTCGCGCTTGCGGGCCATCACCAGCACCTCTTTGGGCGGGGTGCCGCTGGCGATCTGCGCGGCCACCCAGGCGGCGGCTTGGGTGCATTCGCGCATGCGCTGGGTTTCTTCGGCTTCGTGGCGGGGTTCGGTCAGGCTGTCACGCCAGGCCAAGGGGTCGCGGGCGGCGTTGCCTCCATCGCCCGCATCGTCGTCATCGGTGATGGCGGGCAGTCGCAGAAGTTGGCCGGGGTGCCTGGATTCGGTGGTGTGGTCGCGGAAACCACTGGTCTCTTGCTGCGCCTGGGCCTGGCCCATGACGGCGTTGACGGCAGCAATCACGCCCTGCGCGTTGCGGCGCGTGTGATCGCAGCTGAGCAGATCGCCCCCCAGCCCGTCGCGCACAAAAGCCTGCGCGGCAATGAACACTTGCGGCTCAGCCCGGCGAAAGCGGTAGATGCTCTGCTTGGGGTCACCCACGATGAACACGCTGGGTGCGGCAGACCCACCGCCCGAGCCTGCATAGCCCGCCAGCCACGCGTGCAGCGCCTGCCACTGCAGCGGGTTGGTGTCCTGGAACTCATCGACCAGCAGGTGGCGAATGCGGGCATCCAGCCGCTCTTGCACCCAGCCGGAGAGGACGGGGTCCGCCAGCATGACCAGGGCCGTGCGCTCCACATCGTTCATGTCAACCCAGCCGTGCTGCTGCTTGACGGCAGCAAACTGCGCAATCAGGCAGCGCGCCAGCCGGGCCATGCGCTGCTGGTGCTGCCAGGCCTCGTGCTGGCGGCGGGCCACCAGCAGGCGCTGCAGCTCGGGCTCGGCCTCTTGCGCTGCGGGGAACTTCTCCAGGTTCTTCGACAGGCGGTCTTCCTTGGCCACAAACATGGCTTTGCGCAGCATGTCCAGGCGCTGGTTCAGGTCGGTGCAGGCCAGCGCGTCGATGATGGCGTCCGCGGCCTTCTGCGGGGTCTTGTTGGACTCGGCCCCCAAAGCGCTGGCCCAGTTGCGCCAACGTTGCTGGGCGGCCTTAGTCTGCAGGGCCTCGGCGGGCTCGGCTAAAGCGGCCAGATCGGGATACGCCTGCTGGAACGGTGGCACCGAGGCATCCACCCCCCCCGCAGCATCGGCCAGGTCAAACTCCACCCGCTTGGCCAGCGCCGCTGCCAGCGCCTTGTGCGTTTGCGATCGGCCATGGCGGGCCACCACGGCTTCGTAGTCGGGACGCAGGCTGGCACTCTCGGCCACGGTCTGCAGGAACGGTGGCCAGACTTCGCGCACGGCCTCGGCGTCGTCTTCCAGCAATTCAAAATGCGCGGGCAGGCCTTGCTGCTGCAGCAGCGCCAGCGGGGCCGTGCCCAGCAGTGCGGCAAACCAGCTGTGGAAGGTGCGGATCTGCACCGGGCGGCCAGCCTCCAGCAGCTGGCGGTATAGATTTTGTAGCGCCTCGCGCTTGTCCAGAGCGCCCTGGGGGCTGATTCCGCGTGCAATCAGCTCGGCCGTCAGCTCGTCCAGCGGCTTGTGGCTGAACTGCTCCAGCCATTCCTGCAGGCGCTGGCGCATTTCGCCTGCGGCCTTTTTGGTGAAGGTGATGGCCAGAATCTCGTGCGGCGCGCAGCCGTCCAGCAGCGCCCGCAGCATGCGCGAGACCAGCATCCAGGTCTTGCCCGCGCCAGCGCAGGCCTCCACCGCCACGCTGCGGGCGGGGTCGCAGGCAATGGCGTAGAAGGCCTCGCGCGAGACGGGGCGGCCGTTGTGTTCGTAGGCAGCCTGGGTGGGCGATGGAGTGCTCTCGTTCATGGCGTCTCTGGCGCGGGCAGTGCCTGTTCGGCATCTGCCCAATAGTCTTTGCGGCACAGGCCGCGCACGGAGCAAAACTCGCACACCAAGCCTTCACCCAGCGCAGGCAGCGGAGCCCCGGCAGCAATGCGGGCCATGTCGTGCTGGATGCCTTCAATTAGCACATCGCGCAGGTGCACCACCTCGTCCTGTTCGTGCAGTTGCGTCTCGCCGCGCTCACCCACGTTGACGTAGGCGGCGCGCAGCGTGTCGTGGTGCAACAGGGCGGCGTAGAACGGCAGTTGCGTGTCTTCCGCGCCGCTTTGGATGCGCTGGCGGGTGACGCTGTCGCTTTCGGTTTTGTAGTCGATCACCAGCAACGTGGGCTCGCCCGTGCTGGAAACGCCGTCGATGCGGTCGATGGTGCCGATCAGCTCCAGGTCGCCCAGCGGTTGCTTGGCCTTGACCTCGGCCTGGCGGAACATTGCGCCTTGCTGTTCGTGCCCGGCCAGCCAGTGCAAATAGCCATCGCGCAGTTGCGCCCAGCCTGCAGCAAAGGGCAAAAAGTCGCCGTCCTGCAGGCGCTGCTCGCGGGTGACGGCCTCGGCAGCGGCGTCCATGCGGGCGCTGC
>VFQM010001505.1_pt1 | contig 20200 bp, 13 predicted proteins | sample 3512391 | NCBI WGS metagenome assembly VFQM01 (sample SAMN10412369, study PRJNA504923) | tailings metagenome | isolation source: Replicate 1 from Balatoc abandoned mine | place: Philippines | reverse complement strand
GTTGGTGGCGATGAGGCCGAGCGTGCCCTTCGCCTGCAAGAGCGAGGTCGCACGCAAGAAGAAGTAGGCAACGAGATCGGCATTGCCGCGGCGACCCGAGGCCACGACGTTGACGAGCCAATCGCGCACGTTGGTGCCCATAGCGCCTGTGAGCTTGCTCCCACCGAGGAACGGCGGGTTTCCGATGATCGCGTCGAACCCGCCGTGGTCGACCATGACGTCCGCAGCTTCAATGATCCAGTGGAGCGGCTTCCAGCGGTCGTAGTCGGTCTCGACAGTTGGGGCGAGCCCGTCCTCGATCTTGGCGTTGAGCCACGTCGAGTCGGCCGCACCACCCCGCGGGACGGGGTACGCCTTGCGTGCCGCTTCTCGTAAATCCTCGTACGCGGCGTCGAGTGCGCGGCCAGGCTTGCCGCCCAGCGAGAGCCCCGTCGCGACGATGCCGTCGGCGAGCTTGCGCAGATCGGCGGTGACGTCGCGGAGTTGGTGGAGTTGGCGGCGCTTGGCTGCGGCCGAGCGGGCCGGGCTGTCGTCCGACTCGACCGGCGACGCCAGGGACTCGCGGAGTTCGACGGCGCGCTTGATGATCGAGTCGATATCGACCTCGAAGATGTCGAGCATGCCCTGCTGCCGGTTGCCCTTGGCTGGGTCGATGTGCATCGCGCGCAACTGCCTGATGTCGGTGAGGCCGAGCAGCGAGTTGCCAAGGAAGACCTTGTCGTCGACGAACGAGAACGGCAGGTCGCGATCGAGGGAGACAAGCCAGAGCGACAGCTTGCACATCTCGATGGCCATGTCGTTGATGTCCGCGCCGTAAAGGCACTTGGCGACGATCTCGCGGATCGCGAGGGTGTGCAGGTCTCTGCGCCCCGCGAAAGCGGGGTTGTCGCTGACCCAGGCTTCGACGAGTCGGTCGGCCAGGAAGCGCGCGGCGGCGACGAGGAATGCGCCGGAGCCACAGGCAATGTCGGCGACCTTGAGGTTCAGGATGTCGGCGGGCGACTTCAGCTTCCACTCGTTGCGGTTGGCAGTCTGGTGCGCGCCGGGAGCGTAGACGAGGGGTTCGAGGGCGTACTTCACGACGTCTTCGGCGAGCGACTTCGGCGTATAGTGCGCTCCAGCGTTCTTGCGTGAGGGCGTCTCCTTGACGAGCAGCGCGCCCTGAAGGACAACGAAGGGGCGGTTGCGCAGGTCGAGGCGGACCAGTCCCAGCCAGGGCTTGACGCGTTCGCGCAGGTCGAGGTCGTCACCCACGGCCTGGGTGAGGGCACTGACGATGCTCGGGTCGACGGCCGCGTCAATCGCCTTGGCGATGGCGGCCTCGGAGGACGGTTTGGCTGAGGGCTGGTCTGTCTCGATGAAGGCGCGGATTGCCTTAGCGAGGTTCCTGCGGTCGGTGTTCGCCGCGGCGAGTTCTTCCAGCTTGGAGAGTGGAATCTCGGGCTCTTCACCCCGGGAGCCGTGGATGCCGAGGACCACTTCGCGCGCGACAGTCGCGGTGTAGCCAAGCAGACCCTCGTACATGTAGCCGATTTGCTCGACGTCGATGTCGCGGAAAGAGATGCGGCGGGCCTCGCCTTTGATCTCGGCGACCTGCACGGCACGAAGGACGTGCAGCATGACGCGGTCTGAGACAGTCACGCCGAGAGTGCCGAGTTCGTTCGTGGCAGTCAGGAACGGGAACCGCGCCGGGTCGAAGAGCGATCCGCCGTACGCGGGCATGCGGAGGTTCTCGAACGTCGCGCCCTTGTAGAGGGCGTTGCTGGTGGCCAGGAGACGGTGCCAGGTCAGCGAGGTGGCGTCGAGTGCTTCCTCGCTCTCCGCGGACTCGCGCGCAATGAGCTGGTCGAGTTCACCGGCGATGCCGTAGCCCTGGTCGAACAACTCGCCCTGCGGCAGCAGCCCGCGTTCCTCAGCGAAGAGCAGGAATACCACGCGCATCATCACCGTCACGGCGGCCTCGTAACTCTCGTGCGGGCGGGTCGAGAGTGAGTCAGGCAGGCTGCGGCGCTTGGCATCGGCGGCGGACTCGGAGAACGACTGGATGAGCAGCTCGACCGCACGGCGCACCTGTGCGCCCAGCGCCTCGGTGATCTCCTCCGCCGCGGCAACCGACTCCTCGAACAGCACCGGGAGCCGCTCGGCGGGGTCGCCTCCGATGAGGTACTGCCGACCGATCAGAGCGAGGAAGGCGTCGCGGGTGCGCGGCTCCTCGGTCCACGTGAGGGCATCGACGATGCCCGACGCGGCCATAGCACCCTCGCGTGCGCACACCAAGCCCCACCAGCGGCCGTCGGTGACTATGCCGATCGGTACCTTGCTCTCGCGCAGCATCGCCTCGACGCGGTCGACCGGGTTCGCCGCCCACAGGTCGCTGGGCACCTCGCGGAGCGAGTCGACCGGGTCGATGACATGCACGATCGCGCCGATCGCGTCATCGCCGCGAAGCGCCGCCTGCGCGCGGACGCTCACGGCACGGTTTGGCGACTGGGCTGCGACTCCCGCCACTTCGCCCCAGGCCAGTGACTCAGCCCAGCCTGCGATATCCCGCAGCACCGTCTTGACCCACTTGTCGCGGGCAGCGCGGCAAGCGTCGAGCGCGGTGTCGGAGTCGGGGCTGCGGTCGTAGCGCTCCCATGCGGATTCGAAGTCCTTGCGCGCGTCGGCGAGCGTCGCTTTCCGCGCGTCTGCGAGCTGCGGCATCCCTTCAGGCCAGACGCGCTTGAGCGGCGGGATCGCCAGGAAGGGACCCTCGGTGTCGACAAGTTCGAGCCACGCGCGGTGCAGTTCCGCGGTGCTCTTCATCGGGCGTTTGCGTGCGGGTCGGCGCGCCATCAGTCGCGCCACCCGTCTGCGTCGGAGCGGGTGAGCGCGAAGACTACGGCCGCGGCGGTGGTGTGGGGTTTCACGCCGGCGTACCCGTCCTTGATGGCTGCGATCTCGCGGGCCCATTCGTCGTCGAGTTCGTCAAGGCGGCGCTGCATGGCTTCGCGGTCCCGCCGCCACTGCCGCTCCTGGTCGGGATCAGCGAAGAGCTGACCTTGGGCTTCGGCTTCCTGCGCGCGGAGGCTGGCCAGCGAGTCGCGCAGGTTCGTGCGAAACGCCGCGAAGATCTCTCGCGCACGTTGCACGTCTGCGGCCTCGCGACGCTGAAGCTGGTCGGTGACCTGAGTCTGCTTGCGTGCCGCCCGGTCGCGCATGGCAGTTTCGAGGCTCTGACGCAACGGGGCATCCGGCACATTCCACATGTCGGCGAGCTGGTCGCGCACCTGTGCGTCAGCGAGCATGAGGTTCTCCGCATCGAGCGCGGTGTCGAGCGCGGCCTCGGCACGCTCCTCGGCCATGGCACGGCGACCGCGCAAGCGCACGCCGGCGAGGAACACCTCCTCGTGCAGGCGGATGCCGCCACGCCCGACGAGTATCATGCGGGTCACGGCGGCGACGAATGACTCCTCCAGGTCATCCACGACGACCGCGGTTACCCGACGCAGCGTGGAATCGACGCTCGACAATGAGCGGCGCAGGAGGCGCTGCGCGTTCTGCACGATCGGGTGACCGAGGTGTACGTAGACGAGGTCGGCGCGCCCGTCGGCCGCGTTCGGGTCGAAGGTGATCGGGCGCAGCTCGCCCGGGTTCAGGCGGGTATCGAGTCCGCGGAGCGTGTCGCGCCAGCCGGCTGTCAGCGTCGGCACCGTGAACACCTCGGCGTCGGTGTCCTGCGCGAAGTCGTAGTTCGGCACGAGCGGCGACTGGTGGTTGATCCGCAGCGCAGTATCGACCACGCGGCGCAGGTTGGCCGGGTCGAGGTGCATCTCGGTGCGGGATGCGTCGTAACCCTGCTCCAACTGGGTCAATCGGGCGTTCAGCTCCATGCCGCCCGCCAGCGCCTGGCTGATTACCTCGTTGGTGTCGATGCCCTTGGACTTGCTCTTCGGGGCACTGCGGTTGCCGAAGTGCCCCTGGATCTCCGCGCCGACGACCTGATTCGCCGAGCCGAGATCGTACTCCACCTGTGCGATCTTGCGGGCGATGATCTCCATGAACCGCAGATCGGAGCCGTAGGTCGACGAGGCACGCTCGGGCACGAAGTGGAAGACCTGTGGCGTCTCGGTCTGCCCATACCGGTCGATGCGGCCGATACGCTGCTCCAGGCGCGAAGGGTTGAACGGGATGTCGAAGTTCACCAGCCGGTGGCAGTAGGTCTGAAGATCGATGCCTTCGCCGGCGGCATCGGTGGCAAGCAGCAGTCGCACCGGCTCCTTGGAGGGGTCGGCGGTGAACTGCGACCGGATGTACTCGCGATCCTCCGGGGCGGTCGAGCCTTGGATAACTGCGAGCCGATCATCGGTATACCCGTTCTGACGCAGGACACGGGTGAGCCACTCGACGGTGTCGGCGTACTCGGTGAAGACGACGACGCGCTCGTTCGACCAGAGCCTGCCGTCGGGACGACAGACCGCGTCGAGGAACTTGATCAACTCGTTGAGACGCGAATCGGCACGGCTCTCATAGCCCAGGCCCCAGTTCGCGAGCATTTCGAGCTGGCCCGGTTCGGCGCCAACCAGCGGGTCAGAGCCCTTCGACTCACGCAGCCGCTCAGACTCGTCCTGCTCCCACAGACCCTCTTCCTCGTCGGACTGGCCCTCGCCGAAGATGTCGTCGTACTCGTCATCCGACAGGCCCCGGCTGGCGTTCGAGGCCAGGTAGTTGCTCAGCGTGGTACCGAACGCGTATGGGCTCGACAAGAAGCGCTTCTTGAGCAGCATCGTCACGATGTCGCCGGTCCGCTTCGTGCCGTTGAGGTTCGCGCTCTTCGCAACGATCTCATCGAGGAGCGCGAACATCTTCTGCTCGTCGTCGGAGGGGTCGAACAGCAACGTGTTGACCTTGCGCTTCTTGAAGCCCTTTCCGGCCAGGTCGGTCTTGAGCCGCCGCACGGTCACGTCCTTCAGCGCGCCCGAGTCGAGGTGCGCCCCGCGGGCGAACCGGCGGGGGTCGATCATCTCCATCAGCGCGGTGAACGACTCGGGGTGGCCGTTGTGCGGCGTCGCGCTGAGGAAAAGCCGGTGCTCGCACTTCTCGGCGAGCTGACGTACCGCGACCGTGCGCTGGGTGTCGACGGCGTACCCGCGCCCGCCCGCGATGGTCGACGGGCTGGAGGGCGCGACATGATGAGCCTCGTCAACCACGAGCACGTCGAATGCGTAGCGGCTTCCCGTCTTCGGGTTGCTCGCCTGTGTATAGACGTCACGGAGGAGCCGTTGGGCGCGCACCTGCGGGAGCCACGCCATGCTGACGATCACTCGCGGGAAGATCTGGAACGGGTTCGCCTGGAGACCGTGCGTGCGGCGCACCTCCGCCATCAGCTCGGAGTTCACGATCGTGAACTCAAGGCCGAACTTCTCTCGCATCTCGTCCTGCCATTTCAGCGACAGGCTCGGGGGGCAGACGATCACGGCCGTGCGGGCGCGGTGGCGCAGGAACAACTCCTGGATCACCAGGCCCGCTTCGATCGTCTTGCCCAGACCCACGTCATCGGCCAGGAGCAGGTTCGCTCGCGGCGCTCCTAGCGCACGACGAAGCGGCTCGAGCTGGTACGCCTCGACGTTCACCCCCGACCAGAACGGGGCTTGGTATCGATTCGCATCGGCACTGGTGACCGCGCCCCAGCGCATCGCGTCGATGAAGCCAGCGAGCATCTCCGGCTGATCAAAGCCGTCTGCATGGATCACGTCCGGCAAACCCTGCGCGGGCGTGACCGTGGGACCGACTTCGAGTTCCCAAACGACGCTGAGCTGCGCGCCGAGGCTTCCCTCGTCGAGGGACTGTAAGTCGACAACGTGACTTAGCTGAGCGACCGTTTCGTCCGCCGGGCTGCGCGGAAGACCCTGCGCCTGCACGTTCGAGACCGCCCAGGTTGAGCCGCGGACCTCGACGACCTGACCTGCCTCGGGAAGCGGTGGGGCGGTGGTGGCGCTTGACACGTGGACTACCTCTTCGACAACAGGCGGGCTTCAGTTGACTTTCTCACATTGCCACGGCGTGACCCCCGTCGCACACGGGCGGACATCTCTGAGCGTTTCCTACAAGACTGACCAAATGTCCCCGGAGTCGTCCGAGATTCCTGACCGATTGAAACCAGATCTAATGGTCTGCATCGCTTGAATCGGCTTGATTTTCGTTCGGCTTGTCAGGCCGCGACGCGCGTGTCCTTGCCCGCCCGTACGCTGTAGCCGACATGGATCTCGACGACGTTGACCGGTTGTGGGAGCGGCATCCGGCATGGCGATTGCTGCGGGCGCGTAATGCGCCGCTAGTCCTCGCATTCCTCGGCGGGAGATTCATCGACGAGAACCGCGGCGCTGTATCTGCCGGCGAGCTCGTCTCATCGCTCGACGACTTCCTCTACGCGGTGCATCGCTCAAACCCGGAGCGCTACCTCGCCGACCCCGCCACATACCTTGATGATTGGGCGGCCCCGGAGGCGGGCTGGCTGAGACGGTTCTACCCTGCGGCGTCCGAAGAAGTGCACTACGAAGCGACACCCGCACTCGAACGTGCCTATTCGTGGGCGCAGAGCTTGCGCAGTCGCGCATTCGTCGGCACCGAGTCGCGATTGCAGACTGCCGTCGAGTTGCTTCGTCAGATCGTGCATGGTTCAGAGACCGACGTAGACCAGCGCATCGCAGAGATCGAGCGCCGCCGAGCAGCGATCGAGGTCGAGCTTGCCGAGGCGCGCGAAGGGCGTTTCGACACGCTCGACGACACAGCGCTGCGCGAGCGGTATCAGCAGTTCGCTACGACAGCTCGAGAGCTGCTAGGCGATTTCCGCGAGGTTGAGGAGAATTTTCGCGTCCTTGACCGATCGGCGCGCGAGAAAATCGCCGGCTGGGAAGGTGGGAAGGGCGAACTGCTGGCCGATCTGGTCTCGAGTCGCACGGACATCACCGCCTCCGATCAGGGCCGCAGCTTCCAGGCCTTCTACGATCTGTTGCTCTCCGAAGAACGCCAGACCGAACTAGCAGATCTACTCGAGGCGGTACAGTCCCTGCCGCAGTTAGCGGTCGACCGGCGACTGCGCGGCGTCCACCATGATTGGGCGGATGCCGCCGAACGCACCCAGCAGACGGTGCGGAACCTCTCCGAGCAGCTGCGCCGGTTCCTCGGAGATCAGGTATGGGTAGAGAACCGGCGCGTACTCGATCTCGTGCGAACTGTGGAGGCGGCCGCTCTCGCAGTGCGCGAGAACCCGCCGCGCGATGTTGGGCTCGTCGTGGACCAACCGGGTCTGCCCATTGCGCTGCCCTTCGAGCGCCCGTTGTACGACCCCCAGCCGGACGTCGCCGTCGACAGCTTGCCCGCCCCTGCCGCTCTCGATACTGCGGAGCTTGCGGGCCTGCTCACCCAACGGTTCGTCGACACCGAGCGGCTCGCCGAGAACGTTCGGGCGGTAGTGCCCCTGCGCACCTGGGTCGCGCTTGACGAGATCGTCACGCTGTACCCCATCGAAGAGGGGATCGCGGAGATCCTTGGCTACCTCTCCCTGAATAGTGACAGCATCACCGTGGAGATGACCGACGAGCAGATGGTGATCGACTACACAGATGTCGGAGGCGTGCGCCGCCGTGTCCGGATGAAGAAGGCGCTGGTGACGCGAGCATGAAGACCCCGGACGAACAGTCCGTCGCGAGCGCGATCATCCACCTAATGCGCGACGTCGTCTACCGCGAGATCCCGGCGCACGAGGCGGTGTGGGAGACCTTGCAACGCCATCGCGGGAGCGTCGCCGACCATTTCGCCGTGATCGGCATCGACGTCGTCGTCGACGAGACCGAGGGCTACGCGTACCTGTCGACACGGGAGGCTGAAGATGGCGAAGATCCATTACCGCGTCTTGTCCGCCGACGGACCCTCACATACAACGCCAGCCTCCTCCTCGTGCTGCTGCGACGCCGCATGGTCGAATTCGAGTCGACTGGCGACGACGGCAAGCTCGTGCTCACGCGCGACCAGCTCGTAGAGATGCTGCGTGTGTTCCAGCAGTCTTCGAGCAATGAGGCGCGCACTATCGACCAGGCCGACCGAACCATCGCCCAGGTCGCAGAACTGGGCTTCCTCCGAGAACTCCGCGGCCAGTCGGGCGCATGGGAGGTCCGCCGCATCCTCAAGGCGTACGTCGACGCCCAGACGCTGTCCGATTTCGCCAGCAGGTTGAATGCCTACGCTGGGGCGGACTCCGGCGTCTCGGGCACCGCGGAAAGAGAACCCACGTGACCGACACCCTCTTCTCGGCCCTCGACGCGCCCGCCGTGTCCCATCACCGCACCGGCTACCGTCTGCATTCCGTGGAAGTATTCAACTGGGGAACGTTCGACAAGCACGTATGGAAATTGCGTCTTGATGGTCAAACGTCGTTGCTGACTGGCGACATCGGCAGTGGCAAGTCGACTCTCGTGGATGCCGTGAGCACACTCCTCCTGCCGGCGCACCGCATCTCGTACAACAAAGCCGCCGGCGCCGACATCAAGGAGCGGACGCTTCGCAGCTACGTCGAAGGGCATTACAAGTCCGAGCGAAATGAGGCGACCGGCGCCTCGCGGCCGGTCGGCCTGCGTAACCACCGGTCGTACTCGGTAATCATCGGCGTCTTCGCGAACGATGGACACGGTGAGCAAGTCACCATTGCGCAGGTTTTTCACCAGAAGGATCGCACCGGCCAGCCCGACCGCTTCTTCGTGACCGCGTCGGCCGCGCTGTCCATCGACCCCGACTTCATCGACTTTGGCAGTGATCTGAAAGCGCTGCGCTCGCGACTGCGTGCCGGTGGTGCCGACATCGACAACACGTTCCCGGACTACCACCGGCGGGTCCGCCGACTCCTCGGCATCCGCTCCGAGCAGGCGATGGAGCTGTTCCACCAGACCGTCTCGATGAAATCGGTCGGCAACCTCAATGACTTCGTTCGCGACCACATGCTCGAGCCCGTCGACACCGCACCGAAGGTCAAAGCGATCGTCGACCACTTCGAAAACCTCGTGAAGGCGCATGAGGCCGTTCGCACGGCGACCGATCAGATCGCCGTGCTCGAACCGCTGGTTGCCGCCGCGGATCGGTACGACGCCGCCGCGGGGCGTCACACCGCACTCACCGACCAACGCAGTGCGGTGGTGCCCTACCTCGCCGAGCGGGTGCGAGAACTGCTCACCGGGGAGATCAGCACGCGAGAGGGCGAGGTTGCGGCTCTCGAGTCCCAGCGCGCGGACATCGACCGCCGCCGTGCCGACCTTGTTCCGGCACGCGACCGGCTCAAGCTCGAACGGGCCGGCGTGGGCGGCGACCGGTTGAAGGAGCTGGACATCGAGATCCCCCGAGCCGAGATCGAACGCGACAGCCGAGCCGAACGGCGGCGGAAGTACGACGCCCTCCTCAAGGACGCGGAGCTCGCGCCGGTGGAGGACGCCGCGGACTTCCTCTCCCGCAGCGAGGAAGCGGCTCTGCTTCGCGGGCGACTCGACGACCGGCGAGGCGAACTAAAGAACCGGCGGGATCCCCTCTTCGAGCAGCGCACCGACCTCCGTCGGGCACGCGCAGGCGCGCAGGAGGAGATCGATCGCCTGCGCGCCGGACGCAGCAACGTCGGCCGCGACCTCGACCGGGTGCGCGGAGAGCTCTGTGCCGCGCTGGATCTCGGCGCCGACGCACTGCCGTTCGCCGGCGAGCTGTTCGACGTCCGCAATGATCACGCGGAGTGGCGCGGAGCCGCCGAACGAGTGCTTCGCGGCTTCGCCTTGTCGCTGCTCGTCCCGCAAGAGCACTACGCGGCCGTGTCGGCGTGGGTCAACGCACACCGGCTCGGCGCGCGTCTGGTGTACCTGCGGGTGCCCGAACGGCGTGTGCGAAGCATCCCGACCACCCGTTCCGGCCGACGACTAATCGACGCAATCGACATCGAGCCGGGAGCGTTCGCGGATCACCTCGCGGCGGAGCTCGCCTCCCGCGCCGATCACGTACTGGCGGTATCGGTTGAACAGCTTCGGCGCGAGGACCGCGCCGTCACGCGCGAGGGCCTCGTGCGCGATGGTGATCGTCACGAAAAGGATGACCGCCGCAGTGCTTCCGACCCCCGCTCGTGGGTGCTCGGCCGCGCCAGCGAACAGAAGATCGCGGCGCTTACCGAGGAGCGCGACCGCCACGACCTCGAACTGGCGCGTCTCGGCCGGGAGTTCGACTTGTTGGATGCCGAGGGCGACGCTCTCGCGGGCCTCGGTCGGGCGCTGACCGGTCTCGCGCAGTATGGGATGTGGCGCGAGGTTGACACAGCCGAAGCTTCCGCTCAATTCAACGCGTTGGAATCGGAACGCGAACGACTCGTGGCCGGGTCGTCCGCACTCGCAGAAGTCGATCGTCAGCTCGCCGAGATCGACGAGCAGGATTCCCGGCTGCGCGGAGACGCCGATGCCGCGACAGAGCGACTGGGCGCCGCCCGCGCCGCGCTCAGCGCGATGCGCGCGCGCGACGACGGAGAGCGGACGGCGATCGAGGCGATGGGGCCGGACGTCCTCGCTCGAGCGCGCGAGCACTATCCTGGCCTCGACGATCGCGTCACCCGCGCCGACGTGCGCACGGTGGAGGACTGCGACCGGCTGCGAACGAGTCTTACCGGCACGTTGACGGCGGCGATCGAGGCGGCGCAGCGGGAGATGAACGGCTACACCACGGGCATCCAGCAACAGATGAGTGAGTTCCTTCGGAACTGGCCCGATCAGCGATCCGAACTCGACGCGAGCGTGCGCGCAATCGCCGGCTTCCGAGAGCTCCACGCGCGCGTGGTGAGGGACGACTTGCCGCGCTACGAGAAGGAGTTCCGTCACCAGCTCAACACCAATGCGGTGCGTGAGCTGGCCCAGTTCAACGCGTGGCTGCGGCGGCAGGCCGATGAGATTCGCGGACGTGTAGACGTCATCAACGAGGCACTCGCAGCGATCGACTACAACCCGGGTCGCATCATCGTGCTCGTGGCCGAGCCGACCGTCAACCAGGAGGTTCGGCAGTTCCGCGCTGACCTGCGTGACGCGACGGCAGACCTTCTTTCGGAAGCCGGACCCGGCGCCGCAGAGGCGCGTTTCGAGCAGATCCGGGCGCTGATCGAGCGGTTCCAGGGCCGTGTCGGTCACGCTGACAGTGACCGCGCGTGGGTGCGGCGCGTCAGCGACGTGCGCAATTGGTTCGCGTTCGCGGCGAGTGAGCAGGATCGGCGCACCGGTGAGGAGTTCGAGCACTACACAGATTCCGATGGCAAGTCCGGCGGACAGAAGGAGAAGCTCGCCTACACGATCCTCGCCGCCTCCCTCGCGTATCAGTTCGGGTTGGAGTGGGGCGTAGAGAAGTCCCGCGACTTCCGATTCGCGGTCATCGACGAGGCATTCGGGCGCGGATCGGATGCATCGACGCGCTACGCCCTCGAACTGTTCGCCAAGCTGGGACTTCAGTTGCTGATCGTGACGCCGCTGCAGAAGGTGCACGTGATCGAGCGCTACGTCAGCGCGATCGGGTTCGTCGACAACCCGACCGGCGCCGCCTCGCGCGTGCAGACGCTCACGATCGAGGAATTCCGCGAGCGACAGCGGAGCCGCGGATGAGCGACCCGTCGCGCTGGACGACGCCAGCCGGGATCGTCGCGGCGGTGCGGCGCCGCTGGGACGACGGATCCCTGCTGCGCGCGTTTGCGACGGGAGACCCGTGTCCGCCGATCGAGGTGCCACTGCGCGGACCGGGCGCCGCCGATCTCGGCGTGCACTATGCCCGTGCGCGGGCGTGGGCGGACGGCATCCGCGCCGCTTCGCATAACGATCGGGCCTATCGGGTGGTGACCGGCCGAATCGGTGGCCGGCTCGCGGGGGCGACCGAAGTGCCGGTACGTGCGGTCGTGGACACGTACGACCGAGCATGGCGGGTTCTCGATACGGCGACGGAGGCGGTGATCTTCAATACCCTCGTCGAGGCTGCGCGAACCGTGCCCGAGGCGCGCGAGTGGGCGCTCCGATCGCCCGTCGCGGCCGTTGCACTCGCAGCCGAGTGGCCGACATTGCTGGCGGCGCTGCAGTGGCTGGGTGAGAACCGAGACTCCGGCCTGTACTTGCGGCAGGTCACCGCGCACGGCGTAGACACGAAGTTCGTCGAGCGCCACCGCAGTGTTCTGGCGGCGATGCTGGGAGTGCCGGTTCGTGGATTTGCCTCGGCGCTCGGGTACGCGACGAGACCAGCGACGGTGCGGCTGAGGTTTGCACCGGGCGTGTTGGCGATGCCGTCGGGGCTCTCCGAGGCGGTCCTGCGCACCGACGAACTGCGCAGGCTCCTCGTGCGCCCGCGGCGTGCTCTGATCGTCGAGAACGAGATCACCTACCTGAGTGTCCCTGTCCCCGACGGCGGCGTAGTGCTGTGGGGCAAGGGGTATGACGTAGACCAGCCCGCCTCGCTGCAGTGGCTGACCGGGATCGATGTGGACTACTGGGGCGATCTGGATACGCACGGATTCGGCATCCTGCATCGCGTGCGCGCATGGCTTCCGCAGGCACGGTCTGTTCTGATGGACCGTGAGACATTGCTCGCGCACGAAGGCCGCTGGGGCGAAGAGCCTTCCCCGAACACCGGCCGGCTCGTGAACCTAGATGCTGCGGAATCGGCACTGTATGCGGATCTTGTCACCGACCGGTACGGCAGCCGGGTCCGGCTGGAGCAGGAGCGCATCGACTGGGACTGGGCGCTGGCCCGCCTAAAGGCGGGCGGCCCGGCAGCCGGAGGCGATGGAGAACTCGCGTATTGAAGAGCCAGCGCTAGCGTGGACATCTCACCTCGACATTGCCTAGGAAGCCGACGTCGTGGTGGACATCTATTGCGGTCCATACACCGCGCGGTGTTCGCTCGGGCGACGCGCCGTAGGCTGGGGCCGCACACTCGCTCTTTGCCGGAAGGACCCCATGGCGTCGGCCGCCTCCCCCGAATCGCGCGCGCTCGGCCGCGCCGTGCTCCTGCGCGCCGCGCCGCTCCTCGTCGCCGGCCTCGTGATCACGTTCACCGCCGACCACTCCGCGCGCCTGGGTCTTCTCGCTCTCGGCCTGCTGGGCGCCGCGCTCGCCGCGACCCTCGGGTTCCCCGCGCTCGGGCTGCCCCGCGACGAGCCGCTCCGCGGCCTGCACGCGACGCTCGCCGGCCTCGCCCTCGTCACCGGCGCGGTCGCGCTGCTGCGACTCGACGCGGGCCTGCCCTTCCTGCTGGTGATCGCGAGCGGGTGGGCCGTGCTCTCGGGCGCGGTCGAGCTCGTGTGGGGCATCCGCCACCGCACCCGCCACGCGGTCGCGCGCGACGCGATCGTGATCGGCGGCGCGACGCTCGCCCTCGCCGTCGTGCTCGCGATCGTCGCCGACTCGATCTCGGCCGTCGGGTTCCTCGGCGCCTATGCGATCGTCGTCGGCGTCTTCCTCGTCATCGTCGCGCTCAGCCTCACCTGGGGCGCCTCGCAGAAGGAGCACTCCCCCTCATGACCGAACCCCGCCGCCGCGAGCGCCTGCGCCCCGCCGAGCTCATCGGATTCGCCGGCATCATCGCCCTTTTCGCCGGCGGCACGATCTTCGCCGTCACGCGCGACCTCGCGTTCGCCGCGATCGTGCTCGGCGCGACCTTCGTCATCGACCTCATCGCGATCTCGATGCTCATGCTCGCGATCACGCCGAACAAGCCCATGGACGGCGAGCTGCCGCCCGACACCCCGCACGACTGACGCGTCGCGTCAGCGGATGATGCGCCTCGCCAGCTCGCCCGCGACGCCCACGTAGGTCGCCGGCGTGAGCTCGCGCAGCCGCGCCTTCGCGGCGTCGGAGATGTCGAGGCCGTCGACGAACGCCCGCAGCTCCTCGCCGCCGACGCGATGGCCGCGCGTGAGCTCCTTGAGCATCGCGTACGGATCCTCGATCGAGCTGCGCCCGGCGGTCACCTCGGCGCGGATGACGGTCTGGATCGCCTCGCCGAGGACCTCCCAGTTGCCGTCGAGATCGCGAGCCAGGGCATCCCGATCGAGATCGATCTCGCCGAGTCCCTTGAGGATGTTGTCGAGGGCGAGCATCGAGTGGCCGAGCCCGACGCCGATGTTGCGCTGCGCCGACGAGTCGGTGAGGTCGCGCTGCAGGCGGCTCGTCACGAGCGTCGCAGCGAGCGAGTCGAGCACGGCGGCCGAGAGCTCGAGATTCGCCTCCGCGTTCTCGAAGCGGATCGGGTTGATCTTGTGCGGCATCGTCGATGAGCCCGTCGCGCCCGGCTGCGGGATCTGCCGGAAGTAGCCCATCGAGATGTACGTCCACACGTCGGTGCAGAGGTTGTGCAGCACGCGGCCGACGTGCGCGACGCGCTGGTAGAGCTGCGCCTGCCAGTCGTGCGACTCGATCTGCGTGGTGAGCGGGTTCCACGTGAGCCCGAGGCCCTCGACGAAGGACTGCGAGGTCGCGACCCAGTCGTGCTCGGGGTCGGCGGCGAGGTGCGCGGAGAACGTGCCGGTCGCGCCCGAGAACTTGCCGAGGTACTCGACCTCCTCGATCGACGCGAGAAGGCGCTCGAGGCGGTGCACCGTGACGGCGAGCTCCTTGCCCATCGTCGTCGGCGTCGCCGGCTGACCGTGGGTGTGCGCGAGCATCGGCTCGTCGGCGAAGGCGAGCGCCCGCTCGCGCAGGGCCTCGACGACCGCCCGGGCCCGGGGCATCCACACGTCGACGATCGCCGCGCGCACCGTGAGCGCGTACGAGAGGTTGTTGATGTCCTCGCTCGTGCACGCGAAGTGGGTGAGCTCGGCGATCGAGTCGAGGCCGAGCGCGGCGAGGCGGTCGCGCACGTGGTACTCGACGGCCTTCACGTCGTGGCGGGTGACGGCCTCGCGGCGGGCGAGCGAGTCGATGTCGTCCTGCCCGAACGCGGTGACGAGCTCGCGCAGGCTCGCCTTCTGCTCATCGGTCAGGCGCGCGGCATCGAACAGCCCGGCGTCGGTGAGGTGGATGAGCCACTCGACCTCGACCTGGATGCGCGCGCGGTTGAGCCCGGCCTCCGAGAGGTGCTCGCCGAGCGCGGCGACCTGGTCGCGGTAGCGGCCGTCGAGCGGGCTGAGGGGCTGGGGGGCGAGACTCATGGGGCTCCCTGTCGGATTCCGGGTTCGAGCTGGCGGAACAGAGCGGTGCAGGCCCGCTCGATCATCCCGAGCACCGTGTCGAACATCGCGGCGTCGGAGTAGTAGGGGTCGGGCACGTCGAGCTGCGCCTCGTTGTGGGCGGGGTCGAACGACATGAGCAGATGCACCTTGCTGCGCGCGTCGTCGTCGGGCGCCCAGGTCTTGAGGATCCGCTCGTGGGTGCGGTCGAAGGCGATGATGAGGTCGAGGTCGGTGAACCAGCGGCTCTCGAACTGGCGGGCGCGGTGGATGTCGCCCTCGTAGCCGCGAGCCCGGAGCGCCGCGAGCGTGCGCGGATCGCTCGACTCGCCGACGTGCCACTCGCCCGTGCCGGCCGACCGCACCGAGACCAGGTGCTCCCAGCCGCGCTTGCGGATGAGCTCGTTGAACACGGCCTCAGCCATGGGCGAGCGGCAGATGTTCCCGGTGCAGACGAAGCAGATCCGGAAGACGCCGGGCACGCCGAGGTCCCGGTCGAAGCTCATGCCCCCATCATTCCCCACTTCCCCCTCCTCCACAGCCGTCGAAGCGGCGACGGGATGCCCCGATCGCGCGCGCGGCGCCCGCCCGGTCGACGTCCTGCCGCACCCTGGTGTCCCCCACGAGTCGAAGGAGGGCCCCGTGCCGTCGCCGCACCCCCCGCACCCTGATCCGCTCGCCCAGCAGCACGCCGCGCAGGCGAGCGAGCTGCGCCATCGCGAGCTCGTCGTCATGGCCGTCGCCGAGCAGGTCGAGTCGGTCATGGCGCTCGTGCGCACGACCGCCCACGACGAGCAGTGGCGCGGCCCCGCGGCGCGCGCCTACGCCCGCGCGGTCGAGAACCGCCTCAGCGGGCTCGTCGAGGCGCGGCGCTCGCTCGACACCGCCGGGCAGGCGCTCGCGTGGGCGCGCTCGCAGGCCGAGACCCGCGCGGCGACGGCGGCCGCCGGTGGCTGACGCGCTCCTCATCAGCGGGGGCGGGTCGACGACGGTCGCCTCCGAGCACCTGCTCGAGGCGCTCGAGCGGCTGCGGCGCGGCTCGGTGACGTGCGCGACGGCCGCCGGGCGGCTCGATCCGCTCACCGCTCCCCTGCCGGGCGACCGCTGGAACGGCACGGGGGTCGAGCTCGCCGACGCCGCGGCTGTGCTCCGCCGAGAGTCGGAGGCTCTCGAGGCGCTCGGCGGGGCGCTCCGCGTCGCGATCGACGGCTACGGCTGGGCGGAATCCCGCGCCCGATCCTGGCTCGAGGAGGCGATCGCGCCTGTCGCCTCGACGGTCGGCTTCCTCGCCGGCCGCCTCGCGCTGGGCCTGCTGCCCTCCGTCCTGCCCGTGGTCGCGATCGCGGCGGGGGCGTGGATGCTCCTCCCGGCCGCCTCGCGCGAGTCGCTCTCGCGCAGCTCGACGGCGGGGGTCGAGCGGCTCGCCGGGTCGCTGTTCGACTCACCCGCCACGACCGAGGCGCTGCGCCTGCTCGCGACCTCGGCCGACGACGCCGTCCTCGGTGCGCTCGGCGTGCCTGCGTCGCTGCTCGCCGCCTACCGGGGCGCCGGCGGGGGCTCGGTCGCCCACAGCGCGGCGGCCGCGCTCGGCGTCGGGCTGCTCGCGGACGATCGCGGGCGCGCACCCGTCGTCGTCGGGCGCACAGGCGCACCGATTCCGATCGCCGCGCCCGTGGGCGTGGCCGAGCGCGTCGCGCGCATCCCCGACTCGGCGACGCCCGTTCGCGTCGAGCGCTTCGCAGCGCCCGGCGGCGATCGCTTCGAGGTGTACATCGCGGGCACGGCCGGGCAGGCCGCCGATGGGGGGCCGCTCGTCGAGGGCGGCGAGCATCCGTGGGACATGTCGAGCAACATCGCCCTCATCGCCGAGCACGAATCCTCGTCGCTGCAGGCGGTGAGGCAGGCGCTCGCCGACGCCGGCGCGGGCCCCGACTCCTCCGTCGTGTTCACCGGGTACTCGCAGGGCGCCGCGATCGCGACCCTCCTCGCGGAATCGGGCGACTTCGCCACGGCGGGGCTCGTGACCGTCGGCGCGCCGACCGGCGGGATCCCGGTCGTCGGCGGCTACCCGGCGGTCGTCGTCGCGCACGACGACGACCCGATCACCGCGCTCGGCGGTCCGCAGGAGACGACGAACGCGGTCGTCGTGACCGCGCCGCGCGGGGACGAGCCGTGGGAGGAGGGCGACCCGGTGCTCGGCGGGCACGCGATCGACGCCTACCGCGAGACCGCGGGCCGCGTCGACGCGTCACGGGCCCCGCTCCTGAGCGAGGCGATCGCGCGGCTGCCCGGCGATCGCGGCGGTGAGCCGGGCGAAGTGCTCAGCTACGGAGCGCGGCGGCTCAGCGGGCTCAGCGGTTGCGACCCACGATCGGGCGGAGAAGGACTCCGATGAGCCAGCTGAGCAGACCGAGCACGATCGCACCGAGGACGCCCCACCAGAAGCCGTCGACCGAGAGGCCGAAGTCGATGAGGTCGGAGATCCAGGCGACGAGCAGCAGCAGGAGGGCGTTCACGACGAGCGCGAAGAGCCCGAGCGTGAGCACGTACACGGGGAAGGCGACGATGCGGATGAAGTTGCCGATCACGGCGTTCACGACGCCGAAGATGAGCCCGACGAGGAGGTACGTGAGCACCGTCGCGAGAGTGTCGTCGGGCGCGTACGACTCGACCGAGACGCCCGCGACGATGAGCGTGGTGAGCCAGAGGGCCACCGAGTTGATGAGCAGCCGCACCAGGAATCGCTTCATGAGCCCACTATGCCCCGCGCGGCCCCACCCTCGCCAGCAGGAACGGCTCGCTCGCGCCGTATCCTGACAGCGTGACCGACCCTGCGCCGATCGAGCCCGCGCCGACCGTCCGCCTGCGCCCCGAGATCGTCGCGATGCAGCCGTACCGCCAGGGGCGCCCTGCGGCCGCCGACGCGTTCAAGCTCTCGAGCAACGAGAACCCCGCCCCGCCCCATCCCGCCGTCCTCGCCGCGATCGCCGAGGCGGCCGCCACGACCAATCGGTATCCGGATGCCACGGCTCTCGCCGTGCGCGAGCGCCTCGCCGCACGGCACGGCGTGACCCCCGACGAGATCATCGTCGGCGCCGGGTCCGTCAGCATCCTCGCCCAGCTCATCTCGGCGGCGGCGGGTGCGGGCGACGAGGTCGTCCACGCCTGGCGCAGCTTCGAGGCCTACCCCGGGCTCATCACCGTCGCCGGTGCCGTCGGCGTGCCGGTGGCGCTCACTGCGGACGCGCGGCACGACCTCGATGCGATGGCCGCGGCCGTCACCGATCGCACGCGCCTCGTCATCGTCTGCAGCCCGAACAACCCGACCGGCCCCGCGGTCGGCGCCGACGAGTTCGAGCGCTTCATGGCCGCCGTCCCCGCCGACCTGCTCGTCCTCCTCGACGAGGCGTACGCCGAGTTCGTGCGGGCCGACGGCGCCGTCGACGGCGCGACGCTCGTGCGCCGCTGGCCGAACCTCGTCATCCTTCGCACCTTCTCCAAGGCCTACGGGCTCGCCGGCCTCCGCGTCGGCTACGCGATCGCCGACCGCCCGATCATCGACGCCGCCCGCGCCACCCAGATCCCGCTCTCCGTCACCGGCGCGGCACAGGCCGCCGTCCTCGCCGCCCTCGACCACGAGGTCGAGCTGCTCCTCCACGTCGCCGAGATCGCCGACCGTCGCGACGCCGTCGTGACCGCGCTGCGCGAGCAGGGGTGGGCCATCCCGCAGAGCGAGGGCAACTTCGTGTGGCTCGCGACGGGCGAGCGCACGACCGAGGTCGCCGAGCTCCTGGCCGAGGCCGGGATCATCGCACGGGCCTTCCCGCCGGAGGGCATCCGCGTCTCGATCGGCGAAGCCGGATCTGTCGGCACCCTCCTGCGGATCGCGGGCGAGGTTGTCCGCACCCTCTGAGCGGGTGCCCGGCCCCGCGCCTAGAGTGGACTCCATGTCGCACACGGCCGAGACCCTGCAGCTCCTCGCGCCCGATGGCCGACTCGTCGAGAACGAGCGCACCGAGCGGTACCGGCCGGTCGTCGACGGCCTCGACGAGAGCCTGCTGCAGAGCTTCCACCGCACCATGAGCGTCGTCCGCGCATTCGACATCGAGGCCGGCAACCTGCAGCGTCAGGGCCAGCTCGCCCTGTGGATCCCGAGCCTCGGCCAGGAGGCCGCGCAGGTCGGCTCCAGCTACGCCGCCCGCGCCCAGGACCACATCTTCCCCGCTTACCGCGAGCACGCCGTCGGTCACATCCGCGGTCTCGACGTCGTGCAGATCATCGCCATGCTCCGCGGCCTCAGCCACGGCGGCTGGGTGCCCGAGGAGGTCGGCAACTTCCACCTCTACACGCTCGTCATCGGCTCGCAGACACTGCACGCGACCGGCTACGCGATGGGCGTGCAGTTCGACGGGCTCGTCGGCACGGGCGACGCCGATCGCGACACCGCCGTCATGGTCTACTTCGGCGACGGCGCCACGAGCCAGGGCGACGTCAACGAGGCCTTCGTCTTCGCGCAGAGCTATCAGACGCCGCAGGTGTTCTTCCTGCAGAACAACCACTGGGCGATCTCCGTGCCCGTGAGCGTGCAGTCGCGCACGCCGCTGTTCCACCGACCCGCCGGCTTCGGCATCCCGAGCGTGCAGATCGACGGCAACGACGTGCTCGCGAGCTACGCGGTCACGCTCGAGAGCCTCGACGCCGCACGCGCCGGCGAGGGGCCGCGCTTCATCGAGGCGCTCACCTACCGCATGGGCGCCCACACCACGAGCGACGACCCGACGAAGTACCGCGCCGACGACGAGGTCGAGTCGTGGCGCCGCCGCGACCCGATCGCGCGCTTCGAGACCTACCTGCGCGGCCGCGGCGCGAGCGAGGAGTTCTTCGCCGAGGTCGCGGCCGAGGCCGCCGACTTCGCCGCCGACGCCCGCCGCCGCACCCTCGCGCTCGAGCCGCCCGCGGCCGAGTCGATGTTCGCGCACGTCTACAGCGAGCAGCACCCGGTGATGGATGCCC